>Cebus_capucinus_imitator_PRJNA485217_SSR118__coassemble_203_pt1 | contig 28607 bp, 28 predicted proteins | sample Cebus_capucinus_imitator_PRJNA485217_SSR118__metabat2_low_PE_019 | metagenome-assembled genome bin Cebus_capucinus_imitator_PRJNA485217_SSR118
TCATTTAAGAATACCTCATATTCTTAGTAAGATTGATGTTGCTTCAATTACGTTTTTTATTGGTATTCTTCTTTCCGTAAATGCATTAAGTTTTTCTGGTATTTTGACAAAATGTGCTAATATTCTCGACCATGCAATTTCAAATCAAAATTATGTTGCTGTTATTATAGGGCTTGTTTCTTCTGTGCTAGATAATGTTCCTCTTGTCGCTGCTACTATGGAAATGTACAATGCTCCTGTAAATTCTCCTCTTTGGGAATTAATAGCTTATGCAGCGGGAACAGGAGGGAGTATTTTAATTATTGGATCTGCTGCTGGGGTAGCTTTCATGGGATTAGAGAAAGTTAGTTTTTTGTGGTATTTAAAAAATGTTTCATTACTTGCTCTTATAGGTTATTTTGCAGGAATTTTTTCTTATTTTTTAATTTTTTAAAAAAGTTGATTTAAAAAATTTTTTATGTAAAAATTTTAAATTTTTATTTGGTTAATATGAAAAGTTATTTTTTTAAATTGTTAGTTTCTTTATTTCTTTATTTTCCTTTACAAGGGTTTTCTAATTCATTTTCAAAAATTGATGTTGTTACAAAAAATGCGTTTATAGATATAGAGATTTTAAAACATTTTTTAGAAACTCGTTATGCACCTCTAGAATGGAAAGCAGAATTTTTTGGATGGAATTTAGAGAGAGAAGTTCAAATTGCCAAACTAAAAATTTTAAAATATGGCTATCCTTCAACTAAGCAGTGTCAAAGAGCTATAGCTGATCTTATGGCTTCTTTAAGGGATTATCATGTAGGTGTTGTATTTTATTCAACTGAAGAATCTCGATTACCTTTTGTTATTAAAAGATCTTCTTCTAATCGTTTATACGTTACTCATGTGTTTCCCGAGTGCCCTCGTGATATTGAAGTAGGAGATGAAGTTTTATCAATGAATCATAAATCTTCTGAAGAATTAATAAATTCTTTGATGAAAGATCAATGTTCTTATACAGACATTTCTTTAGGAATTAATAAATTAACTAATAGACTTGGATCTTTAGGAGATGATATTTTTTTAGGTAATGTTGTTATTGAGCTTAAAAAACCTTGTGGAACTTGTTTGAACGTAAATTGTTTTTGGCAAGTGAAGCCAGAGTTAATTTTTGATTTTTCTAAAGTAAGTAGAAAAAATAATAAAAAAAAATTGGACTCTAAAGGGAATGTTTTTAATCAAAAACAAGAAAAAGATTTTTGTTTAAAAGAGAAAAACTATTTATCCTGGATTAAAGTAAAAATGTTACCTGTTTTTTGGAGTGAAATAAGTTCAGAAATAAAAACAAGAAGTCATTCTCATCTTATAGGAAATAAAAAAGGGTTTTTGCCTAAATTAAGTAGCAATGTTATTTGGGAAGCAGATCCGATTTTAGGTTTTTATAGTTATATTTGTTCTATGACTGATCCAGAAGGAAATGAAAAAAAAGTGGGATTTTTACGTATTCCATCTTATTTGTATGATTCTTCCGATATTATTAGTTCTTTAGCTTGTCCTTGGGATAATTTTGGAGAGATTATTAGTTTTTTAGATAGTAATACAGATCTATTGGTTATTGATCAGCAAAATAATCCTGGAGGGAGTTTATTTTTTATGTATGGAATGGTCTCAATGTTAATAGAGAAGCCAGTTAAACTTCCTCTATATCAATTAGTTTTAAATCAAGAAGATATTGATATGGCTGTTATGTTAGAAAGTTTGTTGCAAACAGTGACAACTGATGATGAAGCTAGAGATATTTTAGGAGACTCATTAGAAGGTCTTGTAGTTGACAAGGAATTTGCTTTTGGTTTGAGAGAATTTTGTTTGGAGTTAATTAGAACTTGGGAATCTGGAGAATATGAATTAACGCACCCAATGCCTTTTTTTGGTTTTAAGCAAATACAACCACATCCTGATCATAATTATAGAAAACCAATATTGCTTTTAGTGAATGAGAATTCTTTTTCTTGTGCAGATTTTTTACCAGCAATATTTAAAGATAATAAAAGAGCTTTAATTTTAGGTATGAAAACAAGTGGAGCAGGGGGATTTGTATATAATTGTTCGTTTCCTAATCTTACAGGAATAAAGAGCTGTTCTTTTACTGGATCTTTAGCTATTCGAGAAAATCAAAAAGTTATAGAAAATTTAGGAGTTACTCCAGATGTGTTTTTAGAACTTTCAGATTTGGATTTACAATCAGGACTTTATCTTGATTTTATTTCTAGTATTAAAAATACTATCTTTAGTTTACTTAAGTAAATAGAGACTCTTCTAGAAGGAAAGGAGGATTGGTTATGAAGAAATTAATTTTAGCCCAACCTAGAGGTTTTTGTGCTGGAGTTATAAGAGCTATTAATACTGTGAATATGGCTTTAGAAAAATGGGGTAAACCCATTTATGTAAAGCATGAAATCGTACATAATCGTCATATTGTAGAAGATTTTCGAAAAAAAGGTGTTATTTTTATAGAAGATTTGATGGATGTTCCCGAAGGAAGTAAGATAATTTACTCTGCTCATGGTATTCCTCCAGAAATTAGGTTACTTGCTAAAAAGCGCAATTTATTAGAAATTGATGCAACTTGTGGTTTAGTAACGAAAATACATTCTGCGGTTAAGAGATATTATCATAAAGGTTTTAAGATCATTTTGATTGGACATAAAAATCATGTAGAAATTATAGGTATAAAAGGAGAAGTTCCAGAAGTTTTTATTGTAGAAAAGGTAGAAGATGTAGAAAACTTATCTTTTTCTTGTGATGAACATGTTTTTTATGTTACTCAGACTACTTTAAGTTTAGATGATATAAAATCTATAGTAGAAGTTATTTTGAAGAAATACCCAAAAGCTAAAACATTGCCTAGTTCTTCGATATGTTATGCAACTGTTAATAGACAAAGAGCTTTAAAAGCTATTCTAAATAAAGTGGATTTAGTTATTGTGATAGGAGATACTAAAAGTTCTAATTCAACTAGGCTATATGAGTTAGGTTTGAAAAGAGGTATTCCTTCTTATTTGATTAATAATGTTGAAGAATTGCATGATGATTTTTTGAAAGATGTAAGTGTTGTTGGACTAACTGCAGGAGCTTCTTCTCCAGAAAATCTTATTGAAGCTTGTATTCAGAGATTATTTGATCTAGGTATTACTAGCGTGGAAGATGCTATTTATTCTCAAGAAGATGTTTTTTTTCAATTACCTAAAGAAGTTTTGATAGAAGTTGCAAATTAAAAAAAATAGTAAAATAGTTAATCTTATTAAATTTAATTATAGATTAATTTATTTTTCTTTTTTTGAATTTTTAAGAACCTTTTCTTTTTTTTATTTAAGAAAACCTATTTTGTTGATTATAGATTTTATAATAAACATTAGATTTTTCTTTGTAAATCCTCATAAAGAATTGTTTTTTAATTCAAAAGCAAAGTTACGAAATTTTAATTCTCTATATGGAGAAACACCCTATAGTGCTTGGAATAAAATATGCCAAGAAAGTGAAATATCTTCAGAAGACATTATTTATGATTTAGGTTGTGGTCTAGGAAAAATTTGTTTTTGGACTTATTTATTTATTAAGTGTCAAAAGATTATCGGAATTGATCGTTCAGAATCCTTTATCTCTTTTGCTAATAAGCTTAAAAAATATTTATTTTTTAAAGAAAATTTAATTTTTCTTAATGAAGATTTCTTAGAAAGTGATTTTTCAAATGCAACAGTTATTTATATTTATGGAAGTGCATTTTCTTTGAGTATGATTAAAAAACTTATTGAAAATTTGTTACAAAAAGCATCTTTAGGAGCTAAAATAATTACAGTATCATATTCATTATTAGATTTTAAGGAAGCTCAACATTTTTTTACTTTAGTGAAAAAATTTTCTTGTAAATTTTCTTGGGGTTATGCATTTGTTTATGTACATTGTAAAAAGTAATATAGTTGTTTGTTATTGATATAATTGTTTTATAGTGTCGTGTTGCATTTGTAGACATTGATATAAAAAATTTTCTAAAGAACGCCAGTTATCTTTAATTTCTTCAATAACTCTAGATCTATCATCGGCATCTATTTTGTAACTTTCTTTATAGTGATCATCGTATGTGCGATGACTTTCATTAAAAGCTGTTTGTATTTGCCCAGTTGCTTTTGCCATCTCTGAAGTAGCTAGTGTTATTTTGCTAACATTTTCAAAAAATTTTTCAGATTCCATGTCTTTTAGACTAGAAAAGATTTTACTTAGGTGACCTAAAGTCCATTCTCCTTTAATATGACCAAATATGGGAGCTACGCCGGAAAAAACAGCAAGAAGACCAGAAGCTAATCCTGAGAATAATAAACTATTTGCTTGATCTTTATATGAATTTACAATTTCTTTCATATGGGATAGTTGAATTAGTCTTTCTTCAGCACGAAAAAGATGCTGTTGCTGTCTACTTTTAAGAGCTAATTTCATAACTTCTATAAATAATATTAGAACATCTAAATTAGAGATTCTCATATTGAATATCTGACTAATAATAGAAGTTTGCAGGGCATATTGGAGAAAATTTTTATTATAAATTTCTAAATTTGATAAAGAGGAAATTTTTTCTTTAATAAAGGAATCAATTTCTTGGAAATTTAAAAGAGAACATTGTTCTTGAGGTTTAGATAGTGTTTTTTTATGTTTGGCTATCTTATTAATGAGTTTTATTTTTTCTTCTCTTTTTTCTGAATTTTCTTGATCTTGATTTTGATCTTTTTCATGGTGTTTGTCTTGAGAAGATTCCTCTTTTTTGCAATGTTTTGTTTCTTGATGTTCTTCAATAGGTTGAAATTGGGCATTTATAGCTATAGGATGTTTTAAGATGGGTTGTTCAATTTTTTCTGTTGAACTATTTGATAAGGATGTAGGATATTGTTTTTCTTCTTGTTTAGTTGGATTAGATTTTGAAAATATAGAAGTAATAATTGTAGCTACTAAAGGTTCTTGATGTTGTTCTGCATTACCGTTTTCATAAAAGTTAGTCATAGTTAATTTGAGAGTTGCTTTAGAATAGACCATTTTTTCTTGAATAGACAGTTTTGCGCTAAGGCAGTATTTTTTTTCAAAAAAACATTTGTGATTTTTTTTTGAAAGAAGATAAGAAGCTTCTGGATTAATATTAGGAGATTTTTTAAAAAAATTTGAAGAATGTAATTTTTCCATACCTGTTTTAGAAGCTAATTTATCTTTTAAAGAAGAATTTTCTTTGGTTATTTGTTGTATTTTCAAATTTAGATTAGTTATAACATAAGAACATTGAAGATATAAATCATAAATAAAGCTACAGGTAGGAGAATTACTAATAGAAATAAATTCTTGTTTAGAGGGTTCTATTTTTTCTTTTTGTTCAGATTGTTCAGAACTTTCTTCTGAATGTGTTTCAAATGTAAAATAATTTTTTGATGATGATTCTTCTAAAGATGAAGAAGAAGTAATAGATGAAGACATAAAAATTATTCCAATTTAAAAAAATTAAGGAATAATTTTAATCTTTTTAAGTTTATTATTAAAGAAAGTTTTTTAGTTAATATAAAATGAGTTGTCTATCATAGCTGTTTCTTTATGTAGATCTAAGGCATAAGAAATATCTTCAAAAAGTTTTTCTAGGTGATTAAGATCCCAATCGGCTTTTTCCATTAAATCTTTTCTTTTAAAATATAATTTTTCTAAATTTCTTTCAGTTTCCTTTAAATTTGCAATCCCATAGTAAAAATTGTGTGCAGAAATAGCTTCTCCGATAATACAAATGCCAAGTCCAGCAGTTAATATTCCAGTTATTGCTTGAGTAATTGATTGTAAAGCTCTTAAAGGTTGAGAAAACCCTCCCCAAATTACTGTAATAATACTTAAGATTAAAGAGATAACTCCAATAGAAATTTTTATAATTCCAAGAGTCTTTTTTTTGAGAGCTATATTTTTTGTAGGAAGTAATTCACTAATTTTATTCCAACCGTTTGTTATTTCCAAAATAGAATTGGTTAAAGAAAATAAACCTGCTGACAGAATAACTGCTCCCATAATTGCTCCCACACCTGAAGCAATAAGAATGCAAGCTGTTACAGTAGCTATGAAAGACATGAGCCATGATATAAATTTACTTAATACTCCCCAACGAGCCATGGCTTGTTCTTTATTGATATTTTCTCGAATGATTGTAAGGCGTTTCTCATAAGTACGAGAAATTTCATTATGAGTAATTTCTATTTCTTGTTTGTAAATAGAATATGCAGTTTGATCAGCTATAATTCCTTGTTTTGTTAAGATATAATAAAGAGCAAAAATTCCTATAGTAGGTAGAGGAATTTTGGGTGGTTTAATTATTTTATCTTTCTTTGGATTGAAAAAATTAGCTTTAAAAGAAGGAAGTTTATTTATGAGATGTTTATTGGAAAATAAAGTTGATAAGGAAATATATTTATTAGCTGTTTTAAGAATTTTAGTTATAAATTCATTGTCATTTTCTTGTTCATTGGATTCATGATCGCTATTATGATTATCATGTTCTTTTTTTTCTTCATTAAAAAATGGTATTTTATTTTCCTTTAAATTGCTTTCTTTAATAAATGTTTTATTGGTTTCATGAATATAATGGTTGTTTACCTTTTTTATATGTTTGAAAATAAGAGATTTATAAGGCGTGGAATATTTTAAATTTGTTGTAGATAAGTTGGTAAAAATTTTTGAAATTAATTTATGGTTTGTGAGAGTTGTTTTGTTATTTATTAAATGTTGATTATTTCTATGAATACATTGCATTTTTGAAAATAGAATTAAAGGAGAAGATTTATTTAATTTTTTTAGACTTTCTTTTGAAAATTTTGTAAAAGAAGATCCAAATAGAATCTGTTTTTGTTCTTTTTGGATAACTTTAATAGTTTTAACTGAAATAAAATAATTAGAATTAATAATTTTATTTTGTAAATATATTTTTTTCAAAAAGTTTTGTACTTCTTTTTTTATTTTATAATTTGTTTTTTCAAATTTAATATTTGAAAAACTTTTTATTTTATAATTATTAGTATTTTCCAAAGATGAAATAACATCTTGATTTAAAGAGAATTCAGTTATGCAAGAAAGCCAAGAAGACATGATTTTACCTTTGTTTTAACATAAAAATTTCATCTTTAAGTTCTTCATAAGTAGGATTATTTTGACATTTTAACCATGCTAATTCTAGAGCTTTGTTAGCTTCTTCATAATTGTTTAAAGCTGTATAACATATATAAGCGTAATAATGGGAATAAGGATCATCGGGTCTAAGGATAGCTACAACACTATATGAATGAAGGGCTTTTTCATATTTTTTCTCCATTTGAAGAGAAGCAGCTAAAGCAAACCAGAATTTAGAAATAAAAGGATTAAAAAATACTAACCATCGAAAGACAAAACTACTTTCTTGATAGTTTTCTTGCAAATATTCTTCATATGCTTCTTTATAAATTTTTTCTAGTTCATTAATAGAAATTTTAAAGGTTTTTTGCAAAGTATCATGTTTCATTAGATCATTTGGAAAAAACTTATCCAAATATGACTCTAAGTCTTCAGGAAATGGATAATCTTCTTTTCTTTGTTGAGATATTTTTTTTAAAAGGAGATCCAAAGATTTCATATTATGGTCTTAAGTTATATATGAAGGTATCAATGACCTCTTTTAATAATTTTAAAACATTAGAACGTGTTTGATGACATTGGGAAACTTCTTGTAAATAGCGTTGCATATCTGTTCTTTCTAGTTGGGTAATTTTCTCCATACTATCTTTTTTCATTTGAATATTTTCTTTTAGTAATTTTTTTTCTTCTTCTGTCCAAGAATATTTTTCAGGAGGAATGTCAACTCCGCAAGATCTTGCTTTGTTGATTAAAAATTTCATTTCTTCATTATCCTCCCAATTAATGTCTTCTTTTTCAGAATTGACTTTGGATAATAAAAGAGTAAGTAGATCAACGTTATCTGTACGTTCTTTAATTTTTAAATATAATTCATGGGCTTCTGCTTCGGCTTGACCTAAAATTTTAGCCATTAATTGCATAAATTTGATGAAAATGTTTTCTATGTGTACTTTTTGAGTAGTATTATGTTGTATTTTTTTATTAGATAAAGAAGCATTAAAAACTTTAATAGGAGAATCAAGCTTTTTTTTCAGGCAAGAAGAAACTTCCTTATTTTTCTTTAATTGCTTTAAGGAGTTATGATACCTAAGTTCTTCTATAGAAATACTATTTACATTAATTTCATTACATTTTAGTACTTTTTTTTCTTTTTTTTGATATTGTGATTGCTTTTGTTATTGTTCTTTTTCTTGTTGCTTTTGTTCTTTTTCTTGTTGATTTTGTTGTTGTTGCTCTTTTTCTTGTTTTTCTTGCTTAAAAGAAGGAGTTATTTTCTCTTCTTTATTTAAAAAATTACTTTCAACGTTAATCCTTATTGATTCGTCTTTTCTAATGGAAGATTGTTTTTTTTCAAAAAAATTTACTTCTTGATTCAGATTATTTTTTTCTATAGAAAAATTGCTAGTATTTGATGCCGAAGTTTTAGTGATTTCATTTGCTGACATAGATTGCTTATTAGGATTCTTAGAAGAATTAAGAAAAGGAGGTAGAAGGTGAGAAGAAGTTTTTGTCTTAGAAGAGACAGATGAGTCAAAGAATAAAGATTTTGTTTCTGGATTAGAATTAGTTGTAAGAGAATCTAATTTTTGTAAATCACTTAATAGATCCTTTATTTCTATTTCTATTTCTACTGATTCGGGAGAAATAAAAATTATATTGTGATTGCCAGATAAAAATACAAAATTATTTTCATTTAAATTAGAGTTTAAGAACATATTAACGTAAGCATTTATGTCAATAGATAATTCAGGAAGGTTTTCCATAGATATAGCAATGTCTCCTACTTCTGTTTTTAAACTACCAATCAAATAAGGAGAATTTTGAAAGTTTTTTGATCCTAATGAAGAATTTAAATTATTAGGATTGTCAGGATTAGCGTTAATATAAAGATTATTTTGAGACATAATATTTTCTAAGTAATTCATTATAGAAAAAACATGAAAATTATCTTAAAAAACATTTTTCTGCAAGATCTTAAAAGTGTTTTAATATGAATTACTTACTTTTTATCAAACATAGAGTTTACATATTATTGAAAGTTAGATAAACTATTTTTGTTTGCCCGAATGGTGAAATTGGTAGACACGCCAGATTTAGGTTCTGGTGCCGTGAGGTGTGTAGGTTCGAGTCCTATTTCGGGCATTTTCTTTGATATTTTTTCTTATATAAAATTTCTTTAATGTAAAAACTTAAAAATGTTTAGTTTATAAATTTTCTTTTTAATGGTATTTGTTTTTTATGAGAAAAACAAATATTATTAGTAATATGACTTATTGAGAATTTTTATGAAAAAATTGGAAAAACTTTGTTGGTATTTTGTTTTTTGTTTATTTTTAGTTTTAACTAGTTCTTCTTTTTCATACATTGTTGAAAATACAGTAACTGTTTTGCAATCATCTTCTCAAGAAGAAAATTCAAATAATGATAAGCAGCCTAAAAAAAAATATTTAGATCCTAATTCTTGTTGTCCTTATCAATCACAAGTAGAAACAGCTAAGCCTTATAGTTTTTATTATCCTTATGAATTTGAGTATTACTATCCTCAAACGAATTAACATAGCTTGGATGAAATTGATTAAATTTGCTAAGAATACTTGATTGTGATACATGAGTGTAAATTTCAGTTGTTCCTATGCTAACATGTCCTAGCATTTCTTGGATAATTCTTAGATCTGCTCCTGAATCTAGAAGATGTGTAGCAAAGGCATGTCTTAAGCTATGAGGTGATATATTTTCATTTAATTTTTCTTGTTTAACATAAGATTTTATTCTTTTCCATATGTTAATGCGGCTCATTTGTGAACCTTTTTGAGATAAAAACAAAAGATCGCTATTTTTAAACTTTTCTCTATATTTTAAATAATCATCGATGGCTTTTATAGCTTTGTTATTTATAGGTACTAAACGTGTTTTTCGTCCTTTTCCAGTAACTCTAATATAAGCATCGTCTATATCTTTTATTTTTAAGTGAATCAATTCTGATACTCTAATTCCTGTTCCATAAAATACGTAAAGAATTGCTTTATCTCTTGATCCAACAAATGTTTTGGCATTTGGTGAGCTTAGTAATGTTTCTACTTCTTTACAAGTAAGAATGCATGGTAAATATCGCCAAATTTTAGGATGTTCCATAGATACAAGAGGATTAGTTGAGATAGTATTTTGTTCTTTTAAGAAAGAGAAAAATATTTTTAACGAAATTAAAATTCTACAAATAGATGTTTCCTTATAGTTTTTTTTTTGAAGATATTCTAAATAATTAAATATAAGGTCCTTTGAAAGTTCTGTTAGTGATTTAATTTTAGTTCTTTTTGTAAATAATTTTATATCACTTATATAAGCATTTATGGAGTTCATAGAAAGACTTTTATCTATGTGTAGAAATAAAATAAATTCTTTTATTTGAGCTTGCAGCACAAAAAAACCTATTTTTGAAATTATTATTTATAATATAGACTTATAGGAAGAATTGTAAACAATAAAGTTTTATTTTTAGATATCAATTAGGAAATTATGAATTTTTTAAATTACAAGAGTACGCGCAAGCTACTAGAATTAGCTAAGAATCCTTATAACTTAGCTTTGTCAGAAAATTTAGTTAGACGTATAGAAGAATATAAGATAGAAACAGATATTTTAATATATTCTTATGCTTTAGAAAAAGTAGATGATAAAGTGTTAGATGCTTTAGAGGATTTGGCTAGAGAATCTTGTTTAGTAGATAAAATGATTGGTATGCAAAAAGGCCAAGTTGTCAATTATATTGAAAATTATGTATCTGATAATAGAAAGGTGCTACATACGGCCATGAGGGGCTGGATAGATTCTTCTTCTTATTATTTTGAGATTAAAGAAGAACTTGAAAAAGCAAGAAAAGAAAATGAACGATTAGAGAATTTTATAAATGAAATCACTAATACAAATCGTTTTACTAATTTAATTCAAATTGGCATAGGTGGATCTAGTTTAGGTCCAAAATCTTTATATATGGCTTTGGAAAAATATAAAATTCCTGAAAGAAATATATATTTTATTTCTAATGTAGATCCAGATAATGCTGCATCAGTTTTGTCTAAAGTAGATCCTAAAGAGACTTTAGTTGTGGTTGTTTCTAAATCAGGAAATACTTTAGAGACTCTTACTAATGAAATTTTTGTTGAAAATGTTTTTTTAAATTCAGGATGTTTGACTAAGGATCATTTTATTATGGTTACTGGAGAAAATAGTTCTGTTAATAATCCTGAAAAGTACTTAGAAATTTTTTATATTTGGGATTATGTTGGAGGTCGCTTTTCTTCAACTTCCATGGTTGGGGGAGTAGTTTTATCTTTTGCTTTTGGATATAACATATTTAAAGAAATATTGCAAGGAGCTAATGACATGGATAAACATGTTCTTAACCCTGATTTTAGAAGTAATGTTCCATTGATGTTAGCTATGATAGGAATTTGGAATCGTAATTTTTTAAATTATCCAACAGTAGCCGTATTACCTTATGCGGAGTGTTTGGGTGATTTTATAGCTCATTTGCAACAATGTGATATGGAGTCGAATGGAAAGCATATAGATAAAAAAGGAAATTTTGTGACCTTTTCAACAGGACCTGTTATTTGGGGTGAACCAGGAACTAATAGTCAACATTCTTTTTATCAGTTATTGCATCAAGGGACTGACATTATTCCAATAGAATTTATTGGTTTTAAAAATAATCAGTACAATTTTGATTTATCAATACAAGGAACTACTTCCCAAGAAAAACTATTATCTAATTTGTTTGCTCAAGCAATTGCTTTAGCAAAAGGCTTATATAATGATAATCCTAATAAGAGATTTGAAGGAAATAGGCCAAGTTGTTGTTTATTATATAATCAGCTAAATCCTTATACGCTTGGTTCTTTACTTTCCCTTTATGAACATAAGATAGTTTTTCAAGGTTTTTGTTGGGGAATTAATTCTTTTGATCAAGAGGGAGTTCAGTTAGGAAAAGATTTGTCTAATTTATTGTTAGAGATATATAAAAATGAAAAATCTTTTAAAGATTTTCCAGAAGGTTATTCTTTTATTCGCTTATTAGATTACTTGTAGTATTGTTATCTTTTTAAAGGGTTTTTAATAATACTTTTTTACTTGACGAAGTAGTCTGTTTTTTTTTAGTCTTTCTTGGTGTTTCTAGGGAGTTTTTATCATGGAATCTAATATAAAAGTAGCATTAACTGGTGGAACAGGTCAAATTTCTTATAATGTGATTTTTGCTTTGGCTAATGGAGATGCTTTTGGTCCAGAAGTTAAACTTGACTTAAGGATATATGATATAGACGGAACTTTATCTATGTTAAAAGGAATTCTTATGGAAATAGAAGATGGAGCTTATCCTTTAATAGAAAAGGTAAGTTGTTCTAACGATTTAAGGGAAGTTTTTGATCAAGTAGATGTAGCTTTGTTAATAGGAGCTTTACCTAGAACTGTTGGTATGGAAAGAAAGGATCTTTTGTTTGCTAACAAAAGTATTTTTGCCTTTCAAGGAAAAGTTCTTAATGAAGTAGCTAATAAAGATGTTAAAGTTTTTGTAGTAGGAAATCCAGCTAATACTAATTGTTTAATTGCTATTCATAATTCTCCAAGTTTAAATCCTAAGAATTTTCATTCTTTAATGCGCCTTGATCAAAATAGAATGCATTCTATTTTGGCAAAAAAAGCAAGAGCTTCTCTAGAAGATGTTAAGCGAATTATTGTTTGGGGTAATCATTCTTTGACTCAGGTTCCAGATTATACTCAAGCTATAATTAAGAATATTTCTGCACAAGATTATATCAATGATAGTAATTGGTTTGAACAGGAATTAATTCCTGTTGTTCAAAAAAGAGGAGCAGAGATTTTGCAAGCAAGAGGAAAATCTTCCTCTGCATCTGCTGCTAGGGCTTTAATTTGCGCAATACGATCTTTATTTTGTATTAAAAAAGATGAGATTTTTTCTTCAGGGGTTCTTTCTACTGGCAATCCTTATGGTATTACAGATAATTTAGTATTTGGATTTCCTTGTAGAGCTTTAGGAAGAGGAGAGTATGAAATTGTTAGTGAATTAGAGTTAAGTGATAAGATTTATGATAAAATTCGTATTACGGAACAAGAGTTAATCGAAGAAAGATCTTTAGCCAATGTTTAAATTAAACTTGAGAGTAAAGAAATTCTGGTCGAATATATTGTATATTATTTGCTAAAACAGCTTGAGCTAGCATGCTTCCAGCAATTCCGTGATATAATAAACCTTTGGAACCCAAACCAACTAATATCCAAACTTTTTCGGAAATTTTTCCTATGAGGGGTTTTTTAGTAGAAGTAGAGACTCGCATTCCGGCATAGCAGCCAATTATTGTTGTCGTATTTAAAAAAGGAAAAAAAGGAGATAATTTGGGAATTATTTCTTGATAAGCTTCTTTTTGATTGGGTTCTTCAATTTGATTATGTTCAAAAGTTGCGCCTAAAATACAAGTGTTTTTTTTGCCATTAGCTACTAAGTATTTGTTAGCATTAATACTTATAGGTAAAGGATTTAGATTTTCAGGCCAGTTTATTTCTAATATTTGACCTTTAACTTTGTTTATAGGGAGTTGTTGAAGAGTCTTTAAGTTATCAAAGTTAGCTCCAGGAGTAATGATTATATTATCATAATAATCTTGGATTTCAGTTAAATCATCTATTAAATCACTATATAGTTGAGTTCCTAAGGAAGCGCAAGACTTCCATAATCCTTCTATATATGCATCATTTTTTAATGTTAATCCATTTTTTATAAATAGTCCTCCTGCATTATTATTTATTGATAATCCTGGTATAATAGACTCACATTTTGCTTTTTCCCACCATTCAAGCTCTAAAGGGAATTCTTGGGCACGTTGTTTGAATAAATCTGTTTGTTCGGTTGTTATTGTTGGACGAAGAATTCCATGAGAAATAACAACAGAAGAGTTAAGTGCTTTACTAGCTTGTGTAATTAGATTATGAGTATAGGATAGACTTTCATCTCCTAAAAAAGCTTTGGTGGCTCTGGGACCAGGAAAAGCATGCAGCAAGCCAGAAGATAAACTTGTTGCATTATCTTCCATGGGAGAAGGATCAAACATATCTATAGTAGCAGATCCTTGTGAATGAAATAATAAATGCCAAGTTACAGAAAGACCTGCATAACCAGATCCAAGAATAGCAATGCGCATAAAATTAAAAAGTTTTTACTTGATTATAAAAATAAGAAAAATTAATGGAAAGGTTTCTTATTTTTCTCTTTTTGTATATTATTTTTTGTATTTAATTACTAATTATTTATTAGGTTTTTTGTGAATAAATTATTGTTTCTTGGTACAGGAAATGCTGAAGGAATTCCAATGGCATTTTGTAAATGCAAAAGATGCACCACAGTTTCTAGTAATGAATTTCGATTAAGATCCTCTGTTTATATTAGTATTGAAGGTTTAAGAATTTTAATTGATGTTGGTCCAGATTTTCGATTGCAAATGCTTAGATATGATATAAAAGATATAGATATTGTATTGTTGACTCACCTTCATTATGATCATGTTGGAGGATTAGATGAATTGAGAGCTTATAATTTTCTTACAAATAAAGATGTTGCTGTGTTCTTATCATATGATAATTATTTGGAATTAAAAAAAATTAAGCCTTATTTTTTACTCAAAAGTCTGTCAAAGAGAGTATTAAAGCTTCTTTTGAATTTTTTCCTTTTGAAGATTCTGTAGGTACAATTTCATTAAATTCTTTGAATATTAAGTATGTAACTTATGAACAAGGATGTACCAAAGTAAATGGCTTTTTATTTGGAAAATTGGCTTATGTTACAGATTTAAAAACATTCTCTTCAAATGTAAAAAAAGAATTGTGTAACTTGGATTATTTAATTATTAGTGTTTCTAATTATGAACCTCATCCTTATGCGATGCATTTATCTGTAAAAGAAATTATTGACTTAGTTAAAGAAATTAAGCCGAAGAAAACTATTCTTTCTCATATAGGACATTTGCTTTGTATTGAAGACATTCAGAAAATATTACCTAAAGATGTAGAGTTTGCATTTGATGGTATGGAAATTATTTTTTAAAAGAAATGAATATTATGGTGAAAGATGTTCACTCCGAAGAGAAAGGTTTAGCAATAGTTATTTCTTGTTTTTATCAGAATGAGATTGAAGTTTTTAAAGAACATTTAAATGAACTTGAACAATTAGCTATTACTGCAGGTTTTAAAATAGTAGGTAAACAGTTATTTTCTATTAAAAAAGTGGATGCGGCAAAATACTTAACTCAAGGAAAGTTAGAGCAATTAAAGTCTATGGTTATTTCTTTCGAAGTCGGGACAATAATTTTTGATAATGATATTTCTCCTTCACAGCAAAGGAATTTAGAAAATTTCTTAAAAATATCTGTTATTGATAGAGAAGAATTGATTTTAGATATTTTTTCTCAAAGGGCATTGACTTTAGAAGCTAAAATGCAAGTAGAATTGGCCAAGTCTAAGTATATGTTTCCTAGATTAAAGCGTTTGTGGGGACATTTTTCTAGACAAAGAGCTAAAGGAGGATTTTTAAAAGGGGAAGGAGAAAAACAACTTGAGTTAGATAAGCGTATGTTAAAGAATCGCATAGCTGTTTTAACTAAGAAATTAAAAAAGGTTACTGATGTAAGAAATACTCAAAGAAATATTAGAAAAAAAACGAATGTGTTTTCTTTTTCAATTGTTGGGTATACGAATGCAGGGAAATCATCTCTTTTAAACTATTTAACGAATGCAAAAACATTGGTAGAAGATAAGTTATTTGCTACTTTGGATCCAAAAACAAAAAAAATTATTTTTCCTAACAAACAAGAAGCAATTATTACAGATACTGTAGGGTTAATTAGAAAATTACCTCATACGTTAATAGCTGCTTTTAAAAGTACTTTAGAAGCTACATTGCATAGTGATGTACTTATCCATGTTGTAGATGTTTCTAATTCTGCAGCAGAAGAGCATGTTCAAACGACTTATCAATTATTAGAAGAACTTAAAATTATTAATCCTTTAATTATTACTGTATTAAATAAAATAGATCTTTCTTTAGATTTTGCAATTATACAGAAACTAAAGTCTTTTTGTCCTTTTCCTATAGAATGTTCTATAAAAACTGGACAGGGATTAGAAGAATTATTTTTATTGATGGAAAAATTAGCTTCTAAAAATTTTAAAAAATTAACTTTAGCATTTACGTGTGAAAACTATCGGTTATTTACAGAATTAATGAAAAGTGGCTATGTGATTTCTCATAGATATGAGGGAGACATTTTAATAACAGATGTTAGTATTCCTTTAAACATTTTGTATAGATATTTACCATTTGAAATTAAAAATAATTAACTATATAATAAACTTTTGTTTTTTTTTATTTAATTTCAGAAGTTTTTTTAAGTTATATGATTCAACAGCATGTTGGTAGTTTTTCTAAGTTGTCTAGTTTTAAGATTAGTTATTTAGGTTGTCGTGTTAATCAATATGAAGCACAAGTTTATAGGGACCAACTAGAAATTTTAGGATTAAAAGAAGAAAAAGAAGATTTAAAACCCGCAGACTTATGTATTATTAATACTTGTGCAGTAACTTTGTCTGCAGAAAGTTCTAGTAGGAACCAAATTCGAAAGATTTTGAAATCTAATCCAAAAGCACGAGTGATTATTACGGGATGTTTAACTAGCCTTAAAGAAGGTTTATTAAAAGAATTTCAGAATCGATGTGAGTTTGTTTCTAATAAAGATAAAGAAGATTTAATTGCTAAAATTTTTCCTTATGAAAAAATTTTTCCTGAGTTTTGTATTAAAAATTTTAGTAATAGATCAAGAGCTTTTGTTAAGATTCAAGATGGATGTAATTCTTTTTGCACATATTGTATTATTCCTTATTTAAGAGGAAGATCAAGATCAAGAACGTTTTCTTCTATTTTGTCTGAAGTACATGGAATTGTAGAAAAAGGTTTTAAAGAAATTGTTATTACAGGAATTAATGTTGGAGATTTTAACTCTGAAGGAAAACGTTTGGATAATTTAATTAGAGAATTGGATGAAATTCAAGGTCTTGAAAGAATTAGAATTTCATCAATTGATCCAGATGATGTTACCAATGATTTGTTTGCAGCTTTAATATCTAGTAAAAAAGTATGTCATTCTTTGCATTTGGTATTACAATCAGGCTCAAACTCTATTTTAAAAAGAATGAATAGAAAATACAATCGCTCTAATTTTTTTAATTGTATTAATCGTTTTCGTGCCGTTGATCCAAATTTTTCTATTTCTACAGATATTATTGTTGGTTTTCCTGGGGAAAGTGATCAAGATTTTGAAGATACATTGAATGTAGTCAAAGAAGTAAAATTTTCAAAAGTTCACGTTTTCCCTTATAGTCCTAGATCTCGTACAAGAGCTATGTTATATGAAAATCAGCTTCCTAGTTCTATTATTAATATGAGGAAAAAAGTTCTTTTTGAAATAGCTAAAAAAGAAGCTTTCATATGGAGGGAAAGATTTCTTGGAAAGAAAGAAGTTGTTTTAATTGAGCAAATACAAGATGGTTTTGCTTTAGGTCATTCTGATTCTTTTCTTTTAATAAAATTTCCTAATAAATGTTTTAAAATAGGAGAATTGGTAGAAGTAGAAGTAATTTCTAACTTAGAAAATAGTCTTTTAGGTCGTTCTTTATGATTAAAATAGGACAGAAATTCCGACCTTTTTCTTTATCTCCAGGTATCTTTTTTCAGATTCCAGGTAGTCATCTCTTTTGTCGAATATTTCCTTCTTTAATACAAATTTTGGATAAAAATAATAATGTATTGAATCAGTTAGATGTAGAGGTAAGTTGTAATAATTTTTTTTGTGTTATGCAAGATTTACATAAAATTGGAGTAAAGGTTTTTATAGGCAATGTGCGTTATTGGATTTCTAATAAGGGGATAATAAGAAGAGGTAAAGCACTATCTCAAAAAAATCTTTTTTCTTCTGAATTTTTATCTTTGGGCGTGAACAAAAAATTAGATTGGGAGATGATTTATAGGAGAAAAAATTTATTAGAAATTTTACCACTTTGGTTTCGCTTGGGCATATTGACTCCAAAAGTTAATCTAACTGAAGATGAAAAAAAATCAGAGAATTTTTTATTATTTTCTTCTATAACTAAAGATTTTTTTTCTTATAGCAAAGATCAACAATATCAATTATTACACAAGTTATTTTTTTCTTGTTTTCCTTTTAATTTAGTTCCTCAGCAACAAAATATATATCTTCCAAAAATTCATCAAAAAGATTTTTTTGAACAAAAAAGTTTGCCTCTTTTTTTGGTTAGAGAAGGAGCTTCTTTTATTAAAAGTCTTTTTATAAAAATAGAAAATAATATTTTTTATATATTTCCTTGCTTGTTACAACAATTTCATTCTGGTAGATTTATTAATATATCGTGTGGCTCTTTAGGTTCTATAGATTTAAAATGGTCTAAAAAGATGATAAAAAAGATTATTTTTAGATCTTATCAAGAAGGGATTATAAATTTTCTTTTTCCCAAGAAGATTGTTAAATTTCGGTTAATTAATTTAGAAAGTAAAGAAAAAAAAATTTTGTTAACTAGTTCTTTTATAGAAATAAAATCAAAAACTACTTATGTATTAGATTGTTTTCAAAAGTAAATGCATAGTTTTATGCTATGGATGAAGTGTATTTTGAAGAAGATATTCGGTTATTATTTTCTCGCAGTCATCCCAATCCTCATAGATATTTGGGTTTGCATGATTATGATGACGTTAATAATATTATTAGAATATTTTTTCCTCATGAATCTATAATTCCTTATGTAAAAGTTGGAGAGAGTTTTTTTTTTCCAAAGCAATCTAAACAAAAAGGCTTATTTTTTTTCTTAGTCCCTAAGTGGGTTTGTTTTAACGATTATATTGTATTTTTTAACGGATCTTTATCTAGTTTTGATCCATATTCTTTTCCAAGTAGTTGGACTGATGAGGATTCTATTTTATTTAGTCAGGGTGATTACTATTACTCTTATAATAAATTAGGAGCTCATATTCTTAATTTTAATAATGTTTTAGGAACAACATTTTCTTTATGGGCTCCTAATGCTATTTCTGTTTCTGTTATAGGTAATTTTAATGATTGGAATCCTATTTATCATCAATTGCGACGTGTTTCTATTTTAGGTATTTGGGAAATTTTTTTACCAAAAAACTTATTAGGATGTGTATATAAATGGTCAATTTTAGATTGTAAAGGAGAAGAACTTATAAAAGCAGATCCGTATGGATTTCAATTTGAGAGTCCATCCAATTCATCTTCTAGAGTTGTTAATTTTAATAGTTTTGTTTGGAAAGATTCTCTTTGGAGAAAAAAACAAAAGTATCTTTCTTCTTATAAAGAACTTCCTTTAAATATTTATGAAGTTCATTTAGGTTCTTGGAAAAAAAGTAATAATAACAGTGAAGAGTTTTTAAATTATAAAGAATTAGCACATGATTTAGTTAGTTATTGTAAGCAAAGAAATTATACTCATGTAGAAATCTTGCCCATTACTGAGCATCCGTTATTTGAATCTTGGGGATATCAAGTGTCTGGTTTTTATGCACCTACATTACGTTATGGAACTCTTAAGGATTTTCAGTATTTTGTAAATTATATGCACTTGAATAATTTAGGGGTTATTTTAGATTGGGTTCCTGGTCATTTTCCTTTGAATAAAGAGTTTTTATCTTGTTTTGATGGAGATTGCCTTTATGAAGATGAAAGACAAGGCATTCATCCTTATTGGAAAACACTTTATTTTAATTATAGTAATAATGGAGTAATAAATTTTTTAATTGGAAGTGCTCTATTTTGGTGTAAGGAAATGCATATAGATGGTCTTCGTATAGACGCTGTTGATTCTATGATTAACTTAGATTTTGGAAAAAAAGAAAATGATTGGGATTGCAATGATTCTGGAGGAAGACAGAATTTATCAGCTATTAAATTTTTGATAAAATTAAATAAAATTTTACATAAAGAAGTTCCAGGAATTATTACTATTGCTGAGGATTCTTCTAATACTTGTTTTGTTACTAATAAAATAGAAGAAGGAGGATTGGGGTTTGATTATAGATGGAATATGGGATGGATTCATGATTCATTAAAGTATTTTGAAAAACCTATTTCAGAAAGACCTAATTATTATTCGTTAATAACATTTGGTGTTACATATTCTTTAAAGGAAAGATTTATCTTATCATTATCTCATGATGAATTTTCTAATAATAAGAAGAGTCTTTTTTCTAGAATGCCAGGAAATAAATTAAGTAAAATAAATAATTTAAAAGTTTTCTTAACTTATTTTTTTTGTTTTCCAGGAAAAAAAACATTATTTATGGGTAGTGATATTTTAGAAGAGAATTCTTGGTTCATTCACAGAGGTTTATCTTGGAATAAGCAAGATATAGAAGCAAAACAGTTTGAAATTTTTATTCGATCTTTAAACAATCTTTATGTGAAAGAAGATAATTTATGGAAAGATGACAGCTCTTTTAATGGTTTTTCTTGGTTAATTTGTAATGAAGAAAAGAAAGGTCTTGTTGTTTTTAAGAGATCTTATTTAACCAGTAATTCGTATTTAATATGTGTTTATAATTTTAGTAATTTTTGTTTTTATAATTATAGAATAAATTTAGATACTTCTATTTCAGAATGTAAAGAAATTTTTAGTTCGGATAACTTGCTTTTTGGAGGATCAGGTCAAACGAATTTTAATTTTTTTGTTCAAGATAGAAATCACTGTTCATTAAATATCAATATATTTAAATTATCTTCAATTATTTTTAAAATAAAAAAATAAAATTATTAATTTTTTATTTAATTTATAATTATAATTATTATTATATAGAAAATTATAATAAAATTAATGGTTCATACAATTTCTTTAAATGATGATTCGAGACAATCTCATCTCATATCTTCTACATATGTAAATAATGTAGAAGATATTCATCAAAATTCTCAGGTTGATTTAGATGAATATGTTAATTCTCATACATTTAACATGGATACATCTAGTATTTGTCATCATAAAATTACAATATTTTTAGGAGGAATAGTTTTACTTATTTCAGTTATTGTTGCAGTTGTTGCTTTAACAGTTATATCAGGAATTGCTCAGAGTATTCTTTTAGGTGGTGCTTTTGCAGGAATAATTGTTGGAGGTTCTTCATTTTTAAAGAGTTTGATAGGGATTATTTATAATAGATTTAAAAAAGAAGAAAATCTTTCTCATATGTCAAAAAATGCTAAAACAGCATTGTTAATTGGTGTAGGTCTTAGTGTGTTTGGGTTTTTTTCTAGATTAGTTGTTATTTCTATTCCTGGGATGGGTAATTATGGTCAAATTTTAGAAAAAATTGGTTCTACAGCTTATGATATGGGAACCTTTTCTGTTTTTAATGCGCTTACCCAATTGATTTATAATAAATTATTTTTTAAAAGTTCTAATAAAGAAATACACATAGATCCAAGTGTTAAATCAGATGAGAGTAAAAAAAATGTTTTTACTTCTTTACTTCTTTTATCTATAGGGACGGGTTTAGCTGTTTTAGGAATTTCTTTATTAATTGTTGGATCTGTAGCTTTAACTGGTTCTGGACAAGTATTAGCCTTAGCTTTTTCTGTACCTTTTTTAGCTTCTGGTATTTCTTTAGTTATGAAAAATCTTATAAATTTTCCTTGGCAATCTATAAAAGAATTGTTTGAAAATAAACTCTCTGAAAAAAAGAAAAAGCATTTATCTTCTGAGTTGTTACACAGTCAAAAAGAAATTAGAAATGCTTTTTTAGAAACTAATTCTTTAAATAATATAGAAAAAAAAATGACGATAGATGCCGATTTTTCTTTAGAAAAGAAAATAGCATTAACAGTATCTATTTTTTTTCTTTTATTTGCATTATCTCTAGTTTTAACTTCTGTTTTTTTACCGGGTCCTGTTCTTCAGATAAAATTGTTGAGTTCAATTGGAGGTGTTATTTTATCTACAAGTTTACCAGTTATGATTTCAGGTATTTCAGCTATATCGGTATACCTTAAAAATAAGAATCATTGGCTTAATAAAGTTAAGATTAAGAATAATAAAATTTTAGGAAGAGTAAATAATCCAAGTGAATTAGAAAATTCAGAAAAAATAGTTGATTTAGAAAAAATTGTTCAACAACAAGAGATTTTAAATCAGAAGTTTGAAACAAAAGTACTTATTCTTTTAGCAAGTCTTTCCATTTTATTTGGTATAGGATTTATGTTGTTATCTCTTGTTCCTGGTTCTTTTTCTGTAGCTGGGATAATTGCTATAGGATCACCTTTTTTGATAATGGGGGGATTAATTCTTGTAGATAAAGTTGTTCTTTTGTTGAGAGAAGAACTTCAACGTATAAGTTTGAAAAAAGAGAAAAGAAAAAAAAGACTATCTAATTTACCGAATTTTGTTCAAGAAGCTATAGAGGAAGTTATATAGTTATGGGTTATTCAGTTTTTTCTCCAAGTGGTTTTTCTTCGAAGAGTTATACAATTAGTTCAGTTTGGAAAGCAATAGACAAGACAGAATCTTGGCAAGAAGCTGTATTATTAGTAAGTGTTAGTGTTTTGGTAACAGGGGTTGCTTTTGTAATTATTGCTTCCTTGATTCCTGCATCTCCAGCTTCTTCTATTTTGAGTATGGTTGGTTTAAGGTTTTTGGAAATAGGTTTGGGTTCAACTACAATAAGTGCTATATCTATTTGTATTGGAAGTGTGTTTCGAAAAAAGAAAAAGGCAGCACAAGATTTTGCTAGAGATTTAGTTGAACATACTATTTCTATAAATCCTAAAGAGAATATAGAAAAAGCAAAAATGGAGAAAACAAAATAGCCATAGCTATTTTGTTTTCCTTTATTATTTTTAGAATTACTCTTGAGTTTTAGAACAAGAAGAAGAACATTTTTTGCAAAATGAACCAATAGAAAATAAACAAATCACACCAGCTATGCCTATAATGGTATATGTTATTCTACTCCAGAATGATGTTGGCCCATTTAAAAAGAATGATACAATATCAACTTGGATAAGTCCGAATAAACCCCAATTTAAGGCTCCAAGAATTACTAATAATAAGGATAAACATTTAATAAATTTACAAAACATACTTCCTCCCATATGATTTTTTACTTTTTTTATCCTATGTCTTCTTTTTTAAGCTAAATATTTTTTTATTTTATTTGTTAAGAATTTGTGTTTTTGTCTTGTTTTTTCTTATAAAATGCGATAAATTTTCCTTTTATTCTCTTAAGGAATTATCAAGATGTTATCAATAACAGAGGAAACAGTAGAATATTTAGCTAATGCTTCTTGTCTTACTCTGACAGAAGAAGAAAGAAAAGCTTTTTCTAGCGATTTAACAAAAATTATTTCTTATATTAATGTTCTTCAGACAATTTCTGTTGATTCTTGTCAGTGTAAGGAATTAGATACTAAGGATATTGAAGATTTAAGAGATGATATTGAGGAAAAAGTTTGGTCTAGAGAAGAATTTTTTATTAATGCTCCAGAACACTTGGCGGGTTTAATTAAAGTTCCTGTAGTAATAAAATAATTTATTTTTTGAGGTATGCATGTATAAATGCGCAGCTATAGAACTTCGGGAGAAATTTACATCGGGAGAATTTTCTGCAGAAGAAATAGTTACTTATTTTTTAGATAGAATAGATAGATTTGATAGTAAGATTCGTTCTTTTTTATTAGTAAATAAGGAGCTTGTTTTAGAAAAATCTAGGGAATTGGATAAAAAGAAAAAGCAAGGTAAATCTCTTGGAAAATTAGCTGGAATTCCTATAGGAATAAAAGACAATATTCATGTTAAAGGTTTAAAAACTACTTGCGCTTCGAAAATGTTGAAAAATTATATTGCTCCTATGAATGCAACGGTTATTGATTATATAGAAGCTGAAGATGGCATAGTATTAGGAAAATTAAACATGGATGAATTTGCTATGGGCTCTACTACATTGTATTCTTCTTTTCATCCTACTTATAATCCATGGAATTTGGAGTGTGTTCCTGGAGGATCCTCAGGAGGTTCAGCAGCAGCAGTTGCAGCTCGTTTATGTCCTTTATCTTTAGGATCTGATACAGGAGGTTCTATTCGTCAGCCAGCTGCTTTTTGTGGAGTGGTGGGGTTAAAACCTTCTTATGGTAGAGTTTCTAGGCAAGGTTTAGTTGCTTTTGCTTCTTCTTTGGATCAAATTGGCCCTTTTGCTACAAATGTTAAAGATATTGGACTTATTATGGAAGTACTAGGTTCTCATGATCCTAAAGATGCTACTTCTTACAAAGGGAAACCAGAAAATTATTTATCTGTTTTTTCTGAAGAAATGTCTTCAAAAGTTATTGGTGTTCCTAAGATATTTCTCGAAGATTTGAATAGCGATGTTAAAGATAATTTTATTCAAGCTCTTGAAGTTTATGAAAGGCTTGGTTGGAAAGTTAAAGAAATAGATTTAAATTTATTACAGCATGCTGTTGCAATGTATTATGTAATTTGTACTGCAGAAGCTGCTACAAATTTAGCAAGATATGATGGTATTCGGTTTGGTTATAGAAGTTCAGAAGCTAGAACTTTAGAAGAAGTTTATACAAAAAGTCGTGAAGAAGCTCTAGGAAAAGAAGTAAAAAGGAGAATTTTAGTAGGAAATTATGTTCTTTCTTCTGCTAATAAGTCTTCTTATTATACAAAAGCTAGTCAAATAAGAAGTGCTTTAATAGAATCTTTTGAAAATGCTTTTCTATCTTGTGATTTTATTGCTACGCCTGTTACAGCAACAAGTGCTTTGAAAATAGGAGAAATTTTGGATGAGATTAGCTTGTACTTGCAAGATATTTTTACAGTTGGAGTTAATTTAGCTTATCTACCTGGAATAGCAATCCCTTCTGGTTTCTCAAAAAAAACTGGTATGCCTTTATCTATTCAGTTAATAGCTCCAAGAAAACAAGATAGACTATTATGTCAAGCTGCGTATGTGTATGAACAAGCTACTGATTGGAAAAGTTTGATTCCAGAAGATTTTGATGTAATTTGAATAATTTAAGGTAAAGTATTTAAAATGAATGATAATAAATATCAAAATTGGGAAATGTTAGTTGGGCTAGAAGTCCATGTTGAGTTAAATACTAAATCTAAGTTATTTAGTTCTGCTTCAAATAAGTTTGGAGAAGAGCCAAACACTAATATATCAGTTGTTTGCACTGGACAACCAGGTTTTTTACCTGTCCTTAATAAAGAAGCAGTTCATAAAGCTGTTTTATTGGGTTGTGCTCTTAAAGCAGACATATCTTTATTAAGTCATTTTGATAGAAAATCTTATTTTTATCCAGATAGTCCTAGAAATTTTCAAATAACTCAATTTGAGAAACCTATTATTAAAAATGGTCAATTGACTACGTTGGTAAACGGAAGGGAAAAAACATTCTATATATCCCAAGCTCATATTGAGGATGATGCAGGGATGTTAAAGCATTTTAACTCATTTGCTGGAGTGGATTATAATAGAGCCGGTGTACCTTTAATAGAAATAGTTTCTACTCCTTGTATGTTTTCTTCTGAAGATGCAGTAGCATATGCTATTGCTTTGAGGTCTCTTTTAAGTTATATTAATATTTCAGATTGTAATATGGAAGAAGGTTCCTTAAGATTTGATGCTAATATTTCTGTAAGACCTAAAGGCTCTACGGAACTAAGAAATAAAGTAGAAATAAAAAATTTAAATTCTTTTGCTTTTTTAGGAATGGCTTTAGATTATGAAGCACAAAAGCAAATAGAGGCTTATGTTTCTCACCCTGATCAACCTATTCAAAAGGTTGTCCCACAAGCAACTTATAGATGGGATGCTGAAAAAAAACGTACAGTGCTAATGCGTTTAAAAGAATCTGCTGCTGATTATCGTTATTTTAGAGAACCTGACTTGCCAGCTATTCGATTAACTAAAGCTTATATAGAAAGAGTACGGGCTTCTTTACCTGAGTTGCCATATCAGAAGCTTAGTAGATATGTAAAAGAAATGAATTTATCGAGAGATGTTGCTGAAATTCTTGTAGAAGATAGGTTATTAGCAAGTTTTTTTGAAGAAGCTCAAGCTACTTGTTTGAATTTAAGATCTTTAGCTAATTGGATAATAGTTGAATTTGGAGGCAGATTTAAACAGGCTAAAGTGAATTTAGTAAATAGTGGTATTTCTGCTAAATCTGTAGCAGATTTAGTTAATATGATTGATAAGGGTATAATTACAGGAAAAATTGCAAAAAAATTTGCAGATATGATGGTAGAGGATCCTAGTCAAAATCCTAATACTATTCTTGAAAGTAATCCAGATATTTTACCTCTTTCTGATAATCAACTAATTGAAACTGTTATAGAAGATGTATTAAATAGAAATTCAGCATCTGTTATAGATTACAAAAATGGAAAAACTAAAGCTCTGGCTTTCCTTATAGGACAAGTTATGAAGGAAACTAAAGGAAAGGCTCCTCCTAAAGTTGTTAATGATTTATTGCTAGAAAAACTTAAATAAATAGTTCATTTTTTTTTAGAAGAAATGTTTTTAGGTATTGTGTATTTGTGGGTTTCTTTTTTTCTTGTAATGTTTTTTCTTTGTACAGTTTTTCTTTCTTGGTTAATTTGATTTTTTTTTCTTTGATTAATAATCTCATTAGTTTTTGTAGAAGCCGTATTTTTTTTTGAATTTGTAGTAATAGATCTATTTTTTTTTGTAGGAGATTCATTTTTTTTTACAAATAGTTTAGGAATTGTAATATTTTTTAGAGCTGTAAGAGCTAAGCCAGAAATTGTAATTCCTAAAATGAATTGAGGAGTTCCTAGAAAAGCTGCAGAAGTAGGAATAGATAAGACTCCTGCTGTTATGAATGCTATTCCTGAACCTAAGATAATTAAAGGAATGGCAAAAGCAGTAATTTTTTCAGAAATATCCCGGACTTTTTTGTTTTTTACTGTATCTGAAATAAGTAGAGCGAATCCTAATCCCATAAAACCTATTAATGGAACAATGGCAAAGAAAATAGGTCCACCCAATCCAGTAGTTAATAAAATAGAAATCATAGAGATAATGGATAAAGCTATTATTGCAATATCAAAAACAATTCTTAGTTTCTGATATTTATCAGGAAGAGCTAAGATTTTCTGAAAATTTCCTTTAATTACATTTTTTATATTACTTACTGTTGATGTAGATTGATGATTATTAACAGAAGTCATAAAAGTTAAAAATTATTTATATAAGTTATTATATAATATTAATATTTTTAATTTTTAATGAAAAAATTATTTTTTCTATATAAAGAATGGTTGATTTGAATACAAGTTATTGATACTGATAAGAATATAGCTGTTGTAAGAGTTATAAATATTGCTGGAATAGGAGCAAAAGCAGTTGTAGTGAATAAGATGCTTACAATAATGGCTAAAGATAAAAGATTTAAACTCCATGCAATGATCCATTTACTTACATTTTCATTTTGGATTTTTTTAATTATAACTATAAAAGGTATACTAATAACTCCTATAGTACACAATAAAGGAAAAGTAATTAACCTTAGGAAACTGAGAAAGAATGACATAATAGCTACTAAAACTAGAGATAATCTAGGGAAATCAATAGCTTTTTTTTGTAATTTTTGAAAACAGTGGCCTAAAGGAAAAGTCCACTCAGTAAAAAGATCGTAACCTTCTGATAAATTTTGTTTTATATTTATGCTCATTAATTAAGCTTATTATTAAATAGAGAGTAGAGTGAAATTTTAATAAAATAAATAATTTTATTCAAATTTATTTATTTTCTGTAATTTCTTTGAATGTTTTAAAATGTTTTTTAGATAATTTTTCTAATACTCTTATTCCATAATTTTTATAAATGGATAAACCAGCTTTTTTTGTTAAAATACCGGCCCCTTTAGGTAATTTTACATTGTAAGCAGATTCTAATTTGCTAATTCCCATTATAAAAGAGTTTCTAGCTAGTATAGAGGCAGCAGCAACAACAACATCTGATTCTGCTTTATATTTTTGAGAAAGACATATATTAAGATGTTTTCTTTTTAGAGCCTCTTCTAAGACTTCTTTTTTAGCAAATTGGTCTGAAATAGCTAAATGTACTAGTGGTGTTTTTAGTGATAAATTTTCTATGACTGTAGCATGACTCCAAGCTAATAAAGAGTTAAGATTTTGGAATTTGTCATATAATTCATTATATTTCTCTGGAAAAAAAACAATGGTGTAGTGAGGAATTTTTTGAATCTCTTTAGCTATTATTTTAATTTGAGAATCTCTCATAAGTTAGAATCCTTAAGATTTAAAGAATACAAAAATTCTAAATCTTTTTG
>Cebus_capucinus_imitator_PRJNA485217_SSR118__coassemble_237_pt1 | contig 25106 bp, 25 predicted proteins | sample Cebus_capucinus_imitator_PRJNA485217_SSR118__metabat2_low_PE_019 | metagenome-assembled genome bin Cebus_capucinus_imitator_PRJNA485217_SSR118
GTTGAAAAAATTTCTCAAGAAAAAGGAGATCCTTTTATTCATGTAAAAATAAAAGAACTTGATTCTGATTTACAACTTGAAAAGACTTTTAAACTTAACCAAGAAGTCAAAGAAGTTTCTTTGAGTACAAAAGTTTTAGAATATTTGTATCAAGAAGGAGATAATTTTTTATTTTTGGATATAGGTACTTATGAGAAAATATTAGTTCCATCAAAAATAGTATCTAATAAAATTTTATTTTTGAAACCAGGAATACAATTAACTGCAACTGGTTATAAGGATTCTATTTTTTCTTTAGATTTGCCAAATTTTTTAGAACTTATGATTGCTAAAACAGATTTTTCTAGTTCTGAAGTATCTTTAACAGGTGGTACTAAAACAGCAATATTAGAAACAGGAGCAGAGATACAAGTTCCTCCATTTATAGAGATTGGAGATATAATAAAAATAGACACTCGTACTAGCGAGTATATTCAAAGAGTATAGGAAAGGAATATGGATTTAAAACAAATAGAAAAGTTAATGGTATCAATGGTTAGAAATGGACTAACTCGTTTTGTTCTTAAAAAAGAAGGATTTGAATTAGAGCTAGAACGATCTTCTATTGATTCTATTAATAATAATTCTTCTTATAAAGTTATTGATCATTTTTCTAATGAAAAAGCTGTTTTTATGTCTAATAATCCTTCAATTCCTGTACAAAATTCATCCGATTCTTCTTCAGAAGAAACTTTTGTAAAAGGGACTTTTATTTCTTCACCTATGGTCGGAACTTTTTATTCTACGCCATCACCAGATCAACCTCCTTATGTGAAGATTGGAGACTATGTTTCAGAAGATACTGTTGTGTGTATTATAGAGGCTATGAAAGTAATGAATGAAGTAAAAGCAGGAGTTTCAGGAGTTGTTGCAGAAATTTTAGTTAATAGTAGTGATCCTGTTCAGTTTGGCTCAAAATTATTTCGTATTGAGGAAAAAGGATAAATATGAAAAAGGTATTGATAGCAAATAGGGGAGAAATAGCTGTTAGGATTATTAGAGCGTGTCATGATTTAGGATTAGCTACAGTTGCTGTATATTCTGAAGCAGATGCAGAAGCTCTTCATGTTCTTTTGTCCGATGAAGCTATTTGCATAGGTGAGCCTCAAGCCACAAAATCTTATTTAAAAATATCGAATTTACTTGCAGCTTGTGAAATTACAGGTGCAGATGCTATACATCCAGGATATGGTTTTCTTAGTGAGAATGCCAATTTTGCTTCTATTTGTGAAAGTTGTGGATTGAATTTTATAGGGCCTATGTCTTCATCTATTGCTACCATGGGTGATAAAATACAGGCAAAGGCTTTAGCAAAAAAAATTAAATGTCCAACAATTCCTGGTTCTAATGGTATTGTTCAAGATGAAAAAATTGGACTTGAAATTGCGAAAGAGATAGGTTTTCCTATAGTTATTAAAGCAGTTGCTGGAGGTGGAGGAAAAGGTATTCGTTTGGTTGAATCTGCAAAAGATTTTCCAAGATGTTTTTCAGCAGCTTGTGCAGAAGCTTCTGCTAGTTTTAATAATCCATCTGTTTACATAGAAAAATTGATAGAAAGGCCTAGGCATCTTGAAGTACAAATTTTAGGGGATAAATATGGAAATTATGTCCATTTGGGAGAAAGGGATTGTACTATTCAACGCAGAAGACAAAAATTAATAGAAGAAACACCTAGCCCAGTTTTAACACCAGAAATAAGGGAAAAAATAGGAAAAATTTCAATAGAGTTGGCTAAAGCTGTTGGTTATTTTTCTGCAGGAACTGTTGAGTTTTTGCTTGATAAGAATAAAAAATTTTACTTTATGGAAATGAATACTCGTATTCAAGTAGAACATACAATTACTGAAGAAGTTACTGGAATTGATTTAGTTAAAGCTCAACTTGAGATAGCGATGGGGAAGAAGTTACCTTGGAAGCAAAAGAATATTAAATTTAATGGTCATGTTATACAATGTCGTATTAATGCTGAAGATCCGAGTAATAATTTTTCTCCTTCTCCAGGAAAATTAGAATATTATTTCTCTCCAGCAGGTCCTCATGTTCGTGTAGATAGTGCTTGCTATAGTGGTTATTCTATTCCTCCTTATTATGACTCAATGATTTCTAAACTTATTACTAAAGGAAAAGATCGTAAAGAAGCTATTGCTATTATGAATAGAGCACTAAGAGAATTTCACATTGGCGGAGTTCATTCAACTATACCTTTTCATCAGTTTATGATGAATAATTTGGATTTTATAAATGTAAATTATGATATTTGTTTTGTTGATGATCTTTTACAAGCAGGTTATAATTTTTCTTTGTAAGCAACTTGTAATTTCTTGGATTCTTTTTCAACAATAGATAGAATTTTTTCTATAGAATTACTGAAGGTCAAACACTTTAGATCTTTTGCATTAGCTAGTTTGTGAGAAATAATTTGAGTTTGTAGCCAATATATTAATGGTTGCCAAAAGCTTTTGTTAAATAGTATTGTTTTTTTTAAGGGAAGTTTTTTATTTTGCATTAAAACTAAGAGTTCAGTTAGTTCATTTAACGAACCTAGTCCACCTGGAAAAAATATAATTATAGATGCTTTTTGAAGTAGAGATAGTTTTCTTTTTTGAAAAGTTTTAAAATATCTTATGTTTTTTTTAGCAATGTAATTGTTAGATTTTTCACCATAACATAAAAAAGCTTTTGATTGGTTAATGGAAACTGAAAAAGCTCCCTTATTTCCTGCTTCCATTATTCCATAACCTCCTCCAGTTAAAATGTGATGACCAAGTAAAGAAAGTTTTTTAGATAATAATTGTGCTGTAGAATAAAAGGAATTAGAAGATTGTATTTTAGATCCACCTAGAAAAGTTATGGTTAATTTTTTTGAAGATAAAATTTTCATTAATTTAGTAATTAGCAATTGTTTTTTTTTGTTAATTATGTCATATACATACAGTATCTTGAATAAGTTTTTATCTTAAAAATATGCTAAAAACACTGAAATCTTTTATTGCTTTAAAGTATAGTGTTTTTTCTTTTTTATTTTTAGGATCTTTTGTTTTTTTTTTATTATCTCTATATCAAAAATTAGATGTTCTTAATTATTCTTTTTTCAAGAAGTTGCTTTTTGGAACACCTATACTTTTTTTTGTGAGATCATTTGGAATAATTATTAATCAAATTATAGATTATGATTTTGATAAAAAGAATCCTAGGACGAGTAATAGAACACTTCCATCGAAACTTCTTTCAATAAGAGTAGCTTATATATATGCCGTTTTAAATGTTATTATTTTTTTGATTTTTTCTTGTTATATTAGTTTTCGGTGTTTTTTTGAAAGTTGTTTAGCTTCTTTATTTATTATTGTATATCCTTATACAAAGCGTTTTCATGTTTGTTGTCATTTTGTTTTAGGATGTATTTATTTGTTTGCTGTTATTATTGTAGGAGAAGTTCTTTTATCAGAGTTTAATTTATTTTGTTTTGTTTATGCTATTATTGTAGGTTTATTTATTTCTGCTAATGATATTATATATAGCATTCTTGATAAAGAATTTGATAAGCAGCAAAGCTTATTTAGTTTTCCTTCTATTTTAGGAGAAAGAGCTTCTATTTTAACTGTATATTTTTGTTATGGTATATCTTTTTTATTATTAATTTTTTTGGGATTTTTATCTCATTTTTCTATGTTTTATTATGTCTTGCTGGCATTTTTTTTTGTAACTTTAATTTATTTATGTATGAAGTTACAAGCAACTTTAAATTTTTCTTCTAAGAAGTTTTTTTCTTGGGAAGAAGCTTTCTTTTTTTCTAATGTTTTAATTTCGTTATCGCTATTCTCTTTGTTTATTATTTTATTTATATCTAAATTGAAATGAAAAAAAATTATATTGTTGGTATTACTGGTGCTTCTGGGGTCATTTTAGCTTTAAAGTTAATTCAGTGGCTTTTAGATAGTGGTTATAATGTAGATGTTTTAGTAAGTACTTCTGGATATAAGACTTTATTTTTTGAAGTTTCTCATTTAATATCAAGTAAACGAGGATTAAAAGAGTTTTTTAAGAATTATGAAAAACAACTTCGTTTATTTAATATTTCTGATATAGGTTGTCCTCCATGTTCTGGTTCTTATAAACATCAAGGTATGATTATTATTCCATGTAGTATGGCTACAGTTTCTGCTATTAGTATAGGTCTTGCAAATAATTCTATTAGGAGAGCAGCAGATGTAGCGATAAAAGAAAAAAGACCTTTAATCATAGTTCCTAGAGAAGCTCCTTTTAGCACAATTCATTTAGAAAATTTATTAAAGTTAGCAAAGTTAAATGTTGTTATTCTACCTCCAATTCCACAATGGTATTTAAAATTTGAATCCCTAGAAGAGATGGAAAATGCTATTTTAGGAAGAGTATTAGATATGTTAAAAGAAGAACATAATTTATATAAACCTTGGAATGGAAATTATTAATGTAATTTAGTATTTCTTCCATTAATTACTTCATGTAAATTTTCAATAGCTATAAATGCTTGAGGGTCTTCTCTAGAAACTATTTCTTTTAGTTCAGATAATAAAAGACGTTCTACAACAATGTAAAGAAGTTGTTTTTTTTCTCCAGTATAGCCTCCTTCAGCATTTAAATATGTTAAGCCAATTCCTAAAGAATCAATTAAAACTTTTCCAAGTTGTTTAGGCATAGTTGTAATAATAGTTACAGATTTAGTATCTTCAAATCCAACTATGACTATATCCATAACTTTTGTGGCTACGACATAAGTCATTAAAGAAATAAAAGCCGTATGCCAATTTTTATATGAAAGTCCAGCAGCTATAAATATGAATATATTAACGAATAATATAACTTGTCCAATGCTAAACCCTCGTTTTTTATTAATAATGATACCAAGAATTTCTGTTCCATCTGTGGATCCTCCATTTCTTATGATAAGCCCAATACCACAACCAATAATAAAGCCGCCTAAAACAATAATTTCTAAATCAGAGCCTTTAAATATTAATGGGGGAATTTTTAACCAAAAAGGCATATTATAAAGAGCTGCTAAACATAAAGAAAAAATAAATACGGCAGAAATCATTTGTAATACAAAATGCTTTCCAATGTGTTTGTAAGCTAAAATAACAAAAGGCATATTGAAAATTATTAAGAAATAGGGCAAGTATTGGTGGCCAAAAAAATGAGCAGCCATGATAGATAGGCCAACAATTCCTCCATCAATAAATTGATTTGGCACTAAAAATACTTGAACTCCTATAGCAGCTAGGAAACCTCCAATAACAAACCAAGATAAAGTTTTAAAGTAATATAAAGAAAAACTAAAATGGCGGAACCTTTGATTTTTTGATTTTTTTTTTCCCATAAACTTTAAGATCCTCAAATTAAACGCGGGAAACGGGGCTCGAACCCGCAACTTCCGCCGTGACAGGGCGGTGCTCTAACCAATTGAACTATTCCCGCATTTCTTTTTAGATGGATGCGACAGGATTTGAACCTATGGCCCCCTGTGTGTAAGACAGGCGCTCTAACCACTGAGCTACGCATCCTTTTTAAGAAATGAAGACGTAGCTTACTAGTTTAAATGTTTAATTTCAATAGTTTTTTATTTTTGTTAAGGTAACATTAATTTTGTTGAACAAGTGTTTCTAGATGCTGTGAATAAAATTCATTAAATTGTTTTTTTATTAAATCTATATTTTCTTTGGAATTTTTTAAAGGGGTATTAAAAGTACTAATTATTGCTGCTGTAATGTATTTTTCATATAACGATTGAAATTCCTCAGAGTGGATGTGTAGATTTTCATAGACGAAGGCTCCTACTAAAGTTCCCAAAGCATAAAAATTTTTATTTTTAATAGTACCCATACATCTTGGATCTTCTATAATGACTTCATGTCCTTGTTCTGTAAATTTAATACCTGAAAATTCTTCATTTTTATCTATTTGAGGAAGATTAATATTAAGAATATAATCTTTAGGTAAAGAATATTTCAATATATATTCAATAAGTATCTTTAAGTATTTAGCTACTTTTTTTGGATTTAAATAATTTATTTTAGAAATTTGTGATAAAGAAATTGAAGGAATTCCTTTCATTCTAGCTTCTAAAGCAGCATTAACTGTACCTGAATACATAGTATTTCTTCCTGCATTAGATCCACTATTAATTCCAGATATTACTAAATCAGGAAGATTATTTTTGAATAAAACGCTTAAAGCTAACTTAATGCAATCAACTGGAGTTCCATCGACAGACCATGACTGAGAAGTATCAGTTGATTTAGAAAGATGTTCTATAGCTACCGGCTTAGTATAGGAAAAAGAAGCCCCAGCTCCAGACTGATCTCTCAAAGGAGCAACAACAAATATATTATTGTAACCAATATCTAAAAGGATAGTTTCTAATATTTTAATTCCTGGAGAGGAAATTCCATCATCGTTGGTGAGTAATATTTTTATTTTTTCTGTCATAATTAATATCCTTTAGCCTTATAGAAAAACCTTAGTTTAGTTTTTATTATGTTGTTTATCGGAATAAATATAAAAGACATTTGTGTGTTATTATTATTTAATAAATAAGATTATTTAAATTTGTTTAAGTAAAATATTTTTAATATAGATTTCCTTTTATTATTTTAATATTAAAAATTTTTTAGTAATAAATGTTGAATTTTACATTTTTATTAAGACTTTGCATAAGGCATTAAAGCATATGTTATAATTGTTGTTAAGAATTTGATGAAAAAAGCTATTTTATTAAATAATTTTTTCTGATTTCTTAGATCCATAAAGTAAGGCTGAGTGAGCTAGATTATTAGTAACATTGGGAAATGTGTATGAAAGTTGTTTCAAAATTTCTTTAGTCTTTTTTCTTAAGGAAATAACAGGACAACGACAGGATATTCGAGCAAAGTTATATTCTTTAGCAAATGTTAAAATTTGATCTTCAGAGACGAAGATTAAAGGACGAATAATATTAATATTAAATCTTATCATATGTATCTTTGGTAACATACCAGCAAATTCGCCTTTATGTAATAAGTTCATAAAAATAGTTTGAGCTAAATCATCTTTATGATGACCAAAAGCTATAGTATTACAATTTAAATTTTTAGCTTCTTGAAAAAGTAATCTTCTTCTTACTCTTGAACATGAATAACATTCTGGATTGTCAGAATTATAAGGAGAATTAATTGATTTATAAGGTATATTTAGAGAAGAACAAATAGCAGATAAGTAGGAATTATTTACTTGAGCTCCACAAGAAAATTTTCCTGCTATGTTAATAGCATGTATTTTAAATGAAGGAAATCCTTTACCAGAAATGGCATGTAACATAAATAACAAAGAAAGGCTATCTTTTCCTCCACTAAGAGCCACAATTATTTTATCTACTTCGTTTAACATATGAAATTGATGCAAAGCTTTTCGTGTTAAGCTTTCTAATTTCTTTCCACAAGACTTCCAAGGAGGCTGAGCTAAAGGTAATTTTATAGGAAACATGAGATTATTTTAATGAATAGCGATGATAAAATCAAATATCATTAGACATAATAATAATAAGAGAAATATTATTAACTAGATATTAAAAAGTTTTTAGATTATGTCTAGACAAAAATTTAATAGAAATGCTCCTTGTTCTTGTGGATCTGGAAAAAAATATAAGCAATGTTGTTTGCTTAAAAAAAATTCTGTTGCCAAATATGATTCTCATGGAAGAATGAAGTTTTCAGCTGTTGTTTTAAAAAATAGTTCTTTGGATTGTGTTAATCTATTTAAAAAATATTCGAATAGAGAAAATAAAGAGGTTTTAGAAGGGAAATTAAAAGAATATTCTATTAGCAAAGAAAGGTTATCTAAAATGTCTAAAAAACAATTAAAGCAGTTGGAAAAAGAAGAAGAAGAAAAATGTGTTGAAAAATTAAAAGAACATTCTTTTGAAGTTTTGGATGCAGTTAAAGAAAAAGAAAAATTTATTCCATCTGATGAAGATTTTCGAATTTCTTTATAAAAAGCCTTTAAAAATGTGTTGAGAATAAATAATATTAACTGCATAATTTTCCTTTTTGCTGGAGTAGCTCAATTGGCAGAGCATTCGACTTGTAATCGAACGGTTGAGGGTTCAATTCCTTTCTCCAGCAAGTCTTTTTATAGGGGGTGTCGCATAGCGGTCAATTGCATCGGACTGTAAATCCGACTCCATACGGATACGTTGGTTCAAATCCAGCCGCCCCCATTTTAGTATCTTATTTTATGTAAGTGAGACTCAAATCTTTTTAAATATTCGGGTTAAATATTTAAAATTAATTTGGATTAAAGGATATTTTATGAACATGTAAGGTATTTAAACTTTGTTGAAATCCAGATTTAATCTTTCTTACAGCATACCTTTTTTCAGAATGAATATTAATTTTAGAAATATCAATATCAATAAGGACAGCGGCTATAGTGTCTTTACCTGTTTGTATTTGATAATTAAATTTTTTTTGATCTATACTTTGTAAATCTAAACGAACTTCTCCTTCTGTAAGAATTTCACTTTTGGTGCTAGCTCGCCATAAATTATCATAATTTATTTTATTAATTAAAATTTTTGCTAAACGTTTATGCTTTTTTACTAGCTCAACAAGTTTTGGAGTATAACTAGAAAATTGTTGTTTTTTTGTTACATATATTCTTTGAGTTCCTAGAGAGGAGATAGGGGGGGGTAGGAAGAAGGAAAGTATGGATATGTTTTTGAGAGCATGGTTCAATCATATAAGATAGATAGTTTTTTTGAGATTGTTAAGAAAAGTTATTTTAAATATTGAAATGAATCCTAAGAGCTTACTAAATATTTTGCTATCATATAGTTGAGAATATAAAGAATTTTCTAAAATATGTTTAATGCTTAGAATTAAAAATGGATTTTTTTCTTTTATAGAGAATTTTAAAATTTTATCTAAAAAAAATTTATTTTCTAATAAAAGATTTAAGAACGAAACAAAATTATAAATATTTAAATTAAAATCGTCTACATATTTAAAATATTGATCTTCTTTAACTATAAACATATCATTTATATAATATATAAATTAGCTATTATTGTACTTATATCTTATTAAGATGTTATAAATCAACTGTTATCTCTAATAGTTTTAATAGCAATTGTTAATAAAAATTATTAATTTTTTTTAAAATTTAGTAACAAAATTCCCCATTTTTTGTAAAATTAGGGAATTTTGTTTTTCTTGTATTTTGCTAAATTAAATCTTTTTAATTAAGAATTTTAATAGAAAATTCAGCATCTTTTATATTTCTAGTCCATGTGACTGTATTAGAACCATCATTTAAGGGAACATTTGAAATATACTTTGGTTCTCCAGAAATACTTTTTTTAATGCGAATAACATCTCCATCTCTGATAGTATCGTCAATATTTCTGTTAACTTTTTCGATTATCCAAGTATAACCATTTCCATCATCAGTTGAATCAAAGTAGGCTTGAGTATATGTGCTATACCAAGATAAAAATTTTTTATAACCTTCGTAAGGAAGTGGAGGATAATCTTTATATATTATAAAAATTTCTGATCCATGGAGAAGTGGTCTAACATGTCTGTTAGTTGTAGAAGCTATATAAAATTTCATAGGAGAATTTTCTCTTATTGTAGGAAAAGCATAGGTATTTGATATCCAAAATTTTGTATAGAAACCACTAATAGATCTAAAAGGACTTTCATTTTGAACAAATCCGACGAGTTGTGATGAATCTTGTATCATGATTGTTCTGCAAGTTTTAGGTACAGCTCTACAATGTTTTTTAAGATAAGTTGTAATGGCTTGATCTAGGTTTTTCTTAATTTTTTCTAATAGAGAATGATCTGTATTTTGAAAGTAATCTGGTGTTAATAAATCAGAGATTCTTTCTACTTTTATAGAAATAGCAGCAGGTTCGTTAATTACACTTTCAGACCAATCTGTGAAATCTAAAGTTTTATCTTCTGATGATAAATGAGGAAGAACAGTACCTCCTATAAAAACCGTTTTCGATGTGATTGATTGAGAGAAAGAAGAATAAGTATCTTTTTTATTATAAGAAGCAGTGGCATGAAGCATAACTTCTTCAGCTGCTGCTGATATGCTAATATGTTTTTCTTTTAGTTGTGTAAGAGATTGGGAATCAATTTTTAAAACTTGGTAACCTAATCCCCCATAAACAACAGATGTAACATAATGAGTACCAACATTAGCAATAAAATCATCAAAAGTAGAAGGTTTTTGAAGGTTTAATTTTTTTGTAACCCAAAATTGAAATTCATCATCAACAACAAATTTTTTTGGGTCATAAGCAATATTTTTTCTTAAAACATAAAGCTTATGTGTTGCATTAGAATATGTAACAGTATTTTTATTTTCTGTTGTATTTTCAGTAATAAAATCACAGGTAAAACTAGAAGAAAAAGCAGAAGCTTTGGCTTGTAGATCTTCTCCATCTCCTCCAATACTTAATGAAAAAGAAAATTTTTCATAAATATCTGTATTTTCTTGAAAAACTGATGTATCTAAGGATACGTCAGTACAAAAAATAGGATCAAATTTTGTTCCTAGAGGAATTCCAAACCTTCCGTCTGAGCTAGGAATGGAATTTTCTTCTGTGACATCAAAATTTAAAGCATTAATTCCAGTTAAAGAGGTGGATACTGCAGCAGGATCTATTTTGGTAATATCAACAGCTTTACCCAAAAAATTAGTGTTTTTTAATAATCCTCCAGGATAATCATTATTATTTGCATTGCTCATATTAAAATTACCTATTGTTTTTAAATGATTTTTGTGAAGCTTTTTTTCTTTTAGTAGAGGATCATTTTCTTCTGCCAAATAAACAATATTTTTTGTTGATAGACTTATGTAAAAAGCTTTCTCAATCAATAAAAGATTTTCTTTTGTACAAGAAGAGATGACTGTTTCAGAAATAGCTAAAAGAGCAAAAGTTTTTTGACTATTTTTTTCTTTTATTCGTAAATAATTAAATTTTGGAAATCGATTTATAACAAAGCAAAAATCTTGATGATGAGAGTTGCACAAAATTTCATTTAGGGAACTATAGGAAGATATTGAGTCTGAAATAAAATATTTAATTAATTTTTCTTTTTCATCATTTAAATTGTGTTTGGATTTTTTACAAGAAAAGAAAAAGTTACTTCTTTTTATTTTAAATTTTTTCATGAAAATATTTTTGATTTCTTAAAGAATAAAAGATGAATTTAGTATTAAAATACTAAATTCATTTTATTTTTATATTTTAAAATTAATTTGGATTAAAAGATATTTTATAAACATGTAGGGTATCTAAACTTTGTTGAAATCCAGATTTAATCTTTCTTACAGCATAACTTTGTTCAGAAAGGATACCAATTTTAGAGATAGCAATATCAATAAGAACAGTAGCTATGGTATCTCTACCAGTTTGCATTTGATAATTAAATTTTTCTTGATCTATACCTTGTAAATCTAAACGAACTTCTCCTTCTGTAAGAATTTCACTCTTAGGTCTAGCTCGCCATAAATTGCCATAATTTATTTTGTTAATTAAAATTTTTGCTGAGCGTTTATGTTTTTTTACTAAATCAACAAGTTTTGGAGTATAACTAGGAAATTGTTGTTTTTTTATCACATAGATTTTTTGTGTTCCTAAAATAGGAAATGCGTGGGCACCTCCGCAACTAGGAGGAGTAATTTTGTAAGATAAGTAATTTTGAGCACTTTTCAAAAAAAGTTGCTTTAATGATTGAAATAAAGAGGAAGAATTTTTTAAAGAAGAATCTATTAGTAATCGAGAACACGGATGCTTAGTTGAATTATGACATATATCTAGAACTAAAAAGGGAGGTTTTTCATCAAAAATTAAGGAAAAATTTTTTGTTTTTATTGGAGAATGTAAAATTTCATTTAAAGAACTTTTATTTTCTAATAAAAGATTTAAAAATGAAACAAAATCGCATACATCTAAGTCAATGTCATCTGCGTATTCAAAATATTGGTCTTCTTTAATTGTAAACATCCCATACCTATTGTTTTGTAAAGATTACTATTTGTCTTAACAACTGTGATATTATAACTTTTAAATATTTAGATGCACTAATTTTTTGTTTTATCAATTCTATATTAATTGATTTTAATTTTTTTTATAACTATTTAATGATTAATTTAAATTAAATAAAATTAAAGAGATTTTATAATTTATGATTAATAATAAAAAAAAATTAAATAGATTAATTCCAGATCCGAAAGCTCTTTGTAATATAAGTACAAGTTTATATGTGACTGGAGGAACACAAGCCGATAGTTTAAATGTAAATTCTACTACTTCTTTAGAAGAAAATACTTATATGTCATCTTTAGATGTAAAAGGCATAGGAACACTACAAGGGACGTTATCTGTTTCAGGTTTGTCAAATCTAGGAAATTCCTCTATTTGCAATGGGAATGTTAATGTTCAGAATAGTTCGATAACTGGATTGAGTAGTCCAGAAAATGGTTCAGATGCAGTTAATTATAGTTACTATTTGAATTCTTTGCAGGATGTTTTTCAGTATGTAAGTAGCCAGTATGGTAAAAATTATTTTTGGGGAGAAGAAACCTTGTTGGATTGGCAGGCATTAAAAGATGCTACATATGAAACGGAAAATGCTGGAAAAATGTTATCTTTTCAAGGAAATGTTCTACAGATCCTTTTACCTGGAACTTATCAAATAAATATAAGTTTCAATAAAGGTCAAGGATACAATGAAACGGGAGGTCAAATGAATTTAATTTTATCTGGGAAGGGGTCATCAAATTCAAGTATAGCTATTGGAAATAATTATACTCAATTTGTAACTGGATGGGGAAATGCAAGTATATCTAACTGCTTAGGTGCTATGTTTTCAGTTTCAGAAAACGATGTTCAGAGTGGAACATACTTAACTCTTGAGAACCTTAGTGGAGGTTATAACTTAACTTATTTTAATTATAGGATAATTAGATATGCCTTTTTATAAAAATTAATAAAAAAAGAGAATATAATGTTAAAAAATAATAGAGAAAGTAGTTTTTTATCTAAAAATACATTAACTACAAATATTAATTTACCTACAACAGTTGAAGAAAATTGTTATACCGATTCGTTATCAGTGTTAAACAACGCTGAATTGTCGGGCAATTTACAAATGATGTCAAATGCTACAATAAATAGTTTGTCTGTAGAAGGAAATTTTGTTGTTAAAAAAAGTGCTAATTTTAATGGAGACGTTATAACAAATGGAAATATAGATATGCAAAACAATAGGGTTACTGAAGTTCCTTCTCCTAAAAATTTAACAGATGGTATTAATTTAGAAGTATTAAAAAAAGGTTTTCCTGAAAGTTTTTTAGGTGTAACAAATCATTATCTTTATTGGTGGTGGGATGCAAATGCTAGTTATATTTGGACTTCTCAGTTAATTAATGTTATGTCAACCGATAATGTATCTCAGTATATAACATTTAATAATCAACAAATACAATTTATATTGCCAGGGATTTATAAAATTGGAATTACTGTTGGAAAAAGTGGATATGCAGGAAATGGATATGGAGGATTTATACAAGTTATTTATACAAATAATGGAAAAGAAGTAGTTATGGGATCAGCAAGTTTGTTAAATTCTGGAGTAATTAACTCTCAGGGATCAATACAAACTAGTGTTATTGTAAATGAAGGAGAAACGGGAGGTTATATAGAATTAAAAAATGCTAATGGAGATGGTTTTAAAATGGATTATTTAGTTTTCAGCATAACTGTTTTTCCTATTTTTTCAACTTAAAAATAGGTTATAAGAATGAATCAATCTTACGTAAATAAGGGAATAAATGTAAATAATGTATTGAATACAAATACATTAAATGTTTCTCTAGATTCTAATTTTTCTGGAAATACATTAGCAAAAAATATGGTGAATGTTTATGGAAGTACTAGTGTAGAAAATGGTTTAACTTTACAAAGCAGTTCGTTGTTTTCTCAAGGTTTTTCTTCTAGTTCTTCTTTAAATTTAAATAATAATAAAATAGTTAATTTAGGTAATCCAGTTTCTGATACTGATTTAGTAAATTTAAATACGTTTAATCAGTATCAACCTCAGTATTATTCTTATCAGTCAGTTGCAGGGGCTTTTTGGTGGGATGTTAATGCTTATTATCCTTGGCTTTACTTACCAGCTAGTTTTACAAGTCATAGTCCTTCTTATAGTAATTATTTTGAATTTTCTGAGGGAGATATTTTATTATTGAGTCCGGGATTATATAGTTTTTCTGTTTATATATATAAAATTGGAGGATTAGGAAATGGATATGGAGGTCATTTAAAATTAGTATATACTGATTATGGAGGAAATGAACATATTTTAGGATGGATGTATATGTGGAATGAAGATGGACAGAATTTTCCTGGAGCTTTAGTTGATCTTAGCTTCCCTGTAGATCAAAGCGGAGCTCTTAGTATTTATTTAATAGATAATGGTTATTTTAAAGTTGAATTTATGTCTTTTCAGATTATTCATTATCCTCAATTATAATTTTTAAGATACTTTCTATTATTAGTTTTTGATAGAAAGTATCTTATTTTTCAGTTAAAGAAGATATTATTGATTTTAATTTATTATGTTTTAGTAGTTCTTCTATAGAAGGAATACAACGGTAAGACCAATTAGCTTTTGAAATCGTTCCTGGAGTATTGATTCTTTCTTTTAGTGAATGAGGGGAAATTAAGTTTGGAATTAAAGCTAAGTATTCTTGTATTAAATTAATGTGAAAAAGACTTGGAGTATGATGACTATCTTTTAGGATTTCTCTATGTTTTTCACGAGAAAGAATTTTTTTGTATTTCCATTGTTTAAATATAGAAAAAAGTTGAGCTTCTTTTGGAGAATTTTTCCACCATTGATATAAAGTATCTGAGTCATGAGAAGATACTGATGTTAATGAAAGTTTGGAATATTTATAATATGGAAGAAAAGAGTTATCACCATCCCAGTTTCTTTCCCAACGAATAATTTTTGTTCCACAAATGCCTAATCTAAACATTTCTTCTTTAACATAGTCAGGAACAATCCCTAGATCTTCTCCAATTGGTAACATTTTTGAAGATTGTAACATCATATTTAAGATAGCTTTTCCTTGATTTAAACAATCTTCTTTTGTTTTTGGTATAAATTTTCCTTGATGTCCATTAGACGTGAGCTTTATAGCCCAAATTCTGAAAAAACCAACAATGTGATCTAATCGATAGATGTCATAAAATTGAACATGCTGTTTTAATCTTTCTTTCCACCAAATATAATCTTCTTTTTCTAAATTTTTCCAATTATATAAGGGAAACATCCAATTTTGTCCTTTTTTATTATAAATGTCTGGAGGAGCTCCAGCTGTATTACTTAAAGAAAAAAATTTTTTATAAAACCATACGTCGCAACTTTCCTTACTTACTAATATAGGAAGATCTCCTTTAATTAGTAAATTGTGTTGTTCAGCATAATCTTTAACCTTTTTTAATTGTTTGTAACATAAATATTGAATGTAACAATGAAAATTAACTTTCTTATAGTATTTTTTAAAGAGAGTATAAATATTATTAGTATTTCTAATATCTTTATCCCAAAAATTCCAAGAATGCCAATTATATTGTATTTTTAATGTTTTAAATAGAGAATAAGGGAATAACCAAAAAGAAGAATTTTTTTTAAATTTTTCAAATAATATATCATTGTCACATTTATTAGAAATTTGGGATAAGTAGTAGTCATAAAGAATGGCATGTTTGAGTTTATATATAAATATATAACTTTTTTTCATGTTAGATGACTTTAAAATTTTTATTTGTTTGGAGTATTTGTCATTGTTTTTTATTTCTGGAATGGCAAGAATAGATAAGTAAATAGGGTTTAGGGCAAATGCAGAAATGCAATTGTAAGGACTAGAATCTAATCCTGAATCATTCAAAGGTAGCAATTGTAAAACATTAAAATTTACTTGCTTGCAAAATTCTATCATAGGAATTAAGTCTAAGAATTCTCCTATTCCACAGCTATTGTCGGAATGTAAACTGAATAAAGGTACACACATTCCATGATGATGTTTTATTCCTATTCTTTTCCAATGAGAAAAACTAGGAGTAGTTTTTAAAAATCGGATTAATTCTTTCATTGATAATTACATATGGTATAAACCAAAGTCATTAAGAGCAGGAATTGTATTATTTTCTAAAGCATTAATCCAAATATTTGCATGGAAAGAAAAATTAGTTAGGTAGGTACTTAGTATATCTTCTTTAATAAAATCCATTCGTAAAATATCAAACAAATATAATTGTTGAGAAACTTCTCCATATCCTATGTATCCAGATATGTTGATTTGTGAAGCCCCATTGATTTTTAAAGCAATTTCAAAAATACTATTTCTGTAAGGACTTTCTTGTAGCTCTCCAAGAGTAGAAGATATTATTAAATCTCTAGTGTCTTGACTAATGCCTAGTTGTATAACAATATTATTATTAAATCGTATTTGGCAAGTGTTATTTTCATCTGGTTGTAATGGTGTGCCTAAAATGTTGCCTAAGTTAGATAATATTTGTTCAAATTGGTTTTGCATAATTTTTAATTTAAAGGTTTTTTAGGAAAAATGTTTGGATGAGGGTAGTCATCATTGTTTACGTTAAGAATATCTAAGGTATTTGCTATTGTTAATCCTAGTTGTTGTCTTTGTTCGGCTGAAGCAAATAACCTTGGAGAAGATTGAGTTAAGGCTTGGTAAAACAAATTTAATATATTAGACATGATATCAGGATCTCCTCCAGAAATTTCTTGAACTGCTCTTTGGATTTTTGTATGCGTGGGAAATTTGTCCATAACAATAGCCTGAAAGGTTTTTGCTAATGTTTCATAGGTAACGTCTTTGGGAAGTGCAACGTTGTCAGATTTCATCATTAATGATAGTCTAGGCATAGAATCTTGAAAAAAAGAGTATAAGTTTAAAACTGCTTGTAGAGATCTTATCTCAGACATTAGAACTTGTAATTTTGTAGGATCTATTGAGGGGCCTTCAGATTTTAAATCTGAAGACATTCCTTGTAATAAAAAAGAGGAAACAGTTTTTTGTTCTTCACGAGTATATTGACTAGATAAAAGGGTAAAGAGTTCATTAGAAGACAATATAGATGTTGTTACATTTAAATACAAAGATCTTAATGAAGAAGGAGATACTTGTAGTTGGCTTCCGAATTCTTGAGAAGCAAAAAGTACATTTTTACCTCCTTTAATTGCTTGAAGATGCTTTTGTTGATAACTGTCCTTAGCTTGTTGAATTGCTTGTTGTAATTTTGGAGACTTTGTAGATGCTGATAGGAATTCTAAAGAAGAAAAAGCTAAGACAGGATCGGAAAAACTAGCTTCTACAAGAGATAAGATATCTTCAGGAGTAGAATTTTCAGAAACTTTGTTTTTTAACTTATTAAGAACATCTGCATCAAGCTCATGATTTTCTTCTTGATATTGTTGAGAAAGATCATCGTGTTTTTGGCGTTCTTCGATGCTTTTTATTGTTTTTTCTTTTGTTGTTGAAGTAGTTTTTCTTCTTGTAGATAAAGATTTAAAAGAGGTTTCTTTTTTTCTAGTTCGTGTTGCTGCTGCTGGATTAGTAAAGTCAGGATTTTGTGTAATACCAATTTCAGAAGCCTCTTGTTCTGCATTAGCTTCTTTGCTTTTTGCTATAGCAGCTTTTTGTTCTACAGCAGATAAATTAATTGGAGTTGGACCCCCTCCAATTCCACTAGATGAAGCCATTTATCTCTTTGTTTTTGATGGTTTTATATTTATTTGTATTAATTATCATTTATTTTATCTTAGCAATAATTAGCATTTATTTATTTAAATATATCTTCATATTAATTGCTGTCAAGATTACTTATTCATTATTTTTTAATATGAAAATTGTATAAAAATATCATTTACATATAGAAATTTTTGTTTAAAGATATATAAAAAGAGGGTTTTTAAACCCTCTTTTTATATGTTTTTAAACATCTATTGTGTTGATTAGGTAGATATTTCATGAAGAATTATTAATAGAAATTATATTTCCAAGGTTTATTATTTCTAAATATGTATTTTTTGAAAAAATATTATTTTCATTTATAGGCAATAAAGTAGATAAAAGTATGTTTTTTGGGTAACTTTCTAAACAACTATTTAAATGGATAGAAGTTACTAATAAAAAAGGACTTGTTAAAAATGATCCAATTTGAGCTTAAGGATCTTGCTATTATTCTATTAAAATGAAAATGGATGCTAAATAAATATATTATCTGATTTTAAAATAAAAAGTTTTTTGCGAAAAATTAAAATAATTTTCTTAAGAAAAAATTGTTCCTTGATTACGAGTAAAATCAGAATTTTTTTTCCAATTGAAACTTGGTTTGTTTGGTCTAATTAAATAAGATTTACTAATTGTTTCAGGTATTTTTAAAATAGAAAATGGAAATTTAAAAAAAAGCAATTAATTAGAAAAATATCTTAAATAATTATAAGACTATTTAAGTTCTTCTTGAAACCAGTTGATAATGCTATTTTCTATTTCTGATAATTCAGAACACTCAGATAAGGCATGTTGAGTATTTTTTAAAGAAGTATATTTTATTTTTCTTTGAGAATGCATATTTTCATAAGAAAAAATGGATTGATGATGAAAAGGAGTTACATAGTCATCGATTCCATGAATATGAAGAACAGAAAAATGAGTAGGAAGATGTTTTAAAGCTGCAGCGTCTTCTATAGCAAGAAATTCTGCTGAAAAAGCATGTCTAAAATGTGTAGCTTCTGCATCAGCAGGCAGAGTTAACATTGAGTAAATATTATTATTGGGATTAAATCTTTCTAAAAAATCATATCCCCATAAGCACCCATTTGCAATAGGAGCCCAAAGAACAGTTGTTTTTATACAAGGATGTTTAGCTGCTCCAATAATTGCTGTATGACATCCCAAAGAGTGCCCAAAAATTCCTACTTTATCTTTCTCAACAAAAGGAAGTTTAAGAACATAGTCTAAAATACATTCAAAGTTTTTATCAAAATCAGAAATTAAGTTATGACTCCAACATCCTTCACTGTCTCCACATCCTTGAAAATCAAAACGAATAACAATAAATCCAGATGCTGTTATTTTTTCTGCTAAACGAATAAAAGAACCCAATCTTCCATATTTACTGTCTTTTAAACCATGACAAAAGATGATAACAGGAAATTTAGAAGGGTTATTTGTATCACATATTGGTTTATGAATGACTCCTAAGAGTTTATTGTCCCTATCTTGAACATAAAAAGGAATATGTTCTGATTTTTTTTTTATAGAAAAAGCTTTTTCATCTGTTATCAAAGTATTAGATAAAGAAGGAATTTTTGTATTTTCAGAAAAGATTTTTGTGAAGAATCCTAAACAAAAACAAGTAAGTAAAAGAAAGGTGTTTTTTAGCATAAGGTTACTACTTTAATAAGAAGATTTTATTTTTTATTAGTATTTTTTTCAAGAATTTTGAAAAAGATGTTTTTTGTATTTTATTATTTGTAATATGATTATTTTTAATGAGATGTCTTTTTTATTAGAGAATTGTGGTTATCATTTTGGGTATATTCCCGATTGTGAAATTAAAATAGGATTTATTGTAGACATTGGCTTAAGTTGTTTTTTTTCAATAAACAATAGGAATTTTTTAGCATAGTGATGTTATTTTTATGCATTACTGTTTTTTATTGCATTAAAGTTTCTAATTCAAATTATTTTTTAATAAAAATTTAATTTATAATGCTTTGTTAGATAAAAACTTTTTTTTAGGAAAAGCAGTAGAAATTTTTTTATTATTAGCTCATATTTTTGGATTTTTTAGTTTATTTTTTACAAAGTCTATTTTGATTGTGATGGATTATTTTGAGATAAGCTTTTTTGTTCTAGTGTATCTATTTTTAAAATACCTTATCAAATATTTAGTGCATAATTAAACTTAAATTATTAGTTATTAAAATTTAATTTTTCTATTAAGCTTTTTCCAGCTAGATTATCTATAAACCAAGTATTTTTAGTAGAATTAGAAAAGACAAAACTGATGGGGTATTCTATTTTTTTATTTATAAATAACTCGGTAATTATAGAAGATTTATTTTCTCCAGATACATAAATGTAAATGTTTTTAGCTTTTTTTAAACAAGGATAAGTTAAAGTCATTCTTTGAACATTTTTTTGTGGAACATTATTAATAACGACTAATTTATTTAATTCTTTTAGTGCTTGAGTATGAGGAAATAAGGAAGCAGTATGACCATCTTCTCCAATTCCTAACATTATGAGATCAAAAGAAGATTTAGGAATTATAGATTTTATAGTATGTTCGTAGTTTTTTGCTTCAAGTTCAGAAGCGTGTTCTGCTGGCATAGAAAAAATATTTTTTTCTGGAATTTTTAGTTGTGAAAGTATCGATATAGAATTAAAATAATTACTTTGAATATCCGTTGGAGAAACACATCTTTCATCACTCCAAAATAGAAAAATCTTTGAAGTATCTAAGATTGTATTTTTTTGATTTACTATTTCTTTATAGATTTTTTGAGGAGTGCTTCCTCCAGAAAGAGCTACAAAAAAATTTCCTTTTTTTTTGATATAAGTGTTACATAACTTTATCCAATTTTTGGCTGCATCTTTTATAAAAAGATCATAATTAGAAAAAATGATTATATTATTATTTTTATATTGAAATGTGTTAGTTGACATTGTATTTCTCAAATAAATCTTTTAGAAAATTAAAACTTTTAAAAAACAGAGAAGGAGATGGAGGAAAAAATACTTCTTGGATAATTTCTAAACCTTCTTGAAGTCCTATAATGAAATTTTTTTTGGGATGGGTATTTTCTCTATTATTATAGCTTTCTGAGTAGTTTAAAGATACTTGTTCTTTGGAAGAGACTCTTTGAAAATAATAAGTTCCGGAACAGATAGAAGGAAAGATTTCTATAGATTTTATGGATCCAATTTCAAATTGTTCTTGTAAGATAGGTTGTAATAAAACTTGAGTAATAGTTTTATTATTATTTATATAACTTATTTTAAATGTATTTTTAAATTGCAGGTTTTCTAACTGCCAGTTTAAGGATGTTACTAGCCAAGCTTGTAAATATAAAGCTTGAATTTTGTTTGGACTAAATTCATTTTCTATTTTATTTTCAGAAATATAGTTAATTACTATCTTTTTAGAAGAACTTAATCCATGCAAAGTTTCAGGAGAATCAAAAAAGTTAGAAAGTAATTTTCTCCAAGAAGAAATAGCTGTCCAGCTAATGTCTGCTATACAAGAATTAGAATGTTCATAACAAGAAAAAATACTGGAAAAGAATTCATGTAAGTTAAGGGTTGTATTTGCATCAAAAATAATACGAGATGCAAGTTTACTAATAGATGTTAATATCGAAATATTGGGTTTTATAGGAAGAGTCCATAATAGATATATTGGTAAATCAGATATTAAGTTTGGATAGATAAGAAAAGGAATTCTTTCTCTATATGATCCAGAAACATTAATAAAAATAATTTCACAACGATTAGATGCGGACATAGGTTGAACTGTAATATTTAAGTAGTGTTTTTGAGAAATATTTTCGTTGTCCTCTTCTATTATGAAAATGATTCTTGAAGGAAATTTATCTATTAAAGGAGATATTATTTTATGTTGGTAAAGGGAGCGTTGACTTTTTTTTACATATAAAATTAAATTGAAAAAAAAAGGAAGCATTTTAGATAAACTAGAAGTCTTTTGTAGTTTGTCTAATTCTTTTTGAATATGTTCAAACTGGTTTATATCATCATTATTTATCATAATAATCTCCATTGTCTTTTATCTGCTTGAATGAGAGTATCGGCAGCTTCAGGACCTGTAGATCCAGCTGGATAATTATGTAAATTTAATGTGTCGGAATGTTTTTTCCAATAGTGCAAAACTGGAGAAAATAAAGCCCAAGAAGTTAATACTTCGTCATTTCTAGTAAATAAGGTACTATCTCCTAACATTGCATCACAGATAAGTTTTTCATATGCTGTGGCATTAGAAATATCAAAATAAGAATTGTAATCAAAATCCATTTTTACAGGACGGATTAAATTATGTGTTCCTGGAACTTTACAATTGAATTTTAAAGCTATCCCTTCATTTGGCTGAATTCTGATAACTAAAATATTGTTATCGGAGGAAGCAAATTGTTCAGAAGAAAATATAACTTTAGGAGGAGCTTTAAAAATAATAGCAACATCTGTGCATCTTTTTGGCAATCTTTTTCCTGCTCTTAAATAAAAAGGAACTCCCGACCATCTCCAATTATCTATATATAACTTTAAAGCTACAAATGTTTCTACTAAGGAATCTTTAGGGATATTGTCTTCTTGTCTATAACCATTGACTTTTATTCCATTAATGTAACCTTCAGTATATTGACCTCTAATAATAGAAGAATCTAATTTAGGTAGAGAGAAAGGTCTCAAGCTTTTTAAAACTTTTACTTTTTCATCTCGAATGGTATCTGCTTCTAAAGAAGAAGGAGGTTCCATAGCTAAAAGACATAATAATTGCATCATGTGATTTTGAATCATATCTCTAAGCATGCCCGCTTCCTCAAAGAAGTTTCCCCTAGTGCCAATGCCAATAGATTCGCTAACAGAAATTTGTACATGATCAATATATTGGTTATTCCAAAAAGCTTCAAAGATAGGATTAGAAAATCTTAAAGATAAAATATTTTGAACAGTTTCTTTACCTAAATAATGATCAATACGATAAACTTGAGATTCATCTAAGGCATTTGCTATACATTTTTGTAAGCTAAGAGCACTTGGTAAATCTTTTCCAAAAGGTTTTTCAATAATTAATCGTGACCAAGGAAAGGAATTTTGAGAGTTGTATATTAATTTATGTTTTTTTAGGTTTTTAATAATTTTTGCGAAAGATGTTGGTGGCGTAGAAAGGTAGAACAATCTATTTCCTTCTGTATGATGATCTTCATCTATTTTTTTCAGAAAAGTGGTGAGATTAACATAGCCTTCTTGATTATCAAAATCTGATTGAAAGTAATAAATAGATAAAGAATCCCAAATTTTTTCATTAAATTCTGAAATAAACCCTTGAGCTGTTTTTTTTAATTCCGATCGAAATTCTTCATTTGTTTTATATCTTCTAGCGAAACCAACACAAACAAAATTTGTAGGAAGGAGTCCTATTTTAGCTAGATTATAAATAGCAGGAATGAGTTTTCTAGAAGTTAAATCACCTGTAGCTCCAAATATAACTAAAATACAAGGGTCTGGAATTTTGTTTTGACTTTCTTTAGCTACAAAAGGATTAAAAAATTGTTGGTTATTATTCACGTAGTTAAATAGATTTGTCATAATTTATACCTGTTTATTGGTAGCATGTAGAGTACTTAAAAAACTTTGTAAAATTAAAGTTGCTGCAATTGAATCTATTTTTAATGTTCTATTTTTTCTATTAACATATCCTTGTTTTAAAATTTTTTCGGCTTCTATGCTAGAAAGTCTTTCATCCCATAAAATGGCTTTTATATTTAAATTAATTAAAATTAAATTGGAAAAGGTTTCTACTTCTTTTGCTAGAGGACTTTTTAGTCCATTTAAAAGCAAAGGATTACCTATAACAATGTTATTAATACAATGTTCTTGAATAATAGGTTTTAATAATGAAATTTTATTTTCTAAATTTTTTTTATCAATAATAACTTTTAAAGGAAAAGCAATAGTTTGTGATAAATCAGATATAGCTAACCCAATTCGTGCTTTTCCATAATCTAAACATAAAATTTTTCCAGGCTTAATTATATTCTTCATAAATTAATTTTTTTTAAGCTGTAATATAGCTTTTATAAAGCTGAGAAATAAAGGATGTGGAAGAGTTGGTTTTGATTTAAATTCTGGATGGAATTGACAACCTAACATCCAAGGATGATGGATATTTTCTACAATTTCACAAAGATAATTTTTTTCGTATACTCCGCTTATCATAAGACCATTTATTTCTAATTGGTTTGCATATTTGCCATTTACTTCAAATCTATGTCTGTGACGTTCTGATATAACATTTTTGTTGTAAGCTAAGAATGCTTTAGAATTAGGATTAAGTTTACACTTAAAAGCTCCTAATCTCATAGTTCCACCTTTGTAAGTCATATTTTGTTGTTCATCTAACATACAAATTATAGGATTAGAAGTATTTTCATCAATTTCAGTAGAATTGGCATCTTTTAAGCCTAATACATTTCTAGCAAATTCAACTACAATTACTTGTAATCCTAAACAGATTCCAAAACAAGGAATATTTTGTTCTCGACAGTATTTAGCAGCAAAAATTTTTCCTTCCCAACCACGAGAACCAAATCCTCCTGGAATTAAACAACCATCTATATTTTTTAAAGAATCTTCTGTAATGTTTTCTGCATCAATACTTTTAATGCATACTTTGCAATTTAAATTTATACTGGCATGAGATAAAGCTTCAAAGATGGATTTATAAGCATCGCTATGCTGAATATATTTTCCTACTATTCCAATGTGAACTTTAAATTGGGAATTTTTTACTTTATATACAATTTCTTCCCAATCACTTAAATTTATAGTTTCTTTTTCTTTTAAATTAAGTAAAGAACATATGAAAGAAGAAATTTTTTGTTTATGAAGTAACAAAGGAAGTTCGTAAATAGTTGATTTTACATCAGCTACATCAAAAACAGCATCTTGAGGAACGCTACAAAATAAGCTTATCTTTTTTTTAATATCTTCATTAAGATTTTTTTCAGAACGGCAAATAATCATATCTGGTATAATTCCGATACTTCGCAAAGTTTGAACTGAATGTTGGGTAGGTTTTGTTTTAACTTCTTTTGCTGCTGATATATAGGGAACATATGTCATATGAATTTTTACACAGTTTAGCATTTTTTTGAGTCGAAAGGACATACCATCGTGCCTTCCGCGCCGATGGT
>Cebus_capucinus_imitator_PRJNA485217_SSR118__coassemble_248_pt1 | contig 24269 bp, 20 predicted proteins | sample Cebus_capucinus_imitator_PRJNA485217_SSR118__metabat2_low_PE_019 | metagenome-assembled genome bin Cebus_capucinus_imitator_PRJNA485217_SSR118
ATCCAAAAAAAGATAGTTTTTGTAAAAAAGATCATATTTTCATGATAGAAAAAAGACGATAAAAAGGTTAGAAAAATAAAAAAGTTATTTATGATAGAGAAAAGTAAGTCTTTGTTTTCTGGAAAAGTTATTTCTATTTGTTCTTCGGATATTTGGGTAGAAATTCAGAAAGAAGTTTATTCCTGTACAATTAAAGGTAGTTTGAAGAAAACGCGCTTGAACACGGATAATTTAGTTGTTGTGGGAGATAATGTTAAAATTTCTAGAAATAGTTCTTATACAGGAGTTATAGAAAAAATAGAACAAAGATTTAATTTTCTTTCTCGTGGGATTTCTCAAAATAAATATCATGTAATGGTTGCTAATGTTGATTTAATATTAATTGTAGTAACTTTGGATAATTTTTCCCAAAATCTTATTGATCGTTATATTGTTATGAGTTTAAAAGGAAATATTTTGCCTGTAATCATAGTTAATAAATGGGATTTAGATGTTCTTGAAGAGGAAAAAGAAGAAGTAGAAAAAACTATTAGATATTATGAATCTTTAGGGATGCAGGTTTTTAAGACAAGTTGTTTAAGTTTAGTGGGCATTTCTGAATTAAAAACATTTACTAAGAATAAAATCAATATGTTTTTAGGACAATCTGGAGTAGGAAAGACATCTTTATTTAATCAACTTACGGGAAAAAATTATTCTGTTCAAACGACTAATAAAAAAACAGGAAAAGGATTACATACAACTACTCGTTCGACTCTTATTTCTACTCAAGATGGATGGTTTGTTGATTCACCTGGAATTAGATTTTTTAGTTTGTATGCTATTAGACCTATAGAACTCCAAGAATTCTTTGTAGAAATAGCAAATGAAGCTGAATTTTGTAGGTATTCTTCATGTTCTCATAACCATGAGCCTGAATGTGCCGTTAAATTAGCTGTGCAGGAAGGAAGAATTTCTAAAAAACGCTTGGAATCTTACTACATTTTATTAGAAGAAATAAAAGCCAAGACCAAGCGTAAAGAACGCATTTTTATTTCACGGCAGAAGAAAAAGGATTAGAATCTTTAAAAGTACCGTGATTTTTTAATTCTTCTTCTATAACTAATAGTCTATTATATTTAGCTATTCTTTCTGATCGAGATAAGGACCCTGTTTTAATTTGGCCACAATTTAAACCAACAGCAAGGTCTGCGATAATAGAATCTTCAGTTTCTCCAGAACGATGAGAAAAGATAGTTGTATAACCGTGTTTCTGAGCTAATTTAACAGCTTGGATAGTTTCTGTAAGAGTTCCTATTTGATTGGGTTTAATTAAGACTGCGTTAGCTATTTTCTTATTGATTCCTTCTTGAATAATTTTTGGATTAGTTGCAAAAATATCATCTCCAACAAGTTGAATTTTTTTTCCTAATGTTTTAGTTAAATCTTTCCATCCTAGCCAATCATCTTCAGCTAAGCCATCTTCAATGGAATCTATGGGGAATTTTTGAGAAAGGTATTCTAAATTTTTGATTTCTTCTTTATAAGGGTTATTTTGATATAATTGAGTGCTAACATTGTAATAAGAAGAAGCTGCACAATCTAAAGCTAAAGAGATTTGTGTTCCTGGGAGAAAGTGAGCTTTTTCTATTGCTGTTATTAATAATTCTATAGCTTGTTCATTTGATGTTAAATGAGGAGCAAAACCACCTTCATCCCCAACAGAAGTTACAAGATTTTGTTTTTGTAGAAGTTTTTTAAGCACATGAAAAATTTCGGCTCCCCATTGTAAAGCTTCTTTAAAACTATTTGCTCCTATTGGACGAATCATAAATTCTTGGAAACGCAAACCATTATCAGCATGCATTCCTCCATTAATTAAATTCATCATGGGACAAGGCAATATATGAGCTTCTTCTCCTCCAATATATTTGTATAGGGGAATTTGTTTTGAATGGGCTGCAGCTTGAGCTATAGCTAAAGAAACTCCCAAAATGGCATTTGCTCCTAAACGTGATTTATTAGATGTTCCATCTTCTTTAATCATTAGTTCATCTAACTTCTCTTGATCAAAAACATTTTTCCCTACAAGAAGAGGAGCTATTTTTGAAGAAACATTTTTCACTGCTTTTAACACTCCCTTTCCATTGTATCTATGTGGATCGTTATCTCTTAATTCTAGAGCTTCTTTAATTCCAGTAGATGCTCCAGAGGGAACGTTAGCTGTACCCGTATGGCCTGAAGTTGTAGTAACTGAGACTTGAATAGTTGGATTACCTCTAGAGTCAAGGATTTCTCTAGCTATGATATTTGATATATTATTTGTTAACATAATTTGACTGTCCCATATCTAATTTAACTAATTAGTAACATAGTTTCTTTATATAAATTTATTTGATCACGATAATAAGCAGCTTTTTCAAATTGATATTCTTTTACTGCTTGTTTCATAAGTTTTGAAAAATATTTAATTTTTTTATTTACTTCCGTTTTTGACAAGGAAGTTAAGTTGATCTTTTCTTTATTAAAAGGAGATAGATTTTTTTGATTTTTAGATTTAATAGCTAATGATCGATCTATTTTTTTTACAATAGGAGTTGGGCAAATTTTATGCGTTTGATTGTAAGCTATTTGTATGTTTCGCCTCCTTTGTGTTTCAGTAATTGTTTTGTTCATAGATGGAGTAATATTATTAGCATACATAATTACTTTGCCAAAAACATTTCTTGCGGCTCTTCCACAAATTTGAATTAAAGAAGAATAGCTTCTTAGAAAACCTTCTTTATCTGCATCTAAAATAGCTACTAAAGCTACTTCAGGAAGATCTAAACCTTCTCTTAGTAGATTTACACCTATGAGTACGTCAATTGAACCTTCTCTTAAATCGTTAAGTATTCTTACCCTGTCTAGGGTATCAATGTCTGAGTGAAGATAAGCTGCTTTTATATTAATTTCTGAAAGAAAACTTGTTATTTCTTCGGAAAGTTTTTTTGTAAGAGAAATAACTAAAACTCTTTGTTTTTTTTCTTTTACATAAACTTGAATTTGAGCAAGTAGATCATCTATTTGTCCCGATGCGGGTTTAATTTCTATTTCTGGATCAGGAATACCTGTAGGACGTAAAATTTGTTCTACAACATAATTTTTAGATTGTTCTAGTTCCCATTGGCTTGGAGTTGCAGAAACATAAATAACTTGATGAAAGTATTTGTAAACTTCTTCAAATTTTAAAGGTCGATTATCGTAGGCAGAAGGTAATCTGAATCCAAAGTTAATTAAAGAAGTCTTTCTAGAATGATCTCCATGATACATAGCTCTTAATTGAGGTAATGTTTGATGAGATTCATCTATAACTAAAAGAAAATCTTTTGGAAAATAATCTAATAGAGTTGAAGGAGGAGAACCAGCTGGTAACTGAGTAAAGTGGCGAGAATAATTTTCAATTCCTTTACAAAAGCCGATTTCTTTAATCATCTCTAAATCATAAGATGTTCTTTGATAAATACGTTCCTTTTCTATAGGGCGATTTTCAAAAAAAATCATTCTTTCTTTTAATTCTTCCTTAATTGAAGAAATGGCTATTTCTCTGATCGCTTCTGGAGTTACATAATGGGAACCGGGATAAATATTAATATTTGAAAGAGTTTCGATAATAGATCCAATTAAAGGATCTATTTTAATTATTTTTATAATAAAATTTTCTTCAAAAATAATTCTATAAGCAAATTTATTTTCATATGCAGGAAGAATATCAAGAGTTTCACCTCTAATTCGAAAAGATCCTCTTTCTAGTTCTGTTTCAGCTCTTGTATAATGCATATTGATCAAATGCAATAGAACTTTATCAAGAGATTTTCTAGCACCCACTGTTAGATCTAGAATCATAGCAGAATAATTTTCGGGTGCTCCTATTCCATAGATACAAGATACGGAAGATATAACAATAACATCTTTTCTTTCTAATAGAGATTTAGTAGCTGATAGACGTAGTTTATCTATTTCATCATTGATTAAAAGAGATTTTTCTATGTAAGTATCATTTCTTGCTATATAAGCTTCAGGTTGATAGTAATCGTAATAGGAAACAAAATATTCTACGGCATTTTCAGGAAAAAATGTTAAAAATTCTTGATATAATTGTGCTGCTAAAGTTTTGTTATGGGCCAAAATAAGAGTAGGTTTATTGATGTTTTGAATAACATTGGCTATGGTGAAAGTTTTTCCAGAACCTGTTACTCCAAGTAATACTTGAGCGGGTATTTGTTTTTTTATGTTTTTTGATAGAAAATCAATAGCATTTACTTGGTCGCCGCAGGGAACGAAGGGAGCTTGTAAATTAAATGTCATATCATATTTATATCTTTTATTTAAGCAATTTATAACTTAAACCCATAGCTTCTTTTACTTCTTTGATTACTTTTTGAGCAAGTAAGAAAGCTTTTTCAGATCCATTTTTTATAATTGTTTTTATGTAGTTAGGATTATTTGCAAGTTCTTTTCTTCTTTCTCGAATAGGAGTTAAAAGAATATTTAGTTCCTCAGCTAGTCTCTTTTTTATATCAATATCTTTAATTTTACCTTCTTGATAACGTTTTTTAAAATCTTCTACTTCATCTAAGTTAGGATTAAAAATGTCATGATAAATAAACAGGGGATTATTTTCTATTCTTCCTGGGGTTGTTGCATGAATCCGATTAGGATCTGTAAACATGCGATAAACTTTTCTAGTAACTTCTTCAGATGAATCAGAGAGAAAAATGGCATTATCAGCAGATTTACTCATTTTCCCATTACCATCGATACCGACTAGAGAAGGAAATTCGCTTAGCAAAGTTGAAGGATAAGAAAATACTTTTCCATATAAATGGTTAAATTTTTTTGCTATATCTCGAGTAAGTTCTATATGAGCTTCATTATCTTTTCCTACGGGAACAATATCTGCTTGTAATAACAAAATATCTGCACTTTGTAAAACTGGATAACTGACTAAACCAATTGAAACACTGTTATCATCAATATGAGCATTGCGAGCCATTTCTTTTAAACTAGGCATACCTGTTAGTTTGTTTAAAGAAACGAGCATAGATAATAAAACATGTAATTCATAAACTTGAGGAAGAGCAGATTGCAAATATATAGTTGTGAGATTTGGATCTATTCCACAAGAAAGCCAATCAAGAACTACTTCAAAAATATTATTTTCTATTTGTAAGATTTCTTTTTTTGTATGTTTAGTAGTTAAAGTATGAACATCAGCTATTAATAAAAAACATTCGTGAATATTCTGTAAGGCAATTCTATTTTTTATAGATCCAACAAAATGACCAAGATGTAATTTCCCTGTTGGTCTATCTCCTGTTAATAACCTTTTTTTTAAATTCATCATTTTCCTTCTAAAGATTTAATTAATTCATCTAAATAGTTACGTAAAGAGTTAAGATCGTCTTTGATTTCTGCGAGATTTTTTTGTCCTACAACATGTTTTTGAGCTTCTAGTAAACGAGAGGTAAAATGTCGGATTAAATGTGTAGTGTTTTGAATATCTGCCATCAAAAGAAATTCTTCTCCATCAATTCTTGCTAACCTATTTAAAAAAGTACATTTTTCTTGCTGGATTAACATATCTGAAGTAATAAAATTAATGAATTCTCCTTTTTCATGTATTTCTTTAGCAACACGTATAGGAATCATAAATGCAGCAATTAAAGCATGAGCATTTTTTACTTGAGAGTTAGATAATTCAGAAGGGAGTTTTCCGTTAATTAACATTTCAAATACAAAATTAGCTAAATTTTGGTCATTTTCGGTACAACTAAAAATAACATTTTGTACCTCTCTAAAGGTTGTATATCCAATTTTTGTGGCAAATACTCTTTTTAAATTTCCTTCTAATAACAAAAATACACTGTCTTTTAAAGAGACGGAAATAGGTGTCTGTTCTGACATAATAGCTCCTTTATAATAAATGCTCTAAGTACATGTTAATTAGACAAGCTTATTTTTAGCTATTTCTATTTTTTTTAGCAATTCATGTAATTTAATCATTTCTTTTTCTTTTAATTGTGTTTTAGGGTCTTTTAAGAGTTCTAATGCTTTTAAGAGAAATTTATTTATTGTTTCTCCGGAACTATATTGTCTTGCATCATTTTTATTTAGAGGAAAAGAAGAACGAATGAGAGATAAGATATTGGATTTATTGTTTGTATTATAACTTTCAAGTATCTTTTCTTTTTTTTCTATAGGACCTTGTTTGAGAGCTAGAGTGTATGCTAAATGTTTGGGCATTTGTTCTAATAGATTTTTAAAAACAGGTGATAATTTTAGATAAAGTTCATAGTAAGAAAGAAAATTATAAGGTGTTTGTCTATTTCCATAAGAAATTATAAGCCAAGAAGAAAAAGCGCCATCTTTATAATTTTTAAGAATAGATTGGGCTTTTTTTATACGTTCTCCATGCAAAAGGATAGCTTGATGATTAATTGTTTTAATTTCTGCTGTTATATCAGATAATATTAATAAATCTGCTTTTAAAGGATTTGTTTCATTAGGTGTGTATCTTTTTAATAATTGAAATAATTGTTCAGATTCTTGTTTTGGAAGAGATAGTTTTTTTTCAAATTTGGCTAGAAAAGATAAATTTCCTTGAGATCGTTCTTGAACTAAAGCTTTTATTTTTTCAGTATTACTTTTTTCAAACCTTTTTTCTAAGAGAGAAGATGTTTTTTTCATATGTAAAACTCTTTTACAACTGGGTTAGTAGTTCTCGTGTTAAAGTTAGGTAATCTTGAGCAGCGCGACTAGTCGGTGCTGTGGAAAAAATAGGTTTTCCATGAATAGCTGTTTCTGAAACGTTGATGTCTCTTCTAATTTTAGTTTTTAATAATTTATTTGGAAATGTTCTTTGAATAAGATCTACAAAAGCTTCATTGTTTTTTCCTCTTTGATTCCAAAAAGACAATGCTACGCCTAAAATTGTTAAAGGATGTCGATTTCCAATACTTTCTATAAAAGTTGAAAGTCGTTCTAGTCCTTTAATACTATAAAACTCAGGAGTAGCGCATATTAATGTATATTGAGCTGCTATTAAAGCTGACTCCGTAAGCCAACATAGAGAAGGAGGAGTGTCAATTAAAATGAACTCATATTTCTTTTCTAAAGTAGATAGAATATTTTTAAGTCTTTCATGAGAATAACGGTCTGCAGCAAGAGATCCAGAGACTTCTACTCTTTCTAACCAAGTATCAGCAGGAATGAGATCTAACTTCTCTCCTTCTATAGGACGAATAACCGAGAATAAATCTTTAGTTCCTTGAAGGACTGAAGCTAGACTATCATAGTCATCTGGATTTAATCCAAGACCTGCTGTTAAATTTGCTTGAGCATCAAAATCGATTAATAAAACACGTGAATTGTAATAGCGAGCAAGCGCAGAGCCTATATGTAATGTTGTGGAAGTTTTTGCTGTACCCCCTTTGAAGCTACTTATAGCAATTATTTTCATATAAAAATCTCTGTTATTATAGTAATGTTTTTAAACTAAAAGAGTCTTTTTCTTCGAGGGCTTTTTTAGTAAATTCTTCTAAGGAAATAGAAGAAATAATTCGATTTTCTCTTGTTCTAATGGAAATAGAGTTATTATTTTGCTCATTATCTCCGATAATTAAAATATAATTGACTTGGGATAATTGTGCTTTTCTTACCTTTTTACTAATGGATTCATTAGTTAAATCTAATTGTGTAATGAAATGCTTTTCTAAGCTGTTTTTTATTGTTTTTGCATAATTACAATGTCTGTCTGCTACATTTAAAATACGAATTTGTTCTGGACTGATCCATAGAGGAAAACGACCTTTGAAATGTTCTATAAGAATTCCTAAAAATCTTTCAATTGAACCAAACAATGCGCGATGAATTACTAAAGGCACTTGTTTTAATCCTTGGGAATCATTGTATTCTAAATTGAATAATTGTGGTAAAAACATGTCCAATTGGATTGTTCCACATTGCCAAGTTCTATTAATAGCATCTTTAATGTGGATATCTATTTTAGGTCCATAAAAAGCGCCATCTCCTTCGTTAATTTTAAAGGAAACATTATGAGTTATTAAAGCTTTTTTTAAAGAATTGGTTGCTAATTCCCATAATTCATCAGACCCTATTGAACCTTCTTTTGGTCTAGTTGATAATTCTAAATGGTAACTTAGTCCAAAGGTTCCATATAACTTAGAAATTAAAGAAAGAACATTAGTTGTTTCTTCTTCTATTTGAGAAGGAGAAATAAAAATATGAGCATCATCTTGATGAAATCCTCTGACTCGCATAAGTCCAGAGAGAGCTCCTGAAGCTTCATAGCGATGAACGTGTCCAATTTCAGAGATTTTTAGAGGTAGTTCTTTATAACTACGTAATGCTGTTTTATAGTATAACATGCATCCTGGACAATTCATAGGTTTAATAGCAAATTCTTTTTCATCAATTTTAAGAGTATACATATTTTTTTTGTAGTGATCCCAATGTCCAGAACGAATCCAAAGATCTTTATTTAAGAGCAAAGGTGTTTTAATTTCTTGATATCCATGATTTGTGTGAAGCTTTCTACAAAATTCAGTAAGAGTATTCCAAATGATCATGCCTTTTGGGTGAAAAAAAGGAATTCCAGGAGCTTCTTCGTGGAAGGAAAATAAATTTAGTTGAGTTCCTAAAATTTTATGATCTCTTTTTTTTGCTTCTTCAAGCATAATTAGGTAATCTTTGAGTTGTTGCTCTGAAGGAAAAGAAATCCCATAAATTCGAGTTAAAGCTTTATTAGCAGCATTACCTTTCCAATAAGATCCAGAAGTTTTGAGTATTTTAAAAGCTTTGATATAACCAGTATTTTCGACATGTGGACCTCGGCAAAGATCAAAAAAGTCTCCTTGTTCATATGCGGTAATTACAGCTGTTTCAGGAAGTTCTTTGATAATTTCTGTTTTGTAAGAATTGTTTTTGAAGTATAACAGAGCTTCTTTTTTTGATTGAAATACGTGTTTTTTTATTGGTAAACGTTCTTTTATTATTTTTTTTGCTTCTTTTTCTATTTTCGTTAGATCTTCTAAAGAGAGAGTTAAATTATCAAAATCATAATAAAATCCATTTTCTATAGCAGGACCAATTGTAGGAATAGCTTGAGGCCATAGCCTTAACACAGCTTGGGCTAGAATATGAGCAGATGAATGCCAGAATAGATGTTTTCCTTTAGGATCATCAAAATGAATAATTGTAATTTCATCATTATCTTTTAATAATGTAGATAGTTGTGCAGCTTCTTGATTGATTAGGATTCTTACACATGAATTGACATTTTCTTTAAGAATTTTTAGTAAATCTATAACGGAAGATTTTTCAGGGAGTTCAATAATTTTATCTAAATATTTTACAGATATGTTTGTCATAAGAATATCCTTGCTAAAAGCAACATTTTAGCTGAATAGGATTTGAAAAGAAAAGAATAAAAAACTAGACTCATGAGTACTTGAGTCTTTTTTATAAAAATATTTTTATGGTTAAAGTAGCTTTTATTACTGGAATTACGGGACAAGATGGCTTTTACCTAAGTAAATTGTTATTACAAAAAGACTATCAGGTGCACGGACTTTGTCGTAGAACTTCTCTTCCTAATTTTTTACGTTTGAAATCTTTAGATCCTTATTTAGGAGAACAATTATTTTTGCATAATGGTGATTTGGTGGATTTTGGATCTTTATTAAACTTGATAAAGAAAATTAAACCACATGAAATATACAACTTAGCTGCTCAAAGTGATGTGGCTGTATCTTTTTCCTCGCCTAAGGCTACAGCGGAAGTTAATGCATTAGGAACCTTGAATTTATTAGAGGTCATTAGGATTTTAAGATTAACAGAACATACTAAATTGTACCAAGCATCTACTTCTGAATTATTTGGAAAAACTGAAAAAATTCCTCAAAATGAAAAAACAGCTTTTTATCCAAGATCTCCTTATGCTGTTTCCAAACTGTTTGCTTATTGGAGTGTTATTAATTATAGAGAAGCTTTTGGTTGTTTTGCATGTAATGGAATTTTATTTAATCATGAATCTCCTCTAAGAGGAGAAAATTTTGTTACAAGAAAGATTACTAGAGCATTAGGGAGAATATTTGTAGGAATTCAAGATTGTTTATATGTAGGTAATTTGTCTGCTAAAAGGGATTGGAGTCATGCTGAAGATGTAGTAGAAATGCAATGGAAAATTTTGCAACAGGATATACCAGATGACTATGTGATAGCTTCAGGAGAAACTCATTCTATAAAAGAGTTTATTATTTCAGCAGCAAATATTTTGGGAATAGAAATACACTGGCAAGGAGAAGGCATTAAAGAAAAAGGTTTTATTAAAAGTTTAAAGAATTTTTCTAAATTTTTATATGTAGGAAAGAAGATAGTAGAAGTAGATGCTTCATTGTTTAGACCAACAGAAGTAGATTTTTTGTTAGGAGATCCTAAGAAAGCAATAGAGAAATTACAATGGAATCCTCGATACTCTTTTGAAGCTTTAGTTAAAGATATGGTAGAGTCAGATTTAAAATTAGCTATGAAAGAATCATATAGTCAAAAATTTAATGAAACAGAACTTGCATCTTTGCTTAGACCTTAGATTAATTAAGGCTCCTGGAATAGGAAGATTTTTAAAGACATTGGTTCTTTTTTTTCTAGAAGAAGATATGCTAAAGTTATCATTTTTATGTTATCCACAAGATATATCTTTTATAAAGATTTTAGATAAAAGAAATAAATCAAAAAAAATTTTATGCAAATCTTCCATATATTCTTTAAAAGAACAATGGGAATTGATGAGAGCAATTCCTAAGTGTGATATTTTTTGGGCTCCTCATTTTAATATCCCTATATTGCCAATAAAAGCAAAAACTTTAGTTACAACCATTCATGATGTTTTTCATCTAACTAATTTGGCTCCTTTTTATCAGAGAATTTATGCTAGATTAATGTTTTTTTTATTAAATAAAAAAGCCAAGTTTATTACAACATGCTCATGGTTTACTTATCATCAATATTTGTCTTTTTTGGGAGATAGTAAAGCAAAAGATATTTTTGTAATATATTATGCAATAACCTGTAAGACGAAAACTGTTATTTCAATAGAATTAAAGCAAGATATTATTCTTTATGTAGGTAGTTTACAAAAACGTAAAAACATTTTTCGTTTAATAAAGGCCTATAGTTTATTACGGCCTAAAGAAAAATTATTTATAATAGGGCCTAAAAGAGAAAAATCAACGGATACAAGGATTTTTAATTTAATAGAAAAAGATACATTTTTAAAGAATAATGTCATTCTTATGAATCCTGTATCAGAGACAGAGTTAATTCGATATTATTCTTTGGCAAAAGTGTTTGTTTTCCCTTCTCTTTACGAAGGATTTGGGTATCCTCCTTTAGAAGCTATGCAGAATGGAACTCCTGTTATTACGTCTAATATTCCTTGTCTAAAAGAAATTTGTGGAGAAGCTGCTTTATTTTTTAATCCTTATGATGAGAAAAATATAGCTCAGATACTGTATAAAGTATTAAAAGACTTAAAGTTACAACAGTTTCTTCAAAAAAAAGGTCTTATTCATGTAAGAAAGTATAGTTTATTAAAAATGAGAGAAAACATTCTAAGAGTTATTTATGAGAATAGCAATTGTTCATGATTGGTTAACAGTCTATGGAGGAGCGGAAAGAATCTTAACAAAAATGTTAGAAATATTTCCTCAAGCAGATTTATTTGCTGTTTTAGATGTATTTTCTCAAGAAAATCGTTATTTGATTTTTAATAAAAAAGTAAAAACAACTTTTTTGCAATATTTTCCTTTTCTTAAGAAATTTTATCGATATTATAGTTTTTTGATGCCTTTGGCTATAGAACAGTTGGATTTGGAACATTATGATTTGATTATTTCTTTAAGTCATTGTGTTGCAAAAGGAGTCATTACACATCCAGATCAAAAGCATTTATGTTATTGTTTTTCTCCCATGAGATATGCTTGGGATTTGCAAAAGCATTATTTTACAAATAATTTTTTTAGAAATGTTTCTTTGCGATTACTTTTATATAGATTACGCAAATGGGATGTTATTTCAGCTTCTCGACCTGATAAGTACTTAGCTATTTCTCATTTTGTTAAAAGACGAATTATGAAAATTTATCGTCGTTCTTCTGATGTTGTTTATCCTTTTATTTCAACTTCTTCTTTTCAATGTTGTTTTAATAAAGAAGATTATTATTTGATTGTGAGTAGACTTGTGCCCTACAAGGGAATAGAATTAGCAATTAGAACTTTCAAACAAATGCCAGATAAAAGACTTATTATCATTGGAGAGGGACCAGATAGGCAACGATTAGAAAAAATGGCATCTGATAATATTAGATTTTTAGGATATCTTAAGTCAACTTTAGTAAAACGATATATGCAAAGAGCTAAATGTTTTTTATTTCTTGCTATAGAAGATTTTGGCATATCTTCATTAGAAGCTCAAGCATGTGGAACTCCTGTTATTGCTATAGAAAGAGGAGCAGCTCCGGAAACAATTCAAGGAATTTCTTCTTCATGTCCAACGGGATTATTCTTTAAAAATTTAGAAATTAGTGATTTAAAAGAAGCTATTTTGAATTTTGAAGATCATCGATTAATTTTTAACCCACTAACGTGTAGACAAAATGCTGAAAGATTTTCTGAAAAAGTTTTTGAAGAAAAAATAATTCAAAATGTTAACGAATTTATGTTTTTATGAAATGTTTTATTTTAGCTGGGGGAAAAGGAGAAAGGTTGTGGCCATTGTCTTTAAAAAGTAACCCTAAGCAATTTTTAAAGCTACAAGGATCTTATTCCCTTTTACAAATGATGTTGAAATATTGCTTATTTCTTACGGAAATAAATAATATTTTTATTATTACTTTAGAAGAATTTTTAAACTTAACTTTATTTCAAATTCGTGAAATAAATGGAGATTTTACAAAAGAAAATATTATTTTGGAACCCTTTTCCAAAAGTACAACAGCTGCTTTAGCTTTAGCTTTAAAAGAAGTAGCTAGTAAAAATAAATTTGATGAAGATGAACCTATCATTGTTTTTCCTACTGATTTATTTACAAAAGATAGAGAATTATTTTTAGAGACTTTACTTTTAGGAATTAAAAAGCTAGAAAGAGCTGATTATGTGGTTTTAGGAAAAAAACCTCAATATTCTGAAACAGCTTATGGTTATATAGAAATAGAAGGAAAAGGAAAAGTTAGAAGATTTATAGAAAAACCTTCTTTAAATGAGGCTGAAACTTTATTTAGAAAGCAAAATTTATTTTGGAATATTGGAATAACTATCTTTAAAGAAAAGACGTTTTGGAATCAATTGTCTCTGCATCAAAATGATTTTTATCAATGTTTTAAAAAAGATATAATTGAAATAAAGAAGAATTATAAAAATTTGATTGATTTTTCTATAGAGTATTCTTTGTTGCAATTTAATTCTAATATACAAATGGTGGAGTTTTTCGGAAGTTGGGTTGATATTGGTTCTTGGGATCGATTATTTTCTGTACTTGAGAAAGATAGTAATGGTTGCGTATTATCAGGAAATATAGTGTCTTCTAATTCCTCAAACTCTTTAATTATGTCTACTACAAGATCTGTTGTTGCTTTAGGATTGAAAGATTTTGTTTTTGTAGAAGCAAATAATAAAGTTTTAATTTCTTCCTTACATCATGTTTCTCAATTAAAAAACCATTTAATGAAGGAGAAACCTTCTCTGCAAGATAATAAAGGAATTTCTGTGACAATCACATTATCTTTTAGAGAGTCTCACAAAATTATTACAACTGATGATGAAATTGTTATTATAGTTGTTTTACAAGGAAATGCTGTAATAAGAGATAGCGAGAACCTTTTGCAAGAAACTAATTTATTATTGGGAGGGGTTTATAAGATTTTAGAAAGACAAGAAAAAATTGTTATTAATAATAATTTTAAAAATAATTTAATTGTTTCTTTGAATCGAATATATATGAAAGAAGTTCAAATATATGGATAAATAAATTTCTAAAATTTATTTACCATTAATAAATAGCTATCAAAATTATTTAAAATAATCATAGCTTTCTTTAAAATATTCCCTAGTAAGAAGTTAGTTTGATGAATATTGTTTTAATTTTTAGTGTTTTATTTGCGTGGTCTTCTTCATTTTCTTTAGGGAAAATTGCTTTAAATTCGGCTTCAGCTCCTATTTTGGTAACGGCGTTTAGAATGTTGTTAGCAGGAGGAGTTTTAATAGGAATAGTTTTTTTTAAAAAGCAAAAGTTATTTCTTTTTAAAAAAAAATTTTTATTTTATTTATTTTGTTTATCTTTAACAGGTTTTTATTTAACAAATATTTTAGAATTTTATAGTCTGCAGTATCTGACTTCAGCAAATGCTTGTTTTATTTATGGCCTGTCTCCTTTTATGACAGCTCTTTTTTCCTATCTTCAGTTAAAAGAAATTATTTCTTGGAGAAAAATTATAGGTTTAATGATTGGTTTTCTAGGTTATTTTCCATATTTAGTTTATCAGAGTACATATAGAAAAAGTTTATTTTCTATTGGTTGGCCAGAAATTAGTTTGATTATAGCTACGCTATTAGCTAGTTTTGGGTGGACTTTAATGAGAAAAATCGAAAGAGAATTTGATATTTCTGTATTATCCCTAAATGGCACAGCCATGTTTTTTTCTGGATGTATAGCTTTTTTTCACTCTTATTTATTAGAAGATTGGAATACATCTCTTATTGTAAATGCTTATTCTTTTTGGCGGGCTTTATTATTATTTATTATCATTTCTAATTTGATATGTTATAATTTATATGGTTGGCTTCTAAAACATTTTTCTTCAACTTTTTTATCATTTTGTGGCTTAACCATGCCTTTTTTTTCTGCTTTTTTTGGTTGGATATTGTTAAAAGAAACTTTTTCGATGTCTTTGGTTATCTCAGTATTTGTAATGATCTTTGGCTTTTGGATGGTCTACAAAGAAGAATTGCGATTAGGATATATTAATCGTTGATTTATAATTTTTTAAATAAAAAATAAAAAATTTCTTATTATTTATCTTTCAAGTAAAGTAACTAAAGTTGCATGTCTACCTGTAATTTTTTCTCTTCTGTAAGAATAAAAATATTCTGGATAACTAAAAGTACATATTTCAGCAATGTGAATATTGTTTTTGGAAAGACCTAGGGAACAAAATTGTTCTTTAGCTATTGACCAGAAGTTAAAGTAATAAGAATTAGTTATATGTTTAGAAAATTTTTTATATAATATGCTTGAGATATTACGCATCTCTGAGTGATTTGGACCTAAGCTTGGAGAAATGCAAACGATCAAATTTTTAGGTTTAGAATTATATTGACGAATAAAAGTAGTAATAGCTTTTATATAAATATTTTTTTCAATTTGACCTCGCCATCCAGCATGTATGTTAGCTACTATATGTTGAGCTGAATCATAAATAATAGCTGTCTGGCAATCAGCATGAAAGCTCATAAGAGTTAGGTTTTTTTCATTAGTTATTAAACCATCTCCAGGTTGATATTTTAAGGACATATAATTGCTCATATTTACTTTTAGAATGATATTGCTATGTATGTGTTTTAAATAAACATGTTTATCAGGATTTTTTAAAAAATTTTTTAGAGCTAAGTCATGGTTTTGTAACACATTTTTTATATCATCCCCAGTAGACAAACCAAAATTCAAAGAATCAAAAGGTTTGTTACTAATACCTCCATATCTTAAAAAAGTTCCATGGATGAGAGGATATTGTTGTAATACAGAAAATTGCATTACTGATATATTTTTTAGAGAAATTATATTTACTTTAGACATTATATTAAGAAAATCTGATATTAAAAAATTTTTTTATTTTATATGTTTAAGTGTTTTTCCCAAATTATTTCTTCTATAATTGAATTTTTATCTGTGAAAATGATCCACTGATCGACAGATGTTTGATTAGAGATTTCTTTAAATAGACATTCTAGAAGAGTTTTGGATGCAAGAGTAGCTTTGTAATGAGCTAAAGTTTTAGATTCTAATATTAATGTGTTAATACCTAAAATTGGTAGATATAAAGTTTTTATATTTTTTTTATTAACTATAGCAAATATATTTTTGTAACTTGTTTTCAAATCTTTATAAAAAGAATTTAATGAAGATCTTATAGTGTGAGAAAAACATAAAAATATATGTAAGTGATTAGAGTAAATATCTGTAGGTATGTTTTTTTCGTTTATATGATAAGAAGAGTGTTTTTGACTTAAAAATATAGGAGATGTTTTAACTTCGCTTATAGAGAAAGAATCATTTTTTTTAGCATTCCTCCAGGCTAAATTAAATTTTTTATTAATAGCTGTTCCTTCAGGAGAAAAATTAGACGTTCCTTCTTTATTTGTTGTACAAATATATCCTGTACGAGACTCGAAAGGGTCTGTTTTTTTATAGAATGATTTGCTTTTTAACATGTACTCTGGGGATTTTGAAATAAAAGTTATTGTTTTGGATGAATTATTATTAGGAAAAACCTCTATGGTAAAAGAATTGGGAGTTTTTTCTTTAATTAAAAAATTTTTAACAGCATCTAAAGGAACTTTAGGTACAAGATACTTGTGTAATAAGTGAAGAGTTATTCCTAAAGTGATTGAAAATAATGCGGTTGTTATTAATAAACAGATTAAAAATAATGGCTGAGATAAAATTAAAGAACAAATTATACATCCCACACTAGCAATAAAAGCTACAGAAGTTAGGGTTAGAAATGAAAAGAAAATATTTTTTACTTTAACATGATGGTTGGGAGAATAGTTATTTAAATTTAGTAGATCATTAATTTCTAAGTTTTTTAGTTTTGATAAATAAAGATTCATTTTTAGTTTATTAGTAATTAGTTTTTGTATTTAAGATAATTATAATTTCTTGCAATATGTCCATGGATCTATTTTCAGAAGTAATTTTATCAATAGCTTGTAAAAGAGCTAGTTTATTGAGATTTTCTTTTGTTTTTTCATTCATTTTAAAAGGAATTTCTAAAGGAATTAATTGGAGAGTTTGAATGCGAAGATTAATAGCAATACTAAGTATTTTTATGTAAGACATTTTAAGTCGGTTCAATAGAGCTTCTTGTAAAATAGCTTTTCTTTCTTCTGGTATATTTTCTATTGAAGGAATATTATAATTTTCTTTTACACAAATTAAGTTGGATAAGAAAGGATAACTTTTATTTGAATATGGGATACTAATAAAACTGTCGTGAGAAGTTTGGATCAGATCTTGAGAATAACTAGGAGGAATTAAAGATAGTAATTTATTTTGTTCTTGATAATTAGAATTGTTTATGTCAATAACTATTGAGAAATGGCGATTAGGTGAACCAGAGTGGGAAGAAAGTAAAGAACCATGACGAATAGAAAGAAAAAGCCCTATTGGGTAAGCTATGTATAAATAACGAAGAAGTTGTTTTTGATCTAATCCTATTCTCCATTTTTTATTAATTAAAGTGTCTATATTGTTTTGTATTATATTTTTATTGTCTAATTTAGGTTTGGAAGATAAGAGTATTTGCTTTTCTTTGATATCTATTACTTTAGATTTTGCTTTGTTCAGTGGAAAAAGAATACTTCCTTTTAAAGATTGTTTTTTAGGTAAAGGGTCAGTTTGGCTTCCTTGTTCTTTTTTTTCAGGAATTTTGTATGAAAAATTCTTTTTAAATAATTTATTTTTAATGACCCATGATAAAAGTAAAATATTTGAAGTTAAAATGATAATAAGAGAAATGCTACTAATAGCTGTAATTAGCATAAAACCTGATTGAATTCCAAAATAAATTGAAATTACACCCAATAAGAACAAAATTGAGTTTGTTAAAGCAGTAATTAGTGTAAATACTTTATTTTTTTTTAGAAAATCACAACTGAGATGAAATTTGTTAACAACAATCTCAGAAATCGTCATATTAATAAATTTTATTTAAATAAAAAATTAATTATATTTTAAAAATTATTATTTTTTAACTATTATTTTCTAATATTATATATTTCTTGTAGATATACGTTTATTAAAATAGATAAAAATAATTTTATTTAACTAGTAAAACAGCTTTTACGGATTCGAAACAAAATTCATTGATGGCTTCCAAAAGAGCAACTTTTTCGTATAATTTAGCTAATTGTATATGAGTTGAAAGTTGTTCTTCATTTAAATTCATTTGCGCTAAAGTTAACTTAAGTCCATCTGAAGGTATTTGAACAACTTTAATGCCTTCTTTTTCGCAAATTGAAAAGATATTTAAATATGTAGCTTTTAAGAGTGGAATTGTTGTTTGGGAAAACAACTTACATTGTTTAATTCCTTTAGCTTGTATTAGTAGTTTGACAAAAGGAAATTTCTGTTGATGAAGAGGAGATTCATATTCAAAAAATCCAGAAGAGATTGCCCCTTCTTGTAGGAATGGATTTATAGAACTGTTCCAAGATTGGCTGCTTACACATTTGGATAATAAATCATTATTTTCTGTGTCTGTATAAGAAACAATAGCTGTAGAATTTTTTCTTGCTGTTACAGGAAATATAGGAGATCCTATTATATCCATAATTACAAAAAAATCAAGAGATGCTTCTATTTTTTGCATACCTTGTTTTCGCAATTCTTTGAGAGTTTTTCTAGTTTTCACTAAATCTTCTTGCTCTCCTTTATTTTGACATTCTATTAAGATTTCTTCTGTTTTTGAAGAAATTTCTTGTTCTAATTGTTTTAAAAGTTTTTCTCTTTTCTCTTTTTTTTGTAATAAAAGTTTTTCTTCTGTTCTTTGTTGAAGCTTTTTTAAAATCTCTTCAATTTTTTCTTGAGATGTTTTTTCATTGATTTGAGAACTTAGACTTTTGATATCTATTTTTGGATTAAATATGTTGGTTATATTATTTATTTTTTCTTCTATTTGAGACGAAGGAGTTTTTTTTATTTTTGAAAGATTAGAAAGAAAGAAAAGGGAAATTAAAATAATTGAAACAATAAAAAACCAACCAATACATAATAGAGGCATATTAAGTATTATAGCGCTAGTAAGAAGAGCTAAGCCAATCGAGAAGGAAATAATAGTTATAGCTATAAAGGTAATTTTTTGTATTGCTCCATTAAAGATAATTTTACAAGGAGAACAAGACTTAACAACTTCCAAATAGTTATTAGTAGGTAATTTATTACACATATGTTATTAAATCCTTTTTTATTATCTAAAAATATAAACTCTTTTTAATAAAAACTTTGAAAAACATTTTTATCTAAATAAGATATATATTATACGTAGTAATTAAAAATTAAAAGATTTAAATTAATTATTTCTAATAAAATCTTGAAGAAGAGAGCAATCCTTATGGAAAAATAAAAAGAATGGCTCTCATTTTAAAAAAATTTATACATCTTTGTGTGCGCCGAGATCTATTTATAATTCTTATAAAAATTATTTTATAAGATTTTTGATATAATTTATCCAAAAATAGAAGCAGATGTTTGAGTCATAGAATCTGCGGCATTTTGTAAAATTTGCATGGCATTAGAAAAACTAGATTGAGCTTGTTCTTGCAAAGAGGCAGCTTGTCCTGCTAACTTATCATCAACACTAGCCATTTGTTGTAATTCTGCAGCTTGAGCTTCATATACTCCTGCTTGTTTTTGATGAACGGCAGCTTGGGTTTGATATATAGATCCAGCAATTCCATCAACTCCTTGGTTAAGCATATTTAGTAAATTAGATACTTTCATTGAGTGGTCTAGAAATTTCATCATAGCTTCTGTTCCACGTCCAGCTTGAGTTTTTAATACATTTAATCCTCTGAAGAATTTTTCTTGCCAACCGGGAGAGTTAATGGCTTCATCAATAGCTTCTTGACTTGAAGAGTTTTCTATGTCTTCACTTAAATCTTGTTCTACTTTTTCTTGGTTTTTCATTGTATTTAAAGATGTTTCTTTTTCAATTTGATTTGGAGAGGCTGCTTCTTTAGATACGTTTTGTTCAATATTTTCGAGCTCTTCTCCTTCTGAAGTAGCAGTTTCTTCTAAATTTTTTGTTGCCATAGAGGCAGCGTTAACTCCTGCTTCTTCTCCTTCAGTAGCGGTCTCTTCTTCTTTAAATACTGCTGATCCTAATTTTCCACCTAACTCGCTAGCAGCTCCAATACCTCCTAAAATTCCAGCAGCAGCAAAACTTGTTAGATTTACTATTCCGCTAACTAATGATTGTTTAGCTTGAGCTTCGGTTGCAGCAGCTTGTTCATTAGCTTGAGCTCTTATAGCAGCACCAATTTCTGGAGCTAATTTTACTTGGTTTTGGATAGCTTGATTTTGTTCTAAAAAATCTGAACTCCATGTTTTGCCATTAGCTTCAGCTAACATAGTAAGTACTAATCCTAATAAAGCTAATGTTCCCATGTTACTTTTTAAGCTATTCCCATCTACATTAGTTGTAGGAGCTTCTAATGAGGGAGATGAGTAATCATCTTTTATATGGTTAGGAGATTGTGAAACTGCTGCAATACTTGGTAACTCAGCTTTGCTAATAGCATCTTTTTGCATTCCTGCAACTCCAGATGCAGCGCTAGAACTGCTTGATTTGGAAGATTTTTTAGTTTTTTGAGCTTGTGAAGAAGAAGAAGTTTTTTGTGCTTTATTTTTAGCTCTCGTTTCATCTACATTTCCTGCATTAGCACGTTCAGTTGCTTGAGTATTTTTCCCAGTATTTAGAGCTCCTTTAACATTTTGTTGAGAAGTTTGCAAGGATTCGAGATCTTTTTGTGTTTGTTGCTGGATCATTTGTTGAAATTGAGAATTATCAAAATTAATATTATTCATTCCTGTTCCCATTTTCTGATCTCCTTTTGTTTATTTATTTTTTTAGACGCTATTAGACAAGCCTTGAGATATTGAACGATATGCTTTTGCTAGTTTTGAAAAAGTTTTTGTAGCATCTTGTTCCATTTGTGAAGAATTTCCAACTTGCCCAGCTGCAATTCTGCTAGCTTGTTGCCAAAAAGAGGTAAACATAGTATCTTGTTCTGCTTCTGCTGAGACTTTTCCTTCCTGTTTTTGCAAATCAGCTAATTTTTGTTGTTCTTTAGAAAGTTTAATACCTTCAATACCGGAAGCTAGCTCTGGTATTGATAGAACAAGAGACATGGTCATTCCCATCCATTTATTTGATAAAACATCTAATGTTTTCATTAGATTTGGAGCTTTGGATTCCATAAATTCTTTTCCTGTTTTATAAGTATTAGCCCATCTCTCTCGAATATTTCTAATATTTTGTAATCCATTTTTAATAGCATTACTAGTTGTTCTTGAAGAAGCTGATTCTACCTGAGATCCAGCTTCTTCTGATACAGAGGTAGATTCTTCTGAAGACTCTTCTATACCTGATGTTACAGCTTCTTGAGCTGAACTAGAGATATTTTCTGAAGAAGTTGTAGTTGTTGTGGTTGCTGTTTGACTGACTGATTGGGATGCTTGGGAAGTAGATTCAGCTGTTTCAGAAGCACCTTCTTCTATTAAGTGAGTTGTTTTTGATGCAGATGTAGTAGCTTGTCTTGCTGCTTGTTGGGATACTTGAGAAGTTTCTTCTGCGATTTCGGTTCCTTCTTCAGAAGCATTTTCTGCTATGTCAGAAGATACTTCAATAGCAGTTTCTGCCCCTTCTGTAGCAGCTTCAGAGGCTCCTTCCGCCGCTCCTTCTGCAGCAGCTTCAGAGGCTCCTTCCGCCGCCCCTTCTGTAGCAGCTTCAGAGGCTCCTTCCGCCGCTCCAACAGCAGCTCCTTCTGCCGCTCCTTCTGCCGCTCCTTCGGCTGCTGCTCCTGCCACAGCACCTGCAGCGGTAGCATCAGCTACACCTTCCCCAACAGCAGCACTAGCGGTAACAGCAGCGGCAGCACCCTCTATAGCTAAACCAGCGCCACAAGTAAAAATAGCAACAACAACTGCTACTACAGCTAGAGTAACACCAATAGCTATAGCGGCAATTTCGCCTGCACCCATTTTATTTTTAGTTTCTTTAGTTTTACTTATGTCTGATTTTTCAGCTAATTCTTTTCTTTGTATATCTGTAGCGTCATTTTGTTTTTGCAATGTTGCTAAATTAGATATAGAGGCTTGTGCTTGTATAGCTTGAAAATTTTTTAAACTTTCGATAGTACTAGTATTTAAAGCATTTAGAGAATTAGCAAAAGCAGTAGCAATTTCTTGAACGATGGGCCTAGATTCTACTTTTGGTTTAGTTAATGTTGGAGTATCAAGCGAGGCAGAAGGAAACCCATGTCTAACTGCAGTTGCAACTAATTGTTGTATAGCTATATTAGAGGTTGAAGGAGCTTTTTCTATCGAATCTGTTTTTGTTGATTGAATTTGTACTATTTGAGTTGCTTGTTGAGTTGCATTAGCTTGAGCAGCAGCGGCAGCAGCAGCAGCTCCTGCAGTTTTGCTAGTTTTAGATTTTTGATTAGCTTTTTCTGTATTTTTTATTTTTTCTGTGCTATTAGTATTGCTGCTAGAAGCAGTTTCTTTGATTTTTGAAGCTTGAGCAGAATCTGCTTCTATTTCTGTGTGATTACCATGCTTAATATTAGTAACTTGTTTGTTTTCCGCGCCATTTCTATCTTCTGGATTTGGAATAGGAGTAGAAATAGCTACTTGTTGTTGAATTAAATTTGCATTTTCGTTGCTTCCTGGAGTAGATATAGACATACAACATCCTTGTGTATCTTATAAAATAATTTATTTTTTAGTTGTTTTTTTGATAGTGGATTTAGTTAAGTTTTTAGCTGTAGGAGCTTTTTTCTCTTTTGTTTTTGTAGATTTTTTTTCAGAAGAGAGTAACATTTTATTGATAGATTTTTTCATAAAGTTACAACGTTCTTTTAACATGTTATATTCAGGTTTTTTATCACAAAGAGCTAATGTAACATCTATAAATTCACTTGATTCTTCAGGCATATTGGCTTTCATAAAACTATCTGCTATATAATAGGGAGGAATAGGATTATTTGGTTCTAGATTAAAAGTTAGAAAGAATCCGAAGGCTGCTTCTTGGAACATATTTAATTCGTGATAACAAGAACTAAGACCTAAATTATATTTGTAATTATCTGGTTTAGATGTTACTAACAATTGAAATAAACTAATTGCTTCTTTGTATTTTCCTTGAGAGTAAAATGAATAAGCCATGGTATAAATTTCTTCTAAAAGATAGTTAGAAAGACCTAGAATATCCTGAAGATTTCTTCCTTTTTGTAATTCTTTAATAACATGCGTTAATGCTTTTTTTGTTTCTTCTTCAGTTGGAAGACGGTGGTTTTGTTCTAGTTCATCTTTTTGCTTTTGGTATGAAGCTATTTCTGCTAATTTACTTCGTTGTTTTTTTCTGAGAGACTGAGCTTTTTTTGGTTGAGGCTCGTTCATTTTTTTTCTCCTGAAGAATATATTTAATAATTTTTATTTTAATTATATCTTTTATTAAAAGATATAGACAATATTTTATTTTAATTTCATAAATTAAAAGTTACAATTTTTAATTAAAACTTAGATATTTGGCTATTTTTTATAAAATAGACAAATTGTTAGTTGTTAGTTAATATTATTTTTATGGAAACAATAACCTGTTTAGATTCTAATACAATTAATCAAATTGCTGCAGGCGAAGTTGTAGAAAATGCTTCTTCTGTAGTTAAAGAATTAGTAGAAAATGCTTTAGATGCAAAAGCCTCACATATAAAAATAGAAACAATCTCTTCAGGACAAGGATTTATTGCAGTAAGAGATAATGGAATTGGAATGTCTATAAGGGACATGCATCTTTCTTTAGAAAGACATGCAACATCTAAAATTAAGAATTTTAATGATTTATATTCTTTAAAATCTTTAGGATTTCGAGGAGAAGCTTTGCCTTCAATTGCTTCCATATCAAAATTAAAGTTAATTTCTTCGGATGCAAAGCAATTAGGTTACGCATTATTTTTGGAAGGTGGAGTTTTGTTACAAGAAGGATCCTATTCTAGAAATAGAGGGACTTGTGTGGAAGTTTCAACATTGTTTTTTAATGTACCTGCAAGAAAAAAATTTCAAAAAAAACCTCGTTCTGATTTCATCCGTATTCGGCGTCTATTAGAGAATATGTTGTTAACAAAAAATGGAATTGGCTGGGAGTGGTATAATGATGGTAAAGTTGAAATAGT
>Cebus_capucinus_imitator_PRJNA485217_SSR118__coassemble_276_pt1 | contig 21891 bp, 13 predicted proteins | sample Cebus_capucinus_imitator_PRJNA485217_SSR118__metabat2_low_PE_019 | metagenome-assembled genome bin Cebus_capucinus_imitator_PRJNA485217_SSR118
AATCGATTTGAAGGTCGATTTTGAATACGTGAAACCACGCGAAAATTATTATTTTAATTTATTCATCTGGATTGGTTTAGGAAGTATTTGGTGGTGGTTATTAGGTTTCTTAAAATAATTAACAATTTTGTTGTCTTTCTTGAGAAAAAATAATTTGAAAATTTCTTTTTATAGAATAATGACCCAAACAAAAATCTCTTATTTTAAATAACCATTTTATTAGAAAAACCTTAGAAAAATTAGAATTTAATAATTCTGATATTTTTGCTTCATCCATCAATAAGAAAAAAAGTTTATGAACAATTTCTTTAATTATTTTAAATTCTTTTTTATTGTGGTTTCTTTTTATCTCAAGAAGCATTTTTCTTACCTTAAATTCATTTTTTTCAGTTTTAAATGTTAATATTACCTCTTTATGAGTTACCCTTATATTAACAATATTGTTAAAACCAAAAATTTTATATGATAACCCTTGAAAAATTTCTCCTGCTTCCTTGATGCTCATTCTTTTTATTCTACTTTCTGGTAAACGACTCCATTTCCCTATTCCTGAATTCCAATACTTCACGCAAGAAAACAAATGTTGATTAGGTTCCCAATAATCACTTAAATCAATAAAAGAATTTAAAATAAAAACTAAACGACAAATACGAGAATGAGTTATAAATAATTTTCTATTAAAAAAATCAATAATTTCTATGCACGATTTATGCAAATCCAATCTTGTAAAAAAATCATCTGAATAATAAATAATCTCAACCGGCGATTCTTCACCCCTACTTACAGTTATTCCTTTTTCATCAATTTGTATTTTACCTCCTAAAGTCATAATTTTTAGTCCTATAACAGAAGACTTAATTATGCAAACTAAAACACTCAAATTATGAAAAAACGTATCTTTCTCTTCATATGAAAAAGATAATAAATCTTTTGCATCTAATGTAATTAAATGAGAAAAAACTTCTAAACTATTTTTATTTTTCTCAAAACAAAAAATATTTTTTATAAAACTAAAAAAAACAAAAGTATCTTTCAAAAGCATAAAAAAATCATCTTCAACAATTCAAGTAATAACAAAATGAAAAAATATTAAATAGTTAAAAATAAAAAAAACAAAATTAATATAAATAAGAATGATTTATAGTTGATTACTCTATAAAAAGTTGCTAACATGAGTAAAAATATCATCATAAAATATTCAATCATTTTTTAAAAACTTATGTTTGAAGAATTTTCTATATTGAAAAATACTATACTAAACTATACCCCTCCTTTACCTGATATCTTTTCTAATTTGCATAATCTATCGTTTAAAGTAGAATCTTCTTCTGTTAAATTTTCTTCTAAAGACTCAGATTTAAGAATTTTAAAAGAACTTTTTCCCTTAACTAGTCAATTACCATATGTTCAATTAATAACTTCTTCAAATAACCCATCTCCTAAATTAAAAATAGGTGTCTTTTTTTCTGGAGGACCTTCTCCTGGAGGACATAACGTAATTTCAGGAATTTTAAATGCTATAAAAAGATTGTCAAAAGAAAATAAATTATTTGGATTTCTCAATGGAGCTGAAGGACTAATTCAAAATGATTACATTGAAATTACCGAAAACCTTATGTCTCATTATAAAAATTTAGGAGGATTTAATGTTATAGGTTCTGGAAGAAAAAAAATAAATATAAATGTACATGGGGATATCATTGTCCAAAATATAAAACAATTAAACTTAAATGCATTAGTTATTATTGGAGGTGATGGATCTAATACAAATACTGTTATCTTAGCAGAATATTTTCTTCAAAGAAAAATTGATATCTCTGTGATAGGAGTTCCTAAAACAATTGATGGAGATCTTTCTCACAAATTCTTAAACATCTCTTTTGGATTTGATACAGCAACTAAATTTTATTCTTCTCTTATAGGAAATATTTCTAGAGATGTACTATCATCCAAAACTTCTTATCATTTTATTAAATTAATGGGACGTTCTGCTTCCCATATTGCTTTAGAATGTGCTTTACAAACTCATCCTAATATAGCTCTTATAGGTGAAGAAATAGCTTATAAACAAATTCCTTTAGATGTGATTATTAAAAAAATTGTCAAAATAATAAAACAAAGAGCTTCTTTAGGAAAATTTTATGGAATAGTTCTTATCCCAGAAGGAATTATAGAATTTATTCCTGAAATAATTGACTTAGTAGAAGAAATAGAAAAAAAATCTCCATTATCTAATGAAAACTTATCCGAAAAATTATCTCCTAAATCATGGCAACTTCTTTCTCAACTCCCTAAAAAAATTATCAATCAATTACTTTTTGATAGAGATGTTTATGGCAATGTATGGTTAGCAAAAATTTCCGTAGAAGAATTCTTTATTAATTTAGTAAAACAAGAATTAGAAAAAGACAACTTACATATTCCTTTTAATGCTATTTCTCATTCTTTAGGGTACGAAGGACGTTCCAGTTTACCAACTAAATTTGATAATACTTATTGCTATGCTTTAGGATTTTCTGTTGTGGGTCTTATTAAAAACAAGTTAACAGGATATTTAGCAACCATTGATAATCTTCATAAACCAATTGAGCAATGGAAAAGTTATGGAATTCCAATAGCAGCTATGTTAGAGTTAGTAAAAGATAAAAAAAATAATCATACTTTTCCATTAATAAAAAAACATCTAGTTGAAATGTCTTGTCCTTCTTTTCTTACGTTTGCAAACTATAGAAAATTATGGCAAATAGAAGACGCTTATAGATTTATTGGTCCTATGCAATGGGATGTTTCCCAAACTCATTCAACACAAAATCTTCCTTTTTGTCTTACACTAAAAGAAAGTAGTGAGTATAAAATTAACCAATTATATTTCAAATAAAGAAAAATGATTAAAAAAGATTTACGTAAAAATGTAATTATTTCTTCAACTAAAGATACTAATCTTTTCGGTTTATTACAAGTTCCTTTTGTATCTAAAACTCCACCTCTTGTAATCTGTTTCCACGGTCTAGGATCTCATAAATACGGATCAAAACAGTATTTAGTTCATTTATCTAAGTTACTATCCAATATGGGTATAGCTTCTTTAAGAGTAGATTTCAGAGGATCTGGAGACAGTGATGGAGAATTATCTACATCTTCTTTGAGAGATTTATTAGATGATGCTCTAAAAATTATTCATACTTCTTTAAACTTAGTTGAAATAAACACAGAAAAAATAGGCTTGTTTGGAAGCTCTCTAGGAGGTTCTTTAGCTCTCTTATCTTTAGAAACATATGGTTCTCTTATTAAAGCTTTAGCTTTATGGGCTCCTGTTATTTCAGGAAAAATATGGTTGAATGATTTTTTAAAAAATCCTAAAAGTAAAAAAAATGAACTTAACTCTCATAATATTTCTCCAAGTTTTCAAGAACAATTTTTAAATATGAATACTATTCCTATTATAAAAAATATTCCATCCCATCTAAAAATCCTTCATATGCATGGAATGCAAGATGATATTGTTTCTATTAATCATCAGAAAATGTTTTTAAAAGTCATTAATAAATATAAAACCTCATTAACAATAAAATCTTATGAAAATGCCTCTCACTCCTTAGGAACATTTTCTAAAACATCTAAAATCTTAAATGAAATTACAACATGGTTCTCTAACCAATTGACATAACCAATGAAAATTTTATTAGAAAATCAAAGCTTTTTAGAATTAGAACGATTAAAGTATCGTCCTCCCGTATTAAATTTACTTAACAATATTAAAAAATTAAAACCTGTTATTGATTCTTGTGAAAAAAATAACACAGAAGATCCTTCTCTGTGTTCTGAATTTCCTTTCCTAAAAGAAAAACCATTTATTAAATTTGAAAAAACAGAATCTATATCTCAATACCCTTGTTTACAAGTAGGAGTTGTTTTATCAGGTGGACCAGCCCCTGGAGGACATAATGTAGTTATCGGTCTTTATGAAGGATTAAAAAAATTTAATAACAACTCTAAACTTTTTGGATTCTTAAATGGACCTTTAGGTTTAGTTCAAAACGAATACAAAGAACTTGATGTTCCTTTTATCTATAATTATTACAATACAGGTGGATTTGATATGCTCTCGTATAGTAGAGAAAAGATATCAACCTGGTATCAGCGACATTCTGTACTCAAATCAGTAAAAAAGCTTAATTTAGATGCGCTTTTAATCATTGGTGGAGATGATTCTAATACTAATACAGCAATTTTAGCAGAATTCTTTGCTCAAAATAATATTAAAACAAAAGTTATAGGAGTTCCTAAAACAATTGATGGAGATTTAAAAAACAAATGGATAGAAATTCCTTTTGGCTTTGATACTGCTTGTAAAATTTATTCTGAAATGATTAGTAATCTAGCTTTTGACTCTATGTCTGCTAACAAATATGTCCATGTGGTACGTTTAATGGGACAATCAACTTCTCATGTGACTTTAGAATGTGCTTTACAAACACAACCGAATATTGCACTAATTAGCGAAGAAATTTCTTATAAGAAAAAAAATCTAAAAACTGTAAGTCAAGAAATTGCTCAACTCCTACATCAACGTATGATATCTAAAAAAAATTATGGCCTTCTTTTATTTCCTGAAGGTTTAATAGAACAAATTTCTGACACCCGTTGTTTAATTAAAGAAATTAATTCTTTACTAACTTATTTTTCTTACAATTCAGAAAAATTAATATCAGCACTATCCTCTGAATCTCTTATTGCATTTAATTCCCTTCCAAAATCTATTCAATCTCAAATTCTCGAAAAAAGAGATCCTCATGGCAACGTCAAAGTATCTAAAATTGCTACAGAAGAATTAATTATTCATGCTATTCAGAAAGAATTAAAAACAATTAATTCTGATTACAAACAAATTAAATTTGTCCCTCATTTTTTTGGATATGAAGCTAGATCTGGATATCCTTCTAATTTTGATGCTAACTATGGCTTAGCTTTAGGAATAATCTCTTCTCTATTAATAAACCACAATTTATCTGGATATATGACAGTCATTAATAATCTTAGCAAAGATTATAGTAAATGGACAGGAAAAGCTATTCCATTATTTTCAATGTTACACCTTTCTAAAAGAGATGGAAAACTAACTCCTGTTATAAAAAAAGGATTCGTGGACATTTCTAGTTCTTCTTTTCAATATTTTAAAAATAATAGAAAAACTTGGTGTTTAAATAATAATTATATATTTACAGGACCTATTCAATTTTTTGGAAATGAAAAATTAATTAACTTAAAACCAAAAACCTTATTATTAGATCATCCTTTATAAAAAAAATTGTTTTAATACAAAAAAAATAGTATGATTAATAATTACAAAAAAATAATGAAGTTATGTCAATAAAAAACCTTTCCCTTTTTCCTGCTTCTAAAAGTCATTTAATTAATTCTATTGCCTTAATAGGAATATGTGTATCTTTGACTTGCATTACCATCATTTCTATTATTGGACCAGCAATAATTCCTTGCGGAGTTATTTTCTTAGGAACTCCCTTATTCCAAGCAATGATGATATTATCTGTACTATCAGTTATCTCAATTTTTTTATTTATTAGTTCTATTATAAAACTTCACCAAGAAAACAAAAAACTAAGCTTGCGAAACAACTAACGATAGCGGTAGTCGGACTTGAACCAACGACCCGCAGATTATGATTCTGCTGCTCTAACCACTGAGCTATACCGCCGAAAAAAATAGCGGGAGGAGGATTCGAACCTCCGACCTTTGGGTTATGAGCCCAACGAGATGACCTCTACTCTATCCCGCGATATACTAAAAGAAAACTCTAACATAATCGTTATTTTTTTAACAAGGAATAAAATTAGAAATCATATTCCAAGTTACATTTAAAGAAGAATTCTCTTCTTTAAGTAGGTCTAATCCATTTTTAACTACTGATGATAAAAGTTCTTTATTTTTTAAAGTTTCAATAACAATGGTATGAAAATTATGCAAAGGTAAAGAAATTCCACATTTTTTTTCTATAACTAAATTTGCTATTCTAGATTGACTAAAGGTATAAGGACCAAAAAATAAAGGAACGTTATAGAAAATAGGTTCTAAAAGATTATGACCTCCAACTTTCTCTTTAAAAGTTCCTCCAACAAATGCATAATTTGACATCTGATAAATATTACAAAGTTCCCCCATAACATTTACTAATAAAATCTTATGTTTTTTAAATACTCCTTTTTCTCCCCACAAACCATAGGTCAACCCTTTTTGATTCAAAATTTTCTCAATATGAAAGATTCTATTAATATGTCTCGGAACAATAATTAATTTCAATTTTGGTTCTGCTTGAATTAATTCATGGAATACTTCCAACCACATAAGCTCTTCACCATCATGTGTAGAACCTAAGGTAAATACAATATCTTCTTCTAATAAACCTAAAATATTTTTACGTTCATATAATTCTGATGAAGAAAGTTCTGTATTAAACAAAGATGTCTTTACATTTCCTGTAACCATTAATTTTTTTTCATCTATATTTAATGATAAAAACTTATTCTTATATTGTTCATCCTGTAAGCAAATTAAATCTAATGCATTAAAAATTAATCTAGCAAAAAACTTAAACTTTAAAAATCTTTTAAAAGATTTATCTGATAATTTACCATTGATAATCACTAGTTTACTTTTTAAACTTTTACAAGAATTCAAAAAATTTAACCAAACATCATTTTCAGAAATAAGGATTAATTTCGGTTTAATGCGATTAACAACAGGTTTAATTAAATAAGAAATATCTAAAGGTAAATAAGATATATAATCTATCCTAGTAAAAGTTTTTTTCGCAATAGCAAGACCCGATTCACTAGAACATGTAAGTAACAAAAAAGATTTAGGAGATTTCTTTTTTATAAAATCTATTATAGGTCGCATTAATAAAACTTCTCCTACAGAAGCTCCATGAATCCATATTACTGGTCTAGATCCATTTATCTTTAATTGTCTTATTTTTCCAAATCCCATTCGATCAAAAATATTTTTATATTTTGAATCAAAAATTATTCTTTTAATGACAATCGGTATAAATAAAATAAAAAATACATGTAAAGCAATATCATAAAGTAAAAAAAATAACCGTTTCTTCATAAGGTTAAATAACAAAATTCACCAATTTATTGGGAACAATAACAGTTTTTTTAATAATACTTTCTTTTAAAAATTTCTTTACTGAAGATATTTCTTTAGCTTTTTGAATTATTTCTTCTTGAGAAAAACTTTCTTCTACAATTAACTTTCCTCTCAACTTTCCATTTACTTGAATAACATAATTATAAGTACTATCTTTAATAAGAGAACTTGAATACTTAGGCCATGGTTCATTTTGAACACTCTTTGAAAAACCAAGAAGCATCCATAATTCTTCTGCAATATGAGGAGCAAAAGGCTCTAATACTCTAATAGCCAATTTAACAACTTTTTTTGGATAAGAATTTAAGGTTAATAATTCATTTAAAAATTCCATAAATGAAGAAATAGCTGTATTCAAAGATAATTCTTCTATATCTTCTGAAATTTTTTTAATTAATTTATGTATTAATTTAAAAGCTTTTGGATTTTCAATTTCTGTTTCTTCAACAACCTTTTGAGAGGTTGCCATATCAAAAAATCGATTTAAAAACCTTCTACAACCACCTATTCCCTCAGTTTGCCAATGCTTATCTTTATCTAAAGGACCTGAAAACATTGCATACATTCTTAAAGCATCTGCTCCAAATTCCTCTATAATATCCATAGGATCTATGCCATTTAATTTGGATTTAGACATCTTTTCTACCTTTACATCAAGCAAAATTCCTTCTTGAGAATAATATTTACCATTCTTCTCAATAATACTTTGTTTTGATAAATAATTTCCTCCGGGAATCTTGTACGAATTAGCCAATATCAAACCTTGATTGACTAATTTCTTAAAAGGTTCTGAAGTATGAACTAACCCCAAATCATAAAATACTTTATGCCAAAATCTTGCATAAAGAAGATGTAACACAGCATGTTCAGTTCCTCCCACATATAAATCTACAGGCATCCAAAAAGACTCTTTTTCTCGACTCCATTCTTCTTTAGTGTTATGAGGATCACAAAAACGAAGATAATACCAACAAGAACCAGCCCATTGAGGCATTGTATTTGTTTCCCTTCTACCTTTTTTTCCCGTTTTAATATCAACAAAGTTAACCCAGTCTTTAGCTTTATCTAAAGGACTTTGGTCACCTTTATCTAAAGAATAATTATCCAACTTAGGAGGAAGTAACGGTAATTCATCTATATCCAAAGCTCTTATAGATCCATCTTCATAATGTATTATAGGAATAGGTTCTCCCCAATACCTTTGTCTAGAAAATAACCAATCTCTCAGTTTATACATAACCTTTCTTTTACCAAGATTATTTTCTTCTAGGTAACTAATAACATAATTTCTCAAACAAAGTTTAGATAAACCATTCGGTAAAAAATCCTCATAATTGCTATTAGAACAAACTCCCTCTCCTTCATAAAAAAATTCGTCATTTTCTAAAAACTCTAAGTTATCTTCTAAAGGATAAATAACAGGAAAAAAAGGCAAATTATATTTCTTTGCAAAAGAATTATCTCTTTGATCATGAGAAGGAACTCCCATAACCGCTCCACATCCAAAGTGAGCAAGAACATAATCCGCTATCCAAATAGGAATTAATTCTTTTGTAATTGGATGCTCTACATAACTTCCAGTAAAAACTCCGGTTTTTTCAGTTGAGCTTATTCTATCTATATCACTTTTCGTCTTTACTTCATCTAAATAATGAGAAACTGATTCCTGATACTCCTCTAACACTAAAAACGATAACAAAGAATGTTCTGGAGAAATAGCAATATAACTTATCCCCATAATAGTTTCTGGTCTCGTTGTAAAAACTTGCAAAAAACTATCCTGTGAATTACTTAAAGGAAAATTAATAACAACACCTTCTGATTTTCCTATCCAATTTCTTTGTAATTTCTTCACATTTTCTGGCCAATCTAAATCATCCAAACCTTCTAAAAGCTTTTCTGCATAGCTTGTAATTTTCAACAACCATTGTCTTAAATAACGTTTTTCAACAGGAAACCCTCCTTCTTTAGACAAACCATTTTCAACTTCTTCATTAGATAAAACAACATTAAGAGCAGGACAATAATTTACACTCACACAATCTTCATAAGCCAAACCTTTCTCATAAAGTAATATAAAAAGCTTCTGAGTCCACATATAATAAGAAGGATCACTAGTAGAAATTTCTCTAGACCAATCATAAGAATATCCCATAGCTTTAAGTTGAGACTTAAAATTATTTATATTTTCTTTCGTTGTTAATTCAGGATGGGTACCTGTTTTTATAGCATACTGTTCTGCAGGCAAACCAAAACTATCCCAACCCATAGGATGAAGAACGGAATATCCTTGTGCTCTTTTATATCTAGCTACTATATCCGTAGCTGTATATCCTATTAAATGTCCTACATGTAATCCAGCCCCTGAAGGATATGGAAACATATCTAAAATATAATATTTTGGAAGTCCTTTATCTTCATAAGAAAAAAAAGATTTTTTCTCTTCCCAAACCTTTTGCCATTTAGCTTCAATCAATAATGGATCGTACTTCATGATGTAAAAATAGTTAAAATAAATAAATATATTCTTTCTAGTAAAAAATAGAAATATACAATTTATAAAATAAGAAAAAAATATTAAGAAAATAAAGACCTAAGCAAAACAAGAATAAGAAATATTGACTTTTTGTTTTAATAACTCTATGATAAATTTCTTTATGATTTTTCTATGAACGTAAAAGAACCATTAATTTTAGTTTTATTAGGATCTCCTGGATCTGGAAAAGGAACTCAAGCTGAGCTTATTTCCCAAAGTTATTCAATACCTCATATTTCTACAGGAGATTTATTTAGAAGAGAAATTCAAAAACAGTCTCCTTTATCTAGAGAATTACTTAGCTATATTTCCCAAGGATCTCTTGTTCCAGATAACTTGGTCATTAAAACTATTACTTCTATTTTGTCTTCTAATGAATATCCTTTTGGTTATATTCTTGATGGATTTCCTAGAACTTTACCACAAGCAAAAAACTTAAATTATTTTTTAAATGAGCAAGGAAAAAAATATTTAGTTTTAAATTTTGCTATTTCTCAAGATATTGTAATAAATAGACTAATTTCTCGCTTAAATTGTAATTTTTGCAAAAAAATTTTTCAAAAAAATCAAGATTTATCTGAAGGATCACTATGTCCTAATTGCCTTCAAGGAAAATTATTTTCAAGAGATGATGATAATCCTCAAACTATTGCCAATAGGTTGGAAATTTATAAAAAACAAACAGAACCTATTGAACTTTTTTATAAAAGTTTAGGAATTTTAAAAAACATTAATGCTCAAAAATCTCCTAAAGAAATTTTTGAAGAAATTAAACAAACACTTCCCTTCTAAAAAACATAATGTCTGAAACTAAAATTCATTTAATCTTAGCTTTAAAAAAGCTTTATCCACAAGTCTCTAATTCTAAATTGAAATTATGGATTAAACATGGTAGAGTTAAGGTTAATGATACTATTATAAACGTTAATAACTTTTTTATTTCTAAAACAGATTCCATTAATGTTTTACAAAAAAAGCCTCTTCAACAAAAAAAAATAGGTCCAATATCTGTTATATTTGAAGATCGTAATTTTATTATTATTAACAAACCTTCAGGATTATTAAGTGTACCAGCTAAAAACAAACCTACACATGCTTTTGGTTTACTAAAAAATTATTATCAAACAAAAGAAATTTATCCTGTACATAGAATTGATAGAGGAACATCTGGATTGCTACTTTTTGCTAAAGGTAAATCTTCTAAAAAATATTTTGATGAAATATTTTTCAATCACAGCATTAATCGTGAATATGTAGCAATTATAGAAGGTCATCTAAAAGAAAAACAAGGTACTTGGGATCTTTATTTAAAAGAAAAACAAAATCTAAAAGTAGAAGTAGTAAGTCCTACTTATTTCCAAGCAGAAAGATCTATAACCCACTATGAAGTATTAAAAACATCTACTTGCTTCTCTTACATTAAATTACGACTTGAAACTGGAAAAAAACATCAAATACGCGTTCATTGTTCTCATGCTGGACATCCTATATTAGGAGATAAACTCTATGGATCTCATATAAATCCTATACAACGTATAGCTCTTCATGCTTATTCTCTAGAATTTATCCATCCTATAACAAAAAAACCCATAAAATTCATAGCTCCTTTGCCCAAACAATTTGAAGCCTTAGGCTTTTTTTTTCATAATTAAATTCAACTCAATTAATAAAATATGTTCTCTAACTTTTTCCTATTAAAAAATAAATAATTCTTATAAATCTTAATAAAAATTCATAAAACGAAAATTACTTCTTAAAAATCTTGCACTACACTATTCTGCTTTTATATAATTACGAAAAGAATATTATAAAGAGCTGTTATGTCTGTATTAATTATTGGTGCTAACCCCACAGGATTAATTTTAGCTTATCAACTAGCATCTTACAATATTCCTTTTCGGATTATAGATTTTAGAACAGGTTTCTCAGATAAATTAGAAAAAAATGATGAACCCATACTCCTATCTCCTATTTCTTTAAATATTTTACAAAACTTAAACTTACTCAATAAACCACTATTTCCTCACCAGTTAATAAAAGGAGTTTCTTATTATTGGAAAAATACTTTAATTCAAAACAACCTTATAGAAAGTCATGAAATCATTCCTTATTCTTTGTTAACTTCTAAACATGAATTAGAAAAATATTTATCAAAATATCTAACAGAACTAAATATTAAAGTAGAATGGGAAACAAAACCTATTGCTTTTGTAGATGATAAACTCTTTACAGAAAAAAATATTCCTAAACAAGAATTAGGAGAAAGAAAAGCTTCTCAAGAAACATGGATTATAGCTTGTGAAGCAAATGATAATCCTTATCTTCTTGATTTGATAAAAATAAATAATAAATCAGGAAAAACTTTTACTTGGTTTTCTTCTAGCAATTTTTCTAGTACAGCTCTTTCTTCAAATCATATTCATAACCTACCTAATTTTTCAGCTTTCCCTAAATATATTTTTCCTTCTTTTAATTATGATTCTCCTAATCAATTTTATTTAATTAGTCAAAACCAACATATTTCTCTTAAAGAAGAAATTTATTTAAACAAAAATTTTTGTCTTACTAATCCATTAATTAACCAAGACTTTTTTTCATACACATTAATTAACTTTCCACTGCAATATAAAAATATATTATTTGTAGGTCATAAAACCTTTAATTGTTACCATTTATTTCCACTAAATATTAATGTGCATATTCAAGCAGTTTTAAATTTATCTTGGAAACTAATTCTTTCTCTAAGTAAAGCATCAACAAAAAGCCTTGTTCTTACATACGATCAAGAAGTTAATTCAGCTCTTAAGCTCATTTCTCAAAAAATAAAATCTTTTTCAAAACAACTAATATTTACCCAAAAATGGTTCCCCTACTACTTTTATTGGAAGTTAAGATCAAATTCTTTAAATAAAAATAAACAAGAACACTTGTTTAATAAATTTACTTTGCAATATTCAAAAACATCTTTATTAAAGCAAAATAACTACGATAAAGAATGGAAAGGACCTCAATGTGGTTCTATAGCACCTAATTATCTAATAGAAAAAAATCGATTTCTTTTAGATCCAATACAAGGAAAAAAACATTTATTACTGTTTTTTAAAGAAAACAAAACACTAGCTTCAGCACTATATGAAGAGTATGGTAATTGGATAGAAATAATAAGCATTCAAGAAAAAAACATCAAAGACATTTATCATGCCTCAGATAATTCTCTTTATATTATTCGACCTGACTATATCATAGGTTATAGAAGTAAAGATTTTAAAATAAAAGATATTGTTACTTATCTCATTAAGATATTTAAAAATCACATAAATTCCAATAACAATTCAATAAAAGAATCTAAACTTTCTATTGCGCATTAAAAAACTGTTCTTTTAAGTAAGTTAAATCTTTCAAACAAGACTGTTGTAATTCTTTTAAAGAAACTAATTCTTTTACTTCTTCTAATAAAATATCTTCTTCTTTTCTTAAAGATAAAATTTCATCCTGCAATTTATGTAAACTCTGAAGTTCATCTACTTTTTCTTCTACAATTGACAGTTCCTGTTGTTTTTTTCCTATTTCTTGCTGTAAAAGGAGAAGTTCTTCTTCTTTCAAATTTAAATTATTAATACGATTTTCTACATCTATAAGTAAATTTTGTTTCTCTTTAATTTTTTCACTAATACTTTTAATAAATGATGCATCAAGTCTTTCTGGTATACTTAAAGAATCAGAACAAATACCAGCTATAAGTTGTTCGTAACAATTATTGTACTCTTCTTTAGCACGTCTATGCATTTTTCTCATATGATTAGCGTGAATTGGATCTTTATCTTTCCATTTTTTATATAAGGAAGAAAATTTTGCAACCTCTTTTCTAGATAAAATCATTTTTCCTAAAAGGAAATCATAAGAACCTTGTAAAGGCTGCTTTTTTGTTTTTTTATCAATTATACTTATTGTTTTAGGAGATTCTATTTTAATACTTTTTGAACTTTCTTCTTCTCCCCTTTCTTTTTTTAAAATATCTGATATCTCTAAAAATCTCTTACCATCAACTAACTTCTTTTGTTTCAATTCTTGTATTTCTTGAACCTTTTCTTTTACTAACTTCTTACTTTTAAGAATTGCTTTTTCCTTCTTCTGCATAAGAATTTTTCTATATTCTTCTAAAGAAAGTGACCTTTTATTATCTTTATTCAAACATTCTTTAATATAAGAAAGTTTCTCTACTTTACTTTGATAAATACTCATCTGAATATGTATTTTAGCTAATTGTAATAAAACTTCCTTTTCCATATTTTTTAAAAAATGTAATGGAAATTTTTGAAAAATACCTATTAAAATTTTTTCTTCTTTATCTATATTTTCAGACGATTTATTAACAACAAGAGAAATAAGTTTTTCCAATTTCAAAGAAGCTTCTTCAAGTTGAGTTGAATCTCTCAATAAAAGCTTTTTCAATAAAGAAGAAAATACTGAATTCAAATTATTAATCGCTAGGGATTCCTGATTAATTCTTTTCTGTAAAAACTCTTTTTTTTCTTTTTCTACTTCTAAAGATATAACTCTAGCTTCTTCTAATTTAACACAAGGAACAAAAGTAGGAATAAGTTCAGCTTCTTTCAAAAAAATAGGAAATTTTTCTACTAAAAATAGAGCTTTTTCAGCCATCTCAAAACTAGTAGAAGTTAGATTTTTATCGTTTTCTATAATCTCTAAAGATTGAATTAAATCTCTTAAATATTTAATTTTTGTCCCAACAGTTTTCTTTAAATCAGAATTCCAAAATAAACCTTCTTTTTGAAAAGAAAGTTTAGTATCCTGATCGCTTAATAAATTTAACTCTTCATTTCCTTTTATAAGCTCACTGTTTATCAAATCATGTACTAAAGAAAATAAATCTTCCTTATAAATTAATTTAATAATTGACTTACTCTTATCTTTCTTTTCTTGATTTGAAAGACTTTCATCTTTATAAATATTTAGTAAGTCATCAAATAATAACCTAGCTTTATTTAATTGTTCTTTTTTTATATCCTTGTTCTTTATATCCAGAATATTTTTTAAAAAATGATGCTTAATTTGCAGACGAGTTGCTAATTCCTCATTTCTTACAATATCTGCTTTTTCTTTTTCTACCTCTAAAGACAGAGCTTGAAATTTCTTATATTCTTTTTCTAGTATAATTAATTCTTGTTCTTGAAGTAATTGTTCGCTAAGAATTTTATCAAGAACAAATTCTTTAGAAACTATACTTTTTTCTAAAAAATTATTTTTAGCAACAATCTCTTTAAGTTCTTCTAATTCTTTAGAATCAGAAATATTTTGTTTTGTTTGAGGAGTAAATTCAAATGAGGGTATGTTTTTTTTATTCAATTCCTTATGCCATATCTTTAAATCCTTTAATACTTCTTCTTTACTTTTCTCTGTAATCAACTTATTCGAAGTATTTTCATTCTCATTTAAAATTTCTTTTTTAGCCCAAGTATCATGTATTCCATCTAACCCTAAAATCCCTTGAAGTTCCTTTAATCTAGTTAAATCTGAATTAGGATACGCCGATTTTTTAATTTCAGAAGAAATTAAAAAATCCTTCTGTAAATCCACGTCTATTTTCTTTTTAGCCTTTCGATCTATTAAATAAGAAAAAATAAAATTAATCCCTATAAATGATAAAGTTACACCTAAAAAAATGAGATGCACCCACCATACATTAAATGAAATAAGAAAAGCCCCTAAAAGAGATACTAATAAAAGAAATACTAATGATAATACCATATTAGATATTAGTTGAGTCATGTAGATACTAACCACTTGCTTTTCTATATTATTCAGAATTTGATGTAATTTAAATCTACATCTATCTCTAACATTTTTAATTTCATTTTTTTCAGATTGAGCTTGTTTTTCTAATGCTTGAATTTCTAATTCTAACTGAGTCTCATCTATCAATTGATAATCAATTCCTTTTTCCTCTTTATGCTTTGAAACCAATTTTAATTTTTTAGAAAAAGTAGATAAATAGTTCTTAAGAAGATTTAATTCATCAACAGAAAAATCCTGACATGTTTCTTTAATCTTTTGAGTAGCTTGCAACAATTTAGTTTCATTTCCTTCAACAACAGACTCAGAAAAGATTGCTTCCATCTGTTCAAATTGGTATAACAAACTTTTAAAACTTCTCATTTGATTTTTACTAGAAGTTCTAAGACCAAAAGAAATCTCACTTAAACTTCCTGATACACTAACTGATTCTCTATATTTTTTAGCCGCTTCCTTTTGCCTTCTCCTAAATGTAGAATTTTTAGTTGTTAAGCTAGACGCTATTACATCTAAAAAACTTCTTCCATGATTAGAAACAAGTATCTCTAATTTTTTCAAATGTTTAGCATTAAAAATTTCTAACTCTTTAGATATTTCCATTATTTTTTCCGCAGCACTTTCATTATCTGCTCCAATCATTTCCTCTAAAAAAAGACTCTTTAAACTATTCATTTTTTTAAGAAGTGACTCAGAGATATTTTTATCCAATGGATCTCGTAGAGTTTTATTAAAATCATTAAATTTTTCTAAGCTATCTTCTAACGAAAGTTTAGCAAAGTCATTATCTAAAAAGACTCCCCATTTCTTCTCTATAGATAATAATATCTCTTCTTTTTCACTAATTTGAAGCAACAAATTCTTTCTAACATCATCTCGAGTACAATTTGCTTCTTTAGAAAAAGAACAAAATTTTAATAACTGATCTTTCCAAGATCGACACTCTGATACTTCAAACCATTCACTAGCCCATAAAGGGTCTTTTAATTCTATTTTTAAATTAGCTAAACGCTGTTTATAAGATAAAAGTAAATTTGTAGGATGATGAGATATTTTAGATAAAATAGAAGAATTTAAAGACGAAGAAGAATTGATCATAGATCTTATTCGAGCTATAAGATCTATAGAAGTTACTTCCTCCATAACAGATAATGCTTCTTCTTCTGTCTTTACTAAAGATAATTTTTTTAAACAATACTTAATCTGTCTACTCAATATAGATATTTCTTCCAATTTTTCTTCTACTTTAACACCTAGATCTAACTCAGAATTTGCTATTAAAGATAACAAAGGAAAGTTCATTTGATATTGAGAAAGAGATTTTTGCAAAATATCAGCTATTTGTAATCCATAACTACAAAAACTTTTAATTTCTCTTAATCCATCTTCTGCTCCCTGAATAGGTAATTGAACAAGATTCATTCCAGAAGAAGCATAAGCTTGATTTCTAAGTTGCAATAAAGAAGATTCTAATTTAGATTCCTTTTCTGAAGGATTATTTTTAAGTTTCAATACTTCTTTTTGATACATTCTCCAAGACTTCAATAAAGTTTGTGCATCTCCAGAAATAGTTCCTGATTCATAACGATGTAAAAAAATAGGTGTTTCAAGATTTAAACTAGATATTCTATCTGACAAAATAGAATCTCTCAATTTCATAGGAGAATCAATACCTGCCTCTTTATAAATTAACTCCATTCTTTTAGAATCAACTTTATCTTCATTAGCTTTATTTTTAGCCGCTCTATCCTTCCATGGTCTTTGAACATTCAATTCTTTATTAAGTAATCTTTGTCGATAAAATAACAAAGATTTGTGTCTTAAACGAATTAATTGCTCTTTTGATCTTAATTTTCCTGAAATAAAACTTAAAGTTAAACCACCTATCAAAGAAACTACTAAGGGAACCCAAAAAGGAATATTAAAAATAATAGCTATCGGAAATATACAAACTAAAGATATACCAATAACGTTAATTATGATTCGAGCAACCTTATAAGCCCTAGCTTTTTTTAGCTCTTTTTCCGTGCTCTCTTTAATTTCTTTGTCAATTTCTTTTGTTCCTATCTCAAATAATCGATTACTCTTAGATAAAATCGTTTTAGGAGCATCAAGAGAAACCAATAATTTTTCATCAAGAAAAGTTAAATTTTTATTTGATAAAGTTTGTAAAAAAGAACTCATAAATATAACTTATTTTTATTTAATAAAAACAACTAGAAACTAATACATTATAATTAAAATTATAAATTTAGTCAAAATAACTATTATTACTTTTTATATAAATTAATTATTAAGAAATTTTAAAAATTCTTTTTCAGAAAGAAGTGTTATGTTTAAACTTTTTGCTCGATCTCTTTTTGATCCTGGAGATTTTCCACATATAAGATAGTCAATCTTATTAGAAACCGAAGAACTTACTCTTCCTCCATGTTTCTTAATTAAAGCTATAATTTCATTACGTGTGAAATTTTCTAATGATCCTGTTATAACAAAAGTTTTATTTTCTAATTTATTAGAAGTCTCCATTTCTTTTTGTTCTTTTTCTAGTATAACTACTCCTTTAGTCAACATAATATGAATATCATCAATATTTTCTTTTTGAGAGAAAAAACTTATAATCGAATCTGCTACCTTTTCTCCTATACCATATATACCTAACAAACAATCCTTAGACATAGATGAAATTTTCAAAAAATTAGAAATATTCTTTAAATTAAAAGAAAGAAGATTGGCTGTTTCTTTCCCCACAAAAGGAATACCTAAAGCTGTAATAAAACGAGATAATTCAATTTTTTTAGCTTTTTCAATAGCTACTAATAAATTATTAATAGACTTTTCTTTAAAATTTGGTAAAGAAGAAAGTTTTATTTCATCTAAGAAAAAAATATCACTCTTTTTCTTAACTAATCCTTGATAAAAAAGGTGCTCTATAACTTTTTCACCCATATGATCAATATTAAAACCTTCCTTTCCAACAAAAAAATTCAATTGACCTATAATTTGAGCTGAACAACCTTTATAATTAGGACATTTTAAAGCTACCTTATCTACATCTTTAATTAAAAAACTACCACAAACAGGGCATTCTTTTGGCATTTTCCAAAGAACAACTTCGTTTGAAACTCTCTTAGATAAATCTACTTCAATAACCTTAGGAATAACATCTCCAGCTTTCTCTACTATTACATAATCTCCTAAACTTATACCTTTACGAAAAATTTCTTCCTGGTTATGTAAAGTTACTCTAGAAATAGTACTTCCAGAAAGAAAAATTGGATCCAAAACAGCTACAGGAGTTAAAACACCTGTTCTACCTATCTGAACAATTATATCCAAAATTTTAGTAATGGCTTTTTGTGGAGAAAACTTATATGCTATTCCCCAGCGAGTATGCTTTGCTGTTCTACCTAACTCATTTTGTATATGAATATTGTCTACTTTAATAACTGCTCCATCAATTTCATATTCTAATAAAGGTCTTTCTTTTTCAATAGAATCAACTATACTTAGGATCTTTTCTATACACTGTTCTCTCTTTAAACTTTTCTCAATAGGAAAACCTAATTTACTACATAACATTAAATTTTCATAATGAGAATAAGTTTCATGTTCTTGATCTATTCTTACTACCCCATAAACTATTAAAGATAATTCCCTTCTAGCTACCTCACTCGGATTTAATAACTTTAAGGTTCCTCCAGCTGCATTTCGAGAATTATTGAACAAAGGCTTATTCTGTTTTTCTTGAAAAAAATTTAAATTCTTAAATTGTTGTTTAGTAAAAAAAACTTCCCCTCTAACTTCTAATAAATTTGGAAAACTTCCTTCTAAATATAAAGGCAAAGACTTAATAACTTTAACATTTGAAGTAATATCTTCTCCTTCAATACCATTTCCTCGACTAACAGCTCTACAAAATATTCCATTTTCATAAATTAAAGAAACGGCAATTCCATCTATTTTTAACTCAACGTCAAATAAAATATCTTCGCCAAATTTTTTTTTTATTTTATTAATAAACTGAATGAGCTCCTCTTTATTATAAGCATTAGAAATAGAAATCATGGGTATTTCATGTTTGACTATAGAAAAAGCTCCTGTTGTTCTATCTCCTATTCTTTGAGAGGGAGACCATTTTACTACCCAACTTGGATGTTTCTTCTCTATAGAAAGTAATAAAAAAACCAACTGATCATACTCATAATCTGAAATAACAGGATTAAATTCTACATAATATAACTTATCATGATAAAGAATCTCCTGACACAAATCTATATAGTCTTTCTTAGAAAATATTTGTCTCATCATTCTATCTGACATCTAATGCACATCTAAAGCCATAAGTACTATTTACAGTACCAGGATTGTTTCTGTGCCTATGCGAGCAACGTAAATCCAATTTCAAACTTTTCCAACATCCTCCTCTAAGGACTCTATAAACTCCCTGTAAAGGACCTTTAGGATCATGAGGTTCTTGAGAAGAAGTTTCATAATAATTATAGCTATACCAATCTTGACACCATTCATAAACATTTCCAGCCATATCATATAAACCATAAACATTACAAGGATACATCATTACTGGAGTAGTATCTGAGCTAAAAAAATTAGCTTGAGCTTTATTTATTTCATTACCAGTTGGAAATTCATTGTCCTCTGTTCCTCCTTTAGCTGCTATTTCCCACTCAGCTTCTGTAGGTAATCTCTTTCCTATCCAAGAAGCATAATTCACAGCTCCATACCAAGTAACTCCAACAACAGGATGTTTATTATAACCTGGCTCTATAAATAAAGTTCCTGCTCTTCTTTGTATTCTAGATTCTTTTAAACGAATTAAATCATTACAATTTTCATCTTGCTCTCCACCAATAAAATCTAAAAATCGTAAATATTGTTCATTAGTAACAGGATGAATATCCATAAAAAAAGAATTTAAACTAATCATATGTTTTGGATTCTCATCTCTATTTCCAGAAGTACTACCTCTAGAAAAATTATTCCCCTGAATTAATACCATTTCTGTTAATAAAGGTTTTGGCGTAAAGTCTATATTTTTTTTTAAGTGATAATGACTAACTACAGGATCTTTATTTAACATGGAATGTAAAGCCTGAGAATACTCACTACTTAAAGCTTGATGAGATAAGATATCATCTTTATCTTTATTAGCATCTGGAGAACTATCTAAATTACTATTATTAATAGAAATATTAATAATAGACTCATCTATAGAACAAGGTGATACTAAAATAAAATTCTGAGTTGTACTTAAATTATTTTCAACTTGAAGACTATTAGTCTCCAATTGCGATGTATTCTTATTCTCTACAATTTCAGAAAATTGAGGATGTTGTTTTTTAATTAAAGGTCTTTCTTCTATATTTAAATCTAAAGAACGCAAATTCTTATATTCTTTTTCTGAGTCTTGTAATAAATCATGAACAATTTCTAACTGTTGATTAATTTCTTCTTTTCTTTTTAATAACGAAGAAAGATTCCTACTCCTAAGACTACAGTCATGAGATAAACAGGAAGTTAATAAAAAATCCCAATCATAATTATAATTAGGAAAAACTTTTGAAGGCATTGGAAAAAAACCTTCTGGAAACTTTTTAAAAAGTAAAAAATAAGCTAACACACCAAAAGAATATGTATCAGAATATTCATTATTATTAGAATTTATTTTTTGTTCTGGGGATAAAAAGGCTACAGATCTAAAAAATAAGTCCATATTGTCGTAATCTTGTAAATAAGATAATAATGAAGACCTAACAAATAAATCATGCATTCCAAAATGAGTTGTAACTACCTGTACCTTTAATTCAGAACTATTAATAAGTATAGAATCAGGAAGTAAAGAAAAATATGAAAACCCCTCCTCATGAACATAATCTAAAACAGAAGCTAATTGAGATAAAATGGTAAAAACTTCTTCCTCTAATAATAAATCTTGCCTACCAAATAAGTATTGAGTTAATGATAACATTTTTACTTTATCTTCTAAAAACTGAGTAACAAAAAAATAAATTCCCTGAATTTCCGAAACATTTTCAATTTTAAGAATACAAGGGTGATCTAAAAAAACTACCTTAGCTATAAAATGTTTAAATGAAGACATAAACTGATTGTCTTTCAACAAATAAGAATGAAGAACATGTAAAATATACTTTTTCTTAAGAAATCTATGTTCTGCTAAAAAATTAGTACTCCAAACATTTTCTCTAATTTTTTTTATAATTTTATAATCTCCAAAAACACTTTCTTCCATTAACTCAGAATCTATAGTCATTTTATAACCTTATCATTAAAACCAAGCATTCAAAAAAACTAATACCAAAAATCAATGCAATAAAATACTAAAGGACAAA
>Cebus_capucinus_imitator_PRJNA485217_SSR118__coassemble_286_pt1 | contig 21120 bp, 19 predicted proteins | sample Cebus_capucinus_imitator_PRJNA485217_SSR118__metabat2_low_PE_019 | metagenome-assembled genome bin Cebus_capucinus_imitator_PRJNA485217_SSR118
AAGATTCTTTAATTTGTAAATCTTTTTTGTTTTTTTAATGATTTTTGATAGCTTATGTCTAAGCATTTTATAGATTTTTTTTGGTTTAAAATCTTTTTACATTAAAAGTAATAGCAAGTTATTTCTCTTAATAAGATAACAAAATACTTATATATATTTTGTTATTTCTAAACACTATTTTTCTCAGACCATTAGTTTTTATTATTGTGCAAAAGACAGAATTTTTACTTTACATGTCGAAGAAGAAGAAATGATTTTTGCTGTTCCTCCTATGGGAAATGTAATTAATGGCATTGTATGACCAAAGTCTGCTCCTGCAATTATGGGAATGTTATTTAACTCTTTTTTAGAAAGAATAATTGCTTTTAAAGATTCTATAGATATTTTAGATTCTTTTTGGAATCTTCCAATTACTATTCCTTTAACAAAGTGGAAATCTTTTTGTAAAATTAATGAATGAAGATGGCGATCAAAAATTTCAGCTGTCATTGGATAATTATCTTCTAGAAATAAGATTTTATTTTTAAGAGAAGGCATGTAATCGGTTCCTTGTAGGATAGTCAATGAGTCTAAGTTCCCTCCAATAATAAAACCTTCAGCAACACCTGGTTGAATAACTGTTAGTCCTGGATTTTGAATAAAATTTCTATTTTTTTGATCAAGATACCATTCATCATCGCTCCAAGAGCTTGAGGGAGTAACTTCAAAAATTTGATTGGAAAATAAACATTTTTGAAAATATTGGGTCATATAATCAATTCCTTTTAAGCAACCAAATGTAGAAAAATGTGGTCCAGAAAAAGTTATTAAGCCTGTTTTTGCGAAAATGGCATTTTGTAAAGTAGTAATATCAGAATATCCACATAGAATTTTTGGATTTTTTTGAATGAGAGAGTAGTTAATATCTTTTAAAAGATGTATAGAATTATATCCTCCAATTGTTGTGAGAATTCCTTTAACTTTTGAATCAAAAAAGGCTTCATGCAAATCTTCTAGGCGTGATTTGATAGTAGAAGAGTCAAAAAGATCAACTTCTTCACAATGTTTTGAGAAACTTATTTTCAATCCAAGGCTTTGTAATCTTTTTATTGCTAAAGATTTAACTGAAGAAGGAATTATGTGCATACTTCTTGCAGGAGAAATTATTCTTATTTCATCACCCGGAAAGAGTTTTTTAGGAAAAATAATTTTTTGTTGCATAGAAAACCTTTATCATTTTCACAAAACTAAGTACCAGAAAACTTTTTATTTTTCGGAATTTTATTGATATTTGCATTTTTTTATGATTAAACTTTATCTCAAAGGTTTTTTAAAGGGAAAAAGTATGAATATAATTACCATGAATTAGGTGATTTTTTGCTCGAAATTAGATTGTTTCGGGCTTTTTATTTTGGAACTTTTATGAGTAGATTTTTGTTAGCTCCTTATGTAAGGGTTGGTTTTTTAGATGGTGTTTTGCATTTTGGTTTTGGTTCTCTTCGTCAATTAATTGAAGATAAAAAATTGCAAAGTTGTCTTTTAGATTCGGCAAATTTTCTTTTAAAACCACAGTATCTAAATGATGTTAGTTTATTTTTGTTAGATCTAGGTTATGATCTTCAAACTATAGAATGTGCTTTTGAGATTCTTAAAAAGAATTTTATTCTCCCTGAAGGAATATATAGTTCTTTTGATCGTCATAGTAGATCGTTACTTTTTTATGCTTTATCTAGTGCAGAAATTCATTCAATACAAAAGTGTATAAGTAAGAAAAAAATAGCAATTGTAGGATGCGGAGGTATTGGTAATGTAGTTAGTGTGTTGCTAGCTACTGCAGGAGTGGAAGAATTTTTGCTGATGGATGGAGATCTTATAGAGATATCTAATTTAAGTAGGCAAGTTATGTTTGAAGAGAAGGATTGTGGAAAATATAAAACTACAATTCTTGGAGAAGCTCTCAAATCAAGGTGTAGCACAGTTAAAATTATTGAGATAAAAGAGTTTATTACAAATAAAAATACTTTCATCTTAAAAGATTATGATTTTATTCTTATTTCTGGAGATCAAAATAATGTTCTTAATGTAATTAACTCTTTTGCTGTTAAGAATAATGTTCCATTTATGAATGTTGGATATGTTGAAGATATAGCTGTTTATGGGCCATTAGTTATTCCTGGAAAGTCAGGTTGTTATGATTGTAAACAACATTTAGTTAATTTTGATAATTTAACACAAGATCAAATTGATAAGTGCAAAAAGATAAATGCAGCTTATCAAGCTCCTTCCATAGGTCCAATTAATATGATGGCCGCTTCTTTAGCTTCTTTGGATATTTTGCGTTTTCTGGGAGATTTTGGAGAAATTCAGTCTTTAAATACAAGAATTGGATTATGGTCGCATGATTTACATATTGAAAAACAAAATTATCAGCTTAATCCAGAGTGTAAAACATGTGGTTCTTTGCAAAAATTAGATCTATAAAGCTTCCTTTAGAGTGTAAGAAGTTAATAATATTAAATACTTTATTTCAAGGTGGTCGTTTTTTTGTTGGAGCTATTTGTTTTTTATATTTTCTTTCGTTTAATTTAGTTTCTAAAGATTATGCTTGGATTAAAATAACTCAAGCTATTGTTTTCATTGGATTAGATTTGCCTATTGGTTATTTTTTAAGTAAACTGGGAGAGTTCAAATCATTAATAGTTTCTATTTTTTTTGGAATATTAGGATCTTTAGGCTATTTGTTTTTTACAAATTTTTTTGGCTTTTTAGTTTCTGAAATATTTTTAGCTCTTTCTTTATCTACTTGGCCTGTTGCTTTGTCAGCATATTCTATGCAAGTTTTAGAAAAATATCCTATTACAGGTTTAACAGAAAAGTTTTTTCATTTAAGTGATGCTATATCAAATATTTTCATATTTGTTTGTGGTTTTTTTGGAGGAGTGTTTTATATTTATAATAAACGTCTTCCTTATGGAATTTTTCTTTCTTTTTATTTGTTAGCAATTTTGTTTATAAAATTTTTTCTAAAAGATTTTGGGTTAGAAGAAAAAAAAGATAAAGCAATAGTTAATATTTTTAATTTAAAAATTAAGGATGTAATGTTAGTTTTTCCTTTAGCATCCATTATTTTTTTAACACAATTTTTAATGCAGCCCTTGTTTCATTATTGGCAATCGTTTTTTAGTGATGTTTTTGGCGTAGAATCAAAAAATATGTCTATAATATTTGTCTCATATTCGTTTTTGACTAGCTCTATTTCTTTTAGTTATTCTAAATTAACTCAAATTACATTTTTGCGTACACGTAGGTTTGTTTTATTAAGTGCTTTATTTAGTTCTATTTTTTATTGTTTTTTTGCAAAAGTATCGAATTTATATGTTTCTCTTTTTTTCTTTTCTTTAGTATTTGGAATATTTAACTTAGTACAAGTTTCTTCAGGAGTTTTAATTCAACATAAATTAAAACAAGAAAATAGAATGATAATGATTAAGTTTATATCATTTTATTCTAGAATCGGTATGCTTCTCTCTTTAATTATTTTACATTGTTTATTTGCTAATCTTTGGAAATTGAAAGACATTTATCAATTATATGGTTTCTTTTCGATATCTGTGTTTGCTTTGTTTTTAATTTGGACAATTAGACAAAGTAAAGTAAAAATGATTAAAATATACGAATAATTAGATAACTTTTTATGAAATTAATAAAGTTTTTTTAATAATACTTTTAATTTTTAGAAATCTAAGTTTGTAATTAAAATTTAGAGAATGTCTCTTAATATTGAAAGCTATTAATTATTTATTATTTCATGAGTAGAAAAGTTTTGAGATGTTTCGATAATTTTTATGAGTTTAGGAATCCAATAGGAACTTAGATTTAAAGCAGGTAAACGAAAAGCTTTTTTATTCTGAGAATGTATAATAGGAAGGTAATACTCTTCTATTTCGAATAATGTTTCAATGTGGTCAGATAGAAAGCCAAAAGGAACAATGCCTATTTTTGTTTGAGCAGGCATGATTTGTTGTATTTTTTTGCATAGATTTTTTGTATATGGTTTTAGCCATGGGAATGGACCAATTTTTGATTGAAAAGAGAGTTTACAAGGAATAGGCGTAAGTTTTTTTTCTAGTTTTGAAAAAGAATTTAAACATTCCTCATAATAAGAATCTCCTTGATTAATATGTTTTTTGGGTAATCCGTGAGCTGAAAAAATAAGACCAAAATCTTTGTAATGAATATTATTTATTTTTATATATTTTTGAATTAATATACTCATTGCATCTATGAATTCAAAATGATTTCCAAACGATTTTATCCAAGAAATTTGAGATAATTCTTTTTTAGACAGATTTTGAGAGAAAAAAGTTGCCATACTTCCAGTTACAGAACGAGTGAAATGAGGAAACAAAGGAACAACTAAAATATTTCCTTCTAAGCATGCTTTTTTGATTAAGAGTAGTGTTTTACAGTGAGTGGAAGGGAGATATCTATGAAAGGTAATAACACGACATTTTATTAGTTGTGAAACGATTTGAGCTAATTCTTCTGTTAAAGCAAAAATGGGAGAAAATCCTCCTATCTTTTCATATTGTAAAGTTATTTTTTTAGTTCTTATTTTAGCAATAAAATTAAAAAAAAAACTGCGAAATCTTTTAGGGAGATAATTTCCTGTAATAAGAGGATCTGTTAATAAACAGGAAAGAAAGGTTTCTATTTCTTCTTTATTTCTTGGCCCTCCAAAATTAGCAAAGACAATAGATCTTGTATTCATTTTCAAAAAAATATAAGTTATTTTTTAAATAGTTTCAGGAAATTTATAATAAATTATATTATTTTAAAATAATATTAATAACTATTTTATAGACATATAAACGGCTAAGGTGGTAGCTACAATGTCAGCAGCACATTCAGAGAGCATTTCTTCTAGTCAAATTCATAGTTATTCAAATGGTAGATATCAAAGGATAGAACTTCTAGTTGCTTCTATGATACATAATTTAAAGAGGCGTTTAAGAAAGTACTTGTGGTTTGATATTTTTTTCATTAGTTTGTGTATTTTAGAAATATTAAGTTTTTTTTCTTGCATATTTGTTTTTGGTAAAACATATTGGCTAGCTTTATCTTTAGCCTGTTGTTTTTTTACAGTATTTTCATTTTTTGTTATTAGACTTTATATTCATTCGAGGAGATCTGAATTTTTAGATCAGTTGTGTCAGGATTATATTTTTCAATGTAAAGAAATTATTTTTTATCAGGAGAGAAAAATAGAAGATAACATTTCGCTTGCTAATTTTGCTCATAAACTGTCTACAAAGCTACAAGATTTAGAATATCATGTTCTTAATTTTAATTTTTTTAGTAAAAATGTAGCTTTGGTAATGAGTAAATTGAGTTGTTTATGTTTTTGGAGAGATATTTTTGATTTTAGAGAAAAATTATTTAATATAGCTATTGAAGAACATTTAAAAGTTATTCAAATGGAACCTACAGATTTAGGAGCGCATGCGGCTTTAGCTAATGCTTATGTTTTATTATCTAGTTTATATGCAGATCCAAGGAAATATCCTGATTATAGTGAAGAACAATGGATTCCAAAGGAACGCTATGGAGATGAAATTCAGGAAAAATTTAGATTTATTTCAGAAAGAGCCATAGAAGAATTTAAAATATTGAATGAATATGCTCCTGGTAATCCTTGGGTTCATCTTCAGTTAGCTTATAGTTATCATGATTTGCAAATGCCTCAGGAAGAAATTAGAGAATATGAAGCTGTTTTGCTTTTAAGAGCTAATGATGTTGAAACAATGTTTAAATTGGGAATGTTGTATTTTCAACAAGGTAATAACGCTAAAGGATTGTTTATTTATGAAAAAATTAAAAAAATTAGTTATAAGAAAGCAAAACAATTAATTTCTTTTTATGGATTTATGTAGTTATTATTATATAATTCTTTTATGAATTGTTTTAGTTTAACTTATTTTAAGTGTGATAAATTTTCAAATAGTCAATATTTTATAAATAAATTTCATGAAATTAGATATTCTGTTGGTGGGCGTCTTACAATAGTTTGTTTACTTATTATTGGATTAGTACTTGTGTTATGGGGCATTGTTGTTTTTACAGGATTGAATTTTATTTCTAATGGTATTTTAACTCCTAATTGGGTAATTATGATCACTCTTTTTACTCAGAAATTGGGTTTAGCTACTTGTTTTTCTATATTAAATTTAGCTATATTACTTGTTTCTATAGGTTGTATTATTTTTTTTACTATGTCTCTTTTACTTCCTAGAATTCAAAATATTCCTATTAATCAAAGAATTTTATTATAAACACTTTGCTTGCTTATTTGTTGTTTACTCAAATTATTATTTTTGGTTTTATATTGTAAACCGAAATTTATGGAGGTTAGAAATGAATAAAAAACTATTAAGATTAGTGTTGTCTTTATTTGCTGTTTCAGCATTATGTTCAACAGGTTTTGCAGCTGAAAATAGCAAAGAAGAAGGTGATAGTAAAGAAGAAGTAACAAAAGAAAAAGAAGAAAGTTCTAAAGAAAAATGTACGCTTTCAAATTGTCAATCTCTTAGTTTTTCTTTTAGTGCAGCAGCAGATTTAGAAGGACCTTCTGAAGAAGATGCTCCAGAAGCACCTAAAACTGATGTTACTGTAGAGTAAAAATTTAGTTAATTATAATTATTTATATCTTTAGAGGTAATTAATTAATTATCTCTAAAGTTTTCTTATTAAAAGAATTTCTCTCTTTTATTTTTTTTCTTTTTCAAGTACTCTTTTTTTTATTTAATTACTAGATTGCTAGTTTTATTACACGATTGATCATAAAAAAAAAATATTTATAATGATTAAATTGAGCAAATCTTGGTTGTTTTTACCGAGCTTATAAAGAAGTATGGTTGTTTTTTAGCATGAAGCAATATAATGTTTTAGGTAAAGTTTTTAACATTTCAGTTGTTATTGTTTTAATTCTATTATATTGGTCTTCAGATCTTCTTGAAAGAGATGTTAAAACATTAAAAAATGGAATTGTTGTAATTCAAAATGATGTAAAGGAATTATTAAAACAAACTAAGTTACTAGAAGTACAATTTAAAAAAAGTTATGAAGATAAGCAACAGCAAATAGATTCTGCTAATTTATTTCAAAAAAATTTAAAATCATTTTCTTCAGAAGAATTTCTTGTGGGAGATCCTAATCTTCCAAATTTGCTTTCGGAAGATGTGTTTGTTTCTCAAACAATACCTTGTTATTTATTGAAAGAAGATTTTTCTCCTTCAGGAACTTTACATATTGGTCTGATAGGACGTCCAGATAACTTGCATCCATTTAGTGGTTTTGTGAATGTGGTTCGTATGTATGAAATGGCCACAGCTCAGTTAGCTATTTCTCATGTAGGAAAATTTGAAAAATTTTCTCCTGATTTGGCGATAAAAATAGAAGAAAGACAAGTTCCTGGAGAGTCTGGAGACAAAGAATTTTGGATTTATTTAAGAAAAGATTATCAGTGGCAGCCTTTGAATCCATTAGCTTTTCCAAGTAATTTTAATTTATCAGAAGAGTTTTTACAAAAACATCCTGTAACATCTCATGATTTTAAATTTTTTTTTGATGTTGTAAGAAATCCGTATGTTTCTGAAACGGGAGCAGTTAGTTTACGTGCTCATTTAGAAGATATTGTTGATTTTCGCATTATTGATGATTTTACTTTTGTTGTACGATGGAAGGCACATGATGTTTTAGAGAATGAAAAAATAGTTAAAAAAGTTAAATATACAGCTTTTTTAGATACTTTATCCTTACGTCCTTTGCCAAGATTTGTGTATCAAAAGTTTGCAAATGGGGAGAAGATTATTATAGATGATGAAGATCCAGATATTTATAGCAAAGATTCTGTTTGGGCAGAGAATTTTTCTGCTCACTGGGCTTTAAATTATATTGTAAGTTGTGGGCATTGTATTTTTGATGGTTTTCAAGGAGATTCCGTTGTTTTCTTACGTAATCCAGATTATCCAGGTCTTCATAAATGTTTTTTTGATAAACAAATTATTCATATTAAAGAAAGTGTAGAAACTTTATTTCAAGATTTTAAAGCTGGTAATGTAGATATGACATTATTGCCTCCTAATCAAGGAGATCAGCTAGAAAGTTTTATGCGAAGTACGGCTTATGCTAACCAAGTGAAAAAAGGAGAGGCTATATGTTCTTTAAAAGGAGCTACTAGAAATTATTCTTATATTGGTTGGAATTTCAATTCTTTATTTTTTAAAGAAAAGAAAGTGAGACAAGCCATGAATATGGCAATAGATAAAAATCGTTTAGTAGACCAGATATTGAATGGAGCTGCTGTTATTGTAACAGGGCCTTTTTCTCCAGCTTCTCCTTCATATAATAAAGCAATAGAACCCTGGCCTTTTTCTAAAGAAGAAGCTATTCGTTTATTGGAAGAAGAAGGATGGTTGGATAATGATGGGGATGGTATTAGAGAAAAAGAGATTAATGGTATAAAAGTGCCCTTTTGTTTTCGCTTTTATTATTTTATTAAAAGCCAACTACTAAAGAATATAGCAGAATATGTTGCTATGGCTTTGAAAGAAATAGGCATAGATTGTAGATTAGTTGGCGTAGATCATACTGATTGTGCCAGGGTATTTGAAGAAAAAAGTTTTGACGCAATATTAATGGGTTGGTCCATGGGACAGCCTCCGGAATCTTTGCGTTCTATTTGGCATTCAGAAATAGCTGATAAGAAAGGTTCTGGTAATGCTATAAGTTTTAAAAATTCGGATGTAGATCGGTTGATAGAACTTTTAGATTATGAATACAACAAGGAAAAAAGAAAAGAATACTATTACAAATTACATGCAATTTTGCATGAGGAAGCTCCTTATTGTTTTTTATTTAGTCGAGATAGAGTATTTTTATATCGAAGTTATTTAAAGAATTTTTTTATACCTTGTAATAGGCAAGATTTAATTCCTGGAGCAGAAGATGATGTAGCATTTTCAAGCCTAATGTGGATGGAAAGGAATAGTGATTAAGTATTTTATTAGACGTCTTTGTTTACTTCCTTTTACTTTATTAGTAATTTTTTTAATTAATTTTGTTATTTTAAATTTTGCAAGTAATGATTCTTTAGAGGATAAAAGTATAGATGTTTTTGGAGATATAGCAGATACAAAAACTTTTAAAGGAGCAGATGCTTTTTTGCAATTTAGAGAACATTATGGACTTACTTTACCTGTACTTGTTAATAATTGGCCAAATATTTCTCGGAAAAAACTACAAAAAGCATTGCATAAGATCTTAGAGAAAGATTGTTATGATAGCAATTTGTATAGAATTTGGGGAGATAGAGCTAAATTTATTATGCCTTTATTATTACAAGAAGCAAATAATAATAACGAATCTTTGCAATATCGTAGTTTAGCTATAAGATTATTGATTAGAGGGGGCATGCGAAGTGGAACAGTATCTTCTACCTTATCTCAACAACAAAAATTGTTAAATCATAAAATTGCTTTATCTAATTCTTTTTTATCTTCATTAACACCGTCTTGTCAAGAAAGCGAATTAGAATTAACTGATAAAATAGCTAAATTAACTGAATGGTTTCAAAGTCAAGGGGGATATAATAAGTTTTCCTATAAGATGACCCACAAGTTATCAGTGTTTTTCTTTGAGACTAGACTATGTAAGTATTTTAGTAAAATTATTCGTTTAGATTTCGGTGTATTAAAAAATGATCGCAATCAAACTGTAGTTAACGAAGTTGTTAAAAGATTAAAGTCTTCTTTGGTCTTATCTGTTATTCCAACTCTTATTGTTTTTGTTGTTTGTCAAGTATTAGGACTAGTAATGGCTATTTGGCAAAATAGATGGTTAGACCATTGTCTTAATTTTGTTTTTTTATTACTTTTTTCTATTCCAGTATATGTTGCTGTACCCTTGTTGATAGATAAATGTGTTCTTAATAAAACTTTTCCTTTTACTAATATTCCTATGCCTTATTCTGGATTATCTTCTCCAAAAGAAATTTTTATGAACTTATCATCAGGAGGAAAAATTTTAGATATTATTTTGCATAGTTTATTACCTTTTATTGCTGTTAGTTATGGGTCATTGTCAGCTCAATCACGTTTTGCCCGTTCTGCTTTTTTAGAGGTTTTTAAACAGGACTATGTTCGAACAGCTATAGCGAAAGGTTTATCTAGGTATGACATTTTAGTGAAACATGTTGGAAGAAATGCTGCTTTAACAATGATTACTTCTTTGTCTTCTTCTTTTGGAATTATTTTGGGAGGTTCTTTAGTTGTAGAAACATTGTTTCAAATAGATGGATTTGGCAAATTTTTCTATCAAGCTATTTTAAATAGAGATCATAACGTTATTTTGTTTTCTGTTTTTGTAGGATCTTGTCTAAGTTTATTAGGATATCTTATAGGAGACTTTTGTTATGTGTTATGTGATCCTAGGTTGCAACTTAGTGAATCTTAGTCATAAATATTAGGTTTTATATGATGAATAACAAGAAAATGTGTTCTAATTATTCTTTTTTTAAAAGTTTTTGTGTTGCTTTTCGTCGTAATAAACTTGCTTATATTGCTTTTCTTGTTTTAATGACTCTTTTTTTATTTGGTATCTATGCTCCATTTTTTGCAAGCAGCAAACCATTTATCGTAAGATGGGGAGGGAGGTATTATTTTCCTTTTTTTAGATATTTGTTTTTTAAAGGATTTTACACAAAAGATGTAGATTTATTTTTTAATGTCTTTATGTTTATTTTTCCTTTAATGTTCATTACAATAAAATTTTTTAAAGGTAAAATTCGTTTATTAATTTTCTATTTTCTATTATTTATTCAGCTTTTATTTTTTTTAATTATTAGAACAGGTTGTATTTCAGATCCTTGTAGAGATTTATCTTTAAAAGAAAAAAGATTGGAAGTAATTAATAATTTTAAATTGGATTCATTAAGTAAAGAAGCTTTTCTAAATTTTCCTAAAGAAATTCGTTCTTGGCGTTTTGAAAAAGAATTTATGAGTAATTATGAAAAATTGACTCTTCTTTTAAAGGAATATCAAAATAAGACTCATCATAATAATTTGTTAAAATATCAATTGAGTTATACAATTAATTCTGGCTTAAAATCATTACCTTCTCAGTATCAAATAAGTAAAGATAACTATAGAATTACTGAAACCCGATTAAAAAATTATTTAGATTCGATTAAGCCAAGTTATGATCTTGCAATTAGAGAATGGTATAGGGAAAAACAGTTATTATCTCCTATGACTATGGCTTTAGCTAGAGCAAAGTTAGATTGGTATTTATCTTTTCATGAACAGAATAGTGATGTAGAAGAAAAAGCATTATTATATCAAAATTTATTAAAGCAAATAGAATCTACTAAAGCTAGTTTTATACAAACAAGAAATATTTTAGAAGAGTATACAAGAGTTTCTGCTAATTTAGCTTTTATTCAAGAAAAACAACAGTGGATAGAAAAAGAATCAGAAGAAATTAAAATTATTTTAAAGCCTTTTTTTAGTTTATTTCATTGGGAAGAAGATGCTGTAGGTAGTCAAGCTTTAAATAAGCATGTTGATTGGTGGCATTTAACTAGAGTGAACAGTAAACATTTATTATCTTCTTTACTATTTGGTATTAGAGTGTCTTTTTTTGTAGGTTTTACTGGAATTTTTTTAGCCTTGCTTATAGCAATACCAGTTGGTTTAATAGCTGGTTATTTTGGAGGAGTTGTAGATTTACTTATTTGTCGTTTTATTGAGATATGGGAAACAATGCCATTATTTTTTATGCTTTTGTTAATTGTTTCTATTACTCAAACAAAATCTTTATTTTTAATAATTTTTATTCTTGGTTTATTTGGTTGGACTGGTTTTAGTCGTTATATTAGGGCTGAAGTTTTGAAACAACGTGCGTTACCTTATGTTTTGTCTGCAAAGAGTGTAGGATTTGGTAATTTAAAAATTATGTTTTCTCATATTCTTCCTAATTCTCTAATTTCTGTAACATCAATGTTACCTTTTGCCTTAATGTCTAAAATTAGTAGTGAAGCAGGATTATCCTTCTTAGGGTTAGGTGAAGATCAGTCAACTTCATTAGGAACCCTTATGTACGAGGCTGCAGTTTCTTTTCCTGCAGAAAGCTATTTGCTTTGGCCTCCTGCATTATTATTATCAATTTTACTAGCTAGTATAGCTATTATTGGTGATGGTATTAGAGATGCTTTAGATCCAAGGTTAAGAATTTAAAAATTATTAACTAGTTGTATTTAAGCGATCAAATTTGTTTTTAGAAACTAGTTTGCCTTGATAATACCATTCTACTTTTGATATATCATCAGTATGTATTTTTCTAAGACCATGAAGGAAATTACGTTTCCAAGAGATCTCTTCAACAATTTCTAATAATTCATTATAACATATTTCTGTTCCATCTTTTAATCCTTGTACATAAGGAACTTCAGAAACTTTTTGTCCATTTTTGAAAATAATAGTTATTCCATCTTGTTTTCCATAACGCCATTCTTCTATTGTATTTGGAATACCTCCCAAATCAAATGTTTGTCTAAGACCATGGGGTTGATTATTTAGATAGGGAGTAATAATAGCAGGATCTTTATTTGGATAAAACTTGATAGTTGTTGTTAGTAAACCATTATCATATATTTCTTCAAATAGAAGAGTTCCGTCAGCTGAGAAAATAGATTTTACTCCGGTTCCATTAGTAACAACTGTTTTTTCATTAGAATTTTTGGGAGATTGGTAAATTCCTTCCAAAAGTACAGAATTTTTAGTTGTTTCTATTAACCAGGGAGCAGAGTCTCCTTCATACCATAGAGATAATTTTACAGAATTATCATTTAAAAAAACCTCTTCTTTTTGAGGAAGTCCATTTCTGAAATTTTGCAATACTGAAATTAATACCCCATGAGAATATTCTTTTTTTATTGAGATGACGGAAGAGTGAGGGTAAGTATATAATACTTCACCATGATACAAACCATTATGGAAATTTTCAGTTAAAGTTGTTCCATCTTTAAATATTTTTGTAATAACTCCGTCTTTTCCTCTACGATTCCATTCAGCTTTGGAAACAGTAATTCCATAGCTATGAGTATACGTTTCTTTAATAATATGTTTTTCTAATTTTCGAGAAACAGCCGTAGCATCAATATTTAAACCAAGTATAGGTATACTAAGTATAAAAAAGTATTTTTTCATTTTAATCCTCAAAAAAATTTTCTAAAGTCATTTGTTTTTCTATGGAAGTAATAAGTTTATTATATTCATTATCAATGTCTTTAGAAAGTAGGGTTTTTTGCGTGTCTCGATACGTTAAACGGAACGAAACATTTTTAATATTTTTTCCTATTGTATTGTTTTCATATACACTGAGAATAGAGACAGATTCAAGCCATTTAGATTTTTTTTCTAAAATTTTTTTTATAATTTGTTCAACTTCGATATTTTGTTTTACTGATATAGTCCAATCTCGTTGAATAGCTGGATATAAGGGAATAGGATGGAAACTTTGCTGAAGAATTGAATTTTTGTTTAAGGGGGAAATAGAACATTCAATAAAAAATATAGGGACGTTTAATTTAAAATTTGATTTTTTTAATAAATTAGGATGTAGTTGTCCTATTTTTCCTATAGGCTGATGATCCAGTAAAATAATAGCTTGTTGGTAAGGATGAAAGTCAAGTAAAGAAGATTTGATGAAAGAAATTTTTTTCTTTAAAAATAATTGTGAAAAAATGTTTTCTAAAATTCCTTTGAAATCGAAAAAAGATAAAGGAGTCGAAGCTTTTTCCCAAGAAAAAGGTTGAGTTGATCCATATCCAATACAAGCAAATGTAGAAGTTTCTATATATTTTGAATCTTGTTTGTAATAAATTTCTCCTATTTCAAAAGCAATAAAGGAATCAAGTTTGTGGTTAGCATTTTTTATACAGGATGATAATAATCCTTGTAATAATGAGGGTCTAAGAAATAATGTTTTAATAGATGCTGTGTTTTTCAGAAATATGTACTTTTCATGAGGTAAAAAATCATTAGAAAGTAAAAAATCTCCTTCATTGACAAGTAGATCACTACAGTAACATTCTGTTAAGCCTTCTTTAATAAGCAGTTTGCGTAAATCTTTTTTAAAGAGGTAGGTTTTATCTTTTTTAAACTTTGTATAACTTAACTGAGAGTTTTTAGAAATTTTCTCAAATCCGATTGCTCTGCAAATTTCTTCAACTAAATCAATTTCTTCATTTATATCATTTCTATAAGATGGAACATGTACAGTAATAGAATCTTCTGTGGTATCAATTGTATTAAATCCAAGAGGCAAAAGCTTTTCAGAGAGTTCATTAGGAGAAAGAGATAGAGATAGTATCCTATGTATGGTAGATGAACGTAATAATATTTTTTTTATAGGAAAAGAATTGTTTTCTTTGCAGAAAATTGGCCCTACTTGAGCCTCAGGGCATGATTTTTTAATAAGATTTACAGCATTTTTTAATGCTTGTAAAGTTCTATGAAAATCTACTCCTCGTTCAAATCGATAAGAAGAATCAGTGTGAAGGTCATATTTGTGAGAAGAACTTCTTACTGATTTAGGAGAAAAAACAGCAGCTTCTAAAAGAACATTAGTTGTTTTTAAAGAAATTTTAGATTTTTCTCCTCCTATAATTCCAGCTAAAGCTAGAGGTCCATTTTTATCTTGAATAACTAGTGTTTGAGGTTCAAGAATAATAGTTTTAGCATTTAGTAAAGAAAATTCAGTTTGTTTTTGGAGGTTAGTTACTTCAAATGAGGAAAGGTCTATTTTATCAGCATCGAAAGCATGTAAAGGTTGCCCTTGTTCAAACATAATAAAATTCGTGATATCTACAATATTATTAATAGTTTTTACTTTGATGCTTTCTAGAGCTGTTTGAATAAGAATAGGAGAAGCATGAACAGAAATATTTTTAATAAGAACAGAGAAGTATAGGAAACAATCCTGAGATGTGATTTTAAAATCCAAGTTTGGTTCTGAAGTATTAATAGAAATGTCTGCATCTTCAAAGGGTTTTAATTTTAAATGGGGAGAAACAGCAGCAATTTCCCTTGCAAAACCCCATAAAGAACAACAGTGACCCAAATTAGGAGTAATAGATAATTCTATAATATGATCTGAAAGAAAAGAAGATAAATTCTCTCCTAAAGGAGCATTAGAAGGAAGTTCTAAAATACCATTATTTACAACAGCAAAAGGAGGTGTAATATTTAACTCTTGGTGTGAGCATAACATTCCATAAGATACTTCTCCTCTAATTTTAGATTTTTTTATACTAATAGTTTGAGTTTCTCCTTTAGGAACTAATGTACTGCCTATAAGAGCGACAGCTACTTTAATACCAGGTCGACAATTAGTTGCTCCACATATAATTTTTAGGTTTTCTAAACCGATATTTACAGTAGCTATTTTTAAATTGTCAGCATTAGGATGAGGAATAGTTTCCAATACCTCCCCAATTACAACTTTAGAAAAAAAGAATTGTTCTGAATGAATAGCTTCTATTTCTATACCAATTTTATCGCAAGCATTATGGATTTCTGATAAAGAAATTGGAGTAGAAAAATACTTTTTGAGCCAAGATAACGGGATAAGCATACAATGTTTACTTTTTACTATAAGATTCTACGATGAAGAGTTTATAGTGACAAGTATTTTAAATATAAGTTTAAAATTAATGTAAAAAAAGGAAGATAGCATGATTAATAATGGCAAACAAAGAAGATTTCAGCAGTTGTTCTTATGGAGTGTTATCTTAAATTTTAGTTTAATTAGCATTATTATTGTTCTGTTAACATTTAATAATATTATAAAAAATTCTTTTAGAAAAAAATTTTTTGTCTTTAAAAGTTCTTTAAGTGAAGATAAAGAAATTCTATTGAATTCGCTATCTCATTTGCATGAAAAATCTTTAAATGAACTTACTCAAGGTTTACTTGAGAAGTATGGGGTTATTTATGGTAAGGATTTTAGATTTTTTATTTTAGGTGAACTTGTTTTAAAATTTGATATAGATCTAGCTAGAGCATTGGAAAGACCTGTTGAATTTATTTATGTTAAAATAAATTCTCAAATTATGCCAATTCCTTCTCAATGTTCAGATGTAGAGTTTAAAAAAGTAGTTAAATTTTTAAGAAAAGAAAAATATCCATTTACTTCTAAAGGAATTTTAAACATTTTGCTTATGCAGTTGAAAAATAGAGATATTGATGAGGATTTGTTATCCTATTTTATGCATTCTGAAGAATTTCAATTTTTTTCTAGTATTTTAGAAATAAAACAACATCAAATTAACCCAGTTCTTTTATTACGTATGATAATAGAAGGAGGATCGTCTTTGTTTTTTGAAATTGTTTCTAGAAATAATATGAAAAGTTGTAATCCTAAAATTTTAAGAAGAGAAGCTTTATTTAGTTATATAGAAAAAGGTTTTTCTATGGCAGCTGAATTATTTGTTATTCTTGATGCAGATTTTCTCGTTTATGAGAGTAGGGATCAAGATCTTAAAAATATTCTTGAGTTAATAAAAACTTCGAGTTTTTTTTATGAAAAATTTTTAACAAAAATAATTCAATCATCTAGAGAAGAAAGTGTTAGAATATTGGCTGAAGATATTTTAATGCAAAATACTAACTATTCTAAGAAAAATTTGATAGTAGCAAAATCTTTATTTCCTGAATTTAGAAATAATAAGAATTCCCCTGTTTCAGCTCAACCATTTATAGAGCATACTGTAACTTCAAGAGAATCTTTATGGGAGATTTCAAAAAAATATAAAGTTAATGTATCTAGAATTATGGAATTTAATCAACTCTCGTCAGCTATTTTATATCCTGGTCAAAAGTTAAAGATTCCTTTGGATTAGGTACAGGATCATAACCTCCGTAATTCCACCAACCACATTTTAACAATCTTTTTATTGTAAGTAAAAGTCCTTTGATGCACCCATATGTGTTTATGGCTTCGATAGAATAGTTAGAGCAAGAAGGAAAAAACCTACAACAAGAAGGAAAAAGTAAAGAAAGGGAACACTGATAACATTTAATTAAAAAAATACAAAGGCATTTCATTGTTAAATTATATGAAATAAATCTTTTAAGAATGCAAACACAATTTCTATAACGATAAGACCTATTATCATCCATTCTAAAGCTGAAGAATATTGATGATTTAGTTGGTCATTCAGGATTTCCAATAAATCACCCATAATAGCTAAACGATGATTTAATACGTCTATTCTAGGTTGAATGTCAAAACAATTAAAAACATCTCGATAAATGGGTTGTTGTTCTGGAAAATCCCAAAAAAAATCAGGTTCGTCTAATATATCAGAGTGCAAGTTTACTGAAGCTTTATTTAAAAATAATTGGCCTATTTTTTTAGACATTGCCTTTCTTGAGAGAAATATTTTTCCTTTTAAAGCTAAATCTTTAGTTAACCACTTAGTATCATTTATAGTTTTAGAAATCATTTCTTCAAAAAGTGTTAATTTAATAGATTGAGCCAATCCAAAAGAAACAGCTAGTTTAGTAAGAGCATCTTTGTTGGGTAAGAAAAACTTATCTCTATCAATTTTTCTTCGGTAATCGTAAGCAAATTCGTAACGTTCAAATTCTACTTTAGTATTAGGTTGATCCGTTGTTTGATTAACTAATTCCAAAAAAGCTGTTTCTTCTTGCTCAGATGCATCCCAACAGACAAATGCTCCATAAGGAAATACAAAAATTTCTCCAGAACTTTTTCCAAGAAATTTGATATATAAGGCTTCTCTATAAGAGATTACCGAAGTTTTATCTTTGATTTGTTGTAATAATTGATCAAAATCATACGAATAAGCGGAACAATAAACAGAGCAAAACATAAGGGCTTTTTATTATATATTTTCTTTTTATTTTTTCATTTATATTATTTTTTTCCCACATAGAATATTTTTTTCTTGTGTGAAACCATTTTTTCTCATTAATCTATTAGATATTAAAAATCAGTAAGCGGAAGTGGCGGAATTGGTATACGCGCTACCTTGAGGTGGTAGTGGAGCAATCCTTAGGGGTTCGAGTCCCCTCTTTCGCATATAAATTAAAATATCTTATATGTTACTAATAATTGTTATATTTTTGAAACTGATATCTTGTGCAGCTTGGTCTTTAGATATTTCTTCAAAAGAAGTTTTTTTTAATTCTAGAGAAGAGTTTTACACAGAAAATATGGATTTTACGGGATCTTTTCCAGAATTAAAAACTATAGATATTGATGCTCGTAGGCAAAAGCGAGTAGCTTTGAAATTAGTAGGAGATTATCCTGTCTTAGAAAAAATTCAATATGAAGGAACTTTTGGTTATTTAGTAGGGAGTTTGACTGGATCTTTTCCTGCATTGGAAAATGTTCAATATCTTTGTTCAGCTTGTTCTATTAACTTAGATTTAACTGGTATTTGGGAGAAAAGTTGTCGAATCGTAATCAAGAATTGTGTTGAACCTATTGTTTTGAAATTGCCAAAGGATATCGGTGTTGTTATAACAACAAAAACAGCCATGAAAGGTAAAGTTAAAGCTATTGGACTAGAAAAAAAGAGAAGTCATTTGAGAAAAAAAGTTTTTGTAAACTCTCTTTTTCTTACATCTCCTGTTGTTCTTAATATTGAAGTAGAAACGGTAAAAGGAGGGAATATTACTCTGATTGGATAAAATCCTTGTTGAAAGTTTGTTTAAATAGCTGATGGATTTTTTTAAATAAGTTAATTTCGAATTGGTCTAAATTTATAAGGTCTTTAATCTTTCTGCAATTTGCTAAAGTTATTAAAAAAAGTTGTTCATTTTTATTGAAATGAATGGCTTGGTTGTAAGTATGTTTTTGGCATAAAACTTTTCCTTTATGCCGAAAAAAATTATTAGAAATTATTGTTTGGCAATTAAAACATATATTGGTGGCGTCTAGCAATCCATCATGTTTCATTATTTTAACAAAAAGGTACTTAATAAAAGTTTTTTATTTTTAAAAATAGGAATGTTTTCTAATAAGTTTATTAAAAGAGAAAAAAGAAGAGGAGCAGGTTTTTCAAACCATTGAGAATCAAGAATTGCAGAAATTAAATTACCTGCAGTCATTATATTATCATAATTGGATTTAATTTTTTGATAATTGTTAATAAGGGAACTATCTTTTAATATTTTTAAATAATTTTGTTTATTTTCATAAATGATTTCAATTAAAGTAATAGGTGTAATGTTAGTTCTATGCTTATTGTATTTTCCTAAGCCTTTTTTAACAAATACATTCGTTAGCCCTTTTTCTGAAAATATAGTAATAATACAATTTGATTCTTGATGTATTTGTGATTTAAGAACGAGTCCTTTGAGATAATAAGTCACAGGAATTATAATTGGTTTTTGGGTTACAAAATAATTGAACTAAATAATTAAAATTTAAAAAGTTATACATTATATCATATTTTTTTGTATGTAAATTAAGAACACCTAAAAGAATTTCTTTATGGTTTACTAATCCTATACAAGGAGCTTTGAGAAAAGAGTTATAGCCTATTAATTGAATCAAAGCTTTTTTATTTAATGAATTAGTTTTGCATTCAAGAATAAGTAAAGGCTGAGGAAAATTTGTTGGAAATAAATATTTTAATTGAAATGAAAGCGGGGAAAACACAATTAAATCAATTCTTTTATTAGGAATTTTTTTTGTAAAATGATTTTCTTTTTGTATAAGATGTTTTAATTGTTTTTCCACTGCTATTAATTGAGAAGGATATCCAAGACTCTTTGTAAGAAGAACAATAATTTTTTGTCTTACAATTTCTTCGGGAGATCCTGTAATTAGTTTATTTCTTACAGGATCTAGAATATCAAATTTCTTTTTAGAATAAAGTTTTTTAATAATACTTAGCTTCTCCTATTTCAATTATATCATAATGTCCATAGTCTTTTTCATATATTAATTTAAATTTATGATCTTCATTTCCTAAGAAAAATAAAATCATATCTGTAGAAGATTCTAGTTCTTTGATTGCTTCTTTTTCAGATAAAGTTTTTAAATGCATTTTTCTTTGTGAGATTTGTCTTACTTTTTTATGTAAAACGGGAATAATTTTTTTGTTTTTCGAATTGATATGATTATGATTGAAATTTTCGATATCGGAATAAGGAATTTGTTCTTCTATTTTAGCGTCAACTTCTCCTTTACTTTGTTTATACTTTCTAGAATTACTTAATATATTTGTATGCTTAGTTGCAATTTGTTTTAGTTTTTGCATACCTTTATGAATTGCAACATAAGCATCTGGATTTTGAAAATAGGTAGATAGGGTTTCATGTCCAATTTTTAATAGTAAATGCGCAGTTATTAAATGTTTTTCTAAAGTAATTTTTGCTTCTAGATGTTGGGCTTTTTTAAATTTAGAGAAAAACAGAAAAGCTTTTTCTTTTACAGCATCTTCTAATCCTTTTGTAATATGTATGTGATGACCAGAAACTGTTATTTTCAATGGGAAATTTTGTTTATTGTCAGAATTTTCTGTTTTGAGAAAAGAAGGGTTTTTTTCTTTTACCTTTTTTCCTTTTATTTTTGATTTTTTCATAAAACGTCCATTTTTAGAAAAAAATAATTTTTGATATATAAACTTAATTATAAATCTTAAATAATAATTATAAAATATCTAATATTATAACATCGCACCGAAGAGGGCTCGAACCTCTAACCACCTGGTTCGAAGCCAGGTACTCTATCCTATTGAGCTATCGGTGCTTAATAACTTTGATAATTTATTTAAGTAAACAAAGGCAAAAATAAGAAGTTTAGTTTAACATAAATTATTGTCTGAATACAAGAACTACCCTTAACTTTTTATTCTAAGTAAAGATGATCTTTTTCTATGACAGGGCCTAAGTCCAAGACAATGGTGCGTTCGATAATGTTTGCTAATTCTCTAACATTTCCAGGCCATGAGTAATTTTTTAGAAGTTTTTTAGCTGATTCTGTAAAAACTTTGTCTTTTTTTCTATTTTGTTTACAAAATTTTTTCAAGAAATAGTAAGCCAA
>Cebus_capucinus_imitator_PRJNA485217_SSR118__coassemble_339_pt1 | contig 18733 bp, 14 predicted proteins | sample Cebus_capucinus_imitator_PRJNA485217_SSR118__metabat2_low_PE_019 | metagenome-assembled genome bin Cebus_capucinus_imitator_PRJNA485217_SSR118
CTCCATACAAAAAATATCTTGCTTCTCTATTTAACCATATTTTATTTCTTAAACAACATTTTGATATAGTTTTTCCCCAAGAAGTCTCGAAAAAAAAATGGTTACAGGTATCTCTGTGCTTTGACCATGCTTCTGCTGACTTCTATCAAACTATCCTTCCTTTTCTAATTAAACATAACATCAAAGCTATTTTAGGAATTTCTTGTCGTTATATCGTGGATAAAATTACATGTGATTTAAATAAGAGACTTTTTGTCCCCGATGGATTAGCAACTTTAGACAATATATTTATTCAACAACAACCTTTTTGTTCTTGGGAAGAACTTTTAGACATAAAAAAGTCTCAACTTATAGATTTTGCTTCCCATGGCTTTTCTATTAGAAATTTAAAAAACAACCCTAATTACTTATCTAAAGAAATAAATTTATCCAAAATAACTTTAGAAACTAAATTACAACAACCTATTAAACATTTTATCTATCCTCTAGGAATTACAGATGATCTTGCTTCTAAGCTTGTTCACAAAACATATGAATACTCTTTTTTATTAGGAAATGCTATTAACAAAAACAACTGTAAACATTCTTTATACAGAATTAATATTACAAATACAGAAACTCTCAATAATTCCTTGTTTCTTAAAAATTTTATAACTTTTATAAAAAATGCCTGCTTTCATAGAGCAAAAAAACTCTTTACACAAAAAAGGTTAACACATCCTTTAAATGATATATAAAAGAATCTATATCATTTAAGTCATTATATATACCAAAAGAAATTCTCATCACTCCATCTAAATTTAAACGTTGCATAGAAGGAAATGAACACAAATTTCCTGATCTAATGGCAATACCTCTTGTATCTAGCATAGTAGAAACATCCAACGGATGAACTCCTTTAACAACAAAGCTAATTAAAGAACCTTTTTTATCAGCATCAAATCCTCCTAAAATAACTATATTAGGAATTTCTTGTAACCTAACCAACGCATGCTTCACCAATAAACGTTCATAATAACGAATATTAAACATAGAAAATGTATTAATATAATCAATAGCAGCCCCTAGTCCAATAATAGATGCAATCGATGGAGTACCAGCTTCAAATTTTAAAGGTAGATCTTCAAAAGTAAGTATATTTTCTGAGTAAGCTGCTATCATATCACCCCCTCCATATATTGGGGTTAATCTATCTAAAAGATTTAATTTTCCATATAAAATACCAACTCCTGTAGGAGCATATAATTTATGTCCAGAAAATACAAAGAAATCTATATCTAACTCTTGGACATCTATAGGAAAATGAGGGGCAGACTGAGCTCCATCAATACAAACATACGCTCCATACATATGACTTAATTCAACAATTTCTCTTAAAGGTTGTTCTCTTCCAAAAACATTAGAAACATGTGCAACACAAACAAGATCTGCCCCTTCTTTTAATAAAGCTTCAAAAGATTCTAATATAATGCATCCTTCATCATCTACCGGAATTAATTTAATTTTAATATTAGTTTTTTTAGATAATAAAGCCCAAGAAACACTATTTGCATGATGTTCTACCGATGAAATTAAAATAGTAGCGTCATTAGGAATTAAAGAACCTACCAAAGAATTCCCAACTAAATTTAAAGCTTCTGTAGCTCCTTTTACAAAAATAATTTCTTTTTCAGAATTAGCATTTATTAAAGCTTTAACCTTTTTTCTGGCTTCTCCATATAAAAATGTAGCATCTCTAGACAATTCATAAACACCTCTATGCACTGGAGCACATCTAAAAGAATAAAAATCAACTAAAGAATCTATTACCTGCTGAGGTTTTTGGGATGTTGCTGCTGAATCTAAATAATTTAAAGCAAATCCATTAATTTTTCGGGAAAAAATAGGAAAATTTTTTTTTACATTAACAAAATCAACAATATCCATAATTCACATTATTACTAAATTAAAAAGCATTTAATACTAAATCATTAAAAAAACTTTCTATTAATAATTGTTCCGCATAAATCTGAGACAAGCCTCTAGTTTTTAAATAAAAAATTAAATCTTCTTCCAATTGTTTTATAGAAGCACCATGAGAAGCTTTTACATCATCTGCAAGAATTTTTAATTGAGGAGAAGCTTTTATAAAAGACTTTTCAGCTAACATAAGCCCTGAAAACTTTTGATAAGCGTCCGCTTTTTGAGCTTCTGGAGAAATAAAAATACCCCCTTCAAAACTATTTTTTGCCTCATCATCGACAATAGCTTTTATAGTTTGTATAGAAGACGTATTAGAACCCAAATGATCTATTTGTACTTTCACTATGCCTTCAGCTTTTTCTTTTAAAGAAATTCCACTTTGAATACATGCTGATGAAAACATTCCTTCTAAAAGAAGGTGTAAATCATAATAGATTATAGAATTATCCCTCGCTTCATCAAGAAAATAACTTGAAAAAGAAGCTCTTTCAGATAAAGTAGCTCGAATAGACCAAAACTTAAATAAACTGCATTTCTGTAATGAATGGTTTTTCTGAGAAATAATCAAAGAACTATTTATTCCTAAAAAAACATCTATAATTCCATTCAAAAATAACTCTTTAGATATAGAAAAATCTTGTTCGATATTCATATTTACGCTGACACCATTTCCAACTAAAATATGTAAACAAGGTGTTGCCATCGAAAGAGGATCATTAACAATATTTTTCAAAGTAAAATTTATAGGTTTTTTTAAAAATTTAGGAAAAAATAAAAAGATGCCTTCTTGAGAAGCAATTTTGTTCAATAAAAAAAACAATTTTTTTTCTTTTTCTTTCCAACGATCTTTTTGTAATTCAAAAAAACTAGCAAATGTATTTTTAGCTTCATTTAACGATAAAACTGTAGTTCCTTCAGGTAAATAAGATCTATTTGACTGAAAAATACCGTTAATAAAAGTACACTCATAATCTTTACTACTATAATTTATATTCTGACTAAATTCTGATACAACTTTAGGTGTTATTTTTTGCAAAATCTTTTCTAAAACAGAAAAATCTAAATCAAAATAAAAATCTTTTTTACTTAACAAATTATTAAAATCTTTTTCATACAACTCTAAAAAACTTGAAGAGTTATAAATATTTTTTTCTAAAAAATTCCTTAATAAAGAACGTACTACCTCAATGGACATAAATTTTCTTCTCCATTGAGCAAGCTATCGTAACCTTTATTATCTAATTCCTCTACTAAATCCATAGATCCTGTTCTAATAATCCTTCCTTGAGAAAAAATATGAACATAATCAGGTTTTATATACTCTACCAATTTCGGATAATGCGTAATTAACAAAAGAGCTGTTTTCATAGAAAAATAATATTTTTTCAAGCAATAAGAAACTTGTTTAATAGCATCAACATCTAAACCAGAATCTATTTCATCCAAAACAGCAAGTGTTGGATTTAATAACAACATCTGTAAAACTTCATTTCGTTTTTTTTCTCCACCAGAAAAATTTTCATTAAGGTATCTTAATGAAAATTCTTTAGATAAACCAAGCTCTGACATATATAATGTTAATAACTGATTAAAGTCATTTTCTAACAAAGGCTCATAACCTCTTGCTTTACGAACAATATTAGTAGCTTCTTTTAAAAACAATTGATTAGGAACTCCTGGAATCTCTGGAGGAGATTGAAAGCCTACAAATAAACCCTTATGAGCTCTTTCTTCAGGAGATAAATCCAATAAATTTTCTCCATAAAACAAAATTTCTCCCGAAACACTTTTATAAGAAGGGTCTCCTGAAAGGATTTTAACTAATGTTGATTTACCTGCTCCATTTGGTCCCATTAGAACATGTTTTTCTGAAGGTCGTATTGTTAAATTTAAATTATTAAGAATAGTTAATCCTTCATGAACAACACAAAGATCTTTGATCTCTAACATGTGTTAACCTACACTATTTTCTAATTTCAGTAATAATAATTTTTTTGCTTCTTCTGCAAATTCCAAAGGAAGCTCATTAATAACTTTTAAACAAAATCCATTAATAACTAAACTAATGGCGTCTTCAGAAGAAAAACCTCGACTCTGTAAATACAATAATTGATCTTCTCTAATTTTAGAAGTTGTAGCTTCATGTTCTAAAGAAGCCATTTTATTTTCAGATTTAATAATAGGCAAAGTAATAGCTTTACACCGATTACCAATTAACATAGAATCACACTGTGTATAATTCTGAGAATTCACAGCTTGAGGAAATACTTGAACAAGACTACGGAAAGCATTGTGAGAATAATCCGCTGCAATTCCCTTAGAAATTATTGTTGATTTAGTATTCCTTCCAATATGTAACATTTTTGTTCCTGTATCAGCTGACATTTTTCCATTCGTTAAAGCGACAGAATAAAATTCTCCAACAGAAAAATCTCCTTTTAAAATACAACTAGGATATTTCCACGTAACAGCTGCACCAACTTCCACTTGCGTCCAAGAAATTTTAGAATACTCGCCAGCACATAAACCTCTTTTAGTGACAAAATTATAAATTCCTCCTAATCCTGTATCTTTATCTCCAGAAAACCAGTTTTGAACAGTCGAATACTTAATATGAGAATCCTTATGAGCAATAAGTTCTACTACAGCCGAATGCAACTGATTTGAAGAATAAGCAGGAGCTGTACACCCTTCTAAATAACTTAATTTTGCTCCTTCCTCAGCAATAATCAATGTTCTTTCAAATTGACCTGATTCCTTATCATTAATTCTAAAATATGTTGACAATTCCATCGGACAAACTACATTCTTAGGAACATACACAAAAGAACCATCCGTAAAAACAGCAGAATTTAATGCAGAAAAAAAATTATCTCTATAAGAAACTACTGTTCCCAAATAACGCTGAACAAGCTCTGGATATAAACGAACAGCTTCTGAAAAAGAACAAAAAATAACTCCAGCTTCTTCCAATTTCTTTTTAAAAGTCGTTCCTATAGAGACAGAATCAAAAACCAAATCTACAGCAACATTAAGTAATCTTTTTTGTTCATCAAGAGGAATTCCCAATTTTTTAAACGTATTTAAAATTTCAGGATCCGCTTCTTCCAGAGAACCTAGTTTACCCTTTTGCTTAGGTGATGAGAAATAACTTATATTGTCATAACAAATTGGATGATAAGACATGCCAGTCCAATTAGGCTCTTTAAGAGTCTTCCAATATTTATAAGCGTTTAATCTAAACTGTGTAATAAATTCCGGTTCTTGTCGAAGAGAAGAAATTTGTCGAATAACATCTTCTGATAAACCTTTTGCTAATCGATTGTTTTCTATATTAGTAACAAAACCATATTTATAATTTGTATTCAAATCAAAATAGTTAGTTGATTGCATAAAAAAAACAAAAATTAAAAAACTTATGATATAACTTTCTATCTTTTACTAAAAGATATATCTAAAATAAAAAATAAGAAAAATTATATAAATATTCATAAAAAACTTTTGACTTGGAACTAGTTAAGACGTATATTAAACTTTTTAATATTAATAATTTTATAAAAAGTGCTAGGCAGTTTTTTTAAAAATTTTAAGCCAATTATCTCTTTACATTGGTGTCTTTTTTGTGTCCTAGGCTTATTTTCAGGATGCTGCTGTCCCCCAGAGCATCCTTATGTTTTGGAAAACTCTCAAGAATTTGTTATTGATTCCTACAACATACGTAAAGGAAAATTTGCTATTTTAGAGATGTTTGGAGAAAAAGTACCCCCTCTACCCAAAACATATTTAGAAGAATATGAAGATACAATTGACGAAGATGATATTCTAAAAATAGCCATCTTTCATCCTTCTAGAAAAGACTTAGAAACAGCAATTAACCAAATAAATCATTCAATTGGATTTCGTGTTATCAATGGTTATATACAACTCCCAGATCTTTCTGCTTTAAAGGTAAAAGGATTAACTTTAAATCAAGCTCGCGATCTTATTTCCGAAACATATAATCAACATATAGACAATATTACTGTTTTTGTCGAATACGCTAAAAGATGTCATAGCAAAGTGGAACTTACTGGTTGTGTTCATGTTCCAGAAATTCCTATTAATGGGCGAATTCGACTTTATGAAGTCCTTAGTTTAGCAGGATTAGATGCTCATTCAAATCTCTTTAAAAGTTATATTATTCGAAACAAACAAATGTTAGCTGTTGATTTTTATAAGTTAATTGTTGAAGGAGATATGAGTCAAAATATTGTTATGCAACCTAATGACAAAATTTTTATAGCTAGCTTAGATGCATCTAGCATTACAGTTATGGGAGAAGTAGGATTAGCATCAACTATACCTATTCCCAATGGATTTATTTCCCTAAGAGAAGCTTTGGCTTATGCTGGTGGTATTCCTTATACCGGAGATAAAAGAAACATTTATGTTATTAGAGGAAATATTTTACACCCAAAGGTATATAAGCTTTCTTGGAATCATATTACTTATTTACCTAATGATAGTTTGCTACTTATTCCTGGTGATACTGTTTATATTACTGAAAAACCTATTACCAAATGGAATAGATTCATTGATCAATTATTGCCAAGTAGTTTACTTATAGATCTTGGAATTAAAACAAGTGGAGTTTTTTATAAGTAGCAATGTCAAATACAAATAATTTAAGCATATCTATTGGAGATTGGCTTCGAGGCATTAAAACGTATTACAAACAAATAATTTTACTTTGTTCTTTAATTTCAATAATAAGCTTCATTTTTTTTACAAAAAACTACATCTATTTTTCAGCTTATACTACGTTTCAAGCTACCACTTCCCCTATAGAAGCAAAAAAAATGGACTTTATTTCATCCACCTTAAGTTTCCTTTCTGGACAACAGAATAACTCTAATGAAGATCCTTTTATAATCAAAAAATGCAATAAAATTCTAACTAATATAGTCCAATCAACAAACCTGCAAGCTGAGATTCCTAATAATAAACCTAATTACTTTAAAAGAATTCTTAATAATATTCAGTTGGAAACAGCTTTTTATAACTGGCGTCGGCCAAAAGAATTAATCCATCTTTCAAAGAAAAATATTTACATTCCAAAAATCATATTTAATAACGAATCTAATTTTTTTAGTCAGTGCTCACATGTAGAATATTGTGGAGAAATTTTAAAAAAATTAAATATTACTGTTTTTTCAAATGGAGATTTTTTAGTTTTCGATACTTTTTCCAAATCATGTTTAGGAAAAGGTTCTATTGGAAAAACTTTTTTCTTCTCTGAAGGATCTTTTAAGATCACTATAAATGCTCTACCTAGAAAACAAAAATCTTTTTCACTAATTCTCATTCCATTACAACAAACTATAGAAATTTTAAAAGAAAACTTAAAAATAACTCGAGATCCCTCTTCTCATACCCTTTTCAATATCCAATACAAACATATTAATAGACACCAAGCAAAGCTTGTACTCGAAAAAACTCTTTTATTTTTCAAAAAATTTCTTCAAGAAGAAGAGCAGAATAAGATTTTAAAAGAAAAACACTTTTTCAACGAAAAAGAACAAGAAGTTTTTCAACTTATTCAAAAAGAATTGGATCATCAAAAATTATCTATTTCCCAAGAATTAAGCGATATAGAATTAACAGCATTTATATCCTGCCAATCATATTTAAAAAACATCAACAATCTCAGACAACAATTAAAAGAGTTAGAACGTGACTTATATTTTAGTAAAAATTCACCTTATTTAAAATTTCCTATAAAAAGCTCTTTTTATTCAGAAAAAATATCTTCATATTTACTAGAAAAAGAAAACTTAGAATCTCAAGAAAATAATTATCATTTCTATCTTAATTCTCTTAAAGAAAATCCAGAAAGATCTTTATTTAGCTTGCTTGAAAAGTATGAATTAAATCCCCATGTAAATCGAATAACAAACTTAGATTACGACTTATTCAAGCAACGTAATTGGTCAGAAACTGAAATCACACGTCTTAAAAACGAAATACAACAAGAAAAAAATTTCTTAGAAAAAAAAATAGAAAATTTAATAGATTCTTCTAAAGTAAAAATACAAGCTATAAATCGTCAATTAAATTATTTGAATGAACAAATAATTCAAGAATTAATTAATAAAAAATCATTTTTAAAAAAAGAATTAAATGAAAATATCACAGAATTAAAAAAAATTATCTGCAATAAAATAGACCAAGAGTTTAAAGAAACTAAATTAACCCTTTTGTTTAAACAATTAGAATTTTTTGAAAAAGCGAAACACAATGCTTTGTTGTCTCATTCAATGAATTATTTAACTTCTCCTACTTTGCCAAAAATTATAATACCTAATCTTCCTAATCATCCACATTTAATAATGAAGGTTTCATTTGTTTTCTTTGGAAATTTTCTATTTATGATATTTTGCCTACTCATTAAAGAATCTTTACTTTCCCCTTCCATAAACAAAAATAATCTCTTACTTTACAAAAGAAATTATCTTGGTAATTTCTCTATAAAAAACATTTCATATCCTTATCTAAATCAACTTAAAGAACAAGAAACTACAAGTATTTCAAAATTATTAGAATTCTTACCTAACACACCTACAATAATTGAAATAGGCAGCCATACTTATTCCCCCATTTCACAATTCTTAGCTACTATTCTAAAAGCAAGAAACAAAAAGAAAATTTTAGTCATTGATATTAAAACAAAGATTTCTCCTCTAGATCTCTTTGAAGATCAAGCATGGAATATTCATTCAAAACACGATGTGGACTATTTAGAAATAAGCAAACTTTCTTTATATAAAAGCATTTATCAACAACTCCTATGTAAATATTATTATATTATCATTAACTACGAAATTAATCAGCCTTCCGATCAGCTTTCTTTTTCTTTAACACAATTTCATAACATTCGCATCTTTCATATAGCTAATGAAAGGCTAAACTTTATTTTGCAACTACATCCTCTAACTTTATTTATTTCTGGATTAGAACCAAAAATTCAATTAAATTTAACATCAATCATAGGCAATTGTCTTTTAGAAGGTTCTCTTAAATGGACTTCTATTAAAAAAGCTCACATATTATCAAATTTCATTAAAAAAGAGTCATTTGCAAGAATATTTTTAAGTAAAGGAGCAAAAGAAGAGCCACTTTGATTTAAAAACATTTGTTCCTTTTCTACTTTATCATATAGGCCTCTCATATAATAAAGACATCCTAACAAATAATGAGCTTTCTCATGATCCAAATTAATATTTAAAACTTTTTTAAAAGCATTCATAGCTTGTTCTTCTTGCTTTAATTCTATGTAAGATAATCCTACATAAAACTGAGCATCTGCATCTTCTGAATTCAGAGATACAGCTTCTTGAAAGGACTTCAAAGCTAGCTGACTTTTATCTAGAGATAAATAACATAATCCTAAATTATAATGACCATCTGATAACTCGGGTCTTAATCTTACAGCTTGCTCATAAGCATGAGCTGATTTCTCCCAAAGATTCTCTTGAGAATAAAACAAGCCCAACTTAACCCAAGCCTTCCAATACAAAGGATTTTTACTAACAACAACCTCTAAAACTTCTTTAGCTTCAAAGATTTTCTGCATTGCTTCCAATATAGAAGCCTTATTGTATAATGCTTTATAATTCCATGGTTCTAGTGCACAAATCTTCTCAAAACACATTAATGCATTATCAAAATCCTGTTGTCTCTCATAAACAGAACCCAAACTAAACCAACACTCTAAATCTTCTGGATGATGATTTATATAAAATAAGTACTCTTCTATTGCTTTTTCTAAAAAGCTATTTTTTTCTAAAGCAACTCCATAACAATAATGAAGATAAGTATCATTTGGATCTATTTTTAACCCTCTTTCACACCAATCTAAAGCTTCTTCTAAACAACCTATTTCTAAAGAAATTATTCCCAAATAACAATAAGCCAAAATTAAAGAAGAGTCTTGTTTTAAAGCATCTTTTAAGTTTTTTTGAGCTTCTATGTATTGACCATTTAAAAAAGATGTAATACCCATACATAGATGTTCTTTGGCAATATGAAAACGAGACATTTCTTCCATACAATTTCTCCTTATAATTATTTTTCTACTTTATAAAGAGCAAAAACTATGCCAAATTAATTAAATTGATACTTTTTTTGTATTTCTTTCCATTTTTCAATAACACGAACGGCTAGAGGAGAAGCATCTTTTCCAAATTCTCCATAACGACTATATACTACTACTACAATTTCCGGAATTTTTGGATCAAAAGAAGAAAAACCAACAGCTCCAAACCATACATGCTTCAATTTCATTAAACCTAAAGATCCATCTAAGCTTATTCTTTCTAAAGATTCTGCCGTGCTGGTTTTTCCTATTATGGAAGTATAAACTGATTCTGGAAATAAAGATTTCAAAACTCTTGCAGTTCCTTTTTCTCCCTGTATTACTTTTCTCATTCCTTGTATTAATACATCAGCTACTTGATCTGGTAAAAAAATATCTCTTTTCTTCTCTGAAAGAAAAATTTCCTGAGAATTATCATCGGTAATTTTCAATAAAACTCTAGGAACAAACAAATGTCCTCCGTTCACAAGAGTAGCTAACATGTTAGCAGTTTGAAGAGGTGTTGTAACTAAAGAATGTTGCCCTATAGCTGTTGCATAAAGTCCCGTTCGATCGTAAATAATATCTTTAGGTAACAATCCTTTATATTCTCCTGGTAATTTAATGCCTGTTTTTTCACCAAACCCTAACAAGGCAGCAGCATCTAGCAGATCTTGAGGATCATTTAAAATATCTCCTGCCAATAACGAAAAATAAGGATTACTAGAAACTTCTAAAGCTTTTATTAAATCTATTTTTTCTGGCCCTAAAAAATCACTTCTAGGCAACCTTCCCCCTTTATAGAACATGGGAATTGGAGCTCCATCACTGAAAAACCCAACATTTAGTTTTTTACTTTTCCAATCAGAATGTTTATGATCAATAATGGTTAAAGAATTAGGATTACAATTTTTCTGATGTAAATATTGCTGCGTTAAAGCTGCATACGCAGTGACTAACTTAAAAATAGATCCTATCGTTGCAGCCTGCCGAAAAGCATATGATCTTAAAAATCCATAACCATAACTCGGATAAAATAAAGCTGCTAAATGTTTTTCTTTTAGACTTCCTTGTGAAAGAATAGACTTATGGTAAGAACCCAATAAAGGTCTATTTAAATTATCAAAACTTCTAAATAAAGGAAAATAACTTAAAAGATCTTCTGATGAATACTTCTTACACAAACCTTTAAGACGTAAATATTTTTCTCTCCAAGCTATGGCTTTATGAGCTCCTCTATCCAACTCAATATACCAATTACGTAACTCTAAATAATAAGGATTAACTTCTACATCTTGCGCAATAGAAATGCCAGTCAACAAATACAACATAAATAAATGTTTATTCTTTGCCCAAAAAGATTCGAATTGTTGCAAAAATTCTTTATTCAAATAATCTGTATAAGGTAATGGAAATTTCTTCTTTTTTATTTTTTCTTCTTCTCTTTTTTTATTTAGAAAATCTTTAAATTGAGTTTGCCGCCAAAAAGAAAAATCATATTCTCTAAAAATTTCACTAATTTTCCTTTTAAAAACATCTGAAATAGCATTATATAATCCTTCCATCTCCCTATGAATTTCTATAGAATTATTAAGAACAGTATTAGGTAAAAATTCTCTATTTTTTTCTGCACAAACAACTAAACGACATAAATCTACTAACAATAATTTATCAAAATTCAAAGTAATAGATTCAAATTTAACTTCTAGGATATTTTTAATATTTTTTAGTTGATCTTTTATATTAAAATAATGTTTTGATAAAAATTTCTGTTCTTTTAACGACAAAATATCACCAAAAACAATATGCCCTTCTGTCTCAGGAAAAACAAAATCAAATATCTTTCTAGAAGAAAGATTTACTTCATTTAAGGGATCTTTAAACAATTGAAGCAAATGCAAAACGTCTTCTTGCAAAGAAATAGCATCTTTTAAAGTACTACAACTACTAGATAGCTTTTTCTTTACCTCAGATAAATCTGGTAAAATTAAATTTAGATAATTGGTCCAAGTTAATTCTAAAAATTCTGTATAATATTTAGACGTTAAAACATGACGCCGATCTCTTTGTAATGTAGTTTTAAAATCCCATAATTCCCCTATATGTTCTTCATTTTCCAACCAGCGACAAACCTTAGAAAAAGATTTTTCTTCATCTGTTAAAGATACATTTTTCAAAAATGTGAAATCATTAGGATCAAAACGCGGAGATGAAGCCAAAGCTAATATTTCTCCATTTCTTGGATTTAATGCAATAATAGCTCCCCCTTTTATCCAAGGAAATAAAGGCGGCATTTTCGCTCTTTTCTGAATAAACCTTGCAGACTGTTGAGAAGATCTTTCATAATCTAATAATAAATCTTCTGCAAAATTTTGAAGTTCAGAAGAAATTGTTAAAAATACTTTTTTCCCCGATTCAGAAGGGAATCCTTCTTCTAACTCACGAATAAAATTACCCCGTCTATCCACTAAATAAACTTTTTTTCCTAAAGAACCTCTAAGAATAGTATCACAAGATGCTTCTATGCCAGATTTTCCAACAAAATCATTAATACCATAAGCTTTTTTTTCTAGCTTTTTAAGAGAAGCTTGAACCTCTTCTATACTTGTAAATCCTTTAGGAAAGTTAGGCTCTTCTAATCCTTCTTCCCAATCTGAAACACATTTTCTAAGTAAATGTAATTCCTGTGTTACACGTCGATATTCTTCTTTACTAATAGGTCCTATATAACCTATTACATTAGAAGCAACTTTGCCTTTAGGATAATAACGTTTTCCAACTGTTTCTACTTGTACTCCTGGCCAATCTTTTTCTAACATTTTTAAACGTAAATATTCTTTTTCTGTAATGTTCTCCTTAATAACACAAGGAACAGAACCCAAAACAGCTGCTTTAGCATGAATTAAATCTTCAATTTGTTGAGCATCTAAATGTAATTCTGTGGCAAGAAATTGAGATAAATTTTTTATATAACATTTTCTAAAAAATATTTTTAATTTATTTCCCTGCTCATCAGTCTTCCAAACCCAAACTGGTAATTCTCTAATAGGAGCATAACAAACACTTATGTTATATTGGGGTTTATTTTCTGCTAAAACTATTCCAAATCGATCACAAATAGATGCTCTTTCTGCATGGTAAATTACAACTTTTTTTTGAGGTTTTAATGACTCTGCCACTTTTTCATCGTGTTTAATAATTGTTAAAAACCAAAGTCGTAAAAGAATAAGTAAAAAAAGTAAAAAAACTATAGTTAATAATTTATTAGTTTTTTCAGAAATAGACTGGTAAAAAGATTGTTTTTTTATCATTTTATAAATTTTGTTACATTACTAAAAACCAGTTTTATCTTTATAGATAAAAACCTCTGCTTTTATTATTTAAAAAAAATAAACATTTATAGTAAACGTGATTTAAATGTTGCATAAAACTAGACTTTTTAATAAGATCTTTTTGTTTTAAGCGCCCGTAGCTCAATGGTAGAGCTGTAGCCTTCCAAGCTACCGGTGTCAGTTCGATTCTGATCGGGCGCTTTCTTTAAATTAATTAAAATAACTTAACCCAAGACCGAAATCTCATTAAAATGAGATGCCGTGTTAAGTTCATGTTAAATACAACATAAAGGAACAAGGCTTGGAACAGCAAATTAATGTCTCTATTAAAGATCTCTTAGATAGTGGAGCTCATTTTGGTCATCAAAAACGTCGTTGGAATCCCAAAATGAAAAGATTTATCCTCGAAGAAAAAGGAGGTCTTTACATCATTGACTTAGCTAAAACATTAAGTCAACTTAGAAAAAGTATACCTTTTATAAAAAAAGTCATAGAAAAGAAAAAATCTATTCTTTTTGTTGGAACTAAAAAACAAGCAAAAAATACTATTAAAGAAGTAGCTGAAGCTTGTGGAGAGTTTTATGTTTGCGAAAGATGGTTAGGAGGTATTCTTACTAACATGACTACTATTAGAAATTCTGTTAAAACTCTAGAAAAAACAGAAAGGCTACTAGAAACTAAACAAGATATACTTACAAAAAAAGAACTAGCTCTATTAGCAAAAAAACAACAAAAATTAGATAAAAACTTATCAGGAATTCGTTCTATGAAACATCTTCCTGGTCTGCTAATCGTAGTGGATCCTAGCTACGAAAGAATTGCTGTAGCTGAAGCAAATAAGCTAGGTATTCCTGTTTTAGCCTTAGTCGATACTAATTGTAATCCTGATCCAATCACACATATTATTCCTTGTAATGACGATTCTTTAAAGAGTATTAAAGTAATCATTTCTGCTATTAAAGAAGTAGTCTTATTTGCTAAAAAAGATCTTGGTATTAATTTTTCAACTTCTTCAAAAGAAGATTTAACTTCAAAATCTATAGAAAGTAGTTTTCTATCTATGAAATATGATGGTAATCAAGAAGAGGAGAAAAATAATGACTAAAGTATCTATGGAAGTTATTAAAATTTTGCGAGAGCAAACAGGTGTTGGGTTAACAAGATGCAAGGAAGCTTTAGAAGCTTCCAATGGTGACTTAGATCAAGCCATTTTATATTTGAGAAAAATGGGATTAGCCTCTGCAGGTAAAAAAGAAAGCAGAGAAACAAAAGAAGGAACCATAGGTGTTGCAAGCGATCATTATGGCATTGCTTTAATTGAAGTTAATGTAGAAACAGACTTTGTAGCTAATAATAAAAAATTTCGCGGTCTTGTTGAAGACCTTTGTAAAGAATTATTACTTAATAAAGCAACCGATGTGTCTCAATTTTTAAATGCAACTTATAGTCAAGATTCTTCTTTAACCATCGACCAATTAAAAGCTTTGTTTATTCAAAGTTTAGGCGAAAATATTCAAGTCAAACGTTTGCTATATATTAAAAAGGAGCCATCTCATAGTTACGGCATTTATTCTCACAGCGGAGGTAAAGTTGTATCTCTAGTAACTATTTCTGGTAGTAATAAAGAAGAATCTTTAGCTAGAGATTTTGCAATGCATGTTGCTGCTACTTCTCCTCTTTACGTTTCTGAAAGTATGGTTCCGGAATCTGTTATTCAACAGGAAAGAGAGATTGCTTTTAATCAAGTGAAAAATAAACCAAATGCCGTTATTGAAAAAATTGTTGCTGGTAAGTTAGCTGCTTTTTTTGTAGAAAACTGCCTTTTAGACCAACAATTTATTAAAGATCCTTCAAAAAGTATTAAAGAAATTTTAAAAGAAAAAAGTAATAATCTCGAAGAAACTTTAAATATTACTTCATTTCTACGCTGGAAAGTAGGAGAATAAATGTCTTTTAAAAGAATTTTATTTAAAATTTCTGGAGAATCCCTATCTAATCCAAACAATTCTAAAATAGATGACGTTCACTTATCTCGTTTAGTATCTGAGCTACTAATCTTAAAGGAAAAAGGCTTAGAAATTGCTATTATGTTAGGTGGGGGTAATATTATTCGAGGATCAGAAGAAGAATACGATCGACACATTAGTCGTGTTTCAGCAGATCAAATGGGTATGTTGGCAACATTAATCAACGGTATGGCTTTGTCAAGTGCTCTTAACAAAGCAAATATTTCCAATGTGTTAACTTCGACATTATCTTGTCCTCAAGTTGCTGATCTTTACAACGCAACTAAAGCTAATACATATCTTCAACAAGGTTCTATAGTCATCTGTACAACAGGGGCTGGTACTCCTTTTTTAACAACAGATACTGCAGCTGCTTTAAGGGCATGCGAATTAAACGTTGATTTACTAGTTAAAGCTACCATGCATGTAGATGGCATTTATAGTGAAGATCCTCTAGATAATCCCAACGCTATACGTTATAATGCTATCACATATAAAGATTACTTAGCTCAAAACTTAGAAGTTATGGACTCTTCAGCTATATCTTTGTGTATGAATGCTAATATTCCTATTAGAATATTTAATTTTTCCAGATATTCACTATATCAAGCAATAACTTCTCCAGAACTTTGTTCTATTATTAATGCAACAGGATCTCTTTATGACGATTAATGACGTTGAAAAAAAAATGCTTGGAGCTATTGAATTTCTTAAGCACGAATTTTCTGGTTTAAGGACAGGAAGAGCAAATCCAGCATTAGTTGAAGGAGTACAAGTAGAGGCTTATGGTACTCATATGCGATTATCGGATTTGGCAACCATTTCTGTTCCCGAAGCAAGGCAATTACTAATCTCTCCATTCGATGCTAATAATATTGGTGTTATTGCTAAAGGTATAATTGCAGCTAATCTTAATTTACAGCCACAAATAGAAGGAACTCTTATTCGTATAAAAATTCCTGAACCTGATTTATCCTTTCGTCAAGAAATGGTTAAACAAGCACGAAAAAAAGCTGAAGAAGCAAAAATTGCTGTACGTAACATACGAAGAGAAGCTAACGAAAAAGTAAAGAAACAAAAATCTGAAGGAAATATTACTGAAGATATTTTGAAAAGCACTGAAAAGAAAGTACAAGATTTAACAGATAAATACTGTAAATTAATAGACGAGTTAACAAAAGAAAAAGAAAAAGAAATTACAGCTATCTAGTGCTTGCGAGAAAGAATAAAAAAAGGTAAAATGTTTTCTTTTTGGCCCCATCGTCTAGCCTGGCCCAGGACATCGGATTTTCATTCCGGTAACAGGGGTTCGAATCCCCTTGGGGTCAAAAAAACTTAAACAAATATGGGTCTTTAGCTCAGCGGTTAGAGCACCTCACTTTTAATGAGGGGGTCGAAGGTTCAAATCCTTCAAGACTCAATATTGTTTCTCTTTATTGTTTTTATTTTTATTTATCTATAGAATGCAATTTTAAGCTAACAAAGGTTTTTAACTTTGTCTATCTATTATTGCGAATGTGGTCAACAAGCTACAATTTGTTTTATAAAAATTGCCGATCAGAAAGTAAAAAAAACATACAAATGTGAAAGTTGTTTCAAATTAGACAATGCTTTCTTATTACTTGATACTCAAACTCAAATAAGTTTTCAAAAAGATTCTTTAATTACATGCGCTAATTGTAATACTAGTTGGCAAGAAGTTTTAAATACCAAAAAGATGGGATGTTTTCAATGCTATCAAGCCTTCAAAAATACGTTAATTTTATATTTAAAAGAAAATGATGCTCTCAATCCAAACTTTTCCTCTGCTAATTCTTCCTCTTCTTTATATTTAGGGCAAAATCCGTATAACAATCAATCTATTAATCCTATCATTCAACTAATTTCCTTAAAAGAAGCTCTTAAGGAAATGATTAAAACAGAAGAATATGAACAAGCAGCTATTTTACGAGATCAAATTCAACAATTAAAAAAACAGGAATTTTGTGATGAATGATCAACAATCAATCTATGATGCTCTAAAGCCTCTATCTATTTTATCTCAAGATTCTATTTGGCTAACTTCTACCTTATCTCTTTCAAGAAATATAAGTAATTTTAAATTTTTAGATTTACTTGATAATCAACAAAAATTAAGTATTATTGAAATCTTTACTAAAGCTTTTCAACAAATTAATAATTTAAAAGACTTCTCTATAAGAAAATCCTCATCTATCTCTCCTATTACTAGGGAATTTATTTCTGAAAAATTTTTCTTAAATTGGCCTTCAGAAAATATTCAAGATCAAGCTTTTCTTATAGACCATTCTAACTCCCTTTTTGTAGGAATAAATTTTTCTGATCATCTTCTTCTACATCTTATAACACCTTCTCAAGAAATTGAGAATTCATGGAAACAATTAATAACCTTAGATAACTGTATTCATAAGCAAGTTAATTATGCTTTTTCTGAAGATTTTGGTTTTCTTACAGTTAATCCTAAATCTTGTGGAACAGCTTTTACTTTATCAATATATTTGCATACTCCCGCTATATTTTGGAATAAAGCTCTTTATGATCTTTTAGAAGATGATGATATAAAATTCTTTGGTTTAGGAAATCAACAAGGAAATTTTTTAGGAGATATTTTAATTCTTCGTAATGCTAAAACATTAGGAATTTCCGAAGAAAATACTTTTTCCTCTCTAAGAATATGGTGTCATAAAATAATTGGGTTAGAAAACAAATTAAAAAAATTATTATTTAAGCAAAAAGATAAAAAACTATTAGATGCCATTATAAGATCTGTAGGTTTATTAACTCATTCTTACGAATTATCATTGGAAGAAAGTTTAAAAGCAATTAGTCTTATTAAACTTGGAGTGGATCTCAACATAGTAAATAAATCTAATTTAAATTTAAATAATATGATTCTTGATTTTCACCGTAGTCATTTAATTTTTTCTTCCAATAACTATGATAAAAATTTATCCAAAGAAGAAATTCTCATATTAAGATCTAAAATTACTAAATCTTTTGCAACAAAATTATCTTTAACTACATAAAATAACTAATATAATTATTATCTAATTACAATATATTTAATTATTTTATAGATTTATTAAAAAATTAATAATTTTTTTATTTAACTGGTAACAAGTATTTCAAAATCATAACTTAAAATTTCTTATGTAACTTCAAAATGTCCATAATTCTTTTCATCAAGAAAAATATATAAAATAATTTTTGTTAATTAATTTAATTTCCAATTATGAAAAATTAATGTATAATGTTAAATAATGTTAAATAATGTTAAATAATGTTAACCAACATCGTTCCTC
>Cebus_capucinus_imitator_PRJNA485217_SSR118__coassemble_370_pt1 | contig 17675 bp, 14 predicted proteins | sample Cebus_capucinus_imitator_PRJNA485217_SSR118__metabat2_low_PE_019 | metagenome-assembled genome bin Cebus_capucinus_imitator_PRJNA485217_SSR118
ACCTAATAACCACCACCAAATACTTCCTAAACCAATCCAGATGAATAAATTAAATAGGCTAGTAATAAATCCTGTTGCCCACCATTTTTTTACTGTAAGGAATCCAGCACTATAAAATAAAGGAGCAGGTCCAGAACCGTAGTGAGTTAAGCCTCCACAGAGATTGCTCAAAAAAGCTAAAGATAAAATGGCTAACATTGGGGGTGTTCCCATAGAAATAAAAACAGCAAGAAATACAGGAAGCATAGCACCTATATGAGCAGTATTGCTTGCAAAAAAGTAATGAGAATAAAAATAAATTAATAGAAGTATTGGGAAAGAAACTAACCAGGAAATAGAATCTAACATTTGCGTAAAAAATGTTCCAATTTCTGGTATAAAGCCAAATTGATTTAGAAAAGAAGCCATGGTAATTAATGAAGCAAACCAAATAAATGTTTCCCAAGCAATTGCATTGGAAGCAACTTCTTTCCATTCTAAAATATTAAAAATTAAGATTAGTGAAATACCTATTAAAGCTGATACAGTCGCATTTATTCCAAAAAAATCTCCTAAAGACCATAAAGTAAGTAATAGTACAAAAATTCCTAAAATAATTTTTTCATTTCTTTTTAAAGGTCCCATATCTTTTAAAACTTTTTTTGCTGATTCCACTGCTTCAGGGGATTTTTTTATATCAGGTGGGGATATTTTAAAAATAACAAGAGGAAGAACTAATAAACTTAAAAGTCCTGGAATAAAAGCAGCTATAGCCCATTTTCCCCAAGTTAGAGAAAGACCAACATTTTGAGCAAAAGCGACTATGAGTGGATTTCCAGCCATTGCAGTAAGAAACATAGCACTTGTGATAACTGAACCTTGATAAGCTACTTGAATTAAATAAGCTCCAATAGGGTTTCTTTTTAAGTGAGGTTTATTAAACGATTTAGCTAGAGATTCAACGACAGGGAAAACAATTCCTCCTGATCTTGCTGTTACACTTGGAATAGCTGGAGATAAAAGGAAATCAGTTAGCAATAACCCATAACCAAGTCCTATAGGACTTTTTCCAAAAAAACGAACAAAAGTGTAAGCAATTCTAGCTCCTAAACCAGTCTTAATAAGACCTTTAGCTATAGAAAATGAAATAAGAACTAACCATACAATAGGAGCTTGGAACCCTGATAATGCTTGACTAATGCTTAAAGTTTTTGTAATTAATAGGCTACTAATACTAATAATAGTTATAGCTCCCATAGGAAGAGGTTGTAATATAATACCTAATATAGTAGCTGTAAATATTGAGAATAAGTGCCAAGCTTGGTCTGTAATTTTACTTGAATGTGGAATAAACCATAATGTTGAAGCAAAGACAAAAAGAAATATTAAAAAACTAATTTTTCGTTTATTCACAAAATCTCCTTTTTAAAAAGAACTATTTTCTAACCATTTTTCCATTTCAGCTAAAGTATCATCTATTAATTCTGTTGTTTCGCATAATTCTCTTAAACAAGATTGTTTAGATTTATTTTTTAATATAGAAACTACATCATGAAACGAAATGAAAGAAGTATCTATTAAATTGTCTTGAAATGCTTGTTTGATTTCCTTTAACAATTCTTCTGGATAAAGAGAACAGCTAACAGCAATAAGATTATCCCATACAAATGAATGAGTTTTTTCTAATTTATTAAATAGTAATTCTTTATAATAATCTATAACAAGATTTCTGTGGATTTTTCCACAACCTACAAGTAAAGAAAGAGCTGTTTCAGCTGCAGCTCTTACATATTCATTAACTGAGGGATTTTCAATGACGTTTTTTATAGGTTTAATATCATGACATATGCTAGCAAGAATTCTTGCTAAATCTTCTGTAATTACATCTCCAGAAATCATATAAGGAATATCTCCAGAAAAAGAAAATAATTGGATAACTAAAGGGAGAGCTTTTGTTTCTCGAAATTGAGCTAAAAGATAAACTGCATATAAATGTCCTTGATAATTATCTTCTTCAATCACATCTTCTATATTATTGATAGCATTCTCTAGTGTTTTTAGTAAAAATGGTATTATAGCTTCTCTTTGTATAATAGCTTCTTCTATGGCTTCTCTTGGTAATCGACCGTTATCATATGCTAAATCTTCAAGAATATGTAAAATATCCATGTTACTGTATTATTAGGGGTTTAATGATAGTTAAATTCACAAAATAGCCTTAGTAGAATATGAGTGTTAATTAATTTATTAATTCATATTCTCAAAAGATAAATTTTTGTCTAAGTCAATTTAATATGCAATAGAATATTTTAACCAAAGTTAAAACTAGGATTGAGTATAAATTTTTCTAAACAAGTAATAATCAGTTATGTAAGATAAATTATTTTTTCTTAATTTTGATAAAATTCAATTTATAAATAATTTATTATTAGAATAGTTTTTAAATTAATTTTAAATATTAAAATTTTGATTAATAAATTCTTATAAAAATTTTTTTTGATAAAAAATAGAAACTTTATGACAACACCAATTGTAAAATCCTCTACCTCATTTTTTTCAAAATCGTCTACGTCTTTGGATATGGAAATATGTCAAATTATTGTTAATGGATGTAATAGAGATTTTTTAAAATATCTAGAAAATGGTTTAGATCCTAACCATTGTATACGTGAAAATATTTATATCAAAGATATGCTATTTACAAAAGGCTCTCCTCTTATTTTTTTACTTATTCATTATAGTACGATAGGTATTTATTTTTGGGATTCATTAGCAATGATAAAATTACTTTTAGAAAGAGGAATTGATATAAAAAGACAGTTTGAATATGGGGGGGGGTATACGAATGTTTTAGACTATGCTTGTGAAAACGAAAATTTGATTTTTGACGATATTCTTATATGTTTATTAAAATCTGTGGATTCAAAATCTATTTATTTAGCTTTAAATAAAATTAAGAGTTCTAAGAGAAGAGAGGATATAAAAGAAAAGTTATTTCCAGATTTTTTTTCTAAAAAAGAATTTGAGCTTTTGTATTCTAATTCTGTTTCTTTTCTAGAAGAATCAGAAATAAGTTCATTTTTTTTGAATAGTTCTTATTTTTTTAATGAAGAAGAGCTATGTCAAAGTCTTATAAATGGCAATCATGAGAAGCTTAGAAATTTTTTGGATAGTGGAATTAGTTCAAATTATATAATTAGTTGTAATATTAAAATTGAAGATTTTGTATGTAAGAAAGGCTTATCTCTTTTATTGATAACATTAGTTTATTGTGTTGAAAGGAATGTATCTTGGGCTTTATTTGAGATAATATCTTTGCTTTTGGAAAAAGGAGTTGATTTGCAGCAAGAGTGTTGTGGAATAAATCCTTTGGATTATTTATGTGAAAACGAACAATTTTTTTTAGAGGATATCGTTTTTTGTTTACTTACTTCAGTGAGTAAAGAAGAAGCTTTTAAATCTCTAAATAAAGTAGAAGATATTGAACGCAGAGAATATTTAAAGAAGAATATTATTTCTAAAAATTCATTATTTCAGTTTGAATATGCGCAAGAAAGTACCCATAATGTTGAAGAAAGCATAGTTACTTGCGAAAATGTTAAAGATAGTTGTGATTTTTTAAGAAATGATTCTCTATTTTTCTCGTTAAAAGACATTTTTGGATATAGTGAAAAAAATAATAAATTATTATTAAAAATAAGTGAATTTAATCAAATAGAAGAGATTTTAAGAAATCAATTTTATTTAAAGAAATGTGATGAAGAAGTTTGTTCTAAGATCTCAGGAGAGACTTTTTTTAGTTTTATAATGTCTGAAATTAAGGATGTTTATAAAAGACATAAAATTTGCTTATTATTTTTGGAGAATGGATATACTCCAGAGACAATAGTTAGCCAAGAAATGAATATGGCTAGTTATTTATGTAGTTTAAGATGTCTAAAAAAAAAATCTTTTGAGTCTAGAGGAATTTTAATTGAAACTTTGTGTGTAGTTTTTTTCTTTTTTAAAGAAAATACTTCAATAACGTATGTTTTAGAAAAAATTAATAATAGTCTGGATAGAAAAGTATTAGAAGATTTTTTTATAAATAGACAAACTGGAAAATTTTCTAAAAATCATATTAATTTTATTAATTTAATAAAAAAGGAATCCCAATTCACTTACCTACCTTTACTTAAAGGTTTTCTAGAAGCTTCATTAATGGTAAATAAAAATGTAATTACAGATAAATGTTGGAATGAAATAGAAGATGTATTTCCATTTTTAAATGAGATACAAGAAAAACTATCTAAGTTTGAAAAACAAAATTGTAAGAAACAAAAAGAAAGAAGAAAGATTCTTTTAGATATTTTTGAATCCTTACTAATAGCTACTGTTCATCCTAATAGTTTTAAAGAAGAGAAGAGATTTTTTTATGAACATTGGATTCAGAAAAATTTATTTTTTTTTAAAACAACCGAAATAAAAAACATAGTATTATTTTTATTGAAAAGATATTGGGGACATCTTTTTAAAAATAAAGAAACTAATTTTTTTAATTTAAATAATGCACAACAAATAGGTTTGTACAATGATCAAATTTTATTTGAAGTGAAAAAATCTATTACAGACGTGAATCTTAAGGAAAGCATTCAAATTTTAGAAGAAGTTTGCGCTAGTAATTTAGATAATATTATTAGTGAATATCAAGAATTTTGTTTTAATGAAAATAATTTCAGTAAATTAGAAGAAATTTTAAAAAATCCATCTTGTTTAAAAAAATATGATCAACAAATTCCTTTTAAAGATAAAGGAGAGACATTTATTAGTTTTTTACTACTTAATGATAAAGATATTTATAGAAGACATATGATTTGTCTTTTACTTTTAAAAAATGGATATACTCCAAAAACAATGATAAATTGTGAAATGAATTTAGCTAGCTATTTGTGCAAATTAAGAAATTCTACTCCCTTATTTGAAGCTCAATGTATTTTAATAGAAACTCTTTGTACTGTTTTTTTCTTTTTTGAAGAAGGTGATTATATAGCATCTACTTTGGAAAAGCTTATGAGTGATAAAGATAAAAAGTATTTATCAAAATTTTTTTTAGAAGAAGAAACAGGAAGATTTTCTAAAAAAAACATTAGTTTTATTAGTTTAGTAAAAAGAGATCAAACCCTTTCTTGTGCACCCTTAATAAAAGGTTTTATAGAGGCTTCGTTAACTATAAATAAAAATGTAATTACAGATCAACCATGGAATGTCGAAGATATATTACCTTTGTTAGAAGAAGTAGTAAGAAAATTGTGCAAATTTTCTTTATATAATTGTATAGAAGGAAAAAGAAAAAAAAGAAATCTTTTAGATCTTTTTGAACATCTTTTGTTAGCAGTAATTCATGTTAATAGTTTTAATGAAGGGAAATATTTTTTATATGATCTTTGGATTAAAAAGGATTTGTTTTTATTTAAAAACATTGGGATAAAGAACAAAGTATTAAATTTGTTAGAAAAATATTTAAGACATGTTTTTGATAATGTATTAGTTAAAGAAAGTGTTTTAGAAGATAATTTATTGAAGAATTCTTTGGCTACAGATCATTCGATTGATTTAAAAAGTATAATGATTACATCTGGAATATTGGAAGATGGAGTAGATGTAATAGAGAATATGAATGAAAGTGGGACGGAGAAGATTTTTGAACAATCTAGAGAAAGTGTTTTAGAAGATAATTTATTGAAAGATTCTTTGGCTACAGATCATTCGATTGATTTAAAAAGTATAATGATTGCATCTGGAATATTGGAAGATGGGATAGATGTAATAGGGAATATGAATGAAAGTAGGACAGAAAAGATTCTTAAAACAACTAGTAAAATTAACATAGATAACATTACTACAAGTAAAATAAAAGAACTACTTTTTAAAGTCTCTAGGGGTGATTTTAATGAGTTAGAGGAAGTTTTAAAAAGTAAAGATTATTTAAAAGAATGTAATCAAGAAATTCAGTCTATTACTAAGGAAGAAACACTTTTTAGTGTTTTAATATTAGCAGTTAAAGATATTTATTGTAGACATAGAATTTGTCTATTATTTTTAAAAAATGGGTTTACTTCTGAAACAATAGTTAGCAAAAATATGAGTTTAGCTAGTTATTTATGTAGTTTGAGAAAAAGATCTCCTCTTATTGAGCATCAGCATATTTTAATGGAAACTTTATGTTTAGTATTTTTCTTTTTTAAAGAAGGAGTTTCAATAGAAACTGCTTTGGAGAAACTCACAAGTGATCAAGATAAAAAGAGATTGTCCAATTTTTTTATAGATAGAAAAACAGGGAATTTTTCTAAAAAAGAAATCGATTGTGTTAAATTAATAAAACAAGAATTATTTGCTCCTTATTTGCCTCTAGTTAAGGGTTTTTTAGATGCTTCATTAGTTATGAATAAAAATATTGTTACAGAAAAATCATTAGATATTGAATATATATTTTCTTTGTTAAATGAAGTAAAAAGAAGGTTATGCAATTTTTTAGATTTCAATTCTAAAGAGCAAGAAAGAAGAGCAAAAAATCTTTTGATTATTTTTGAATCTCTTTTATTATCTATGATTCATAACGATAGTTTAAATACAAGAAAAGATATATTCTTATCTCTTTTTAAAAGAGAATCTTTGTTTTTTAAAAACTCCAGAATAGAAAAGATCGTATTATCTTTAATAAAAAAATACTTAGGTAATTTTCTTAATGAAAATAATTCTAAATTTTTATGTTTATCGAATAATCAGCAGATTAATTTAGAAAAAGCTTTATCGGAAGTTTTTGAAATAACAATTTGTGAAAAAGAAGTTGCAGATCACTTTGTAAATTTTAAGCTTTTAAAAAAGCTTAATAAAAGCAATTTAAATTCTTCTGATAAAGATAATATTGAAAAAATTTTCTTAGAACTTTTGGATAGAGATTTTAGTCAAATAGAAAATATTTTAAAAAATCCTATTTATTTGCAAAAATATGATGAATTAATTCTTGATAAAAATGGCAAAGAAACCTTTTTTAGTTTTTTAATATCTGAGATAGATGATGTTCATATTAGGCATAAACTTTGTATATTATTTTTAAAATATGGATTTTCTTTGGAAACGGTAGTTAGCCAAGAAATGAATATGGTTAGTTATTTATGTAGTTTAAGAAATCGAATGAATCTTGTTAAAAATCAGTGTGTTTTACTGGAAACTTTATGTGCAATTTTTTTCTTTTTTGAAGAAGGAGTTTCAATAAAATCAGCTTTGCAAGAATTAAAAAGCAATCAAGATAGAAGGTTATTAGAGACATTTTTTTTGGATGAAAAAACACAAAATTTTTCTAAAAATGGTATTAATTTTATTCATTTGATAAAAACAGATGTTAATTATACATATTTTCCTTTGCTGCAAGGTTTTTTAGATGCTTCATTAGTTATAAATAGAAATCTTCTTACAGGAGAAGAATGGAATGTTGATTATATACTTCCTTTATTAAGCGAGATAAAAAAGAAATTATGTAATTTTTTCAAGCAAAATACTAGAGATCAAAAGAGAAGAAAAAAACTTTTGTTGAATATTTTTGAATCTTTGCTATTGGCAACAATTCACCCAAATAGCTTTAGTGAAGAAAAAAGAATTTTATATAATTCTTGGTTTTACAGAGAAACATTTTTGTTTAAAAGTGTTGAAATAAAAAATGAAGTACTAATTTTATTTCAAAAACATTGGGGACATATTCTTAGTAAAAGTTTTGAAAATTCTTACATTTCGTCTAATGAACGAATAAATTTGAATAATTTTATGATTTTTCCTGAAACAGCAGAACTATTATATATAACTAAAAATCAAGATGAAACTATGCAAAGTTTTAATTTGAAGAAAAGATCAATAACCGGTTTTCAACAGGAATCTCAAGATGTGATGAATAAGAAAATAAGACTTTTATAATAATTGATCTTATTATGGATGTTTTTCAATTAAGGATTTTTTAAATATTTTGTTTTCAAATAAAAATAACTTCTTTTTTTTTAGATAAAAGAATTATAAAATTGTTCATAATGAAAATGGTTTAGATGAATAAATTTTATTTTTCAAAAAGTAATCTATTTTTAGAAACTTTTCAAATATTACCTTTAGTAGATATAGATGTGTCTAAAAAATGGTGATTTTCCTATTGATTTGTATGAACAAACAGTTAATAAAGTAGTTTCAGATATTATTGGAAAGAACGATTTTAATGAATTAGAAAAAATTTTAGAAAACTTTGTAAAATTGCAAGTATATTCTATACAGGTTAAGAAATGTTTATTTAAAGAAACTTTCTTCAGTATTTTATTTAAATCAATAATTAGTTCCATTCATAGATTTGAATTAAATTAGTTTTAGAAAATTATGATTATAAAGATAAAGAAGAATTATCTTTTTATTTTCTTAAAAAAGATACTGTTTGTAAGTGAGTTATTTGTAAAAATTTGATTTTATTTAAAAAAGCAATGCTAGGTTTATAGTAGTAAGCATTTAACAAAAGCTTATTTAGAAGCATTAATGATTATTAATAAAGATGTTTTTATAGGAGAACCTTGGAATATTAATAGGTTATTTTTGGGAAAATCATTACTATATTATGTCGCAAATTTATGCAATTCTTCATTACGATACATTTTTGAAGTTCTTTTAAAATTAGGAGTTGATCCAAATCAAATAGTTAAAAAAATATTTAAGAAATCGGTAGTTAGTAATAGTGTTAATAAATTAGCTTTTTCTAACTGTAAATATATAACTTTGCAAGTTTTGTTAATAGATAAATTAAATATAAAAATAGAATTTTAATTTTATTAAAAATTAATTTCTTTTTTTTAAAAGAATTTTTTTTTGAATTAAATTTAATAAAAATATTAAAATATATATTGTTTTTTTATAAAAAGTTTTTTAGTTAAATTATGTCTATACCAATCACTCAAGCAAATTTTGATTTACATTTGAATGGAGAACTATCTTTAGATTTCAAATTATGTCAAATTATTTCACTGGGATATAGTCAGTCTTTAGAAGCAAGTTTAAGTAGAGGTGTTTCTTCTAATTATGTTTTAAACGAAGATGTTTTAGTAAATGGTTATTCTTTTAGTAGAGGATCTTGTCTTCTTTCTATAGTTTGTCAATGTTGCACTTTTGTGTATCATCCTTGGAATTGTATGAGTATGATAAATTCCTTATTAAATCAAGGAGTTGATTTGGAAAATAGTCCTGGGGGGGGGGTATGCGAGTGTTTTAGATTATGTTTGTGCTAATGAAGATTGTATTTTTGAGGAAATTATAATAACTCTTTTAAAAAAAGTTCCTCGAAGGAGAATGGAACAAGCTTTGTTGCAAGTATCTAGCTTTTCTCGTAGAAAAGAACTTCTTAAAGCAATAACAGGTTCATCTCAATTTACAGTTTTTAGTGCTAATGAAGTCAATCAGTCGCTGCTTCAGGGAGATGAATCAAAATTAAAAGAATTATTGGATGCTGGATTAAATCCTGATTATGTTTTAGAACAAGATATTTTTTTAGAGGAAAATGGAACATTGCCAAAAGGGATTTCTATGTTATTGGCCGTGTTAATTTTAATAACTTTGAAGAAAAATAATGAGCCTTTTATTTGGCAATTGTTTGGGATTTTAGCGTTATTATTGGAAAACGGAGCTTCTTTAGAAAACAAGTTTTTTGGGGTTAGTGCTTTAGATTATGTTTGTGAACATGAAAGTAGCATTCCAAGATGTATAGTTTTATGTTTACTAGGTTCTGTTAGTTTAAGTAGCGCTTTATTAGCTTTAGATAAGGTAGAAGATCTCTCTGTTAAAGAAAGCTTAGAACGAGATTTAAGATTAAATACACCTTTATTTCCATCAGAAAAATATGGAATAGAAAATGCTTTTAAAGAAATTTTTCAAAGTGTTTCTAGTATATCTAATGAACCACATAGACCTTATGTTAAGACAAAATATGAATCATCAGATGAAGAATAATTAGTTACATAAATGGTTTTTAATTTTATTTTTTTAATATATAATTTTAACTATTAGAAAATATTTTTAGCTATTTTAAAAAAAAGTTTTTAGATTGAAGATTTAATTTTAGCTGTATTTTCTAGAAAACTGAAATAGTGAAACTAATTTTATTCAATAAATGATTTTTTTGAAGGGAGCTCATAATTATCTTAAGCCTGATGAAGAAGTTGACTAGAAAGATATCTAAATAATTTTGTTAATTATTTTGTTTAGAAAAAGTTATTTTCACTATAAAAAATAAGCTTTTTTGTTAAATTTTTTTTAGGAAATCTTAATAAGTCGTATTTATTGTTTATTTCAATAATAGATCCTTCTTCCATAACGGCTATCCTATCCGATAAAAATTGAATAGCTAGTAAATCATGACTAACAAGAAGAAAAGTTATATTAAATTTTTGTTTTATTTTTTGAAATAATGATAATATTTTCTTTTGATTAATGGGATCTAAAGAAGATGTAGGTTCATCACAAATAATTAAATCTGTTTCAGATAATAAAGCTCTTGCAATAGCTATTCTTTGTTTTTGACCTCCACTAATTTGATAGGGAAAAAGGGGTAATATTTCTGGAGATAGACCAACGAAATTTAAAACTTCTTCTATTTTATTTTTGAAAGTTTTTTTATTTTTTTTTAGTAAATCTAGAGGTTCTTTAAGAGAGAAGTAAATGTTCATTCTTGGATTTAAAGAACTTTCTGGATCTTGAAAAATTGTTTGAATTGAATAATTTTGTTTTTGTTTAGGAAGATAATAAAAAAGATTTCCTGAAGAAGGGGATATTAATCCTTGAATAATTGAACAAAGAGTGGTTTTTCCTGAACCACTGGGGCCTATTATTCCTAAACATTCTCCTTTATAGATTTCTAAAGAAATTTCATTTAATATATAGTGTTTTTTTGAATTTCTTATAAAAAATTTACTAATTTTTTCTACGGAAATTAGAGTAGTTTTCATTTTTAAAGTTTATTTAAAATGATAATTGTTATTTGAGAATAGAATTTTTGATATTTCTTTTTTAGGATTTTTTATAATTTCGTTTATATAGCCATGTTCTATAATTTTTCCTCCACTAATAATAAGTATTTTGTCACATAACTTTGGAATTAAAGAAAAATCATGAGAAATTAAGATTAGATTAAATTTATAGCTTGTTTTCAGTTCTTGTATTAAAGAAATTATATGTTGTCTAGAAATAGGATCTAAAGAAGATGTGGGTTCGTCTGCTATAATAAGACTAGGATTGCAGGAAATAGCTATGGCTATTAATATTTTTTGTTTTTCTCCACCGCTAAGTTCAAAAGGATACTTTTTTAAATATTTAATAGGATTAGGGATTTTTACTTTTTCCAATAAATCCAAGGTTAACTCATATATTTCTTTCTTTTTTTTTGGAAAATGATATAAGACTGATTCTGAAATTTGTTTTCCAATAGGCATTTTAGGATTTAAAGAAGATGAAGGATTTTGAAAAATCATGCTAAGTTCTAATCCTAAAAACCTTTTTATTTTATTAGTCTTTGATAGGATAGTGTTTTTAAAAATAATGTTTCCTTCAATGTTAAATTCTTTAGGAAGCAAGTTCATAATTGATTTTGCTAGTAAAGTTTTTCCAGATCCAGAAGGTCCTACAATTGCTAAAGAAGAAGAAAAAGGAAGAGTAAAAGAAAGATTTTCTATAAGAGTTTTTTTAGATAATTTATTTACACTAACGGTTAAGTTTTTAACAGTGAGTAATGATTGAATTTGACAGTCTCCTTATGAATATAGCTTTGATTAAAACATAAATAAGATATTTCATCTAGAAAAAATAATTGGATTCAATATTTGGTTTTATTAGTTAGATAAAAATTAACATTTTTTTATTTTTTTTGAAATTTTTTCTCCTATGTAATTAAAAGTAAAAATAAGAATTCCTGTTGTAAGAATAGGAAATAAAAAAACCCAAGGATAGTATAACATAGAAGGTAATCCTTCTTTAACTAAGGTTCCTAAAGTAGCTTTTGGAGGTTGTATTCCTAACCCTAGAAAACTTAGAAAAGCTTCATTATATATTATAGATGGAATAGATAATATTACTGCAGATAAAATAGGTTCTATAGAGTTTGGTAATAAATGTTTGAAAACAATATAACAAGGGTTTCCACCTAAGGTTTTTGCAAATAAAACATAATTTTTGTTTTTAAGAACAAGAAATTCACTTCTAACCATTCTAGCTATGGGAATCCATCCTGTTAAAGAAAGAGCTATAATTAATGAAAGTATCCCACCATTTTGAAAGATAATCATTAGTATAATGACCATTAAAATATATGGTATAGAATAGATTATATCTGAGATTTTCATAAGAAAAATATCTATTTTAGGGGGTGAAAAAGCTGTTATTGTTCCCCAAATAATTCCTATTAAAAAGTTTATAAAAGAAGATGATAGAGCTATAAATAAAGATAACTGCAATCCTAAGATAGTTCTAAAAAATAGATCTCTACCAAGATAATCAGTTCCAAACCAATGGTGCTTAGAAGGAGCTTTAAAAGCTTGTTCTATAAATGTTTGAGAGTGATCTTTTATTGATAAAGAAATTAAAATAAAGATGAGAAGAATAAAAAGAATAAATTTATAAATATAGGAAAAATGTATGTTTTTAAAAATTTTTTTCATTGAGTGATTTTCTTTTTAATTCAGGATCGAAAAGGAATATAATTATATCTATTAAAAACGTTATTATTATAAGAATGACACTATAAAATAAAGTAAGACCCATAATTATGGGATAATCTCTTTGCCATATGCTTAAAATAAATTGTCTGCCTAATCCTGGAATACCAAAAATTGTTTCTATAATAAATGTTCCTGTAAGAATATTTGGAATAGTTAGAGATAAATATGTAAGAATGGGGTTTGTAGCTTGTGGTAATGAATGTTTAAATATAATTTTTTTTTGACTTAAACCTTTTATTTTTGCCAATGAAATAAAATCTTGGCTTTGAGTATTGATTAGGGTAATATTTATTAATTTTGCAATATAAGCGGTTGGCAAACTTGATAAAGCTATAGTTGGAAGTATTGTATGAGACAAAGAACCCCAAGAAGCTATAGGAAAGCAATTAAATTTTACAGAAAAAATGTACTGTAGAATTATACCTAGAATAAATCCATGAAAAGTTAAACTTAGATTGGACCACATAGAGAAACAGAAAGAAAACCAACTTTTATTAAAAATGCTAGATATTATTCCAAATAATATTCCTAAACAAATAGATATAGTTATTGCTTGAATTCCTAGTCGTGCAGAAATAGGAAAACTTTTAAAAATAATTGAACGAACAGTTTGTTCTTTATAAGCTAAAGAGTAACCAAAATTAAAATTAAAGGCGGATTTTAAATACAATAAAAATTGAGAAAAATTAGATTGGTCTAGATGATATTTAGATTTAAGAGATGATAAAGTTTCTTCAGAGATGAATTGTTCTTCTATAAATGGATTTCCGGGAATTTTCTTCATAAAAATAAATGTTAAGGAAAAAATGCAGAAAAGTGAAAAAAGACTAAAAATTAATTTATGATATATATATTTTTTCATTAATAAGTATGTATAAAATATTTAGTTTTTAAGCATTTTATCAAATTTATTTTAAAAAAAGTATCAAATAATGTTGGAGAAAATTTATGTCAAAGTAACTTTTAATTACATACCTTATAGAAGTTGTTATTATCTAATAAAGAAAAAAAATTTTTATTACAAGCATTGGTAGTGAAAAGTTTTTAATTTATAGTAACGTAATTTAAGTTAACAGCACCTGAAGAATAAAATATCACTCCTTTTACATTTTCTGGTAAAGCGTAGTCAAATGAATAATGATACAAAGGTAATACAGGTAATTCTTTAAGTAAAATTTTTTCTGCTTTTTGTATCAGTTGATGCCTTTTTTCATCATTCATTTCTTTTTCAGCTTCATTGATTAAACTAGAAAATTCGTTATTTTTCCATTGAGAGTATTTTTGTTGAGAATTATCTGATAAAATTTGTAGGAAAGACAAAGGATCTACAAAATCAGCAATCCAATCTGCTGTAGAAATTTGGTAATCCCCCTGGTTTCTTTTTTCTAAGAAAAACCGATATTCAAATCCTTGTAAATTAATGAAAAGATTTAAATGTTTTTTCCATTGATATTGAATTTCTTGTGCAATAGCAGCACATCGAGAATTAGAAGAAGGATAAATTAAAGTAATTTGAGGAATTTTTTCTACTGTTAAATTAAGTTCTTCTAAAGCTTCTTCAAAAAGCTTTTTTGCTAGAACAAGATTCACTTGTGTATTTAAAAAGTTTTCTGGTAAAGAAGATAAAGATTTCGGAAGAACAGATATTGTTTTAGATTGATTACCTTTTAAAATATATTTAACAATAGATTCTCTATTTAAAGATAATGATAAAGCTTGACGTAATTTAGTATTGTTTAATGGAGGAATATTGGTATTAATTAATAGCCAAAAAGTTCCTGCAACATCGTATGATTTTAATAGGTTTTCAGAAGAAAGTTTATCTCTAGCTTCAGAAAGAACATTAGAAGACCAAGGTTGTCCTAACCAATCTAGGCATTTTTTTTTAAAAAGTAAGACTTCAGTTGCATTATCTGATATGATACTCATATCGATAAATTTTAAGTTTATTTCGGAAGATTCCCAATAACAAGAGTTTTTTTCTAATTTAATATTAAATTTTGGTTGCCAATATATTAATTTAAAAGCTCCATTAGAAACTAAAGGGAATATTGTTTTGTTTTCCTCTGTTGATTTTCTTAAAGATTCATGTACAGGAAAAAATATGGGTAAAGATAATAGTTCCTTAAAGTAAGGGTAAGGTTTTTCTAATTCAATAGTAAAGATTTGATCTGAAAGAATTTTTACTCCAAAATTGTCTTCTCCCATTTTTTGTAATCTAATATTTTTTCCATTTTTTATAATATCCATGAAATGAGCATAAAAAGAAGGAAAATCAGGCTTAAGGACTTGTAACCAAGAAGCCTTAAAATCATTTGCTGTAATAGTTTCTCCATTTGACCAGAATGCTTTTTTTAAATAAATTGTATATATTTTTTTATCTTCTGAAAGAGTAATTTTTTCAGCTAGTCCATTTTCTATTTTGTCTATTTTATTACGACGAGTAAGACCTTCAAATAAGTGAGAAATTAATGAAATGTCTTTGATTAGTCTAACGCATCTAGGATCCCAGGATAAGGGATCATCGCATAAATTAATTCTCAGAGTGGATTTATTTTTATCAGAAAAAGAAGATTTTTGAGAAGAACATGATGTTAAAAAACATGCAACAATTAAAGTTATATAAATTACATTTTTTCCCAAGATGCGAAAGAACATGGCTCTACTTTTTTTTCTTTGTTATACAAGTTAAAAAGAACACTACCTAAACCTGCTATCATAGCTGCATTGTCCGTACATAATTGAGAACTAGGAAAAAAAACAGGACATTCAAAAGTAGTTTTTAATAAGTTTTGAAAATACCTATTATTTGCCACCCCGCCACCAACTAATATGGATTTATAAGATGATGCTTGTAATATACTAGATATTTTTTTAACAAGAGAAAAAAAAGCCGCTTTTTGAAAAGAAGCGGATAAATTTTTCTTTTTTTCTTCAGATAACTTAGGAAAAGGAGGTTGCATAGAAGAATTTTTTCCTTTAATGGTATATAACACAGCCGTTTTTAACCCACTAAAAGATAGATCATAAGGAGAATTTTTTATAATACTGTCTTTGAAATGATACTCATTTGAATTACCCATTTTGGCTAATTCTTCTATGTATTTACCTCCTGGATAAGGGAAACCCAGTAATCTTGCGACTTTGTCAAAAACTTCTCCAATAGCATCATCTCTAGTTTTTCCTATTAACTTAATATTAGAAAAGGAGTTTATAGAGAATATTGATGTATGAGCTCCTGATACAACTACTCCTAAAGAAGGAAATTGAATAGAGTGAGGATTAGTCATAAAAGATGCATATAAATGAGCATTAACATGATTAACTCCAATAAGAGGCAAAGATAATCCAGAACAGAGACCTTTTGCAAAATTAACTCCTACGGAAAGAGATCCAATAAGTCCCGGACAAGAGGCGACACTAATAGCTGTTAAGTCTTTTAAAGTTATGTTAGCTTCTTTTAGAGTTTCTTTTAATAATTTAGGAAAAGTTTCAAGATGACTTCTTGAAGCTAATTCTGGCACAACTCCCCCATAGAGACTGTGAATTTCTTGAGAAGCAATTTTATTAGAAAGAATATGGATACCATTTTTTACGATAGCGCAACTAGTTTCATCGCAAGAGCTTTCTAATCCTAAGATTAACATAAGTAGTTAAAAGATTTATTTTTAAATTCTTATTATGTGCAAATAAAATAATATTTTATAGAATTAGGATAGATTTTTTTATAGAAAAAGAAAATGAAAAAAAGTAAAGAATTAGAGAAATCTTTAGAGAAGTTACTAAAGGCAGGATTGGCTAGAACGCAAAATGAAATAATCCTTCTTTTAAAGAAAGAGGGTTTTATTGTTAATCAATCAAAGGTTTCTAGATTATTAAAAAAATTTGGAACTATTAAAGTTAATAATGAGAATGGAGAATCTGTTTATTGTTTACCAAAAGATCCTCCGGCCCCTAAAAAAAATATTTTAATAAAGAACTTGGTTTTTAACATTTCCTATAATGAATGTTTATTATTTATATCAACAACTCCTGGAGCAGCTTCTATTATAGCTAGGATTTTGGATCATAATCTTTGTAATAAAATTCTTGGAACTTTGGCGGGAGATGATGCTGTTATAGTTATTCCTAATAGTGTTAAAGATTTAGAAATTTTAAAAAATGAAATTCAAAAAATATTGAATTTGAATAATTTTTCATAAAAAAAATGTTTTTTTGAATAAAAAGTCACTTTTTTGATATTTTTTTTATCAAATTTTGTGTTAAAATAAGATAAAGTTTGTTTTTTATAGTAACTATTTATGTATCTTACACTGCTTTTGATGTTAAAAGGTTCTTTATTGACTTTGGCAATTAGTTTATCTTCTATTTCAATAGGGTTACTTATTGGTTTTTTTATAGGAATTTTCAATAGCAAATATTTGAATATTAAATTTTTATCTTTTGTATGTCGATGTTATGTTTCTTTAATTAGAGGAACTCCATTATTTATACAAATTTTAATTATTTATTTTGGTTTACCTTCTATTATAGGATATGATTTATCTCCTTTTTCTGCTGGGGTTATTGCTTTAGGATTAAATTCTTCTGCATATTTGTCTGAAACTATACGTGGAGGAATTAATTCTATATCAAAAGGACAATGGGAAGCTGCTTTATTATTAGGATACTCCAAAAAAAGAAGTTTTAGTTCTGTTATTTTACCTCAAGCTATATTTACAGTTTTTCCTTCAATAGCTAATGAATTTATTTGTTTGATAAAAGAAAGTAGTATTTTAATGGTTCTTGGAGTTCCAGAACTCACTAAGGTTAGTAAAGATATTGTTACTCGTGAACTTGTACCAATGCAAATTTATACTTTAAGTGCTGTGTTTTATTTATCTATGACATCGTTTTTTTCTTTTATTTTTTCTGTTTTTTTAAGCCATACAC
>Cebus_capucinus_imitator_PRJNA485217_SSR118__coassemble_429_pt1 | contig 15951 bp, 12 predicted proteins | sample Cebus_capucinus_imitator_PRJNA485217_SSR118__metabat2_low_PE_019 | metagenome-assembled genome bin Cebus_capucinus_imitator_PRJNA485217_SSR118
ATTATTTACAAATGAAGCATCTAATTCTGTAAAATTTACTTTTCAAGAAGGAGAGCTCACTTTAACAGCTAATTGCTCTAAAGTAGGAGAAGGTAAAGTAAGCATGCCTGTTAACTATGAAGGAGATAAGTTAGATATAGCTTTTAATCCTTTTTTCTTTTTAGACATATTAAAACATAGTAAAGACGAATCTGTAAAATTAGGTATATCTGATTCCTATAACCCTGGAATTATAACAGATTCTACCAGAAGCCTTTTTATTATCATGCCAATGCGTTTACATGATGACTAAATGAAAATAAAATGCTTGTATCTTAAAAATTTTCGAAATTACAAGCTCTCAGAATTTTCTTTTTCTGAGAAAATAAACTATATAGTGGGTAAAAATGCTATAGGAAAAACAACTATACTAGAAGCTATTAGCATTCTTGCTAATGGAAGATCATTTAGAACTAATCAATTAACAGATTGCATAAAGTTCAAAGAAAGTTTTTTTCTAATTGAACTTCTCTTTGAGGATCAAGGTATAGAACAATTTTTATCTTTTTACCTAGATAACAAAGGTAAAAAAATTTCTTATAACTCGATAAAATTAAAAAATTTAGCAAACCTTATAGGATTATTGCCAAGTGTAATTTTTACTCCAGAAGACTTAAATATCATTAACGGATCCCCTAAAGATAGACGTCGATTTATAAATTTATACTTATCAAAAATAGATCGTAACTATTTGTATCATCTTTCTAGATATAAAAAATCATTACAGCAAAGAAACGCTCTTCTTAAAGAAAAAAATATTAATAATAATGTTTTTGATGCTTGGGAAGAACAAATGGCTATATCTGCAGTCAATTTAATTAAATCAAGATTAAAGGCTTGTTCTCACTTTGAAGAAGAAATGAATAATACCCATCAATTATTTGATGAAAAATTTTTAATAAAATATAAATCACAAATTAATCAATCTATAAGTTCTTGTGATACAAAGTTAAAAGAAATCATACAAAAAGAATTTTTAAAAACAAGATATAGAGATTCTATTTCTGGTTTTACTAACTTCGGTCCTCATAAAGATGATATAATTATTCATGTTAATCAAAAAAACGTTGCTTCTTTTGCTAGTGAAGGTCAAAAAAAATGTTGTTTGGCATCTCTTAAATTATCTGAATGGTCTCTAATTCATAAAAACTTACATCAAACACCTGTTATTTGCATAGATGATGTAAAAACAAGCCTAGATAAAGAACGTCTTCTTAAATTAACTAATCATAGTACACTTTTAGGACAAATTATCTTTACTACCCCTTTCTTAGAACAAATAGAAAAAAAACATTCATTCAATATTTTAGATATAGAAAAATCATTTTAATAAAAAAGTTCTTTTATCTTTATTTAAATAAAAAACAAAAAGTTAATTATTAATAAAATAAAAAATATTTATTTTTTATTGTTTTATTCAAAAAAATAATTTAAATTTTTATTATATTAGGTGAAAAATGAAAAAACTGATATTTATATTTATCTTTTGTTTTATTTTTATTAATAAAGTTAATTCTTTTGAAAATAATCTTGATCATTATGGAAAACATTCATTAAAGCAAATGAATTTAATAAATAAAGACAAAGAGTCTGTAGTATGCTTACATGCCTTCTTAAGATCTTATACATCAATGAAACCCATAGGTCGCTTCCTAAATCATCAGAATTACGAAGTATTCTTATGGAATTACGAAACAAGGAAATTTACATTAGAAGAACACGCAGATCATTTAGTTCGTCTCCTACAGAAAATAGCACTTTGTAAACCAGGAAAAGCAATTCATTTTGTAACTCATTCAATAGGTGGGGTTATTGCAAAAGTAGCATTAAGTCACCCAGATTGTCCAGAAGAAGCTAAAATGGGAAAAGCTATTTTTCTAGCTCCTCCTAATGCAGGATCTCATTTAGCTAGAAAATATAGATGTTTAACCGCAGTTCAATTTGTTTTTGGTGGAAAATTAGGAAAACAATTACTCACTTATTGCCCAAAAAAAATGCTCTGTACTGGCAGTCTACCCAAATCCGTAGATACTTTAATTATAAGTGGTTACAAACCAAGTAGATTCATTCCATTTAAAATGAAATGTCCTAACGATGGAAAAGTAGCTGTTATAGAAACAAAATTACCTGGAGTTAATAACAACATTTCTCTAAATGTATCTCACACTTATATTATAGTTAATCCCGAGTGTTTTAAACATATAAAAGAATTTTTAGAAAATAAACCAACAAACACAGATTTAACTAAAAACACAAAAAATAAACTTAATATCTCCACAAAAAATGCAAAACAAAGTACAAACACATTTGTGATTCACTGCTTTGCATCTCATCCTTATCAATTTACTGGCTTTCCTTAAACTAAACGAACAATATCTTGAAAAGTAAGTAAAATAAATAAAATTATTAATAAAATGATAAAAGGAATAATTAATTTTTCTATAAGTTTTAAATTAAGTCTTTTTCCTGAAATCCATTCCCATAAAGAAAAAACTATATACCCTCCATCTAAGACAGGTATTGGCAGTAAATTCAATACAGCCAAGTTAACACTTATTAGCCCCACCCAAAATAAAGCCTCATTTACACCCAAAGACCACCCATGATGTAATGCTTGAACTATTCCTACAGGTCCAGATAACCATTTTACATTCATTCTTCCTGAAAATAAACTTTTTAAAGTCCTTGTCATTTCAGAAAATGTAGAAGCAAATAACTCAAAAGGATTTGGATTATATTTTACAACAAGATCTTGTAGTTGAATACCCAACATAACCTTCTTTCTATTTTCTTCCAACTGATCTAAAAGTATCATTTTTTTAGTTTTATTTTTAATTGTATTAATTGCTTGTTTTTGTTTTTCCATTTCTTCCAAAATCTTATCTTTATTCTCTTTAGAAACATTAAATTGATCCCATCTTCTTGGAGTTACTGGATTTAATAACACAAAATTAGCAGAAACCTTGTTTAAATGATCTAAACCTATGGAATTTGTTATTTTTTCTATTTCTAAAAAATCAAAAGATTTTAAAAACTCACTATCTTCTTCAAAATTGTATGTAGGAATAGTTCTAATTTTTTCTAAATCTCTCTTTACAATAATTAAAACTTTATGCTCCTGAACTAATTTCAATATCTCATAACTACTATAAACAGGTTGACCATCAACAGCTAAAATTAAATCTCCTACTTGCAAAGGAGAAAAAGAATCTTTATTGATCTTTAATTCATCTAATAAATTCGTAGATAAAGGTAACATTTTTTCTACATAACAATTATTTCCAATCACATAAGGCAAAATGAACAATGAAGACCATTTCCCTTTTAAGTGAGCTTCATACTGACAATCAATTAAATCATTTCTTAAATATACTGGAAGAGACATTTCCCCAGCTAAAATTCTTGGTTGTCTAGATAAAAAGATTTTGTCATTTCTTTTAATAGTAAGTAATGCATATTGTTCATTTAAAAGAGCGCTCATTTGATCCAAAGAAAATAACAATTCACCGTCCATCCAAACTAATCTATCTCCATATTTTATTCCTGAATCTATCATTGGAGAACCTAGAAGTAATTTATTATCTTTTCCTTGAATTTTATCATAAATTAGATAACGAGCACTGCTAAAAGGAATTGTAAAATTATGTTGATCAACGAATAACTTTGGATGCACAATTACTTTAAATGGAAAATTCTTATTTTTCTGAAAATCATAACGTTCTCCACTAAGATGAATTGTTGATCGGTCAAGAATACTTGTATAAAGAATATCCTTTATACCTTCATATTTTTTCCCATTACAACTCAAAATACGATCCCCTTTGCGTAATCCTGCTTTATAAAATTCAGAACTAGGAGAAACCCAACCCACTACTTGTGTTAATTCAGAAAAACTCTTATCTCGACCCCCAAAAAGCCAAATCATAAAAAAGAAAAACATAGCAAAAATCAAATTTGCTAAAGGACCGGCAATTAAAACATAAATTCTCTTTAAAGGTGATTTATTATAAAATCCATCTTTAATATCATAAGGATTAACAAGCTCATAAGCAGTTCCTTCTTCTTTCTTTTTTCTTTTAAACTCCATTCCTGCTATACGAACATATCCTCCTAAAGGAATTATTCCTACTCGCCATTCTATTCCTTCTTTAGAACACCATTTAAATAAAGCTGGGCCAAAGCCTATACTAAATGCTTCAACAGTCATTCCCACACTTTTAGCAGCCAAAAAATGACCTAACTCATGAATAAATACCAATAAACCAAGAGCTAAAGCTGCGAGAATTAAATATATAATTGTCATAATAAAAACCTTAACCTAATTTTATATAGATAGAGCGCGTAATCTAGACTCTTTGTCTATAACTAATACATCATCTAAAGAGCTTATCTGCTTTTTAATATGCTCTTCTATTATTTTTTCTAATTTTATTACTATATCTTTCCAAAAAATTTCTTTTCTTAAAAATCTAGAAACAAGTATTTCATTAGCAGCATTAAAACAACAAGGATAACTTCCTTCTTCCATCATAACCTTTTTAGCTAAAGAAAAACCTCTAAACTTTTTTTCATCAATAGGAAAAAATTCTAAAACATTACCTTTTAAAAAATCAAAATAAGAAGAACTTAAAGGCAATCTTTTAGGATAAGAAAGAGCATATTGAATAGGATATTTCATGCTTGTTGGAGACATATGAGCTATAATATTTCCATCACAAAATTCAACCATGCCATGTAACAAACTTTGAGGATGGACTATTGCTTCTATTTTTCTCGGTTCAATATTAAACAACCATCTGGCTTTCATAAGTTCTAACCCTTTATTAATTAAGGTAGATGAATCTACAGTAACTTTGGGTCCCATTTTCCAAGTTGGATGTTTAAAAACATCTTCATAAGCAACATTATCTACATCTTTATATAAAAAAGGCCCTCCAGAAGCAGTAAGTACAATTCTTTTTACTTCATTTAATGGACGAGAATCTAAACATTGAAATATAGCACTATGTTCACTATCTATCGGAATGATTGAAGCACCAGACAAAAATTTCTCTTTTATAAGATATTCTCCTGCAGAAACAATTATTTCTTTATTACTAAGACCAATGATTTTTTTTGACCTAATAGCAGCTAAAGTAGGCTTCAAAGCTGCCATTCCAGAGATAGCAACTATTACAATATTTGCTTCAGAAAGAGAGGCCAATTTGCTTATTCCTTCTTCACCAAAAAGAAAATCTACATTTTTTGCTTCTTTAAACAAAAGATCTGCATTATTATCAACAGCAACAATTTTAGGAGAAAATTTTTTAATCTGTTCTTTAAGTAAATCAAGATTAGTTCCTTTAGCAGATAAACCTATAACTGTATAATCCTCTAATTGACTTATTACATCTAATACTTGAATACCAACATTTCCTGTAGAACCCAAAACTATAACATTCTTCATTAAAAACTAAAGGATAAAAATACAAAAATGAGATAATAAAGACTAATAGAAGAATTGTCAATTCTCTCTTAATTTTCTTGATCTAATAAAAAAATTTCTTAAGTAATTTAAGAAAAAAGCACACGAATAAATAAATATAAGAACAAGGGAGATCAATCCTCCACTAGATAAACCTACTCCAATTTGAGTCAAAACATGCCTAGACAAAGCTGTTCCTAAAATTGAACCTAAACAACCAAATATCATTGATAAAAAAATTAACCATTTTACTGATTTTGCAAATAATTTAGCAGTAATAACTGGAATTATCAAAAAAGATAAAGATAAAAGCACTCCCACAGCTTTAAAAGCAGAAACTAAACTTAAAGAAGTTTGCAATAATAAAATATAGCCAAATAAAGTTGGAGAAAAACCTAAAGCTTTAGAATATAAAACATCAAATGAATAAATAAGAAATCCTCTAAATAAAAATGTCACTATCAATAAGTTAATTAATAAAACATATGAAACATACTGTAAATCTTTAATAGTTAAAGCATCAGCATTTCCTAAAACTAATTCTGTTCCAACATGGGTTGATTTTGATAAATAAACTAATAGAATTAAACTTAAAGCAAATAAAAACGAAAAAATAAAAGCTATACTAGCATCTTCTTTTATGTGAAAAAAATCAGAAATAGTTCTAATTAATAATCCAGTAAATATGGTTGTGATAACAGAAGAAATTATTAAATTAAAAATACTAAGATGTAAAATATCTCCAGAAAATAAAGCAACAATAACTAAACCAAATAAAATAGTATGAGAAATTGCATTAGCAAACATCATCATTCTTTTTAATAAAAGAAAAGAACCTATAATAGCACCAGAACATGAAAGCGAAATAAAAACTAAAATTTGCAATTCATCTATGTACAATCCTGTTTTTACAACATGAAACAAAGAAAACAACCTACGAATTAAAACAACAAAAAAAGAAAAAAATGTTGCATTGGTATAAGGACTAATTGAAGAAAAAAAAGTAATTAACATTAATACTCTGCTCCTCCAGGAATTAACTGATTATGAGGATCATAAGTAGGTTTATTAAGGGATGTAAATAATAACTTTTCTAAATCAGGATTAATAACATGCTCTATTTCTTCAGCTAAAGGATGTACCTGTTCTTTATTAAAATCTAAAGAATTCACCAAATATAATTCCCATAAACGATGTAATCTAACTATTTTTTCAGCTTTTTCTTTACCCAAAGGTGTCATTAACCAATTATTATTTTTTGTGTTTTTTATCCATCTTCTGAAAAAAATAAGTACAAATAAAATATTTTTTAATTTGTTATTAGAAAACATTTCTAAAAATCTAGAGCTAGAAACTAACTCTTCTTTGGAAAAAACTTCTTCTCCTTTATTCGATAAAAACCAAATAATTTTAATTAAATTTTCTTGACTTATAGAAATTTTAAATAATTTTTTTCTTAAAAATTTTGTAACTAAACCATGTTTCAATCCAAAAAATAAAGAAAAAATTACAAAAATTCCAGAAATAACAACTACTAAAGGACCCGTAGGCAAATATGCTTTTCCTGAAGAAGTTTCAACCGAAAGAATTAATGATAATAAAGCACCAAAACAACCAGAAAAAGCACCAAATATAATCGAAAGTGAAATAAATGAAGAAAATTTATTTGTAAATTGCTTAGCAGCTAAAGGAGGAGCTACTATCATAGAGGAAATCAAAACTACACCAACAGCACGCATTCCTAAAACAATAATCAACGATAAAAAAAATAAAATTAAATTATTTACTAAAGTTATTTTTATCCCAGAAACCTTTGCATAATCATAATCAAAACAAATAACTAATATACTTTTATAAAATAAAAGAACAAAACTAAGGCTAAATAAAAAAATTAAAAAAGAAACAATTGTTTCTATTTCACTTAAAGTAGCAGCTTGACCATACAAATAAGAATTTATTTTAATATAAACTAAAGGAGAAGCAGTTTGAGCATATGAAGAAAAAATAATACCCAAACTAAAAAACAAAACTAAAACAAAGCTTAATGAAGAATCTTCAGTCAAATAAAGTTTTTTTCCAAAAAAATTAATACAATAAAAACCAATAAATGCAGCTAAACTTCCAAAAAACAAAACAACTAAAGAAGAACCAAATTCACTAAATATTCCATCAAATATCAGAACTGCTAATAAAATCCCCGGATAACTAGCATGAGATAAACTTTCCCCTAGAAGAGATTTTTTACTAACTAATAATAAACTTCCCCATAAAGCTGTAGTCATACAAATAAAACATAAAGAACCCAAAGTTAAAATAAAAACTGGGTTAAAAATAACCTCTAGCATTAAATCGTTCCTTCAAACTTATTTCTTGCTAGTCTCATTGCATGATCTAACATAGAAACATCTCTACCATATGTTAAACGAATAATCTCTTGATTAAAAATATCTTTAGTAAATCCATGAGCAACTATTGTTTTATTTAAAAAAAGAACATAATCAAAAAACTCCAAAACATCTTCCAAGTGATGATAAACAACAATAACTGTTTTTTTTCTTTGCTTTAGATCATGTAAAGTTTTCATAATAACTTCAAAAGAAGCTTTATCTACTCCAGCAAAAGGTTCATCCATTAAAAAAATCTCAGCTCTTTGCATTAAAGCTCTCGCTAAAAATAACCTTTGCTGTTGTCCTCCAGATAATTGACCTATTTGCCTATATACATATTTAGACAAACCCACTGCTTCTAAGCAAGTTAAGGCAAGTTCTTTTTGTTCAGAAGAAATACGTTTAAATAAACCTAATTTTCCATAAGAACCCATAAGAACTAAATCTAAAACAGTAATAGGAAAGTCCCAATCAATATGGTTCTTTTGTGGTATATAAGCAATTTTTTCCCTTATCTTAGAAAAAGGTTTTCCAAAAAAAGAAACACTTCCAAAATTTGGTTTAATTAAACTTAAAGAAGCTTTAATTAAAGTACTCTTACCTGCTCCATTTGGTCCTAAAATTGCAACAACTAAACCAGATTGAGGCAAAGCAAAAGAAATGTTACATAAAACCGACGATAAATCATAGTTGACGGAAAGTTGTTTTGCTTCCCAAGGAGATTCCATTTTCTCATTATTCATCTATTAACTCTTGCTTTACCAAATTTACATTATGTTGAAACATTTCAAAATAAGAAGAATTACTCCCTAAAGAATCCCCACATAAAGGTTTACGAGACAACCGAACCTTATTGCTTCGACAAGCTCTTTTCACTTTCTTTAAAACATTACCATTTAAATTAGACTCTAAAAAAATAACACTAACATCAAACTTCTTAATAAAATTTATAACATCAATAATATCCCTAGAACTAATTTGTGCTTCTGGAGAAAGGCCTTCAGGAGAGCAGTACCTTTCTTTCCAGGTGTCTCCTTTATTATCTTCAATAACAAAATATCTTTTTACAAAATAATTGAATGCATTATGACCTGAAACCAAATATTTCTTATTAGAAGGAATGCGTCCTAACAAATCTTTTGCCCAATTATCTAAATCTAACATCTTAAAAAAAACAGTTCTTGCTCTCTCCTCATAATAATCAGCATGTTCACAATCTATTTCTATCAATTTATCTTTTATAAACTCTATACAATGGGACCACAAAAATATATCTAACCAGATATGAGGATCTAATTGTCCATCCAAGTTAATAATTAAATCCGGATACTTCTCCAAAATCCTATCACCAAGAAATACTGATTTCTCATTTTCCTCTAAATTCCTTCTAAGACTTTGACTATGCTCCAAACCTAGCCCATTACAAAAAATAACATCAGCCAAAGAAATTTTCTCATCATCACCCTTAACTAATTCATAGGAATGAGGATCTAACTCTCCATTAATTAAAGAAAGAGAATCAACAAATTCTCCTCCAACTTCGTCTACTAAATCCTTAATCATCCTAGTTGTAGAAAGTACTTTTATTCTAAATTTATTATCATTACTAAAAGATGAACGTTTAACTTTTAAAGAAGAACAGCTAGAAGCTAAGATACCAAGAAAAAGTAAAGATAAAAATTTGATAAGTCGAATATTCATAAGTAATTCCCACTTTCATTTCTAAAAATAATACAAAAAAATAAGTTAAGAATTCAAGTTATCTATTTTATAAAAAGTTTAGTTTTAAGGAGAATATTTTTTAAAATTAATATTGCACAAAATTAGTTCAACATCATAAAATGGCGAAAAAATTAAACTTACCTATTACAAAAGTAGAAAATAAAAGTATTATTAAAACCCAAAGTCTAATTAATAAAGGAAGGTAGCCATGGCTTTTGCAGAAACAACTGATTTGGCAAGTGAACGCGAAATTGAAAAATTTATTGAAAAAGCAATTCAAAAAGTCTGCGGCAATGGAGAAAATGATTTGTGTAGATATCTTCCAGGTCCAAGTGGTGGATATATGCATCATTTTACTCTAAAAAAGCTAAAAAATTCCTCACCTGATCAATTACTAAATATGTTAAAAAAATTTGTATTAGATTCTGACTCCCCAAGAGCTTTGGCTCCAAAGCAAAGAGCACCTAGAGGGTCTAAGAAAAAAAAGGATTTTGTTAGTTTTACAAAACATGACATAGATAGGGTATTAGAACTTGCTAGACAAGTTGGAGATAAAGATCTTTTAGCTAGATTCAGCCCAAAAAAGCCATTACCTTCATTAAAAAGAGAACTTGTAAGATCAATCCGAAATAATCAAATAGACTTTGAATTATGGAACGCTTATGTAGAAGCTATTAAATCCACGCATCTTTCTCTTAATTTAGAAACAAATAATGTTTTTAGCTAAAAGTAAAAAAAAGCGATTTAAAAATTCGCTTTTTTTTTCTTTCATCCTTATTTAATTGCAATATCTTAGGTAAAATGATAAAATGTAATACTTGAAAAAGTAATGTTTTATTACCCTTATTTTGATTAATTTTAAATATCTTTAAAAAATTAAGGAGATTTTATGACTGAAACCAAGCAAACGTTTGGAAAATGGCGCTCCTTTCTTTGGCCTGTACATGGATTTGAATTAAAAAAAGTTCTCCCAATGTTCTTGATGTTTTTCTGTATTTCATTTAACTATACAGTACTTCGAGATACCAAAGATGCGCTAGTTGTGACAGCACCTGGATCTGGAGCTGAAGCGATACCTTTCATTAAAGTCTGGCTCGTCGTGCCTTCAGCTGTGCTCTTTATGATTATTTATGCAAAATTAAGTAACGTTTTAAGCAAACCAGCTCTTTTTTATACTATAACTACACCCTTTTTAGTATTTTTCGCTTTATTTCCTACTGTGATTTATCCTTTAAGAGACGTGTTGCATCCAACAGACTTAGCAGACAAAATTCAAGCTATTGTTCCTGCTGGGTTATCTGGACTTATTGCAGCTTTTAGAAATTGGTCTTATGCTGTTTTCTTTGTCTTAGCAGAATTGTGGGGAAGTGTTATGCTCTCCTTAGTTTTTTGGGGTTTTGCCAATGAAATTACAAAAATTAGTGAAGCAAAGAGATTTTATGCTTTATTTGGTGTCGGAGCCAATATAGCTTTATTATGTTCTGGCCCTGCTATTATTTGGGCTTCCAATATTAGAGAAAAACTTCAATTTAACGGAGATCCTTGGGGTTATTCTTTAAAATTATTAATGTCTATGGTTTTAGTATCTGGCTTTATCATTATGGGTTGTTACTGGTGGATTAATCGTTATGTTTTAACAGATCCTAGATTTTATAGCCCAGAAGAAATAGCTAAGAAAAAAGTAAAAACAAAAATGGGACTTAAAGAAAGCTTCCTTTATCTTATCAGATCTCCTTATATGCTATCTTTAGCTATGTTGGTTATTGGTTACGGCATTGCAATCAATATTGTTGAAGTTACCTGGAAAAGCCAATTAAAGCTACAATATCCATCTTCTAATGATTATAGTACCTTTATGGGAGTATTTTCAACACTTACAGGATGCGTATCTGTATTAACCATGTTATTTATTGGTGGAAATGTTGTTAGAAAGTTCGGTTGGCTAAAAGCTGCTTTAGTTACTCCTATTATTTTATTAATTACTGGATCTATCTTCTTCCTATTAGTTATCTTTAAAGATAAAGCTCATGGTCTAATTAGCATGCTAGGTACAACTCCTCTTATGTTAGCAGTTATTGTTGGAATGATTCAAAATATCGTTTCAAAATCAGCTAAATATGCTTTATTTGATCCAACTAAAGAAATGGCTTATATTCCATTAGATCAAGAGCAAAAGGTAAAAGGAAAAGCTGCTATTGATGTTGTTGGTGCTCGATTAGGTAAATCTGGAGGATCTCTTATTCAACAAGGTCTTCTAGTCTTTTGTGGAAGCTTAGCTGCCATGACTCCTTATTTAGCAATTATTCTCTTTGGAATTATTGCTTTATGGATGTTTTCCGCTAAAAAATTAAGTAAAGAATTCTTAGCTTTAACTAGCGAAAGTTCACAGGAATCATCTGCTTCTGCTAAAGAAGAAATAGTTACTTCCACTAAACCCGTGGAAACAACTTCTTAAAAAAAATTTATTATTTTATTAAGAAGCCTTAAAGAAAATTATCTTTAAGGCTTTTTTTTATTTGCTAGAGAATAAAATATTTGATATTTATAATTTCTTTATCTTTTTAATTTAAAATAATAGCAAAACTTGGAACACGATATCTCTCTCATCAGAAATTTCTCTATTATAGCCCATATAGATCATGGTAAATCTACAATTGCTGATCGGTTACTAGAGCTAACAAACACCGTAGAAAAAAGGGAAATGAAAGACCAGCTTCTCGATGCTATGGATTTAGAAAGAGAACGCGGAATTACAATTAAAGCCCATCCGGTTACTCTAGAATATCGCTATAATAATAAAATTTATCAACTAAATTTAATAGACACTCCCGGTCATGTTGATTTTTCTTACGAAGTTTCTAGATCTTTAGCAGCTTGTGAAGGAGCTTTACTTGTTATTGATGCTTCACAAGGCGTACAAGCACAATCATTAGCAAATGTTTATCTTGCCCTAGAAAGAAATTTAGAAATTATTCCTGTTCTAAATAAAATAGATTTACCAGCTTCTAATGTAAACGAAGTTAAAAAACAAATTAAAGATTATATTGGTTTAGATACTACTCATACTGTCTTATGTTCTGCAAAAACAGGACAAGGTATTGAAGATATTTTGCATAAAATAATTACTTGCTTTCCTAGCCCAAAGCAACCCACATCTAATGAGTTACAAGCTTTAATATTTGATTCTCATTATGATCCCTTTGTAGGTGTAATGGTTTATGTAAGAATAGTTAGCGGAGAGTTAAAAAAAGGCTTAAAAATTACTTTTATGTCGTCTTTCAAAAATGATTTTGAAATTCTCGGAGTAGGAATTTTTAAACCCAATGCTATGTTAATTGATCACTCTTTAAAACCTGGTCAAGTTGGATATTTTATAGCAAATATTAAAAACGTAAAAGAAGTCAAAATTGGAGATACTGTTACAACAGTAAAATTTCCCGCAAAATCTCCTCTTCCAGGATTTAAAGAAGTAAAACCTGTTGTATTTGCTGGAATTTATCCTGCAGATTCTTCAGACTTTGAAATATTAAGAGAAGCTATTTCAAGACTACAATTAAATGATTCGGCTTTACACACAGAACAAGAAAGTAGCCATTCTCTTGGCTTTGGCTTCAGATGCGGTTTTTTAGGTTTATTACACTTGGAAATAATTAGTGAAAGAATTACTCGAGAATTTGGTATAGATATTATTACAACTTCTCCAAGTGTTATTTATAAAATAATAACAAACAAAGGAAATACTGTTTTTATTGATAACCCCACACATTATCCAGATCCTTCAGTAATTAATTATATTGAAGAACCTTGGGTTAGTGCTAACATTATTATTCCCGGAGAATATCTCGGTAATTTGATGCAATTATGCATGGAAAAACGAGGAGAATGTCTTAAAACAGAAACTTTAGATGCTAATCGTTTAATCTTAAGTTACGAATTACCTTTAAACGAAATTGTTACAGATTTTAATGATAAATTAAAATCAATTACTAAAGGTTATGGATCTTTTGACTATGTTTTTTCTAAATATAAAAAAGGAAATATAATTAAACTAGAAATTCTAGTTAATGAAGAACCTGTAGATGCATTTTCTTGTTTAGTTCACAAAAACAAAGCAGAAACAAAAGGAAGAAATATTTGTAAAAAGCTTTCTGAAATTATTCCGCAACAACTTTTTCGTATTCCCATTCAAGCAGCTATCGGAGGAAAAATTATTGCTAGGGAAACAATTCGAGCCCTGGCAAAAAACGTAACTGCTAAATGTTATGGAGGAGACATTACTAGAAAAAGGAAACTTTGGGAAAAACAAAAAAAAGGTAAAAGAAAAATGAGAGAATTTGGCAAAGTAGCCATCCCTCATAAAGTTTTTATAGAAATCTTAAAAATTGATGATTAGAAACTTAAAAACTAATCCTGATAATCTTATTCAAATTAACAGGATTAATGTTTTTATGACTAATTATTTTTATTCCATTCTGTATGAAAAAAATTTCCTCTAGGAGCATCTATTCTTTCATATGTATGAGCTCCAAAATAGTCTCTCAATGCTTGAACTAAATTACTTGAAGAAGCATTTGTGGAAAATCCATCAAAAAAAGCAAGTGAAGAAGAAAAACACGGTATTGATACGCCATATAAAGCTGCTGTAGATACTACTTTTCTTAAACTAATTAAACTTTTCTTTAATTCTTCTATAAAAAACTCATCCATTAATAAATTATTTAAATTTGGATTAAGTTTAAAAGCATCATAAATCTTATCTAAAAAAGCACTTTTAATAATACATCCCGCTCTCCAATTTAAAGCTATACTTCCATAATTAAGGTTCCAAAAGAATTTTTCAGAAGCTTTCTTCATTAACATAAAACCTTGAGTATAACTCATAATTTTAGCAGCATATAAAGCATAAAAAATATCATTAATAAAATTATTTGATATAGTATCTTTGCTTATTCCTTTATTAAAAAATATTTGAGAAGCTTTAATTCTATCTTCCTTAAAATTAGATAAAAAACGAACAAAAACAGACTCTGCAATTAATGAAATAGGTATATTTAAATCCAAAGCACTAGAAACAGTCCATTTCCCTGTACCTTTTTGTTCAGCTACATCCAAAATATTGTCGATCAAATAAGATCCATCTTTATCTAAAAATCTTAAAATTGTAGCGGTTATTTCTATTAAGTAACTATTTAGCTCTTTAGTATTCCAATCAGAAAAAATTTGAGACATCTGTTCATTAGGCAAATGCAAAAGATGCTTCATTAAAGAATAAGCTTCGCAAATCAATTGTATATCTCCATACTCTATGCCATTATGAACCATTTTTACATAATGTCCTGCTCCTCCTTCCCCTACCCATTCACAACATGCTTTTCCATCATCTGCCTTTGCTGCAATATCCAAAAAAATTTTTTTAATATAAGGCCATGCTTGAATATCACCTCCTGGCATAATAGAAGGTCCATAACGAGCTCCTTCTTCTCCACCAGAAATTCCGCAACCAAGAAAATAAATTTCTTTACTCTTTAAATAATCACAACGTTTTTCAGTATCTTTGTAAAAACTATTCCCTCCATCTACAACAATATCTCCTCTTTCTAAAAAAGGAAGCATTTGGTTTATTATATCATCTACTGCATTACCAGCTTTTATCATTAATATTATTTTTCTAGGTTTCTTAATTTTTAATATAAAATCTTTAATAAAAACTTCACCATGTAACAAAGAGTTACTATACTGAGAAACAAACTTTTCTAATTTTTCCCTACTCCTATTATATACACAAACAGAATAGCCGTGATCAATCATATTTAAAACTAAGTTCTGTCCCATTACGGCTAATCCAATTAACCCTACATCATAATGCATCATTTTTAATCCTTAATGTAAAAACAATTAATTTTAAACTACACAGTAAACAAGAATTATACTAGAAAAAATCTAAACAGAACTATAAAATCTTGTTATTTGTCCTCGTAGCTCAGTAGGATAGAGCAGTTGCCTCCTAAGCAGCAGGTCATGCGTTCGAATCGCATCGAGGACGATTTACTTATTTGTTTTATTTAAATAAGAATGAATCCCTAAAGCAATTCCTTTTGCTATTTTCATTCTATTACGAGGATCCAAAAGTCTTTCTCTTTCTTTAGGATTAGATAAAAAACCAACTTCTATTAAAACTGCTGGCATTTTCGTTTCTCTAATTACAGAGAAATTTCCTACTTTAACTCCCCTAGAAATAATGTTTGCTTCTGTTTTCAAATTAACTAATAACTCTTCTCCAAGAGTCTTTGATAAATTTGTTCTTTTAAATCCTTTTTTATCAACATAATAATAAACTTC
>Cebus_capucinus_imitator_PRJNA485217_SSR118__coassemble_440_pt1 | contig 15624 bp, 12 predicted proteins | sample Cebus_capucinus_imitator_PRJNA485217_SSR118__metabat2_low_PE_019 | metagenome-assembled genome bin Cebus_capucinus_imitator_PRJNA485217_SSR118
AACACCAGAAATATTTGCAGAAGAACAAACTAAAGGTTCTTTAATGTATTCCATAAGAATTTTTGGTACAAAATGATCGGGACTTCTTATAGCTATATATTCACTATTTATATAAAAAGGATGTTTAAAATTTTTATTTTTTTTTAAAACTATAGTCAAAGGTCCCGGCCAAAATTTAGAAACCAAATTCTCAAAATAAATAGACTGAATAACACTATCTTCAACAATTCCAAATAAAAACTCCATAGAAGAAATAAATATAGGTAATAATTTATCTTTATTTCTCTTTTTTATTTGATAAATTTTTTCTATAGCTGAAAAAGAACTAATTCTTGCTCCAATACCATAAACAGTATCTGTAGGAAAAACTATAGGATAATTTCTAATTAAATATTGAGCAGCTTCAACTAAATCTTTCTCAGAAGTATTTAAAACTCTCATAAAATAATATTCCTAAGTAAAAATTTTTCTAAATTTTTATAAAATAAGCTATTCAATTCAGCTTTTGTTAAATATTTTGATAAAAACTCAGCAAGTAAAGGAAAACATTCCGAAGAACCAAATGTATTATCAAAATATGTATGCGTTAGTGAATAAAAAAAATCTGATCCAAAACAAATAGAATCCAAACATCCCATTATCTCTTTTGCATAAAAAATGTGTTTTAAAAAATCCTCTTTAAAAGAATTTCCCACAAACTTTTGATAAAAATTTAATCCTATTATTCCTCCTCTTCTTACTATTTCTTGAGAATGTTCTTTAATAAGATTTCTCCTTTCCATACAAATATCTCTAAAATTAGAGTGACTAGCTATGGGAATTACACTTAAGTTATTATTATCTAAGAAATTAAATATATCTTCTATTGTTTTATCCGAAGAATGACTAAGATCAATGGGAAGAGAATAATGACTTAGTATCCTTAATACTTCTTTTCCTTCATCTGATAATCCTTTATTATCAGATGAAGCTATAGACCCACAAAATCTATTATTATGATTCCAAACCAAACCTATATAACATAACCTATGTCTTTTCAATAAATAACTTAATCTCTTTTCAAAAAAATCAAAGGGTTCATTTTCTAAACACAATCCCGAAGCATTTTCTATGCTTAATAAAAGATGTAGTTGAGACTTATTTTGTGTAAAACCTTCTTTAATAAATAAAGATTCATTAGCAATTAAAGATTCAAAAATACCTACTTGTTTATTCAATAAAAATACGGATTGATCATTTGTTTCTGTAAAAAGAGCGCAAATTTGTAAAAAAACTCCTCCTTGTTTTAAAAGAGGAATAGAACATCTACTTCTTCTATCATTATAACAATGAGAACTATCCATTGCTAAAAAACTTAATAAATCACAATGAAAATCTATTACTGGTATCACAAAAAGCAATTAATTAAAGGAATTTTAAAGACTGATTTTTATAAAGATTATCAAATTTTTGTCTCATATGAGAACGATTCATAACTTCTTTAAGTTTTAAAAACTCTGGTTTATCTTTATCTTCTTTCCTAATTACAATTACATTTACATACATAGAATTATTTCCATTCTCTAATTTTAAAGCATCTTTATCTGGAATCAATCCAGACAATAAAGCCACATTAGCAGGAATTACTGCTAAATCAACATCTGGTAAACATCTAGATAAAATAGCTGCATCAACTTCCAAAAGTTTTACTTTTGTTAAACAACCTTCAACATCAACTGCAGTAAAATATAAATTATCTTTAGATGCGCTCTTAATTCGTAAAATCCCACATTCTATTAAAAAATTCAATGCTCTATGCTCATTTGATTTATCATTAGGAACTGCTATTACCAATTTATTACAAGCATAATCTTTATCTAACTCTTTCAAATTTTTAATCTTTTCTGAATAAATACCCAATGGTTCAATATGAACTGGTAATAAAATAGAAAAATTATAGCCATATTTTTTTATTTCATTTTGTAAATAAGCACTATGTTGAAAAAAATTTGCATCAATTTGATTACTTTCTAATAACTTATTTGGAATGTTATAATCTTCAATACTTATTATATCAAGATACACTCCTTCATTATCTAACTCTTCTTTTACGACCTCTAATATTTCACTATGAGGTATAGGAGAGCATGCTATTTTAATTTTTACTTTCTGATTTAATTGATGAGAGCAAGAAGAAAAAAGAAAAAATATAAATATAAATATAAATATTATTTTATTAAAAAATACTTTTATCCACCTATGGTCGATTGCATATTTATTCATTAATTACTCCATTCTAATTTTCTTAAATAAAAAAAACTCATATTAAAAATGTTCTTTTAACCAATATTCAATTCTCTCTAATTTTAAGAAAACGAGATGAAATTTATTTAAACTATAAAATTTACTTAAATTATAATTTCTTTAAAAGAATTTAAAATAATAATACAAAATTACATTCCCTTTTTCTTAGAAATAAAATTACTAATAAAATAACCTGAAGTTTGAATAATTCCAACAAGTAAAATTACTATTAATAAAACACTAAACATTATAAAGTAATTAAACCTATAATACCCATATTGAATAGCCAATTGTCCTAAACCTCCTCCTCCAACTAATCCTGCCAATGAAGAATAATTAACCAAAGTAATAAGAACTAAAGTTAAAGATTTTATAAATCTTTCAGCAGATTCTTGTATAATAACTTTAATAACTTGGAAAAGTGAAGCATTTAAAGAAAAAAAAACATCTCGAAATACAAAGTAAGTTTCTGAAACAATTTCTTGTGTTAATCTACCTATTAAAGGAATAGCTCCTACAACTAAAGGAACAATTGAAGCAGTTGTTCCAATACTAGATCCTACAATAAATTTTGTAAAAGGAAACAATAAAATGATTAATATAGAAAAAGGAATAGCTCTAAAAAAATTAAAAATTAATGATAATATTTTATAAAAGAAAAAATTTGGCCTGGGACCTTTATCTTCAAAAATAAATAAAACAATTCCTAAAACCCCCCCTATACAAGAAGAAATTATAAACGCAACAAAAACCATGTATAAGGTACTGATCAACTCCTTAGGAATTAGTAATAAAGCTAATCTAATATCTGCTTGAATATTCATAAATAATTACATTTTCTCTTTTTAAAAACTCTTTAGCTTTATCTCTATCTAATTTATCTCCTTCAATAGCTATTGTTAAAAAACCAAAAGTCTCCTTGCGAAGACAATCTATGTCTCCTTTTAAAATGTTAAAAACAATATTACTATTCTTAGACAAAAAACTAATAATTGGACTTAAAGCCAAATTCTTATTAAAAGAAAGTCTTAAAATTTCCACATTTTTTTTATCACTATAATAAGCTGTTAAAATACCCTTCTCTTCTAAACCCAAAAGCTTTTTAGTTACTTCACTCTTAGAAAAAAGTAACAATTCTTCTATAGTTCCTTCTTCTATTATTTCTCCTTTATCCATAACTAAAGTTCTATGACAAAGCTTTTTCATAACACTAATATCATGGGTTACAAACAAAAAAGACAATCCTAATTTCTGATTAAGATTTAATATAAGATCAATAATTTCTTCCGTAGTAATTGGATCTAAAGCAGAAGTTATTTCATCACAAAAAATTAGCTTTGATTCACATGCTAAAGCTCTTGCTATAGCAATACGTTGCTTTTCACCTCCACTTAGTATATTAGGGTAACAATCAAATTTATGAAGCATACCAACAAGATTCAGATAATGCTTTGCCTTTTCTTGAATAAATTTCTTTGAACTATTTCCCTTGATTTCTAATGGAAAAGCTACATTTTCTAAAGCCGTTTTGCTATTGAAAAGTTTAAAATGTTGAAATATTACTGCTTTAGTATTAAAATTTTTTAACTCATCTTGGTTAAAAAAAATTTCTCCTAAATCAAAATTAGTTAGTCCAGAAATACATTTCAATAAAGTACTTTTCCCTGCTCCACTAAATCCTATAACACCTAAAATCTCTTTCTTTTTAATAGAAAAAGAAATATCATTTAAAATCGTTGTTTCAATGTTATTACTTAAAACTTTCTTAGTTAAATTTTTAACGCATGCAATATCTTCAATATTAAAAAAAAAACTCATAAAACAACAATAAATGAAATGAAATAAAGATTAACTTATAAAATGATAATGGTGCAAGCTTTCTTTTAATTTTATAATATGCGATACCTAGCTACTTACTGATATTTTAATAAAGGAGAATAAATGAACACTTTAAGCTCAATACATCAAAAAATAACCTCTTTATTAGGTCAAGAAGCTGAGGATCTCTTATCCTACGAATGCACAAAAATAAGAAAAAAAGACATTTACATAACTAATGAAAATATTATAGAAGATATTTTTGTAAATTCAGATAGAAATTTAAGGGTGTTAAATTCTCTATCTACATTATTCACTAAAGGAAGGTTAGCTAATACAGGATACTTATCTATTTTGCCCGTAGATCAAGGTATCGAACACTCAGCAGGAGCTTCTTTTAGTCCTAATCCTATCTACTTTGATCCAGAAAATATTGTAAAATTAGCTATAGAAAGTAATTGTAATGCTATTACATCTTCTTATGGAGTTTTGGGATTATTAGCTAGAAAATATGCTCATAAAATTCCCTTTATATTAAAAATGAATCACAACGAATTACTTTCTTATCCGAATTCTTACCATCAAACATTTTTTAGTCATGTACAAGAAGCTTATGACATGGGGTGTATTGGAGTAGGTGCCACAATTTATTTTGGATCTTCTACAAGTAAAGAAGAAATAACTCAAGTAGCCAAAGCTTTCCATTTAGCTCATGAATTAGGATTAATAACAATTCTATGGTGCTATTTAAGAAATCCTGCTTTTACCACAAAAAATTGCGATTATCACACAGCTGCTGATCTAACAGGTCAAGCAAATCATTTAGGTGTTACTCTAGGAGCGGATATTATAAAACAAAAAATGCCTACTTGCAACAGAGGTTTTACACAACTCAACTATGGAAAAACTTGTGAAAAAATCTATACAGAACTTTCCTCTAATCATCCTATTGACCTTTGTCGTTATCAAGTACTCAATTGCTATAGCGGTAAAATTGGATTAATTAACTCTGGAGGCCCTTCTGGAAAAAATGATCTAAAAGATCTTTTAAAAACAGCTATTATTAATAAAAGAGCTGGAGGAATGGGTCTTATTGCTGGAAGAAAAGCTTTTCAACGTCCATTTAAAGAAGGAGTAGAGATGCTTAATATGATACAAGATATCTATCTAGAGAAAACTATAACGATTGCATAGGAGAGTTCATGCTACACAAATCAAATAAAACCAAGCCATTAGGAACATTTATTGTTGCTATGCTATCTCTAGCTGTAGTAATTAGTTTAAGAAACCTACCAATTATGGCAAGTCTTGGACTATCTTCACTATTTTTTTATGCTTTAGCAGTTTGTACATTTATGATCCCTTATGCATTAATATCAGCAGAAATGGCTTCATGTTGGCCTAAAGGCATTTATGTCTGGGCTAGAGAAGCTTTCGGAGATCGTTGGGGATTTTTCTCTGTATGGATGCAATGGTTTCATAATATGACATGGTATCCTGCCATGCTAGCTTTTTTTGGAGCTGGAGCTGCTTACTTAATTAAGCCAGAATTAGTTCATAGCAAACCTTATCTTATGAGTGTTATTCTCATAGGTTTCTGGGTTTTAACCCTTTTTAATTTTCTAGGAATTTCAACGTCAGCTATATTTAGTTCATTTTGTGTTATTTCTGGAACAGTAATACCGGGAATAATACTCATTAGTATGGCTATTAATTGGATTGCACAAGGTTATCCTATTTCTATAGATTTATCACTAAAAAGTATTATTCCTAATTTAAATCAATTTTCTTCTTTAGCTCTCTTATCTGGTATATTTTTAGCTTTAAGTGGTTTAGAAGCAAATGCCAATTTAGCTAAAGAAATGAAAGACCCCAAAAAAAGTTACCCAAAAGCTATTTTTATTGGAGCAATTTTAGTTCTATTTATTCTAGTCTTTGGTTCTTTATCAATAGCTATTGTAGTTCCTAAGCAAGAAATTAGCTTAGTTTCAGGACTACTTGATGCTTTTAATCTATTTTTTTCTAAATATAATATTCATTGGTTGACTCCAGTTATAATTATCTTAACAATTACAGGAGCTATTGGAGAGCTTAATGCCTGGATGTTTGCTGGAACAAAAGGATTATTTGTTACTACAGAAAAAGGATGTTTGCCTCCTATTTTTCACAAAGTAAATAAAAAAGAAGTACCAGTAAATCTAATGTTATTTCAAGCTATTGTTGTAACTATTTTTACTACTATTATTATGTTTTTTAGTGATGTAGACGTTGGTTATTGGATTTTAAGTGCATTAAGTACTCAAATGTATCTTCTTATGTACATCATTTTATTTTTATCAGGAGTCATTTTACGATTCAAAGCCCCAAATAAAACGCGTGCCTATAAAATACCAGGAAACATACTTGGTATAAGTATTTTAGCTTTTATAGGAACTTTATCTTGTCTATTTGCTCTTACTATAAGTTTTTTTCCACCACAATCTTTATTTAAAAATAACTGCAATATTTTTCAATATGAAGCATTAATTATAACAGGGTTTATAGCTTGTTTCTTACTTCCTTTTGCAATTTATTCTTTTAGAAAACCATCTTGGAAATTTGAAGTACAAATAGAAGATATTAAAAATAAAATTATCAATTAAAATAAAGAATATATGTTACATTTATAAATCAAGAAAAAAATATCATCTTTAAAATTGATGAAATAACAAAAAACATTGTCATAGACATAATGTCATTAAAAGCCGTAACAATCGGGCCTGAAGCCAATGCAGGATCTACTCCTATACGAACAAAAAAGAAGGGAGAAAAAATTCCTAAAGTAGTTGCAGTTAAAGAAGCTCCTAAAATACCAAAAGCAACGGTTATACCCAATTGCAAACTATTTCCCGAAAAAAGAGTGAAATTCATAGCGCTCATTAAATAAATGATAAGTCCACAAAGGAAGCCCAATACGATGCCCGTTAATAGTCCTATGGAAAACTCTTTTAAAATTGTTTCTTTCTTTTTTCCACAAGAAAGACCACCTGTAGCCATACTTCTAACAAGAATTGTACTACATTGTACTCCTACATTTCCAGACATACCATTAATTAACGGAATAAAAAATAATATCAAAGACAATAAAGCAGGTGCAATTTTTTGAAAATAAGCCATTACAGCCGCACTAACTAACCCCGCAAATAATGTCACTAAAAGCCAGGGGGCTCTAGAAAAAAATCTCCTAGCAACATCATAACTACTATAACCAACATGTTCAGAAGTTCCAGCCATACGTGTAATAGTTTCATCAGCTATGTCTTCTATAGCTTCTACAACGTCCTCATAAGTAATTACACCTATTAAAAAATTTTCTTCATCAACTACAGGCAATGCCGAAATCTTATATCTTTCTACAATATCCACAACTTCTTCTCTAGTAGTATTAGGAAAAACCTTATGTTCTACTTGCTGCATAATCTGTCTTAATTGAGTTCCAGGAGAACTAATAATCAAACTTCTTGCTGAAACGATCCCTCTCAATTCTCCTTTAAAATCTAAAACAAAAACTCTTCTAGTCAAATCAATTCCTGGACTGTTGCGAATACAATTAGAAACCTCATCTATAGCTGTTTCCATAGGAAATGCAAAAAATTCATTCGTCATTAATCTTCCAGCTGTATTTCGTCGATGTTTTTTCAATTCCTTTATTTTAATAGACTTCTTAGAATCAATTAGATCCAAAATCCTACGATATCTTCTATCAGGTAAATCATCTAATACCCACACTGCTTCATCTGGTGGCATAGAACTAATTAACAAACAAATCTCTTTATCAGAAAGTTTTTTAAAAATAGCCCAACGAGAAGCTGAATCAGTATTAATAATAAATGAAATTTTCGAAGATAATTCCATAAAATTTTCATAAAGTACAGAACGAAAAGATGGTGGTAAACAAGAAACAGCATATGCTAAATCTATAGGATTATATTCACTAACAATCTTAGAAATATCATGAGAATGAAGATCTAGAGAAATGTGGTCAAAAGCCTTTTCCAAACGAGAATTAAGCTCATCATCCAAATGACTAATCTTTGAATCCATTAAGTTACCGCTTACCAAAGACTCATTTTTATCTTGATTCTCTCTATATCCCTCTTTCACAACTAAAACCTTTCCTCAATTAAATTGAATAAAAAATCACTAAATTCCTTATCGTCTCTTATTTTATTAAAATAAATACTATTTTTTATTTTTTCTTTTGATAAAGAAAATCCTTTTCTCAAAGATTGCTTTAAATAAAAAACAACTCTATCAACAGAAGATTCTAGAGCATACAAACATGCTAACCAATAATGAGCTTCTTTATTTCCTAGTACAATAGCCTTGCTTAAATTTGTTTTTGCTAAATCTTTCCAAAGACTAAAAAAAATTCTTTCTGCATCACAGTCAAATAAAAATAATAAAGCCTTACCTTGGAACAAATATGCTTGATCATCTTCTAAATTAATTAAAAGTATACATTCACTTAATTGAATTATCCTATTTAAATAATTTCTATTTTTATCTAAATTATATAAATAGAATAATATTTCTATAAAAAATTTTAATAAAAAAATATCTTTGTTATTCTTTTCAAAAAGTTTTTCTAAAATACTTAAAGATTGCTTAACATATGAAGTATTTTTTAATTTAATTTCTAATGAAAATAAAATCTGGCTTTTTAAAAAAAAATACCCATAATTTTCTTCTATATCTAAAATTTGATTTATCTTTTCCAAAGAAATTCTCAAATAATTTAAAGATTTCTGCTCATTTTTTGTATTATTAGCTTTATGAAAAAATATTTTAGATAAATAATAAAGATATAAAATGGAATTAGGATACGATAATGATAACTCAAAAAATAATGATTCTGATAAAGAAAAAGCTTGTAAATCTTTAAAAAGACGTCCTTGTTCAAAGTAAGTTTTTGCTAAATTAAATTGAAGTAATCTATTTTTAAAAGAAATCTTTAGAGCTACTTCAAAATAATTAGCTGCTTGTATAAAAAATTTTTTTTCTTCAAAATATACTCCCAAGCAATAAGCATTTTCTCCTAAAGCATTCAATAAACTCACATCATTCGATGCATATTTTAAGCGAGAAATAACTTTCAAATAACCCTCTCTAACTAAAGAGACTTTTTCTATTAAAACACCCAAATTGCTTATTCCTCGAACAAATAGAGATAAATTTTTACTACTATTAGATAAAAAAGTTAATTTTGATATACCCAATTCTAACCAATAAGCATTACTAAAGGCAGAACCATAAAAAATAGCTACTTCTCCAAAAATAATAGAAAAATAATCCGTATTAATAATTTTTTGTTTTGCCTGATCTAAAGCTTTTAATAACTTATTAAAATCTTTAAACGTATGAGTTAAATCAAATTTCTTTTTTAAAGCTAAAATATAAATTATCCAAAAAATCTTATGTTCATTTAACGAATAACTTTTTACTTTAGATGTAAGAAAAACTGCATTTGAAGCACATATAATTGCTAAGTTTAAAGGTTGTATTTCTCCCAAATAATCTGATAATTGAGTTAAAATTTCTGCATATAAACAACAAATTTCAGGACTATTTTTTCCTCCACTTAAATAAGCTTTTTTTAAACTTTCTACTGCTTCAATGATATCAGAAGTAATCGCAAAATTTTTATAACTTTCAAAAAAAGCTCTTCCTTTATAAAAATGATAATTTCTGTAAGCCAAAGTATAAGGAAAAGAAGGAATTAGCATACTATCAGCTTTTTTATAAAAACTAATAGACATTTTCAAAAAATTTAAATCATCTTTAATTAAAAACATTGATAACAAAATTTTTGCTTCCATTTCTTTAATAACAAATCCTTCTTGTCTCTTATCAAGAAAAAAAGGCCAATATCTTTGAAAAAAATTCCAAACATTATCAATAATAACCTGGCTTTTCTTATTAAAAGCTATGTTATGAGTTAAAGAAATTGCTTTTAAAAAAACTGTTTTATTGCAAGAAGAACAAAAAAGAGTTATAGCTAATAAATCTATTAAATCATTTTGAAAATTAAGAGACTGTTGGTTCAATTTCCTTATGTAAACTAAACCCAAATGAGCACTCATTTCAATTAATTTCATCCTCTCTTCTCCGAAGCAGAATTATACGTTTAAAAAAAGATCGTCAGTCAATATTAAATTTTATAAAACAAAAATTTAGAGGATAAAGATTTATTTAGACAACTTAAATTATCGATTTTTTATAAAAATTTTTACTAGAAACTAAGATAATTTTATAAAAGGATACCAATATCTATGTTATTTTTTAAATAAAAATCTATTTTTTTTAATAAAAAAATTTTATAATTTTACGTAAATCATTTTAATTTTTAACCTGTGAAAATGTTTAACTTTTTAAAAAAATCTTTACCTATCACATTAGCTCTTCTTTTAGCTTTTCTATGTGCATTTTTTAACATTAAGTTTTCCTTAAAAATAGCTACAATTATATCTGATATTTTTATTCGACTATTGAAACTATTAAGCTTGCCAATGATATTCTTAGCTATTACTACGACACTTTCTGGGCTAGATAATCTACAACAAATTAAATTTTTAGGAAAAAAAGTCTTATATTACACAATTATTACCACTCTTATCTCTGCTTCAATAGCTTGTATTCTTTATATTATTTTATCTCCTGCCCAATCTTATATAGTAAATAATACAAAAAATTCTATAACCTCAACATTAACTAATAAAATAGAATCTATTTCCTATACCCAATCTCTTTGGAATGCTATTCCAACAAACATCTTTGCTACCTTTGTCGAAGGAAATGTTATTGGCATAGCTGTAATAGCTGGAATGATAGGATTTGGAACTTTTTTTTTAAAACAAGAAGAAAAAAAAATTATTCACACTTTTTTTTCGAGTTTCTTTCATCTCTTTTCTAAGCTAATTAATGGAATTATTTATGGATTACCTGTAGCTATTTGGGCTTTTTTAGTTCTTCTTTTTGAAGAATGCCTTAATAAGACTAATAATTTTCAATTCATACTCAAATATCTTCTATGCGTTTTACTGGCTAATGTAATTCAAGGTCTAATTGTTTTGCCCACCATACTAAAAATTAAAGGATTTTTCCCAATAAAGGTCTTGAAAAATATTTATCCAGCTTTATTATTAGCTTTTTTTTCCAAATCATCTAATGCTACTTTACCTGTTACTTTAGACGTTATGGAAAATAAAATGAAAATTCCTCAAAAAATTTCTAATTTTACCCTTCCTTTATGTTCTGTAATTAATATGAATGGATGCGCTGCTTTTATACTTATAACTATTTTATTTATTTCTCAATTACACGGAATGACTTTCAATTTCTTTAACTTAATAGGGCTAATTCTTTTATCATCTACTGCAGCAATTGGTAATGCCGGAGTTCCTTTAGGTTGTTTTTTCCTTTCTGGAGCTCTTTTATTAGGAATGAATATGCCTATTCATATGTTGGGATTTATTCTACCTTTTTATTCATTATTGGATATGATAGAAACCTCTTTAAATGTTTGGTCAGACTGCGTCGTTACACTGTCAGTTTCTAAAGAAATAGAACAACTCTCTATACTCGAGAAAGAACTATAAACAAGTTTAATTTTTCTTTTAAGATTTTTATATTTTGCAAATAACAAGACAATTTTTTCTAAAAAATTATAATAAAAGACTAATTTAGTTTTTTTATATTAAAAATATATCAAAGATAAAAAATAGCCGAGATATTTGCACATATATCGGCTTTTTCTATAAAAGATTAAATTTTATTTTTTATTTTAATCTTCTTAACTGCTCCATGTTTTTTAAATTTATCAAAAGAAATCTTTATTACACCACGTTCACACACAGCTTCTGAAACAGTATCTATATTGACATCATCACTTAAAGGAATAGCATAAGAAAAACTATTTTTCGATTTTCTATAATAATGTTTCTTATCTTCTATCTGCTGCTCTCCTTCTGCTTTAATCCTAAGCACTCGATTATCATCTACACTTATATCTATATCTTCTCCTCTTACTCCAGGAACTTGAGCTTCTATATAAACATGGTCTTCATCTGAAGCAACAGACAGTCCTTCTTTTGAAAATAAATCATCAAACAAAGAAAGACCAAAAAAATTATCAAAAGCACTCCTAGTTTGTTCTCTTAAAGAACTTTCTTCATTATTATGATCAAATGATAAATCTTTATTTCGCGAACAACTCTTTCCATGACATCTATTTAATAGTCCCATAAGACCTCCCAAAACTTTTATCCATAAATAGTTTTTATTTATAATATTTATTTTAACTAATTTTTAGTTTTTAATAAAATTTTTATTGTTTCAATCTCCAATAATTTAATATTTTATTTGATTTTTTATTATCTAATTTAGATTCAATTATCTGAAAAACAAAATCAAAGTCTTCTTTACTTAAAATAGAAATAGTCTCTTTAAATAACTTAAAATTATTAGCTAAACTTATAGAATAAGAACAATATAATGCTATTGAAGATGGTTTAGGAGCTTGATTTGGCAGAATTCTAAGTTTATATCTAAATCCAGAACTTAAACCAAAATCACACATAAATATAACAAATTGTTGTAAAGCTTCCTTAAGAACGTACTTATTGGCTTTATAATTTGAATTACCAACCAAATCAGACAATACAAAACCTGAAGATAATCTTTTTTCTAATAAAATTTTTATAGGACCATAATCAGAATTTATTATAAGTAGTTTATCATCTGAAATTTGAAGAAAAGACAAATTATTTTCTTGAATAAACTTTTTAGCTTTTTGTCTAGTTTGATAAATTTTTTCAGCTTCCATAGAAGAAACAGATGATCGAAATATAGTAATCATAATATCACTAAACTGTTTTAGAAAAAAAACAGAAACATCTTCTGCATAAAAGACACAATTGTAACTATCTATAGAATAATTTTTATGAGAAAGAATTTTTGAAAGATTTTGCTTAATAAATGAAATAAGCTCCAAAGGAATTCTCATAAAATGAATTACATTTTTTTCTTCTTTATCTTTTTTCTTTTCTTCCTCGTTGTATTCTTCTTTATTGTTTTCTAAATTATTTATTTTATCAATTTCGGGTAATAAATTTACGTCTTCCTCTTTTTTTTCTATCTCTTCTTTTTCATGACTTTCTTCGTGTTCTTCTTTTTTTTCTTCTTTTTGAATCTCCATCTGTTCTATTTCAGAAATAGAATCTCCTTCAGAATCTTCAGCTAATCTAACTTCTTCTTTAATATTATCTTCTGTTTCAATTTTTTGTTCTTCATTACTATTATCTACATCTTTAACATTACTAAATTCTTCTTCTTTTTTATTCTCTGTAGATTCTGTCTTTTCATTTTCTTTCAATAAATCTTCAGATACTTCTGTTTTTTCAGAAAAACTATCAACCTTATTCTCTTTTTCTTCATTAGTAGTATCAGTAGTGCTTTCTTCTAAATTTTCTTTATTTTCTTTTATTTCATTTTCTTGAAAATTTTCTTCTTCAATTTTTCCTTTATCACTTTCTTGAACATCAATATCTTTTAAATCATTAATCTCTTTATTTTCAGAACCTAATTCTTTTTCTTTGAATTCTTTTTTTTCTCTCTTTTCTAACTCATTTTTTTCGCCAATATCTTCTTTTTTAGAACTTTCTACATCTGAAGAATCTATTTCTGGTTCTAAATCTAACCCTTTCTTTTCACTGGATAACTCTTCTTCACTCTTTTCTTTACCTTCAAAAGACTCTTCTTCAACCTCTCTTTCTTCTGAAAAAGATTTACTTACTCCATGAAAAATATTCTTTAACTTGTTATTTAAACCACCTCTTAAAGAAACAAATCTTGACTTAAAATCTTTTGAAGGAACTAACTCTTTAGAGTTATTAAAAATAGTTCCTTTAACAATATTTTTAACTTGACTAAAAATTGCAGAATTTTCATTACTCTCAGGGTTATTAATAGGATAATTATTTAAAGAATCTTCATAATTATTTATTGAATAATTAACATTTAATCCATCTGACATATATTTTTTCTTTTAGAAAATAACTTTTTTAGAAAAAATTTTTAGAAAAAAATTGTTTTTGTTTTTGTAATTTTTACTGATTGCTTCTCCGAAATTTTAAATGATTCTATAAATTTAGAATAATCTTGTATAACTTCTTCTTCACTATTATCTCTATAAACAAAAAATACTTGATAAAGCTTATGATTTACTGAAACTAGTTCTCCTCTAAAAAAAATATCATCATTCTTTACCCAAAATTCTAAAGATTTAAATCCATCTCTTTCCGAAGATTTCATTAATAAAACTTGAGACTCTGGAAGAGCCGATAACATTCCTGCAAATCCTTCTTGAAGATTGACTTCTGGTTTAGATATATCTACTTGATCTGGATATTCCCAAACAGAGACTACATAAACAGAATCTTTATTCGTCTCACAAACATAAGTATTATAGCTTATAGAAATATTGCTTTGAGGTATTTCAATTGTTTTTTTAGAAGTAATTGGATCACAAGGAAAAGAAACTGAAAAACCTGTTTCTTTATCACTAAAAGTTTTCCAAGAATCGTTATCATTTATAACCAATACTTTAGAAGCATAATCTTTTTTAATCAAAGAACTAAATTTACTTTCTCCATAACTAAAAAAAGATAAAAATAATCCAATACAAAGAACATTTAAAAAAATATTATTAGAAAATAAACTCATATTAACCAGAAATAAAAATAAATAAACTTAAATTAATTTTACTATAAAAACATTAAAAAAAAACAAAAGATTTTTATTTTATCAATTTAAAATTCTTGTTAACTATACTTTACTTATGTAAAATCTTCACAAAATTAATACAAGGAACAACGAGTGTCTCAAAAAAAAGTTTTTCTTGGAAAAGTAGTTGGTATTCTTCCTGCTCGATGGAATAGTTCTAGATTTCCTGGAAAACCTTTAGCAAAAATTTCTGGGAAAACGGTAATTTCAAGAGCTTATCAACAAGCTTGCAAAGCAAAATTACTTGATCACGTGTCTGTTGCAACAGATGATTCTCGTATTTACAACCACATAATAGATTTAGGTGGTAATGCCATAATGACTTCTTCTCATTGTTCAAATGGTACTGAAAGAATAGCAGAAGTAGTAGTAAACCATTATCCTGAAGCAGAAATTATTGTAAATATTCAAGGAGATGAGCCTTTTATTAATCCAAAAATTTTAGATAATTTAGTAAAAAAAATGCAATTAACTCCAGAAGCAGATCTTGTTACTCCTATTTATAAACAAAAAGCTACTTCTAGAGAATTTTCTCAAAAAACAGTTAAATGTGTTATAAGCCTTGATGGAAAAGCTCTTTATTTTAGTCGTTCTCCCATTCCTGCTTTTTATTCAAAACTTTCAGAACAAGAGTTTTATATACATATGGGCTTGTATTGTTTTCGCAGAGAGCTACTTTTAGAATATTCTCGGCTTCAACCA
>Cebus_capucinus_imitator_PRJNA485217_SSR118__coassemble_471_pt1 | contig 14863 bp, 11 predicted proteins | sample Cebus_capucinus_imitator_PRJNA485217_SSR118__metabat2_low_PE_019 | metagenome-assembled genome bin Cebus_capucinus_imitator_PRJNA485217_SSR118
AAACATCAAAAACACCTTTAACTAAAGAACTTTTCATAATAATCATTTTTTTTAGAAAACGTAGAATAAAAAAATAAGAAATTAAGAGCAAAAGAAGATTAAACTAAATGCTTAATAGATTGATCTAAAAATAAAGGTTCTATTATTTGCTGATCCAAATTCTTTTTTTGTACATCATTTTCCATATATTTCAAATATGATAAATAACAATTAATTTTTATAAACATATTATAAAAACTATACAAACCAATCGTTAATAATAAGTAAACAATGAATCTTTTTTTCAAAAAAAACATAAGTAAAAACATAATTCTCATAAGGAGCTATTTATATCACAAATATCCTTCTTGTACAATATCTTGATTAGAAAGATTGATGATTTTTATAGCCCTATATGCTACGATGACTTAAAACATTTAATTGCATAATGGTTTTATTGATGAATATATTACCTGACTTTCTAAAACCTGCTCCTCATATTAAAGAAATTACTAATCCCATCATTATCAAAAAAAAATATAACTACTGGCGTATTCGGATTTTTTATTCGATGTTTATTGGTTATATTTTTTATTATTTTACTAGAAAAAGCTTTACTTTTGCTATGCCTGCTCTAATGTCCAATTTAGGTTTTGACAAAGCTGAATTGGGCTTTCTAGGAAGCATTCTCTACATTACTTATGGAATTAGCAAATTTGTTAGTGGAATCATGTCCGACCAATCTAATCCTAGATATTTTATGTCTTTAGGACTAATCATTACAGGCTTAACAAACATCTTTTTTGGAATGTCTTCATCTTTGTGGTTATTTGCAATATTCTGGGGAATAAATGGTTGGTTTCAAGGATGGGGATGGCCTCCTTGCGCAAGACTGCTAACACACTGGTATTCACAATCTGAAAGAGGAGTTTGGTGGAGTTTTTGGAGTACTTCTCATAATATTGGAGGTTTCCTAATTCCAATTATCATGGCCTATGCAATCCAATTCTTTGGGTGGAGAGGAGCCATGTATTTGCCAGGAATTTTATGTATTGGTATGGGGATTATTTTAATAAACAGATTAAGAGATACTCCTCAATCTTTAGGATTACCTCCAATAGAAAAGTTTAAAAACGACTATCCAACTACCGACATACAAAAAAATTCTAATCAAGAAGAAGAAAAAGAATTATCTACTAAACAAATTCTTTGGGATCATGTTTTAACTAATAAATGGATTTGGTTATTAGCTATAGCTTCTTTCTTTATTTATGTTATTCGAATGGCAATTAACGATTGGAGTGCTCTTTTTCTAATAGAAACAAAACAATATACTGTTTTAAAAGCAAATTTATGTGTATCCATCTTCGAGTTAGGAGGTCTCTTTGGAATGCTAGCCGCAGGATGGTTATCAGATAAGATTTCCGGAGGGAAGAGAGGTCCTGCTAACGTACTATTTTCTTTAGGAATGTTAATTTCCATCATTATTTTTTCCCTTTATTCTAATACTAGTATCTTTGTAGATGGAACACTCCTCTTCTTTATAGGCTTTTTCTTATTCGGACCACAAATGTTAATAGGGTTAGCTGCTGCTGAATTAGCTCACAAAAAAGCTGCTGGAACAGCTAGTGGCTTTGCGGGATGGTTTGCATATTTTGGCGCTGCTGCTGCAGGTTATCCTTTAGGAAAAATTGCTCAAGATTGGGGGTGGAAAGGTTATTTTATCACATTAAGTATTTGTGGAATTATTTCTATTCTTTTATTTCTCCCAACATGGAATGCGAAACCAATTTCACTATCTAAAACAAAGTAAATTATTTATATATGACATGGATTCCTTTACATTGCCATTCCCAATATTCTATTTTAGACGCATCTATCTCAATTTTTGACCTTGTAAAACAAGCTAAAGAATATAAAATTCCTTCTTTAGCTTTAACAGACCATGGAAATATGTATGGTGCTATTGATTTTTACAAAGAATGTAAATCTCAAAATATTCACCCAATTCTTGGAGCAGAACTTTATCTCGCTCCTGGATCTAGATTTGAAAAGAAAAAAGATAAAAATTCTGTTAAAGCTTATCATATTGTCTTACTATGTAAAAATTCTCTAGGATATAGAAATCTCTGTCATTTATCTTCTTTAGGCTTTCTAGAGGGATTTTATTACTATCCAAGAATAGATAAAAAATTATTAGAACAATATAGTGAAGGTCTTATTTGCTTATCTGGATCTTTATTCAGTTCGATTGGTCATAATGCTTTAATTTCAGAAGATGCATTAATTAAAGAAACTCTATGGTTCAAAGAAATATTTAAAGATGATTTTTATTTAGAAATTCAAAAGCATCCCGTATCAGAAGAAACATTAAATTCCATTTCAGAAGAATGGGTTCGTCAAGAGTATTCTCTTTTTAGTGAAAAACAAAATATTGTTAATGAAGCTCTGTTTAAAATAGCAAAAAGATATCAAATAAAATACGTCGCTACTAATGATATCCATTATCTCAAAAAAGAAGACTGGTTATGTCATGAAATCTTATTAAATATTCAATCTGGAGAAACATTACGTATAGCTACAAATAATACATATGTCCCAAATCCAAAAAGAAAAATTTATAAAAGTAGAGAATTTTACTTTAAATCCCCAGAAGAAATGAACCAACTTTTTGCTGATTACCCAGAAGCAATTAGTACAACATTAGAAGTTGCTGAAAAATGTCTAGTCTCTTTTGATTTTTCTTTAAAACATTATCCTATTTATATCCCTCCAGGATTTGATACTAATAAGCTATCTAATGAACAAGAACGTTATAATGCTTCTTCTGAATATCTGAAACAGCTTTGTCAAGAAGGACTTAAGCAAAAATACACTCAAAAACGACTCGAGGAACTCGCTCAAAAATTTCCTAATGAAGATCCTATTACTCTAATTAACAATCGCTTAAATTGGGAACTAGATATAATCATTTCCAAAGGAATGACTGATTATCTTTTAATCGTTTGGGATATTATCAACTGGGCTAAAAGTCAAAATATTCCTATTGGACCTGGAAGGGGTTCAGGAGCCGGATCTGTTATATTGTTTTTAATTAATATTACAAATGTAGAACCACTTCGTTTTGACTTATTCTTTGAACGTTTTATTAATCCAGAAAGATTGTCTTATCCCGATATTGATATAGACATCTGTATGGAAGGAAGGGAACGCGTCATTAATTATACAATACAAAAATATGGAGCAGCTAATGTAGCTCAAATTATTACTTTTGGCACTATGAAAGCTAAAATGGCTGTTAAAGACGTTGGTCGAGTTTTAAACGTCCCTCTTTCTCAAGTAAATTTAATTACCAAGTATATTCCTGATCAAATTCTTTCCTTAAAAAAAGCCCTAGAAATTGATTCAGACCTTCAAAATATTTATAGCACAAATGATGATGCTAAAACTGTAATTGATTTAGCCTTAAAATTAGAAGGATCTATTAGAAATACAGGTGTTCATGCTGCAGGAATCATTATTTGTGGAGATCCTTTAATGGAAAGAATTCCAATATGCATGCCTAAAGAAACATCTATGAGAACTACTCAATATTCCATGAAACCAGTAGAAATGGTTGGTATGCTAAAAATGGATTTTCTCGGATTAAAAACACTTACAACTATCCATCTTGCTGTTAAATTTATTGAACAACGTACAGGTAATTTTTTAGACTGGATGAACTGTCCATTAGATGATATTAAAACATTTGAACTATTACAACAAGGAAGGACTTTAGGTGTATTTCAAATGGAATCATCAGGAATGCAAGAGTTGTCTAGGCAGTTATTACCAGATAAATTTGAAGAAATTATAGCTATTGGTGCTCTATATCGTCCAGGACCTATGGACATGATTCCAACTTTTATAAACAGAAAACATGGGCGAGAAATTATAGAATATGATCATCCTTTAATGGAAAATATTCTTAAAGAGACATATGGTATCATGGTTTATCAAGAACAAGTTATGCAAATAGCACAAACAATGGCTAACTACTCCCTTGGAGAAGGAGACGTTTTACGCAGAGCTATGGGAAAAAAAGACTCGGAACAAATGAAAAAAGAACGAGAAAAATTTTGTAATCGAGCTTTAGAAAATAAAATTAGTAGAGAGTTGTCTACTGCTATATTTGATAAAATGGAAAAATTTGCCTCTTATGGCTTTAATAAATCTCACGCTGCTGCATACGGATTAATTACTTACATAACAGCATTTTTAAAAGCAAATTATTGCAAAGAATGGTTAGCAGCTTTACTTACATGTGATCAAAATGATATTGACAAAGTAGCAAAAATTATTCATGAATCAACAACTTTAAATATTCCTATCTTACCTCCAGATATCAACGAATCAGAAGCTTGTTTTTTTCCAACAGACGCAGGCATTAGATTTGCTATGACTTGTATTAAGGGTATTGGTCATGGTATCGTTGAAAGTATTATTGAAGAACGTAAAAAAAATGGTTTTTTTAAAGATTTTTACGATTTTGTTCAAAGAATTCAATTAAAAAAAATAGGAAAAAAAATTATTGAAAGTTTAATCGATGCAGGATGTTTTAATTATACAGGAAAAACAAGAGATAAATTAAGAACTATTTTTAATTCAATTTATGATAGAGTACTTGCAGACCAACAGGAAGCTGCTTCCGGAATTCTAACTTTTTTTCCCTTAATTAAAGATAATGATATTCAAAATATTCCTATGACATCTATTCCTGAAAAAATCATTAATCGTACAAATAAAGAACTCTTCCAAAAAGAAAAGGAACTCTTAGGAGTTTATCTAACAGAGCATCCATTAGATAGTTATAAAACTATTTTAACGCGTTTATCTTGTGTATCTTTTTCTTTATTTCCAACAATGCCTCATGGATCAGTAGTAAGAGTTGCCTTTATTATAGATAACGTTATCATTAAGTTGTCTTCTCGAGATCAAAGAAAATTTGCAATACTTAGAATTAGTGACGGCGTTGATTTTTATGAGTTGCCCATTTGGCCCGAACTTTTTTCAAAATATTCCAGTTTATTAGAAGAGAATCAATTAGTTTATGCTATTTTAGTTATAGATAAAAGAGAGCAACAATTAAAATTATCTTGTAAGTGGATGGAAAACCTTACAACTATAAATGAAGAAACCTTAATTAAATGTGATGAAATATATGATAAAGTTAAAATTAAATTAGCCAATTCTCCTTTTCTTCAATTAGATGAAAAAAAACATATGGCAGGAAAAAAAATGTCCACAAAAAAACCTATTAAACAAAAGCCATTACTTGAAATTACTCTTAATACCGAAAAAATAAAATTTTCACATATCTTAAAACTTAAATCATTTTTTGAACAACAAAGAGGTCCTACTTCAATAAAGTTATCCTTTACACTTAAAGGTAATCATTTAGGAATTATCCACGTTGGAAATAATTTGACAGTTGATACAACAAACACATTTTTTGAAGAACTTACATCTCTTTTTCCCAGTATTAATTATTCCTTAACTAATGTCTAACCGTTTATTATTTATAGCATTCCAATAACTTACCCAAATAGAACCATCTGGATTAACTATTGTTAACTCATATACGGGAATAAAAATTTTTTTTTCTCTTCTAATGACAAAATCAGGGCCAAAAGCTAAATATGCTATTTCCTTAACTTGAGCAGGCGAATATTCTTGATGTTTAATTTTTATATTTTTCGGTATTTTATAAGACACTATAGGATGTTTAAATTCAGTATAAGGTCTTATTTCCAGTTTAGGATGTTTAAAATGTAATCTTACTTTACTTCCATTAGTTGTAACTAAATTTTTATAACAACAATCACTAATCCAAGCATCGACTTTCTTTTTTGATTCTCCTAATATAGAATATAAATTTTCTCTAGAAGCAACTCCTCCTAAAAAAGAAAGAGTCTTTAAAATTTTAAAATTTTCTTTATTTGCAGAAAATATCAAACAGTCTTCAAAACCTTTAGAACGTTCCCACGTAGATGTATCTAATACCATTTCTCCATCAACTAAGCTCCACAAAACAAAACCTTCATTAGTATCGGATTTAAAAATACCTCCCTGAGAAAACTTTACATCTAACAACAAGTAAGGAAAAAACATAAGCTGAGGAGTCGACAATGTTCCATGAGTACAAGCAATAAGCAATTCTTTATTTGTTCTAATAATTTCTTCAGGAAAAAAATTAGCTTCAAGAGTAGAAATTTTATTAAAAGCCAATCCTTTTCTAATCAATTTTTTAGTCTTAAGAGTAGATGTAGAAGCCTTTTTTACACTACTTTTTACAAAAGAACGAACAGCAGGAACTGTTTCATAAAGATAAGCAAGAGTACTAAATAATCCTAAGGAAACAAAGATTATTAAAAAAAATTTTTTCATCTGCTCAATAATATATTTTTTTAAGATAATTTTTATATTAGCAATCCAAGATAAAAAATCAATTAATGATAAAAAAGATATTTTTACAAAATAAAGAGTCTGTTAATATGAATTCTTTAATATGTTTTTATAAGAAATTAACGTGTATAGATTTATATTTACATTTCTATCTTTTTTTTCTTTGTTTTCTTTTAATTTAGAAGCTTTCCCATATCAAACTTTCAAAAATTATTGGTCTTCTAACAAATTTCAACCCAAAAAAACAGATAGCCAGTACTTTAACTCTGGAATGCAATGGCTAAAAGAAAAAAAATATCAAAAAGCTTTGCCCTGTTTTCTTATGATTACACATCATTTTAAAAATAGTGTTCACTATCAAGATTCTTTATTAGCTATTGGTCAATGTTTTTTTCTATTAAATCAATATGATTTAGCAAATGCTTCTCTATCTGAATATTTAACGCAATCTCCTAATAAAGAAAACTTTCAACTTACTTTAAATTTAAAATACAGTATTGCAGAAAAATATGCTCAAGGATACCGCAAGCATCTTAATGGATTAGAAGGACTTCCTCGTATAGAAAACTCAACTTCTGATGCTTACAAAATTTATGATGAAGTATGCTCTATCGTAGGTGATAAAAATTTGGCTGCTAAAGCTTTATTTTCTAAAGCGTTATTGTTAAAGAAAAAGAAATCTCTAGATGAAGCCTTAAAAACTTTTCAAGATTTTACTAAACAATTTCCTCAACATCCTCTTTGTTTAAGTTCTTTTATTGAAATTTCTGAAATTTATTTAAAACAAAGTTTATCAGAAGCTCAAAATACTAATTATCTTTCTTTAGCCCTTCTTAATCAGGAATTAGCTACTACAAGATTTTCTATTTGTGAAGAACTTAATCCTATTGAAGCAAATATTAATAAAATGAAAGAACATTACGCTTCTAATCTTTTTAAAACAGGCATTTTTTATCAAAAGAAAAAGAAAAAAGAAGCTGCTAAAATTTATTTTGAAACCAGCATTCGCAATTATCCAAATACTAAAGCAGCTCAAAATAGTAAAAAGCAGCTACAATCCATTAAAACCAAAAATGAATAGGATTAATTTTCTATTATTTTATTTCTTTTCTTTCTGCTTAACAAGTTGTTCTTATCAGTTACCTTCTTCTATTAATAAAACTGCCTTAATAATCCATATTCCAGAAATAGAAAATGATAACTTGGACACTATTCGTTCCGCAATCATTCGCTCTTTAGCTCAACACAATATATTAACTTCTTTAGCTAATAATTGTTCTACACACCAGTTATGCATTTCTTTGGTAGATTATAACTCTGAAAATATAGGGTTTTCTTACTCTCCTACAGAAAAACCAACACCCAAAAAAGATATTTTTCTTGTATCTAATGAAGGTCGTCTTTCCATTAAAGCTAAAGTACTTCTAAAAAACCAACACAATCAAATTATACTAAAAACACTTTGTCAAGAAGATACTTCTTTTGATTTTGAACCTGATTTAGCAAAAACCAGTACACACAATTTTTCACTAGGACAAATGAATATGTATGACGAAGCTAAAAATATAGCAGAAACTGTACTATTTGAAAAACTAGGTTCAACTATAGGAAGAATTATATCTTATGAAATTTATTAATACTAAATGGCGGGCTTTCTCTGCAAATTTAGCTGCTCTCTATTCAATGTTAGATTTTATCAAAACTAATGCTAAAAAATGTAATTTATCTACAGAAAAAATAAAAAAAATAGAATTAGCTAGCGAAGAAGCCATAACAAATATCATCCAACATGGAAAATTAGATAAAGATAGTCTTTATATTCTAATTAAATGTATCCAAAAAGAAGATTCACTTTTTGAAGTTTTAATTAAAGACAAAGGCATATATTTTAATCCTATAACAAGTAATATAGACTTACAAAAAACAATACCTTTAGAAAATAGAGAACCTGGAGGACTAGGAATTTTCCTTATGAAAGATTGTGTTGATGAATGTTATTATAAAAGAGAGGGTTTTTACAATATCTTATCTTTAAAAATAAAAAATTTTTAATTATAAAACACTATATCATTTAAGAGTTTGTTATTGAATGCTGAAATTATTATCTTTTTTCTTAATTTCTTTACCTATACATGTTTTTGCAGTACTATCTTTTAATATCCGAGGAGAATCAGCTCTTCTTATGAATGCCCATACAGGGCAAATATTATTTGAAAAAAATGCTCACTGTCAAATTTATCCAGCTAGTACAACAAAATTGGCCACAGCCTTATTTCTAAGTCAAAAATATAACCATTTACTAAATGAAATAGTCACAATTCATAAAGATGCTTTACTTTCTATTTCTCCTCAAACAAAAAAACAATCTTTGTATCGAAGTCCTCCTTATTGGTTAGAAACCGATAGTTCCTTAATAGGAGTAAAAACTAAAGAAGAAATTCCATTTATTGACTTACTTTATGGAATGATTGTTGCTTCTGGAAATGATGCTTCTAATAGTTTAGCTTATTTTACAACAGGTTCTATTCCAGAATTCATGAAAGAATTAAATAATTTTTTATCCTCGTTAGGATGTAAACAAACTCATTTCAATAATCCTCATGGATTACACCATCCTGAACATGTTACTACTGCCTATGATCTAGCTCTAATGGCCAAAGAAGCATTGCAAGATCCTTTATTAAAAAAAATTTTTCTTACAACAAAATATAAAACTAGTTGTACAAATTTAGAAACAGAAAGAATTTTTACTCAAACTAATAAGCTTTTACAAAAAAATAGTCCTTATTATTACCCAAAAGCCATTGGAATCAAAACAGGATTTACTAAAGATGCCGGAAAAAATTTAGTTGCTGCTGCTGAGTTTGATGATCGAAAGCTTATCGCAGTTGCTACTGGATATAAAGGCAATGGAAATCAAATATATGAAGATATTATTCAAATGTTTGAGCAGGCATTTTCCGAAAAAAAATTACGACAATATTTTTTACCACAAGCATCAAGCTTAGCTATTAAAATACCTAAAGCAAAAAAAAGACTCTCTGTTACTCTCAAAGAAGGAATTTTCTTTGACTTTTATCCTTCAGAAAAAACGGACTCTTTAAAGCTGGACTTTCAATGGGAAATTCCACCTCTTCCTATAAAACAAAAAACATATATAGGTAAGGTTTTTTTAATCAATTCTAAAAAAATTATTTTAAAAGAAATTTCATTATTTGCAGATGTAGATTTAGAAAAAAAGACCATCTATAAAATATGGGATAAGATGCAGTCAATTTTTAGTAAAAAAAGAACTTTATTTTTATTGATAAGTTGTTTGCTTCTTTTCTTCATAAGAAAATCATTTAAATCTTTTACGAAACCTAAAAAATCATTTTATCATTAAAAATTAGCAATTTTTATTTACTAAACATACCGAAAAAAATCCATCTCCCTCTTGCTTTTTAGGCCATATTTTCAGAACCTCGCTGTTTACTTCTAATCCATAATTTTTTTCAAAAAAAGCAATCTGCTCTTCATTTTCTTTTAATAAAATAGAACATGTTATATAAATTAGCTTCCCCTTTGGTTTTAAAAATGTTAAAGCTTTTTTAACAATTTTTCTTTGTAAAAGAATTAACCTGTTTAATTCCTTTATACTAAAATTCCAAATTTTTTCTGGGTTCCTACGAAATGTTCCTGTTCCAGAACAAGGAGCATCAATAATAACTACATCAAAAAATTTTTCAAAATTTTTCATGTTTTTTAAAGAAAAAAAAATTTCATAATTCTTAATTTCTGCTTTTTGAAATCGTTGCCTAGCTTTTTTTAAAATATTTGTTCTTATATCAAACAAATATACTTTATTCACTAAATGAGAAAAAGCAAGACTTTTTCCTCCTGATCCAGCGCAAAAATCCAAAACTTTATCTTGTTTTGAAAAATTAATTACAGAAATTGTTTGCTGAGACGACTCATCTTGTATTTCAAAAAAACCTTTTTTAAATTCCGGTAAATGATTTAAAGGATACTTTTTCAAAAATTTAATCCCTAAAGGAGCTTTTTTGCAAAGAACACATTGATAAACATCTTTCCACAATGTCATTAAAAAATCTCTAGAAGTTTTTAATGGATTTATACGAATTGTTAAAGGAGCTTCTGTTTGATTTACTTGATAAAAATCATAAACTCCTTCCAATCCATATTCTTTATATAATACTTCATAAAGTTCTTGAGAAAAGCCTAATTTTAAAAACTCAGGATAATTAGGATCGTTTTTTCTTAAATCAAAATTTGGATCTAATAACTCTAAATATCTATTTTTCCAAGATATTTCTAATTTCTTTTCATCTAATAAAAAATCCAATAAACCTCGATTTCTAATGAGAAGAAATACCTTATCTCTTATAAATTTTCTATCCTTTGATCCTATCGCTTTATGTTTTTTTAAGTAATTATTTACAAAAACATCCAAAGGAGAAAAACTAAGCTCATATTCTTTTATTAACTCTAATACATGAAAAGTCCGAAAAGGAAGCATAACTGACCAAAAAAAGAAATTATAAAATACTTTGCTTTACAGTTATATAAAAACTAATTTTATTTTCTAAAAAAACCTTTTAAAAAACAAAAAAAGTTTTCTTTTTTTTTCTCTTTTAAAGAAGAAGTTAAAGACAGTTTTAACAATTCCTTATTATCAAAAATCCATTCTTCAAAAAGATTAAGTATACAGATTTCCCAATGAAAATATGATAAAGCTTTTAAAGAAATAATCCTATTTTTTAAAGAGACTATTTCTTCTTGCAAATTTTGTTTAATTTTTTCTTGTTTCAAAACAGATGGTTTTTCTAAAACTTTTTTTATTGGAGACAACAAAATTGCAATCATATTAAAAAAAATAGTATCTTCATTCTGAGAAATGAGCTGCATTTTATGTAAAAACCATTGCATTTTTGCTGAGTTGAGTTTATTAGATAACAGAGTTAACTCCTCTTTGCTTTTTCTTAAAAAAATTTTTAATAATAATTTTAAAATAAAAGAAAAATCACAAAAATTCTCTTTAAGAAAAGTCGTAATATCTGTACTTAATTCTTCAATTGAAGGACTATATTCAAAAATATCAACATGCTCTAGTTCTAAAAAAACAGGTTTTTTTGGAAAATTTTCATTCAAAAGATTTTTACGAAAATTTTCATATATTAAAATATCATCTCGAGATAGCAAATAAAGTTCTTCTGATATGTTATTTAATATATGAATGCTAGCAACATTATTGAAAACAATCTTCGTTTTTTTAGTATTAACTTCTAGTTCTTCCTTTTCAGAAAGATACTTTACGCAAGAATTTAAAGGATATTCAAAATCTTTTAATTTCAAAAATTTATTACTTAAAATAAGTGTCTTATTTTCTAAAAACAAATCCTTAGATTTTAAGACTTTGTTCGTTGATTGCTGAATAATTTGATTTAAGACTTCTTCAAAAAATTGATATATCTCCAAAGAATTTTTACTAATAAAATCACAATTTTTTAAATAATTCCTAAAAAACCAAAACCGTTTTTTCTTCTCTTTATTTATGCGATCACGTACAGCTCTTAATATAATATTTATATCTTCTAAACGAAGATGAATAATTCCCGCTAATTCACGAATCTTTTCTTTAAGAATTATTTTATTATCCGTTTGATCACAAGATAGAGAATCTTTTACAGAAATAGCTTCAAAAAACTTACCTTTTTTATTATATACTATTTTTTTTGATCTATCTCTGATAATACGTTCTATTTCTCTAATACAATATCTGTTTGAAAAATCTAGTTTTTTTGTCATATTATTCTATAAAAAATTAAGTTTTTCATAAAAAAAACCATACTTTTTTACAATATAATTAGAGAAATTATCTTATTTAATAAATAATTAAATCTTACGCCTCAAAATGAAAGAACTAATTATTTAAATATTTAATTCTTAGTCTTGAAGTGCATCATTAACTAAAATTTGCATTAAAGAAGACCATAGTTGAGAATCTTGTTCTTTTAATTGTGATAATAACAATAAAGATCTACTTACACATTCAACCATTGAAAGCGATATGTCACAAAAAACTCTTTGTTGTGCTATAAATCTGGCTTTAATTGATGTTAATCTAGAAGAATTTTTAGCTATTGAAGCAATTAATCTTATCATTTGTGACGGTAATAGAACATCTTCTGCCTCCTTAGCTATTTGAACAAAACTATCTTCTGCACCATGATCTTCTAATAATTCAGAAAATAAGTCTTCTTCACTCGAACTTTCAAATAAAGCACAGAGTATAGCTCTCATAGTTTCTAAATCTTGAGGAATTTCTTTCCATTTAAAAAACATATCTTGCCCTATTTGAGAAACTGGAAAAAATGACATAATCTTTAAATTTAATGATTTAGAAAAATCATTCAAAATTTGGGTTAATATAGTTAATGAGCACCATTGATAAGCAGATAAGTCTTTTTGTTCTAATTCTATCCACATTTCTTTTAAAACTTTACTAGGAAAAAGAGCTCGATCCTTAATCCAACAAGGAACTTCTAATAAATTATTTTGTTGAAGTAATTCTTGATTTCTACAGACTAATAAGTTGTTTTTGTCTAAAACAAAGCTTTTTTTCAATTTCACTTTTCTTAAATTTTGCAACTTTACAACCTTTTTCAAAGGCAATTTTTTCTGAACTCTTCTTATGGGTTCTTTTAATTGAGATTCTTTTAGATAACCTTTAAAATTAACTGAAGCAAGATTTGCTTTTTCTTTTTTTTCTATATGAAAAAGTCTTTTTAATATATTCCATATTCTTAGCAAAATATTTTTTAAAATTGCTAAACATCCTTCTCTTTTTTCTTGTTTAATATGAGCATCTAAAACAACATCTTTTCCTACTAGATGCGAAGAATCATAACTTGGACGAAAAGCAAGAGCTACAGCATTAGACATAATAATTTGATAAGTCTTTTTTGCTGAATTAACTAAAACTTCTTTTTCTTTTCCAAAAAAAGAAGAAAACCCACTTTCTCTTGCAGAACTTGTAATACTTTCTCTAAAAGAAACAACTAAAAAAGAATGGTTTTCTTTCCCAAAAGATGTACGAGGACAATTACTAAAATCTTCTTCTTTATTACAAAAATAATCATTCTGATGCTTAAGATCCTTTATCTGAAAAGGAACGCTCATTTAAACTCCTAAAAATAATCATTATCAATATAACATCAAATAAGTTATATGGATTTTTTAGTCTATTGTCCAAATGTATCGTTAGCTAAAACTTGCATAGAATTAGACCAAGATTGCTTATTGAGTTTTAGTAAACTTGAGGATGCACTCAAAGAATCTTTAACCGCAGCAGCTCCCAAAGAAACATTTACTCCTCCTTGTTGTACTAACACACTAGCTACATTGGCTGCAACAAAAGACAACCCTTGTGCCAACGATGATATGAATGCTTTCATTTGAGGTCCATTTAATTGAGCTTCTGCTTTAGCTGCTAAATTTATAAAAGAATCAGAAGCTTCATTCTCTTCTAAAACCTCATGAAAGCTTCGAGTAGGATCAACTACCATATCTAAAATAGAACAAGCTATCGCTCTAACCTCTTCTTGATCAAGAGGAAGCCTTTCCCATTGTCTTTGCAATTTCACAAAAATTAAAGAGAGAGAAGAACTTTTATCTTTAGAATCCATCAAAATATTTCCAGCCTGTTCTAAACTTTTTGCTAGTACAGCTGCTCCAACCCAATTATAAGTAGGTTGATTCTCACCTTCTACTTTCGTCCAAATAGCTTTTAACTGATCTTCCAATTGTAACTGATGAGGAGATTGCGAAACAGGAGAAGTAATATCCTTGCCTTGAAATGGTTCTTTTTGAGAAGCAAAAAAAGCAGCAGGACTTTGTTTGTTAGGCTTTTTTAATCGAGAACCAAGTTGTTGAAAAATAGATCCTATTATTGATGGAGATGATGACTTTGTTGATTTACTAGATTTTCTTCTTACACTGGCTTGTTCTCCAGTTTTCTTAGATTTTTTTGAAGAAGAAGTATTAACACTTTTTCTTATCTTTGATTTTTTAACCTTATTAAAAGAACCTGAACTAGAACCTTCTTCAAATGAAGGAACTTGTTTTCGTTGTGTAAAAAAACCTGAAACTAAACTCTTTACTTTTGCAGCTAATGATGGTGGCTTATCTCCAGCTTTCCTAAGACCTTGATCTAGAAGAACATGCTTACCAGCTAACTCAGAAGGATCATAACTAGGCACAAAATCTAAATTACCCCCCCCCTCTACTTTTTCAAAATTATTAGATACCTCTTTAACTAAATTTGATGCAGAAGAAGAATTTGTTTTAAAAGAAGATTCTCTAGATAAACTTCCCGAAGAAGTGAGAATTTTTGATAAATTTTCTTTAAATAAAGCAAAAGAATGTTCTCCTCCACCAA
>Cebus_capucinus_imitator_PRJNA485217_SSR118__coassemble_480_pt1 | contig 14752 bp, 9 predicted proteins | sample Cebus_capucinus_imitator_PRJNA485217_SSR118__metabat2_low_PE_019 | metagenome-assembled genome bin Cebus_capucinus_imitator_PRJNA485217_SSR118
TCTCCTAAAATTAATGCTCTTATTCAGCATTTTCGGCCACCAGAAGGAGAATCTATTTCTGACAAAATGCTTAATCGATTAATTGAAACTGCTCAAAAAAGAGTAGAAGCTCGTAATTATTCAATACGTAAACATACGTTAGAATATGATGATGTTATGAATAAGCAACGTCAAGAGATTTATCGATTTCGTAGTGATGTTTTATTATCTACGGATATGTTTACTTTTATTAAAAGTTTATTAGAAGATGCTTGTGATATTGGAATATATGAAATTTGTTCAGTAGCAAATAAAATTGATTTAGATCGTTTGTCTACATGGATTAGTGAATCTTTTCCTGTAAATTTAACAATAGAACAACTAAAACATCATGATGGAGATAATTTAGTTGAGTTCATAACAGGTCATGTAATAGCAGCTTTTGATAAGAAGTGTCAGTTAATTAAAAGAGAGCTTTTGCAAATAGATGATAGTTTAAATACAAATGATGTTATTCAAGAAATGATATGTTCTTTAATTGTTTCTCAATTAGATAAGTTATGGCAAGAACATTTATTAGAAATGGATTTATTGCGTTCAGAAGTAAATTTAAGAACTATTGGACAAAAAGATCCTTTAATAGAATTTAAGTATGAAGCTTTTTCGTTATTTACTACTTTAGTACAGCAATTGAAGGTAGAGATAGCTTGTAATTTATTTAGAGTACAATTAGTAGAACAAAAAGATAATTAATTAAAATCTTTTTCTCTTCATAAAATAGAAGACAGAATTGTTTTCTGTCTTCTTATGTTAGGATGTTTTGTTATTTTTAAGATTGATTTATTATTAAATGAATCTTTCCCATTCATTCCACATTTGATTTTTTGAATGTCGTATCCAAAAATTTCTTTTATCAGCACCAATAAGAAATTGTATAAGATGTTCATCTTCTACGGACATGCATATGAGCATGCTTTTTACATTATCTTGTTTTATAATAGAAAAATCTTTGGGTGCGTTTTTGTGATTTTCATGATTATTTATTGTAATTAGATTGGGTTCATTAAAGTTATTAAAATTAATAACAGTTTCTTCATTTTGATTAGGTTGTATGACAAACCAAGAAGACCAGTCATTGTTTAAACAAACCCGTGTAAATAGTTTATTTTCTTCAGATAAATAAAACTGTCTTGAATATGCGTCTAAAACATCTGATCCAAATACAATGAGAATATCTCCATGTTCTTTATTTTCTTCAATATATACTCCAGTATTTATATAAGCATCTAAAGAGTTGTTAGCAGCTTGCTCTTTTTCATTAGATGATTCATATTCATCAGAATAATTTTCTTCATTTTTAGCATTTAAATTGGTCATAAAACCTCCAAATAAAACTTAATATTCAATTTATTTTTATTTGTTTTTAATAACAATAATGAAGTTTTAATTACAATTATTTATTATTTCTTTTTATTTTTTCTTTTATTTCTAATAAAATTGGAAGTCCTTTAAAATTAAATGTTGATTTTATTTTATTTTTTAAATACTGCTCGTAAGTTTTTTCTAATAGAGATTTGTTATTTACAAATAATAGAAAACAAGGTGGTTGAATGCTTTTTTGTGTTCCGTAGTAAATTCTTAGTCGTTTTCCGTTGATCATTGAGGGGTAATGTTCTTGCATAGCTGATATAATAAGTTTATTAAAAGCATGTGTTGGAACTTTTCTTTTACTTGATTCTTGAATTTTATTTATAATGGGAAAAATTTTATCTATATTTCTATTATTTAGTGTTGAAATACATATTATGGGTATATCACGGAGCATTTGATGTAAAGATCTTAAATCTTTAACATAATGTTCCATACGAATTTCCTTTATTAAATCCCATTTGTTAACTAGCAGAATTATAGGTTTTTGGTTTTTTTCTATAATATTTAAAATTCTTTGGTCAAAATTAGTGAAACCTTTTGTAGCTTCTATAAGCAATAAACACATATCAGCTCTTTTAATAGCTGTTTCAGATCTGGAAGAAGAAATCCATTCAACAGATGTTTTTAATGATTTTTGTTTTTTTAATCCTGCTGTATCTATAAAGGTATACTGACAATTATTGTGGGTGTAAGTTACATCAATATTGTCTCTTGTAGTTCCTGCTTGAGCATCTGTTAAACAACGGTTTTTTTGTAATAAAGTATTAATAAATGTTGATTTTCCTACATTAGGACTGCCTATTAGGGCTATTTTTGTACTATTTTTTAAGTTAATAGGAGAATTTTCAAAGCTTTTTAATATGGAAGAAGGGAATAAATTAAAAGTTTCAGATAAAAGCCAATCAATATTTATATTGTGAGCTGTAGATGTAGGAATAATTGTTGAAATTCCTAAACTATAAAAACTATTAATTAATGGATTAGTTTTAGGAGTATCTGCTTTATTAGCTACTAGTATAATGGGTTTTTGAATAGTTAGTAGAGTTTTTCCTAGAATTTCATCTTCTTTAGTAATGCCGCATCGAATATCTACAACAAGCAATATAACATCAGCTTCTTGTGCTGCGATTATTGCTTGTTCTTTAATTCTTGTTTGAAATAAGTCATTGGAATTTTTATCTATACCTCCAGTGTCTACAACTTCAAAATTAATATTATTGAATTTAGCTACACTAATTAATCTATCACGTGTTGTCCCTTCTTCTTCATTAACAATAGCTATAGATTTTTTGCAAATACGATTGAATAAAGAAGATTTTCCTACATTAGGACGTCCTATAATAGCAATACGAAACATATTTCAAATATTATATAAGTAATTAAAAGGAATATTTTAGTAAAAAAAGATCTTTTATTCTATGAAAATGAGTTTATTATTTTAATAAACCGAGATTAAATAATTTTTTTAAAATTTCTTCTTTATTATTTATATTTTTTTCTATAGCTATATTTTCTGCTTCTTGTAAAATTTCTCCTAATAATTTTCCTGGGGGGACATTAAGTTTAATTAAATCATAAGCAGAAATAATGGGAGTTTTATGAATAATTCTTAATACATGTGGATGTAATTTGGCTTGAAATTGGGAAAATTTTTCTTTAAAAATTTTTAGTTCATCTTCTGTTAAAAAAGATTCAAAAAGTTGAAGAAATAAAGAAGATTCGGGAGATGCTAGAAAATGAACTAATTTAATTTTATGAGAATTATAATTTTTAAGAGCTGGATAAATATCTTTCCACTTAAGAATTAAATTTATTTCATAATTAGAAATTTTAAAATCTCTAAAAATAATTTCAATTTGTTTAGCTGTAATTTGCAAGAAAAAAGGAGCAATAATTAAAATTGTAGGGAGAGTTTTAGATAATTTAGAAATAATTTTGAGACATTGTTTAATGTCCATATCTGATAAATGTTTACCTAGTTCAGGAAACATTTGAAATAATAATCCACATTTATGTAGTAATTGAAATGCATACGCAATGTTATCGTATTGAGTGATTTTTTTTAATTCAGACCATATTCTTTCTCTTGATACTGATTGCATTAAAGTAGGAGCTTCTTTAATAATGGCAAGTTCTGTTTTAGCATCTAAAGTGAAATTAAATCTTGCCGCAAAACGGATGGCCCTTATTAATCTTAATTTATCTTCATGAAAACGTTTTCTTGGAAAACCAATAGCTCTTATGATTTTGTTTCTTAAATCTATTTTTCCTCCGACATAATCATAAACCTTTTTATTAAAAGGATCGTAAAACATTCCATTAATAGTAAAATCTCTTCTTAAGGCATCTTCATGCATATCAGAAAATTTAATTTGATCAGGATGTCTTCCATCAGAATAAGAAATATCTTTTCTAAAAGTAGCTACTTCAAATGCATATTTGTCTTCTTTAATAAGCATTACTCCGAAAGCAATTCCTATACTTATAGCTTTTGGAAATAATGCTTTAATCATTTCCGGAGAAGCATTAGTTGCTATGTCTATTTCTTCAATAGGAAGATCTAAAAGAAGGTTTCTTACACAACCACCGACAAAAAATGCTTGAAATTGAGCATCATGCAACTTTGACAAGACTTTCATTCCAGCTTCAACAATTATCATAGAATTATTTTTATTTTTAAGCTAATTCTTGTTGTATATGTTTATAAACCAACTTTGGTTTTTCAAAACCCAAAATATTTTCTTCTGTAATAAAGATTTGAGATACATTTGGAATAGAAGGAATATCAAACATGAGGTCTCGCAATAAGTTTTCTAAAATCATTTTTAAAGCTCTAGCTCCTGTTTTAGCTTCTTTAGCTTTTCTAGCTATAGCATATAAGGCTTTGTCATCCAAAATTAATTCAACCTTCTCTTCTTCAAATAACTCTACATATTGTTTGACAATAGCATTGGTTGGCTCGGTTAAAATTCTTACTAGATCATTTAAAGAAAGTTCATTGCAATTAACAATGCAATTAAATCTTCCTATAAATTCAGGAATCATACCAAAAGCAATAAGATCTTCTGTTTCAACCTGAGCTAATAGTTTATTTTTATCACTAGGGTCGACATTATCCAACATAACTTCATCTACAAAACCAATGGAGTTTTTTCCTATTCTTTTTGAAATAATTTTATCTAAATTAACAAAAGCTCCGCCGACAATAAATAAAATGTTTTCAGTATTTACTCGAATATATTCTTGATGAGGATGCTTTCTTCCTCCTTTTGGAGGAACATTAGCTATGGTGCCTTCTACTATTTTTAACAAAGCTTGTTGAACACCTTCTCCTGAAACGTCTCTAGTAATTGAAACATTTGCTGTAGTTCTTCCTATTTTGTCTATTTCATCAATATAAATAATACCTTTTTCAGCTTTAGCTACATCATAGTCTGCAGCTTGAAGAAGCCTTAATATAATATTTTCAACATCTTCTCCTACATAACCTGCTTCTGTAAGAGTTGTTGCATCTGCAATAGTAAAAGGGACATCTAAGATTTTTGCTAATGTTTTAGCAATTAAAGTTTTTCCTGATCCTGTGGGACCTAATAACAAAACATTAGACTTGCTATAATGGACTTGTTTATTTTCAGAAAGAGCACGAATACGTTTGTAATGGTTATACACTGCAACAGAAATTGCTTTTTTTGCTTCTTCTTGTCCTATGACAAATTCATCTATTTTTTCTTTAATTTCTCTAGGCTTTAATAAAGTCATGTCTTGAATGTTACAGGTAGAGTTATTTACAGAATAAGAAGGTTCTGTTGTTTGAGGTTTATTTAATATACTTGCACATAATTGAATACAATTATCACAAATATATACATTAGGACCTGAAACAAGTTTATCAACATCTTGTTCAGAACGACCACAAAAGGAACATATAGCAAAGTCTTTATTTTTTTTACTCATAATAATGAATATTAATTAATTTGATTCTTTCTCTCTAGCAGAAGTTACTACTTTATCTATTAAACCATATTCGATGGCTTCTTGGGCTCCCATGAAGTAATCTCTTTCCGAGTCAGCAACGATTTTTTCTACAGATTGCCCTGTACATTCGGATAAAATGGTTGATAAATGCTTTTTTAAAGTTAAAATTTCAGCTGCTTGTAATTGGATATCTGCGGAAGTTCCAATAATACCACCAGATGGCTGGTGAATCATCATTCTGCTGTGAGGTAGAGCAAAACGTTTTCCTTTTGTTCCTGCAGAAAGTAATAAAGCTCCCATTGAAGCAGCTTGTCCTATGCAATAAGTATTTACATCACAGCCTAAAAAGCGCATAGTATCATAAATAGCTAGCCCAGCAGTAATATATCCTCCGGGAGAATTAATAAAAATTTGAATGTCTTTTTTTGGGTCTTCTGACATTAAGAATAATAACTGAGCAATAACGGTATTAGCTAATCCTTCGGTGATTTCTTGTCCAATAATTACGATTCGATCTTTTAATAACCTGGAATAGATATCCATGGCTCTTTCTCCTCGACCCGTATCTTCTATCACATATGGCACCAATGTCATAATTATAACCCCTTATATAATCTCATATTTAGAAATAGCCGAGTTTATGACTATTTGATTGTCTGGTCAAGCTTTTTATTCTTTTGCACAAGCTTTGAGCTTAGCTAAATTTAAAGCTTTTTGATAAATAAGCCTTTCTTTTGCAGTTGAAACCAATTCATCTAAAAGATTTTGAGTAATTTCTGGTGGCTGAGAAGGATTAGATAAAAATCTTTCTTTAGAACAAATTTCTAAAGTTGAATTTAGCTCTTCTTTTGAATAAGAAAGTTTTTCTTGATCAAAAATTTTTCTTACCAAAAATGTAATCTTTAATTGCTTTTTTGCTTCTTTTTGAATTTCTTGATTAATGAGTTCTTCTTTTTCTAAAATTTCTTCATCATCAAGATAGTCAACTAAACGCATAGAAAGTAACTTGTTCTGTTTTAATGTAGCTAATTTAGCAGTAATTAAAGATTTTGGCAGTTGAAAATCAACTAAGCTAGCAAGAGCTTCTTCTAGTTTTATTAAATTTTCTTCAAAGACTTTGTTTTTAGCTTGGGTTTCCAATTGCACTTTTAATTTAATTTTTAAATCATCTAATGAATCTGCTTTTAATTGTTTAGCCTTATCATCATCTAATTGGGGTAATTCTAAAGAAACTACATCGTCAAGAATAAAAGACAGTGTATTTCCTTGGAGATAAGTAGCTATTTCTTGATGATTTATTTTTTCTTTTAGAATAGTTCCTTTTGTCAATCCTAAGAATTTTTTTAAAAACTTTTCATTCATATCTTCTTCAGATAATTTGAAACGTTTTTTTTCAAACAAAAACCTCTCATTTTCTTCATTTTGGGAAATCTTTAAAGAAAGAATGATAAAATCATCTCTTTTTGCTTCTCTATTTAGAGAATGTGTAGTAGCAAAATAATAGCTAAGATTCTCTAAACCTTCGGAAATATCTTTTTCAGATATTTCTGAATCTCCATTTAGTTTGCAAGAAAAATCATTCCAGTCAATAGAAGGGACTTCTGGATAACGTTCAAATTCAATTAGAATTGTTGAATCTTTATCTAATTCACATGAAACAATATCAATTTTACGTATACTCTGTTGATTGAGTGGAGAAATTTTTGTAAGAGATATGACATTTTTTAAAGCATTACGGATCAAAGCATCATGCCAATTTCTATTTAATTCAGAGTTATAACGATCTTTAATAATGTCTTCTGAGACTTTTCCTTTTCTAAAACCTGGAATTGAAATACTTTTTTTTAATTTTTTTAAAACTTCATTGTAAGTGTTATTTACCTCAATAGAACTTACAGTAACTTTTGTAGAAACTAAACATTCTGGAAATTCCTCTTTTTCGATAGAATAAAAGTCATTTTGAAAAATAGCCATTAATTAAATTCCTATATTACGTCTTATAAATTACTGAAGATTATATTTTGGTTATTAAAAATAGCGGGTGATGAGGTTCGAACTCACGACTTTCACGTTGGCAACGTGATGCTCTACCACTGAGCTACACCCGCTTATGTAAACTGTCATGGAAACGAGTTTATCTTTTTGAATACTTTATGGCAATATCATTTATTTTGGGAAGAATATTGCTTTTATTAAAATTTTTCATTGATTTACAGAAGACAACAATGTACAAGTAAGCGTTTTATAGTGATCATCCATTTTAGAGGAAAAATGCTTAATTTCCGAAAATTGAGACGAGATTTTTCTAGTAATATTTTACAAGAAGGAAAAGAATTATTTGATCAAAAGGCAGTAATTAGCGCTAAGATTATAAGTATGGATAAGAATACTATTTCTTTTAACGCTAGTATAAAAGGTTCTTATGATAATGTCTATGAATGTGAAATAGAAATAGATCGTAGTGAATCAGATCCGATTGATTCTAATTGTGATTGTGCATATGAATATGATTGTCAGCACATAGTTGCTTTTTTGTTTTATCTAGAAAATCATTTTAATGAATTAGTTCTTACTTTTTCTAAAGAAACGGATTTAGAAAGAAATGAACAGATAGATGAAGAAGTTAAAAAAGATTTAAAAGAAACTTTTCAATCAGTAGCCATAAGAGAAGAAGTTCGTAAAGATTTGAAATATCAAAAAGAAATTTTACGAGAATATATTTATGCAGCAAAAGCATTGAGTGAGAATGCATTATTTTTACCTCAATCTTCTATAGAAAAGGATTTAGCTGAGTTAGCGATTATTTTTACCTCAGTAATGCAAGAAAAATCAGAAAAAATATTTTGTTCTGGACAGCCTATAGAATTTCAATTGGCTTTGCGATTACCAGTGCGTTCAAAACCTTTTTATATTCCTAATGTAAAAGTATTTTTAGAAGGTGTGTTATATGAAGAATCTATAGTTTTAAATGGGAAGAATTTTCTTTTTACTATGGATTCTTTTAGTGAAGTAGATAAGAAAATGATAGAATTATTACTTCGATATACTCGATATAATACGGCTTCAAATAATGAGGATAAGTTTTTAAGATTTGCCTATTTACATCCCTCTAATCTTGGAGTTATTTTATCTCAAATATATGATTTTTATTTAGAAAATAAAACATTTTGTTCTCCCGGAGATAAGGAACCTTTTCCAGGAATATTTTGTGGTAATTTAGAAGAACCTTTATATGCGGCTTCTTCTTATGCAAAAATGAAAGTTTCTTTAGATTATTTTGAGACTCCTTATAGAGCTTTGTTAATGACCCCAAGTCTTGTTTTAGATGAAGAAGACATATCTCTAGAACAGGTTGCTTTTTTAGAGTCAGACATTCCTGGAGTAATTTATGGACATACTTATTATCGTTTTTTACCTAATATTAGGCGCAAGCATGTTTGTTCTTTAATAAAATTAAGAGATATTACTATTCCAGAAGGATTGTTTGGTTCTTTTAGAGAAAATGCTCTCTCTGTTTTACAAAGTTATTCAATTATGAATAATATTTCGGCATTAAGTTCTTTTATTACGTTGCCTTATATTGAGGAGTTGAAAGCAGAATGTAACTTGAGTTATTTAGATGGGGAACTAGGAGCTAGTTTGTTTTTTATATATGGCGAGGAAAAAATTCCTGCAGCTGCATCTTTGTTAAACTATCAGCATATTCAGTTTTTTATTAGTGATAATGGAATTTTAGCGAGAAATTTAGTAGAAGAAAAAAAGATTTTAGAGGAAGTTTTTTCTGAGTTTACGTATGACGATCGTGATGCTACATTTCTTATTAGAAGTGAAAAAAAGATTGTTGAATTTATGACAGAAGTTATTCCAAATAATCAGCATAGAATTGTCTTTAATTGTCCTGAAAATTTGTTAGAACAATTTGTGTATGATGAAACTACTTTTGATTTACATTTCCAAGAGAGTGATGAAGTAAATTGTTATGAAGTTAAATTAAAAGTAAATGGACTTCTTAAGGGAGTGAGTATTGATCTTTTGACGGATTGTATTAGTTCTAAAAAGCGTTTTTTAGAATTGCCTAAAACTTCTAATATATCTTCTAAAAGAGTTAATAAGAGAAACCAAAAATATAGCGGGAATAAATTACCTCGTATTTTGGTTCTAGATTTAGATAAAATTTCTCCTTTAGTTCAAATCTTTAGCGAACTAGGATTAGAAATTTTAGATGATATGATACATAAGAGTCCTTTATGGAGTTTAACAAATATAGAAGAAAGTCAATTTCATAAGCTACCTGTTAATTTTTCTATAACAGATCGTTTGTTGGAAATACAAAAACAAATTCGAGGAGAAGTTGTTTTTAATGCTCAAGAAATTCCTGAACAAATTAATGCTACTTTACGTAATTATCAAATAGAAGGAGTTCATTGGTTAGAAAGACTTCGTAAAATGCATTTAAATGGAATTCTTGCTGATGACATGGGATTAGGAAAGACTTTGCAAGCAATTATAGCTATTACGCAAAGTCAAAAGGAAAATCCAGGAGGAGGATCTTTAGTTATTTGTCCTACTTCTTTAGTTTATAATTGGAAAGAGGAAATAAGAAAATTTAATCCTAATTTAAATACGTTAGTTATTGATGGAGCTCCTAATCAAAGAAAAAAACAACTAAAGAATTTAAAAGATTATAATGTAATTATTACATCATATAATCTTTTGCAGAAAGATATAGAAATTTATAAGGAAGCTCTTTTTGATTATGTTATTTTGGATGAAGCTCATCATATTAAAAATAGAGCAACCAGGAATGCAAAATCTGTAAAAATGTTACAAGCTGGACATCGTTTAATTTTAACAGGAACTCCCATAGAAAATTCTTTGGAAGAATTATGGAGTTTATTTGATTTCTTAATGCCCGGATTATTAAGTAGTTATGATCGTTTTGTTGGTAAATATATTCGTGCATGTAACATTATAGGTAGTAAATCTGATAATTTAGAAATTTTAAAAAAGAAAGTATCTCCTTTTATTTTAAGGAGAATGAAGGAAGATGTGTTGGAAGATTTACCTCCTGTATCGGAAATTTTATATCATTGCCATCTAACAGATTATCAAAAAGAACTTTATCAATCTTATGCCGCATCAGCTAAAGTTGAATTATCAAAATTAGTTAAAAAAGAAGGATTTGATAGAATTCACATTCATGTTTTAGCAACATTGACTAGACTAAAACAAATTTGTTGCCATCCTGCTATTTTTGCTAAAGATAATCCGGAGATAGGAGATTCAGCAAAATATGACATGTTAATGGAATTACTTTTTTCTTTAATCGGAGGAGGGCATAAAACGGTTGTTTTTAGCCAATATACTAAGATGTTGAATATTATTAAAAAAGATTTAGAACAAAGAGGAGTTCCTTTTGCTTATTTGGATGGATCTACAAAAAATAGGTTAAATGTTGTTAATCAATTTAATGAAGATGAAAGAATTGCTATTTTTTTGGTATCCTTAAAAGCTGGTGGAACGGGGTTAAATTTGGTAGGAGCTGATACTGTAATTCATTATGATATGTGGTGGAATCCTGCTGTAGAAAATCAAGCAACTGATAGAGTAAGAAGAATAGGACAAAAAAGATCAGTATCTTCTTATAAGCTAGTTACTTTAAATACAATAGAAGAGAAAATTTTGCATTTGCAAAGTAGAAAAAATTGTTTAGTTAAACAAGTTATTAATTCTGATGATGAAGTTATTTCTAAGTTGACTTGGGAAGAAGTTTTAGAGTTATTGCAAACATAGTAATTGTTTATGCCGTATCGTAGAAATTATCAAAGTATGAAGTCTTTATGTCATACTCTTTATAACACTGCTTTTCGCCGTCTTGATAAATTTTTTAATTTTTTTTCAGGTAATATTGGAATAGATTTGGGTACGGCAAATACCTTAGTTTATGTTAAAGGACGTGGAATTGTTTTAAGTGAGCCTTCAGTAGTTGCTGTTGATGCACAAACTAATGAAGTTCTTGCTGTGGGACATAAAGCCAAGGCTATGTTGGGAAAGACACCAAGAAAAATATTAGCTGTAAGACCTATGAAAGATGGGGTTATAGCGGATTTTGAAATTGCTGAAGGAATGCTAAAAGCTTTGATTAAGAGAGTAACTCCATCTAAAAGTTTATTTCGACCTAAGATATTGATAGCAGTGCCTTCTGGGATTACTGGAGTAGAAAAAAGAGCTGTGGAAGATTCTGCATTACATGCAGGAGCACAAGAGGTTATTCTTATTGAAGAACCAATGGCTGCTGCTATTGGAGTAGATTTGCCAGTTCATGAACCGGCTGCTAGTATGATTATTGATATAGGAGGAGGAACAACAGAAATTGCAATTATATCTTTAGGAGGTATTGTAGAGTCTCGGTCTTTAAGAATTGCTGGAGATGAATTTGATGAATGTATTATTAATTATATGCGTCGAACATATAATTTGATGATAGGTCCAAGAACAGCTGAAGAAATTAAAATGACGATAGGTTCTTCTTATCCTTTGGGAGATAAAGAGTTGGAAATGGAAGTGAGAGGAAGAGACCAAGTAGCAGGGCTTCCTATTACAAAGAGAATTAATTCTGTAGAAATCAGAGAATGTTTAGCTGAACCTATTCAACAAATTATAGAATGTGTTCGTTTGACATTGGAAAAATGTCCTCCGGAATTATCAGCCGATCTTGTAGAGAGAGGAATGGTTTTAGCAGGAGGAGGAGCTTTAATTAAAGGATTAGATAAAGCTTTGACTAAAAACACGGGATTACCAGTGATTATTGCTCCTCATCCTTTGTTAGCTGTTTGTTTGGGGACAGGAAAAGCTCTGGAGCATTTAGAGAAATTTAAAAAACGTAAAGGAAGTATGGTGTAGTTATGGAAGAAAGTTGGTCTTCTAAAATTGTAAATCCTTATGTTAAATCATGGATAACAGAATTTATTAATTTGGCTACACCTGATAATGTTTATGTTTGTTCTGGGTCAAATGAAGAATATGATCAAATAGCGTCTAAGTTAGTTGCTTCTGGTAGTTTATTACCTTTAAATCCAGAAAAAAAATTTCATAGTTTTTTGGCTCGTTCTGATGCTAGAGATGTTGCTAGAGTTGAAAAAAAGACATTTATTTGTGCTGTTAATAAAGAAGATGTGGGGCCGACAAATAATTGGGAAGATCCAGAAGTTATGCGTCTTAAATTGAGTAATTTATTTAATGGATGTATGAAAGGAAGGACTTTATATGTGGTTCCTTTTTGTATGGCTAATCTTAAATCTCCTTTTGCTTTAATTGGTATTGAATTAACAGATTCTCCATATGTTGTGTGTTCTATGAAAATTATGACTCGTATGGGGTCAGAAGTTTTAGACGAATTGGGAGAAACTAATAATTTTATTAAATGTCATCATAGTGTAGGTCAACCTCTTTTAAATGGACAAAAAGATGTTCAATGGCCATGTAATCCAGAAAAGTTGGTGATTGCTCATTTTCATGATGATTTAAGTATTTGGTCTTATGGAAGTGGTTATGGAGGAAATGCTTTATTAGGTAAAAAAAGTGTTTCTTTAAGAATTGCTTCTTATAAAGCTAAAAATGAAGGTTGGTTAGCAGAACATATGTTAATTATTGGTGTTACTAATCCTGAAAAAAAGAAAAAGTATTTTGCAGCGGCTTTTCCCAGTGCATGCGGCAAAACTAATTTGGCTATGTTGAAATCCACATTACCGGGATGGAAGGTAGAATGTATTGGGGATGATATTGCTTGGTTGCGTTTTGGTTCCAATGGAAAACTCTATGCTGTAAATCCTGAGTATGGTTTTTTTGGTGTTGCTCCTGGGACTTCTGCAAAGACTAATCCTAATGCTTTAAAGGCTTGTGAAAAAAATTCAATTTTTACTAACGTAGCTTTAACTAATGATGGTGATGTTTGGTGGGAAGGCTTAACAGAATGTCCTCCAGCTAATTTAATTGATTGGCAAGGCAATCTTTGGATAAAGGAAAAGGGATTACCAGCTGCTCATCCTAATTCAAGATTTACAGTACCTTTATCTCAATGTCCTGTATTAGATCCTTTATGGGATTCTCCCGAGGGAGTTCCAATTTCAGCAATTATTTTTGGAGGAAGAAGAAAAGATACAATTCCTTTAGTTTTAGAGTCTTTGAGTTGGAGACATGGGGTTTTTATGGGAGCAGGAATGTCTTCAGAAACAACTTCTGCAGTAGAAGATGTAGATGTTGTTATTAGACATGATCCTTTTGCTATGTTACCTTTTTGTGGTTATAATATGGCAGATTATTTTCGTCATTGGTTAGCTTTGCCAGATATAGGAAATGATGTGAACTTACCTAAAATATTTGGGGTAAATTGGTTTAGAAAAGATAATCAAGGAAAATATTTATGGCCTGGCTTTGGAGATAATATACGGGTATTGGAATGGATTTTTAATAGAACAGAGGAGTTTTCTGAAAAAAGCGCAATTAGAACTCCTGTGGGATTTGTTCCTTCTCGGGATTTTTTTAATTTATCTGGTTTACAATTAACTAATTCTGATTTTAAAGCGCTTTTTGAAATTAAATCTAATGAATGGTTAGATGAGATTCATAGTATTAAAAATTATTTTGAAATCTTTGGAGAACATTTTCCACCTGCTTTATCAAAAGAATTAAATCGAATAGAATTAGAATTAAAATAAATTATTTTTATTGTTTTAATTCTATTTAATTTATGTTTATTTCTATTTATTTTTAGTTATTTTTTATTTTTTATTTTTTAAAATAAAAAAAATAAATGGAAAATTTGTATGCAAAATTATTCTCTTGAATATGCTAAAGGAATTACTACTTCTTTGTTAGGAGGAATTTATGATTTTCGTTTATCTTCGACCCAGTTTTTAGATTTAAAAAATATATTTGATTTTCAATATCTTACTGAACAATTGCAAGGATTAAAGCAAGTTTATGAAACATTCTCAGAAATTCATCAACTAGAAGAAGAGTTGGTTTTAAATCAAAAAGAAAATGATATAAATCCTTTTGAAGCTAATTTTCAGATAATGGTGAATGATTTTTTGACTATTCTTAAAATGTTAAAAAGTCAAAATGATAAATTAAATGAAGTTTTAGATCCGTATGTAGTTATTTTAAATGAATTAAGTTCTTCTCTTCCTAATTTAACTTCAGAACAAATTGATTTATTAAAAGGTCTTCCTAAAAAGGTGGGAGATCTGTTAACTAATGAAAAAGTAAGTAAGAAGGAATTACAATTTTATTGGTCTAGCTTGTTAACTATGTATACTAGCATGACTAGTAATTTGTTAATATCTTCAACAGCAATACAACAGCA
>Cebus_capucinus_imitator_PRJNA485217_SSR118__coassemble_481_pt1 | contig 14735 bp, 12 predicted proteins | sample Cebus_capucinus_imitator_PRJNA485217_SSR118__metabat2_low_PE_019 | metagenome-assembled genome bin Cebus_capucinus_imitator_PRJNA485217_SSR118
AAATACTTGGTATGAATTATCTCAACAACTATTACATGCTACTTCTCTAGAATTTCTACACCCTTTTACTAATAAAAAAATTCATTTAAAAAGTAAGCTACCTGAAGATATGGAAAAAATTATAAAAAAATATATAAAAACAAAAAATTATTATTAATTTTTATATATTTATTTAAAAAATAAAATTATTATAGTAATAATAAAAACAAACTAACTTATATTGATAATAAAAAACAATAACAGTTAAAAAAAGAAAAAATATTGTTTCCATTAGATATTTAACGGAACTGAAAAAATAGATTTTATTAATAAGGTAATTTATGAAAGAATTTTTAGCATATATAGTAAAAAATTTGGTTGACAAACCAGAAGAAGTAAAAATTAAAGAAGTAGAGGGATCTCAAACAATCATATTTGAATTGTCCGTAGACCAAGCAGATATAGGAAAAATTATTGGTAAAGAAGGTAGAACAATTAAAGCTATTCGTTCACTATTAATGACTGTTGCTAATAGAAACAACCTACGAGTCAATTTAGAAATTATTGAAGATCATAAATAAAAACGGACCGAGCAGGACTCGAACCTGCGACCATTCGCTTAGAAGGCGAATGCTCTATCCACTGAGCTACCGGTCCTAAAAACTGTCGAGGTAAACCTTACCTCGACATCCTTAATCTTATAAAAAGAAACATCGAACAATCAAAGAAATAGTAACATAATTTATCTTATGATTAAATAAAAACTTCTAAAACAATTGTTTAACCTATAAATTCTATTTCTATTTTCTAGAAAAAATTTTTCTTCTATAATCAGAATTTATTTTTCAAAAATGGAAAAACTATGTTGCTTTCCAAAAATTCTTTAAATAATACTAATAAATTAATTGTAATTTCAGGACCTTGTGTCATAGAAAGTGAAGATCATGCTTTACAATGTGCTGATTTTCTTTCAAATCTATTTGCTTCATATGAAAAAGATATTCTTTTTATTTTTAAATCTAGCTACGATAAAGCCAATCGTTCTTCCATTAAATCTTTCAGAGGTCCAGGATTAACTATTGGTTTAAAAATTTTAAAAAAAATAAAAAATATATTTAATATACCAGTTTTAACTGATGTTCATTCTATTCAAGAAGCACATACAGCAGGTCATATTATTGATGTTATCCAAATTCCTGCTTTCTTATGTAGACAAACCGATATTTTGATAGCTGCAGCAAAAACACCTGCTATAATTAACGTTAAGAAAAGTCAATTTATGTCTCCATGGGAAATAAAACACGTTGTAGAAAAATTACGTTCTTCAGGAAAAAATGATATTCTTTTAACAGAAAGAGGTTCCTGTTTTGGTTATAATAATTTAGTTTCAGATATGAGATCTATTCCAATTATGCAAAATTTAAAATGCCCTGTTGTATTTGACGGAACTCATTCTGTTCAACTTCCAGGTGCCTTAGATTACTCTAGTGGAGGTCAAAGAGAATTTATTCCAATTCTCACAAAAGCAGCTCTTGCTGCTGGAGCAGAAGGTCTTTTCATAGAAAGTCATCCTAATCCCAATGAAGGTAAAAGTGACTCTTCTTCCATGTTATCTTTTAAAGACTTAGTTCAATTACTTCCTGAATGGTTAGCATTATATAAATTAATTCGACAACAAAAAGAATGTCTAAGTTTAAGTTAAGTTATATTTATTTATTGTCTTTTCTTTTTTTAAGTTTTCTTTTAATAAGCTTTGTTCTAGCTAAATCTTCAGAAAAAAGCTTAAGTAATATGCAAGTAATAGAAAAAGAAACTATGAACAAAAAAACAATTATACAAGCTAAAAAACAACAATCTAAAAAAACAATTATTGCTACTAATCAAGAAGAATCTTTCTCTTGTTTTGTTGATCAGTCAATTTTATCTATTATTTTGAGTAAAAAAAATATTGAAACTAAAGAATTATTATTTAATTTAAAAGGGATGATTGCTTTTAAAGAACTGAGTCAGATTATGTTCTTTAAAGGTAAGGAGGGTTCTATAGATTACAAAAACCTTGCTCTTTCTATTCAAAATTGCTTGTTCTATATGCAAGATAAAAATTTACCAATAAGAAAAAATATCTATGAAGACACTCTTTTCAATAGCGGAATGAAATCTATTTCAATATCCCTAAAAAATTCTAATTTTCATCACAATTTCTGAGTATAAAAATGTCTATTTTACAAGCCTGTGAACTACATAAAAAATACAATAAAAAATCTGTAACTAACAATGTATCTTTCCATGTTAATTCAGGAGAAGTAGTTGGTCTTTTAGGTCCAAATGGAGCTGGAAAAACTACGGCTTTTTACCTTACTGTAGGTCTTATTCGTCCAGATTCTGGAAAAATTATTTTTAAAAATATGGATATCACAAAAAAAACAATGGATCATAGAGCACGTTTAGGAATAGGGTATTTAGCTCAAGAACCAACTATCTTTAAAGAATTAACCGTCAAAAATAACCTTAAATGCGTTTTGGAAATCATTTACAAAGGAAAATCGCATCAAAAACATCTTTTAGATAATTTAGTTTCAGATTTACAATTAACTTCAATTATAGATAAAAAAGCTGGATCTCTTTCTGGAGGAGAAAGAAGACGTTTGGAAATAGCTTGTGTTTTAGCGCTAAATCCTAGCGTTTTACTTCTAGATGAACCTTTTGCAAACGTTGATCCTCTAGTAATTCAAAATGTAAAATATTTAATAAAAATGCTAACAAGTCGAGGAATAGGTATTTTAATCACTGATCATAATGCTAAAGAATTACTTTCAATTGCTGATCGTTGTTATTTAATTATTGATGGAAAAATATTTTTCGAAGGCTCTTCAACACAAATGATATCAAATGAAATGGTTAAGCAACATTACTTAGGTGATTCCTTCTCATTCTAATTAACTTTCTAAAATATTCAATAATCTTCTTATGTCATTTTTAATAGAAGATGTAATAAATGTTAATCCAGGTTTAATACCCCGTTCTGCTAATTTAAAAGCATCAAAAGTATTACAAATTCTTCCTTGTAAACGAATTCCTATGCCCTTTAATTTCAAAAGACTAGCATATCGTTCAAACATTTTAAAAGAAAGTTCACAAGCCGTGATTAAAAAAATAAAATTTTTTTTCGGCATTTTATTTTGTTCCTTACACAAAAACTCAGCCAAATATAAGAATGTAGGAATAATAATAATTTTCAAACGAAAAAATTCTGGTTTATTTTTTACTTCTCCAATTATGCAGTCCTTACAAGAAAAATGCGATAAATCTCTATGACATTGATCATTAAAACGTCCTGCAGGACAATTAAGAGGTTTCTGGCAATATGAAAAACCCAAAATTAATATAGTATTTTTTTCTCTATAAGAACTTTTTATTTCATCAAAATGAGAATATCCATAAAAAAAATAATTATTTTCCTTTATAGACACTTTTTTAGAACTGATTATAGAAAATAAAAATCGAAAAAACAATTTTGGAGATTTCAAAACATAACAATAAAAAAGACCTCTTCCTTCTTTCAATGAAACAAGGTAAATTAGGGTTTTCCATTTCAACAAAAACTTTGTTTTTTTAGTAATAAAAGGAACTTTTGGTAAATGCATATTGTTATTATAATCAGCAAAAACAATATAGAACCATAAGTTATTTTACACTAAAACTTTTCTAATCATCTTGCTCTAAAATTTCCTTCACAGCTTCTTTAAGAGAAGTTAATCCTTCTACAAAACCAACACTTAATAATAAATTATTAATATAATTAATTTCACTTAATAATTGATCATTAATAAATTCTATTTCTGCTAGTTTCTTTTCTAAATCAACTTTCGAATTAGACATAATAAAATTCCTTTTTTCATCATTATTTCTGAATCTATTTCAATAATAATGAGCAAAAATCATGCCAATTTATATGAAATCAACTATTGAATTATGTTACGAGCCAAACCCAAATAAATCTGATTAAGTATTTGCAAAGATGTAGCTATTACCGTCCATTCTTGCTGCATGGTTGTCAAATGTAGCTGCAATTCAAGCTGTTTGTTTTGTCCATCATCAGCAAAAGATTGTTGAGTAGCCTGGAGATTCGTAATAGTGGAAAACATTCCTCCATTTCCATTACTCCCTGTCACTAAACTAGTCTCTAAATTTTGTAAATCTGATTGCCAATTACTGGGTCCTGTTATTTGAAATGATCCAGTATTTTCTCCTGAACCATCAGGAACTACTTGCAATTGATTTAATAAAGATTGCGCTGCAACTAAATTACTTAAAATATTGTTAAAACTATTTTTATTTTTATTTAGAACACTAATTAATTGATTTTTTTCGCTAGGGGATAGTTTAGTATCCGATTGAATAGCTGTTATTTGCTGTTCAATTACTTCCAATGCCTGTTTAGTAGTAGTTATATAACTTTTTGTTTGCTGTATTTCTAATTTTAAACGATTTTCTGCACTAGTAGCATTTCCAGAAAAACTAGTTTTTCCATTAGTAGTTATCGGATTTCCAACCATGCTAGCAAAATTGAAAAAACTACCAGAATTAATATAATTACTAATAGTCTCTAAAACAGCTCCTCCCATTTTAGAACCCATATTACTATAATAAAGATTATCACTAAGTGTCTGTAAATAATCTACCTCTTCGGGCATATAATGATCTAATAAAACAGATGCAATTGCAGAAGGCAAAGGTAAAAATAATAACGATTGTCCTCTAGAATTACTTAAACTTTCTGTCTGAATTGCAACAAAATTTGTTAATTGAATAGCTGCGTTTTGAAGAGTATTTAGATTAATCGTATTTTGAGAAACAATTTGACTAGCTTCTAAATTAAAAACTATACCTGAATTCTGATTTGCTTCTAAACTTGATAAAGAAGAATTATTAATATAACCTGGAGAAGAAATAACAGAATTAATAAATTGAGAAGCCATTACTAATTGTCCATCAGCAGAAAAACTATAGATACTGCCAACAACTCCTTGTCCAAAAGATTGCACAATATCAAGAACTGCATTAGCCATTTTTTCTATAGGAGAAAAAAGACTAGTCTTATAAGAAGCCATCATATTAGAAACACTTTCTTGAAGGGCTGATTGAGTCATTTTTGGATCTTCAGACAAAAAAACAGAAACTATATTATAAGCCCAAACATCTGCTAACACATCTCCTAAAGTAAAAGCCATTTGATTAGCATTATAGCATTCTCGGTTAACAGTAGGAGTCAAAGTATTATTTATTAAATTCTGCTCATTTTCATCTAAAGAACTAAAAACATTTCCAATAAACATTAACAGCTGTAACATTTGGGAAATATCTGTAATTGTTAAAGCATTCTGGTTACTCCCAGGGGAAACAAATAATAAAAACTCTGATATAGATTGCTGTACTTCATTAAACAAATCTTGTTGGTTCTGAGCATTTTGAAGATCTTGAGATAAAGTTACTGATAAATCCTTCGAATTATTAACAATATTAGTATAAGTTGTTTGAACAGAATTCCAAAATGCAGATCTAAATGTCAAAGGAAGATTTTGATTTACCATTAAAGAATATGTTTCTGCTGGTAATTGATTTAAAGTTTTAATTTCATCTTCTGAAATAGAAGGTAAAGAAGTCATTATTGCATTTAATTTATCTACAACAGGTAAAAAAGCTGAGTATTGTTCAGGATAAAGAGAAACTATAGAATTCATTGTTTCATTTAAAACAGTAATAAGTTCTTCAGAAGAATTTACAATGAACTTATTAACATCATCTTCTGGTGTTGTTTGATTTTCAAGTAATGGAGAAATAAATACATGATCTTTACTTAAATCACTTGAAAAAGCAACATCTTCCTTAGAAAAAGTAGGATATAACTGAGGACGTTCTCTTAAACTGAAAATAGAAAAAAAATCATTTACTTTTGATTTTAAATCTTTCTCACAAAGTAAACTAGAAATCCCATTTAATAACTTAATATCATTTTTAACTACATAATATTGCAAAGTATTCGAGAATATTTCTTTTTTTTCTGATTTTCTTTCTAATAAAACTAAAGATAAATCCTTTTCTTTCACATAGTTAAATAAATCAACGTTATTAAACATCTATTTCTCTCGTATTTTTTATTAATTTAATTTTATAGAAAATAAAAAAATAATTATAGAAAATAAATTAAAACAAATTAAAAATTTAAAATAAAAAAAATTAGATTAAATTAAGTGAATAAGATTAATAATACTCATACTGTTTCTATAGAATTAAATATAAAATGTGACCATAGAACAGCTAGGAAAGAAATTAAACAGAAATATGCCCAAGAATTTACAATTCTACGCTCAAAATTGTCTGGATTAGCTAGATTTACCAGCATCCTAAATAAATATGTTGAACAAATAGACTTAGAAAAAAAACTAAAAAACTCATACCCCATATTTGATTTTTACATAAAAGAGAACTCAGAAAATAATTACCAAAATCTTCTTGTAACTAACGCTCAAATTTTAATAACTACACTACTTACTGCTATTAATAATAGTATCTCTCAAGTACCAAGCAGTTCTGAAAATTTTGCTCCTATTATTAATGATATTAATAAAATAAATAATAAAATTCCTAATATTACAGAACAAGATCTTCAAGATCTCTATCAACTCTCTATTGCACCGAAGCCAATTTTAGATAATAAGTTCTCATCATCTCAACAACTACTTTTTTGGCAAGATATTAGTATTGGATATAATCAAATCAATAAAAATATCTCTAATAGTCAGATGACACTAAAAAAAGAACTTAATCAAACAGATCAAGAAATCATTGCTTTGCAATTATCTTTATCAATTTCTAACAATATGTTTTCTATTTCTGAAACATTTTGTTCTAACATTGTCTCTGATAATATTTCTGATGCTATATATAGTTCTCACCAAATAGCCCAAGAATATCTTAATATTTTAGAAGAAATTCCATTTCTAAATGCAAATCAACAAGAACTAATAAACACAGCTTTAGAAAATTGGTTAAATTTACCTGTTGGGTTAAACCAAAATACATTTTCTGGAACATTAATGGCTGATTTTTGCGGCAGTACTTTGGCTGTTACTCAAACCTCTCTTTTTCTATCAAAAAATGGGCCTTCAACATCTTTAGAAATTAAAAATTTTTTAACTAATACACTAAATGAACAATTACAATCAAATCCCATAAATCAACCTATTATTAATTTTATAAACCAATTATGTAACAATCAAACCGTATTTAATTCTTTATTTTTACAAGAAAATGGTAACTATGCTTCAATAAACCCTAATTACGAACAAACCTTTTTAAAAAATTCTTCTATTAATCCCAACTATGATAATTTAATTCTTTCTGTTGATTTTCAACTAGAAAAAGATTCTCAAATATTTCTGACTGAATTACAAAATCAAAGAACAATTTTACAAAAAGAATATGAGTTAATAGCCGCTGAAAATACAAGTTTTTCCGAAGAGTTCAGAGAAATAAGGTCAAACATAAATCACATTCTTAGCTTAGGAAAAGCTTTTACAGATATTGTGCTTAATGTTTATCTTCCAAATCAACAAAAAATGCTCCAACCTTATATTAATACTATTAATTATAATAACATTGGAGCTACAACCATTAATAATTTACTTTCTATAACAAGTTCTTTTAATACTGCTTCGATTTACTATAATTTTTCTTCTTTTCTAGTAGAAAGTGATCAAGGACCCGATCTTTTTTCAGGAAGTTATTCTCAACTTACACTTGTTCTTAATCAGGAAAAACAACAATTACAACAAGATCTAATAAAATTAGATAATCTGACAAATACAGTTAATGATTCTATAGCCGATATAAATGGAAATAATTCATTAAATGATACCCAAAAAAAGAATATTGTAGACAAATTAAATAATTACTTAAAAATGTTTTCTACTTCGAAAAATCAACTCTTATCTTTAAAAAGTCTACTTGATCAAATTAATATTACCCTAGTTAATAATAACAATAATTACGTAAAAATTACAGGTCCTACTGACTGGCAAAAAAATCTTGGAAAATTGGAACAAGATGTCGTTAATGGTTCTAGTTCAACAACGCCTTCAGGAGGATTAGTACCAATTTTTACACAGACAGAGTCAGATCAACAATCTTACACTAATCAGGGACAAACTCAACAATTAAATTTACAAACTCAAATGACAACTATCCAACAAGAATGGACGATTATTGCAACATCTTTACAAATTTTAAATCAAACTATATCGCTACTAGCTAATAGCATTTATAAATAAAAAAATCCTAATGCAAAAAACTATATCTAAAAAATTATAATTTTTATTAAAAATGAATTTATAGATTTGCAAAATTTCTCTTTTTTTGAAAATTTAAACAATCTTTTACTTCAGATAAACAATTATTTATTTTATTAAATAATAAAAATTCTTCTCATATACAATAACTTCAAAAAAACTTATAATTAATAAACTACTTTCATTTATAGAAAAATATAGCTTTTTAATTTTTTGTTTACTTCAATTTCATATAAAATCCTTAATTATCTTCTTGGAATTAAAGAAGCTACATTAAAGACAAACGAATGAGTAAAAGATGGACTCAATAAAAACTTCTGTTTTTGTTTGCTATCTGCCATTTTTGTCTCTTCAACAAACCGTTCTGTTAATTTAGATACTAAACTGGTAGACGCATCCATAGGAGTAGCCATATAAACAGGAGGAGGAGATCCTGCTACTTTTTGCAATACAGACTGCAATTTTTCTTGAGCTCCAGATAAACTCAATTGAGAGCCTTCATTGGTAATAATACTCAATTTTTCTAAAGCATTCATGATACCAAAAAAACCTCCCAAAGAAGTTGATAAAGCCAATACTTCCTTCTGACGAGATATATTTTGATTTTTTAATATAGCTTCATTAAGAGTATCTTGAGGAACTAAAGTTGTTTTTAAAACATCATTCATTGTACTATCAACTAAAGAACGTCCTGAATTATTTAGAGAAGGATATAAACGATTCAACGTTTTTACACTCTGAGTAAATTCTATAAGGTTAGCAGAGGTAATTGAACCTGTAGATAAACTTGATAAAATTTTTGTAATGTTAGTAAATATAGAATTAAAATGTACAACAGATAGTGTATTGTTTCCTGAAATACTGGCTAATGCGGGAAGAATAATGGATGTCAAAGAAGCTTTATCTTTTACAGATAAATCCTTTGCTTTAACAATTTTTTCTATAATTTTACTCAAAAGAGTATTTACTTTAGCTTTTACTGAACGACTGGAACGAATAAAAGAAGTATTAGTTATAATTCGCTTCATAACCCCACTTAAATCCATTAAACTAGGATTATTAGCCTCAAAAACACTCAGCATCTGCCTAAGCCCTTCTATCATAGTAGTATATTGAACAGATGTACTTGCAGATAATAAACTTCCAACTCGCTGACTAATTCCTCTTTCTGCAGAGTTAATATTAAGCGATCCCTCAGAAGAACTTGTACTTACAGCATTATTAACTAGTTCATTAATAGTATTTAACAAAGACTGAATTTGTTGAACAATTTGAGAAGTAGATTCTGCAGCCTGATGAGCTAAAGTACTATTTGGAGCTTCAGCAGCAGCTTTCTGAGCTTTCTCATTTTGTTGTTGAGCATCTTGTAATAAATTGGTTAGCACTCCAGGGCTAGTTGTCTTTTGAGCACTATCTAAATCTTTTTGCGCTGCTATAGACGCTTCATAAGCAGTTTTAATAGCCTTAGCAGTAGCACTAGATTGCGCTGCTGCAGCTGCTGCTTCATGAGCAGCTTGTAATGCTAATGGTTGATTATTGGCAGCACTTGCAGCTTGTTGTGCTGTGGCTGCTGCCGCTTGTATTTTTTCAACTAAGGAATCAATTTCCGATATAGAAGTGCTTGTATTTAATTCTGTAAGAGACATGTTTATTTGAGTCAATGCAGATTGCGCTGCTTGAATATTACTAACAAGTTTTTGAGCTTCTGGTAAAATAGTTTTTATTTTCTCAGCAGCCTCATTTATTTCAGAACTATTTTCTACACTTTCTAAAGCTTTTTGAATAGTTTGATTTGCCATGTCAATCTTCGATAATAAAAGATTAACTTGATCTGAATTCGTTGTTGTTTTTAAATCACTTAAGGCTGTTTCTGCAGTTTGTATTGCTTCTTGTGCTTGTTGTACCCAATCTGTATTTGTAGGATGAACAACATTAGCATAAGTTACCTCATTAACATTTATAGAAGATTTTTCTCCAATATCTGCAATATTATTTGTAGGATTTCCAGAAAATCCTTTAGTTGGTAATTGAGGGTTCTCTTTAGCAGTAGAAGAGTTCTGTAAAGATACAACTGTATCTAATACATGCATTAAAGAACTTTTAGCAGATTGTAAAGCTTCTGTCGAAAGAGCTTCCGTCGAAAGATCATTTTTTGATGATTTAGTATTAACACTTTGAACTTCCTGAGAACTCAAAGGAGATAAGTAAACTGTAGGATTTTTTATATCTGGTTGATTATCAGGGTCTTCAATAGGCGTTACAGGTCCAGACATATTTATCTCCTAAAATTAATTAATAGATAACTTAATTATATTTTTTTTTAATTAAAAAAATCTATTAATTAATTTTAATTACTTTTTTACAAAAAACTTTTAAAAAGCAGAAACTACAGACAAACCAATAGTGCTATATTTAAAAGGATTTCCTAATTTTTTCTCTACAGGATTTGAATGAGTTACATTAAAACGTAGTGAAACAGAATTAGTTAAACTATACATCGCAAGAAAATAAACCCCCTTGTAATTAGTAAATCCATCAGCTGATCCAGGCAAATCTTTTTTTATAATGGCCTGATAAAGTTTAGCATTGATCAATGTCCCATGACCTATTCCTGAACAATCATCTTCAGGAATAGAAAGAGCTTCTACATATTCATATCTTAAAGTAAAAGACCAATCGCGAGCTTTACGCAAAACACCAAAAGTCCCTCCAACATACCAAGCCTTATTCGCTCTTTTATTTAATGTTGTATAAGAAGCTTCTGCTCTTGGATTAATTAATCCAACAATGTAAACATAAGTTGGAATTTTATAAAATTCTCTTTCACATCCAATTAAACCTTGGCATACCAAAAACTTATATTTTTGATCATGCTCTTCTTGAGCTTGTTGTTTCTTACTATCTACTAATCGTTGACGCTCCTTAGAATCACTTATTTTATCAGCTGCTTTTAAAACTCCTGAATCTAATTGGGGTTGCCCTCTAAAAGAATGCCAATCAATCATACTATATTTAAATAACAAACCTCCTGGCAATTGATTTATTATTCCTTCAACTACCCAGGCATATTGTCTATTTTTAATATTAACAACAAAAGGACCTCCATGAACTATACATAAACCTTTTCTTTTTCCTAAAGTTTGAGAATAAAAGAAATGTATTCCAGAAAAATTCTCATTAAATTGAACAGCTGATTCAAAGAGAAAACCCAAAGAAGAAGCTCCCCCTTCCACATAAAAGTTAGTTGTTGGAGTTTTGTACAAACTATATCCCATAAAAGCTCTACTGATAATCCCAATAGCTGAAACAGGAACTCCTCCAGCTTTTTTCCATTGTAACTGTGAAGATAGCCATGTTTTCTTATTATCATATCTTAATCGTAAAGTAAAAACTGTAGGAAAAACATTAACAGACCATCTGGTGATATCTTCATTATCTACTGTAATTTTTTTCTCAAATTTCTCATGTCTATTTGTCCACTGAGTTGATATTTCTCCAGATATAGTGATTTTCCCTCCTATTCCTTCTAAGCGTCTAAGTACAGTTCTTTGAGAAATAAAGTCATTTAAAGCTTCCCAATCCGACTTAGTTAAATTTGAGTCAACAACATTAGTCTCTTGCCCTTTAACAAAAGTCGCTCTAAAAAAATAAAAAAGAAAAGACAAAAAAAATAGCAACTTTCTATTCATAAATTTACCTATTACACTTAATTTTTCCCTTGTATTTTCGTTTAAAATAGAAGAGAAAAACTTGATCTATTTAAGATCAGAAGAATAGTATCTATTTTTCCAAAAACTCATAGAAAAACAGTTTCTTAATTCTTCTGAACCAAATATCTTCGCAAACAACCACAAAAAAACCAAGAAAATAGAAGCCTCAAAACCAAAATAAAATGCTTTTTTCAAAATAGATGAAGTAAAAAAGAAAAATAATGTTTTGTGTAATAAAAATTTACTAAGAAAATAAGAAAAAAGAAAAGTAATTAATGAAACAAAGAAATCTTTTCGCAATTTAAAAAATACAGAAGTAAATAAACCTCTTAAAAAAACATGTTCCCTAGAAGCAAACAACCATAATAACATACATTGTGTCCAAGAACATATGGATGTTGCTAAAGAAATTCCAAATATTTTAGAAGAAAAAAACGTAGTAAGTAAAAAACTTAAACAACAATTAAGAATAATTGACACAATTCCAAGAATTGTTGGAATAAAATATTCTTTTTTTGCATAGAACAATACAGAAGTAATAGAATTAATTGCTGAAGGAATTAAACCAAAAGCATAACCCCATAAAACAAAAACAGTAGATTTTACTGCATTTAAAGAAAATAAACCATGACCATAAACCAAATTTATTCCACTAAATGACAATAAAATCATTGCTAACATAATAACTGTCATCAACAAAAATATTGTTGAAAAAGAAAAAATAAAAATATTTTTAGTTGAATTTTCATCATTCTCTTTAATACTCTTAGATAATAATGGCAGTAAAACAGAAAAAAAACTAATAACAATTACTCCCATAGGTAACTGATAAATCCTATTGGCATACCACAAAAAAGAAGGTCCTATAGGATCTATGAATCTAGCTATAAACATATCAACTAAACTATTAACTTGAGTAATAGCTGTTCCTAAAATAGCAAATAACATTGGTTTCAAAACATGCCAACAACTAGTCTGTTTTTCATCATAAAAATTATTATTTTCTAAATACTTTTGGTTTTTTAAAAAAGATAATGTATCTGGTACAGTAATTAACCATTGGAAAAAAAATCCTAATACCAAAAAAATGGATAACCATTTTAAAAAAAGATAACAAGAAAAACGAGAAGAAAAAAATAATAAAACTACCCAAAAAAAATTAACGATAGCAGGAGACAAACTAGCAAGAAAAAATTTTCTTTCGCAATGTAGCAAAGAAACATTTAGTGCATGAAGTACTAAAAAAACACTACTAGGAGAAAGAAACATAATTAAAACTAATGCAGAATGATCTTTATTATGAGATAATTTCATCCAAAAAAAACAAAACAACTCAATAGCTAATAAAACACAAATACTGCTGATAGTAAAAAATTTTACAGTTTTTTTAAAAAATACTTTAGCTATACCGTTACCTTTTACCCTTAACATTTCAAAATGCGGAATAAAGACCATACTCAATGCTGTTTCACCAAAAATACGACGAAGAAAAAAAATTAAACGAAAAGCTATCCAAAAAACTGCTATTAAAGGTTCGGCACCCCATATAACAGCCATCAATATTTCTCTTAATAAACCAAAGATTCTACTAATCATAGTTCCAGAAAAAAAGTGGATTATGGACGTAAAAAATTTATTTTCACTATAATTCGTATTCATATATTGCTTAATAAGATTATATTAGTAATTCAAACATACAATACGACTTATGTCTATGATAAAAAAATCTTCTTTATTAGGAGCTCATACATCTACATCTAAAGGTCTTTATAATGCTTTATTAGAAGGAGTGTCTATAGGAGCTAATACCGTTCAATTATTCACAGCAAATCAAAGACAATGGAAAAGAAAACCCTTGAAAAAAGATGTTATTGAAAAATTTAAAACAGTTCAGAAAGAAACTGGATTAAAATCTATTATGAGTCATGCCAGCTATTTAGTTAATCTAGGTTCTCCTAATCCAAATGTCTTAGAAAAAAGTAGAATCTGTATGCAAGAAGAAATTATAAGCTGTTTAGAATTAAATATTACATTCCTTAATTTCCATCCAGGAGCAGCTTTAAATGAATCAAAAGAAGCTTGTCTTAATAAAATTATAGAAAGCTTACTTTTATATGTTCCTTTGTTTGAAAAACAACAGAATTTAACATTATTGTTAGAAACAACAGCTGGTCAAGGATCTGTTATTGGAAGTACCTTTGAGGAACTTGATTATATTATTACTCAAACAAAAAACAATATTCCTATCGGGGTTTGCCTAGATACTTGTCATGTTTTCTCAGCAGGATATGATATAAGAACAAAACATGCTTTAGAAAATACGTTAGAAAAATTCGATAAAATTATAGGTCTATCTTTCCTAAAAGCTCTCCATCTTAATGATTCTGTATACGACTTAAATAGCAAAAAAGATCGCCATGCCCCTCTAGGAGAAGGTAAAATTGGTTGGGAATGTTTTAAAAATATAATGACATTAAAAACAACAAAAGAGTTACCTAAATATTTAGAAACCCCATGTAAAGGCAAAATATGGGATCCTGATATTCATTTCCAAGAAATTAAAAAACTAAAAGAATTTATAGAAACATAATCCTATTCCCACGCTAATTGTTCCTTATGCAACGAACACAACTCTTAAAGTCTAAACAAAAAAGATTTACAAATTAAAGAATCTTTCCTAGAATTTTTTTCCTTTTAA
>Cebus_capucinus_imitator_PRJNA485217_SSR118__coassemble_493_pt1 | contig 14438 bp, 5 predicted proteins | sample Cebus_capucinus_imitator_PRJNA485217_SSR118__metabat2_low_PE_019 | metagenome-assembled genome bin Cebus_capucinus_imitator_PRJNA485217_SSR118
TTAAAACAGCTAAAAGTTTATTTACCTACATTAAAGTTAAAAAAAGCTTTACTTCAAGCTGAAGTTCAGTTGGCTGAAGCTGAGTTAGAAGTGTTGAAAAGAGAGAAAGAACAAGCTTTAGAAGAATTACTCCAACTGAAAAGTTTAATTTTTATTCCTTTTTTTATAGATCTGGAGAATTTTTCTAAAGTTGCGAAAATTGTCTCTACAGTCGAAAATATAGCTGGAGTAGAAATTCCAGTTTTTGTTTCTTGTGACTTAGAAACAAAACCATATTCATTGTTAGATACTCCTGTATGGGTAGATCAAGTTATAGAAAAAATAAAGACTTTTTCTATAGTTAAGGTAAAGCATTCTTTTTCAGAAAAGAAAACAAGAATTTTAGAGAAAGAATTATCAACAGTGTCTATTAGGGTTAATTTGTTTGAAAAAAAGCTTATTCCTGAAACTGAAGAAAATATAAGAAAGATTTCTGTATTTCTAAGTGATCAAAATTTAACTGCTGTTGGTCAGTTAAAAATTATTAAAACAAAATTGGAAGAAAAAAAGAAAAAATTATGCGTATAAACGTAAAAAAATGTTTTTTTATTGGTTCTGAAAAAATAAAAAATGATTTTTTTTCAAAAAGTCAAGAATTAGGAGTTATAGAATTTTTTGGATCTCATAAGTCAAGTAATTTTTCTGAAGATATGCTTTCTTTGGTTGAAGCTATTAGGATTTTAAACAGATTAGAAGAAATTGTTGGCTTTCAAGAAAAAACAAAAGATATACCTTATAACACTTTTATTTTAGCTGATAAAGTAGTTAAAAATAAGAAACGCATAGAAGAGCTAGAATCAGAAATTAAGGCTCTTGATAAAGATATTGCAAGAGTAATTCCTTTAGGAGATTTTGTTTTTAAAGATATAGAAACCTTGTCGAAAAATTTAAAAAAATCTTTTAGGTTTTTTTCGTATAAAAATTTACCTTCTACCAACAATGATTTTCCTGATAATTTTATTTACATTACTTCAGCTCATAAACTCAATTATTATTTAGCAATAGGGCTGGATTCGGAAGTTCCAGAGGGATTTTCTGAGATAAAAGTAGTAGCTTCTTATAAGGAATTACAGAAAAAACAACAATATCTTCAAGAAGAAGTTCTCTCTTTAAAATCTGAATTAAAAGGATTTATAGCTTACAAAGAAGATATAAAGAATACTTTTCATGAATTGTATAATAATTTTTCTTTACAAGAAGGTATAGCTCAATCTGAGTCATGTTTAAAAAATCATCTTTTTTTTGTTTATGGTTGGGTTCCTGAAAATAAAATTACTTTGATTCAGTCTTTTGGAGAACAAGAAGGAGTTTATATTGATGAAACAGAAATACATGAAAATGATAAAGTTCCTACTTATTTAGAAAATACAGGTGTTTCTCGTTTGGGAGAAGATCTTGTTGATATTTATGATACTCCTTCTCCTAGAGATAAAGATCCTTCTAGCTGGGTCTTTGGTTTTTTTGCTCTATTTTTTTCTATGATTGTTAATGATGCAGGATATGGTTTGGTATTTTTATTAACTACAGCATTTTTGTTTATACGTTTAAAAAATAATACAATATTGTTTAAGCAAGGATTACGTAGATTTTTATCATTAACAGCCATATTGAGTTGTACATGCATTATTTGGGGACTATGTAATTCATCATTTTTTGGAATATCATTACCAAAAAATGATTTTTTTGAAAAATTTTCAGTATTGCAACTAGCTGCTAAAGAAAAAGCAAAATATTACATGGAAAAAAAACCTTTAGCTTATCAAGAATTAGTAAAAGAAAAACCAGAAATAGAAAAAGCTAAAGATGTCAGTGAATTTCTTGAAATGGTAACTCCTAAGAGGGATCCTAAACAGGAATCTATTCCTTATGATAGTTTTAAAGAAAATATTTTTATGGAGTTATCTTTGTTTATAGGTGCTATTCACTTAATTTTGGCTTTATTAAGATATTTGCGTATAAATTATTCAGGTTTAGGTTGGGTTTTTTTCATTATTGGAGGATATTTGTTTTTCCCTACTTATTTGCATTCAATTTCTTTAATTCATTATTTGTTTCATGTTCCTTATCTTTTAGGCGGTCAAATTGGATTATTTTTAATATCCTTTGGAATTTTGTTAGCAATAATTTTAGCTATTTTACAAAAAAAATTAGGAGGAATAGGAGAAATATCTCAAATAGTACAGGTGTTTTCTGATGTTTTATCTTATTTAAGAATTTATGCACTAGCTTTAGCTGGAACTATGATGGCTGTTACATTTAATAATGTTAGTTCTAATCTTCCTTGGGTTCTTGGATTTATCGTATTAATTTTTGGACATAGTATTAATATAGCCTTAGCTATTATGGGTGGTGTAATTCATGGATTAAGATTAAACTTTATTGAATGGTATCACTATAGTTTTGAGGGTGGAGGGCATAAATTTAAACCTTTATCAAAAATTAATTAATAGAAAATAGGAGTTATTTTTATGGATTTGGGAGTTTTTGGACCAGCTATTGTGTTGGGTCTTTCTATGATAGGAAGTGCTATAGGTTGTGGTATAGCAGGAGTAGCTTCTCATGCTGTAATGGCTAGAATAGATGAAGGTCACGGAAAAATTATTGGAATGTCTGCTATGCCTTCTTCACAATCTATTTATGGATTTATTTTAATGTTATTAATGCAAGGAGCTATTAAGGATGGTGCTCTTTCTCCATTAGGGGGAATAGCTATTGGATCTTCAGTAGGATTAGCTTTGCTTATTTCATCTATAATGCAAGGAAAATGTTGTGCAAGTGGTATTCAAGGTTTTGCTAGATCACAAGGAATTTATGGTAAAGCTTTTGCAGCTATAGGTATTGTCGAATCTTTTTCTTTATTTGCGTTTGTCTTTGCGTTACTTTTATTTTAAAATTTTATGTAGTCTATTCAGCATTCTATTTTTGTCAGGATGCTGTGGTAGGCTTACTTTTTATTCAGAGTATATAAATGAAAACTCTTTTGCTGCTGCTAAAGTGGGATTAAAAAATTCCCAAGATCCAAAAACTTTAGAAGGACAGCAGATAGTTATTAATTGGTCTTTACCTAAAAAATATGTTCGTTTATTGCCTTTATGTTTGGTGTTAACTGTGCGTTATGGTTCTGGGATTGTTGAAACTATAAGGTATCCTATTGATAACTGTTCTGGTTTTTGGATTTTTCGTATTCAATCCCTAATTTTTGAAGAAAAAAAAGGTATTTCTTCATATAAGATTTCAATTGAAAAGAATGGTCTAGAACTTTTGTCTGAGTATCATCATCTTTGGGCAGAGGTAATTTCCATTCCTGAATTTTAAATAAAAGAAGTATTTATGGAACAAGAAGAATTCATATCTAAAACATATTCAGCAAAAAGTATAGAAGAAAATATTTATAAAACATGGGAAGAATCAGGATATTTCATTGCTGATAATACTTCTTTAAAGAAACCTTATTGTATTATTATGCCTCCTCCAAATGTTACTGGGATTTTGCATATGGGACATGCTCTTGTAAATGTTATTCAAGATATTTTGGTTCGATTTAAAAGAATGAGTGGTTTTGAAGTATGTTGGATTCCAGGAACAGATCATGCAGGTATTGCAACACAAGGTGTTGTTGAGAGAAATCTTTTTCAGAAGGAAGGAAAAAAACGTTTAGATTATTCTAGAGATGAATTTCTTTCTCATATTTGGAAATGGAAAAAAGAAAGTGAGAAAATTATTCTTCAACAACTTAGAAAAATAGGCTGTTCTTGTGACTGGTCTCGTTTGCGTTTTACCATGGATGAAAAATCTTCGTTAGCTGTAAGAGAAGGTTTTAAAAAATTATATGATAAAAATCTTATTTATCGTGGTTATTATTTAGTTAACTGGGATCCAAAAACTCAGACAGCATTGTCTGATGATGAAATAGAGTATGAAGAAAAAGAATCTTCGTTGTGGTTTTTTAGATATCCCTTTGCTAATGATAAAACTAAGTATATTGTAGTGGCTACTACCCGGCCTGAAACTATTTTGGGAGATGTTGCTGTTGCTGTTTCTTCAAGTGATTTTCGTTATAAAGATTTGATAGGTCAAAAGTTAGAAGTTCCTTTTTTAAAAAGATGTATTCCTATTATTGGTGATCATAGAGTTGATCCTAATTTTGGATCGGGAGCAGTAAAGATTACGCCAGCTCATGATTTTAATGATTATACTATTGGTAAGGATCATCATTTACCTATGATTAATATTTTAAATAAAAATGGCACATTGAATGAGAATGCAGGAAAATTTCAAGGTTTTACTATCTTAGAAGCACGTAAAAAAATTATTGATGAAATGGCTTCTTTAGGACTTTTAGAAAAAATAGAAGCACATTCTCACAGAGTAGCGATTTCTTATAGATCTAAAGCGATAATAGAACCTTTTCTTTCTGAGCAATGGTTTGTTAAAGTGAAACCTTTTGTCCCAATTTTAAGAGAATTAGTTGAAAATCATGAGATTGAAATTATTCCTAAAGAATGGAAAGAAACTTATTTTAGATGGGTTGATAATTTAAGAGACTGGTGTATTAGTCGTCAATTGTGGTGGGGTCATCGTATTCCTATTTGGTATCATGTGGAAGATCCAACACGTATAATTTGTTTTTCTGGGGAAGGAATTCCTCCAGAAGTACAAGAAAATTCAGAAAAATGGATTCAAGATCCAGATGTATTAGATACTTGGTTTTCTTCTGGTTTATGGCCAATGACTTGTTTGGGTTGGCCAAATAAAGATTCTCTAGATTTAGAGAAATTTTTTCCAACAACTGTATTGGTTACAGGCCATGACATTTTATTTTTTTGGGTAGCTAGAATGGTAATTATGTCTATAGGAATGGATATGGGAAAGCCTTTTGAACATGTATTTTTACATGGTTTAATTTTTGGAAAATCTTATAGAAAAATAGATAAGAATAATCAAGATGGACACTATATTTTTGGAGAAGAAAAGCATAATTATGATCAAGGACATCCTTTACCTTCAGATGTGATAGCCAAATGGGAAAAATTATCGAAATCTAAAGGAAATGTTATAGATCCTTTGGAGATGATAGAGTTATATGGAACAGATGCAGTTAGAATGACTTTATGTGGATGTGCAAATCAATCTCCTCAAATAGATTTAGATTATCGTAGATTTGAAGAGAATAGGAATTTTGTTAATAAAATATGGAATGGAGCTCGTTTTATTTTCATGAATCTTAAGAGTTTTTCTAAGTTAGATTTAACAAATGATTTAGAAATAATTAATTGTGATTTAGAAGATATTTATATTTTTTCACAATTAAATAGACTTATTGAAAATATGAATATTTATTTTAATAGTTATCAATTTGACAAAGCTGCTACAGCTATATATAGCTTTTATTGGGATATATTTTGTTCTTTGTATATAGAAATAATAAAACCAGTTTTATTTGGGAAAAGAGGAACTTTACAAGATAAAAAAAATAAACAGCAGATTTTAGTTGTAGTTTTTTCTCATTTGTTAAGTCTAATGCATCCTATAGCACCTTTTATTACTGAGGAGCTATTTTTAAAATTAAAGAAGAGTTTGTTAATCAACAATGATTTTTTTGAAGTGAAAAATCATTATTTGAGACAAACACTTGAAATTCTTACTGCTAAATCTTGTATGTTAGCGAAATACCCTTCTCAGGTAGTTTATGAAGATATCAATAGCAAGGCAGAATCTGATTTTTCTTTAGTCAAAGATATTATTTATGTAATTAGAAATATTTTAGGGGAAATGTCAATACCTCTTCATATGAGTGTAGATGTTTTTTTATTAACGGAAAATATTGATATTGAAAAATATTTTTCTTTGATTTCTTCTTTAGTTAATGTTTCTTCGATTCAAAAAGTTATTAGTGTACCAGAGGATAAGATGTATTCTTTAGGTGTATTAGGAGAATTGACTATTGGAGTTATCATTCCAGAAGAGTTTATAGGAAAGGAGAAAATTCGTTTAGAAAAAGAAAAAATTAAATTAGAAAAAGCTATATCTAGTTTAGAAATATTACTTAGTAATAAATCTTTTATTGAAAAAGCTAATCAAGAGCTTGTTTTTAATAAACGGGAATCTTTAAAGAAATTGAAAATAGAGTTAAAAGAAGTTTCGAGGAAATTATTAACACAATAGAGCTTTACTTGTTTTGGAGATAATGCGTGACGTATATTGGAGATTATCGCGTAATTAAAAAGATTGGAAGAGGAGGTATGGGTGAAGTCTTCCTAGTAAAAGATCCTAATTTTGATCGATATCTTGCTTTAAAGAAAATTCGTTCTGAACTTTGTCAAAAAAAATCGTTGAAAAAAAGATTTTTGAGGGAAGCAAAAATTGCTGCGCGTCTTATACATCCAGGAGTTATTTCAGTTTATTCTATTCACGATGTAGATCAAGACGTTTATTATACTATGCCATATTTGGATGGTCAGTCTTTGAAAGATATTTTAAAGGCTGTTTGGGAGAAAAAAGTCATTTCTCATAAACTTAAAAAACAGACTTCCGTTTCTTCTTTTATTTCTATTTTTTATAGTATTTGTCAGACTATAGAGTATGTACATTCTAAAGGTGTTTTACATAGAGATATTAAACCGGATAATATTTTTGTTGGTAAGTTTGGAGAAGTTGTTATTTTAGATTGGGGAGTAGCTCTTGATATTTCTGTGGAAGAAGATAAGTTTATACAAGATATAGATTATTTAGAAGTAAGTGAAGAAGAAGTAACCATTCCAGGAAAATTAGTAGGTACTTTAGATTATATGGCTCCTGAAAGGTTGTTAGGGGCGCCAGCTACAGAACAGACTGATATTTATTCTTTAGGAGTAATGTTATATCAGATGTTAACTTTATCTTTTCCTTTTCCTAGAAGAGAGAAACATTCTTTTAGAAAAAAAATTTCTTCAGAAAAATTTATTGCTCCAGAAGAAATAGCTCCTTTTAGAGATATCCCACCATTATTATCTAAGATAGTGGAAAAATGTATAGCTAAGGATATAAATGAAAGATATTCTTCAGTAACATCATTATTAAAAGATTTGTCTTTACATATAGATGGTAATCCAGAATGGTTTTTAAAAGAAAAACTTTCTTTACTTAATAAAAATCACTGGTTGTTTCAAGAAAACATATTATTATCTAATCATGTTCCATTAATGGAAACATTAGATCTTACAGAATGGTTTTGCATCATGGTAACTAAAACTATTTTTTCTGAAGATATTGCTTTAGAAGTTACTTTGCGGTTTTCTGATATCATGAAAGGTTTTGGATTTTTATTAACTCCTCCAAAAGAACACCAACAAGAAGAATTATTAGATGGTTATTGTTTATGGATGAGTTTTAATCAAGGAGAACCTGTTTTTAAATTATTTAAAAATGCTATTGAAGTAATTAGTTCTTATGGATTATCTCTATTAATTAGTGACTTTCATACTATTCGTATAGAAAAAAGAAATAATAAATTAACTTTATTTGTTGATGGATCTTCAGTTCTTACTTATGTAGATTATTTACCTGAGCGAGGTTCTCATGTAGGAATTGTTTTTAAAGATGTTGAGTTTTTTAATAATGAGCTTGCAGTTTATGAGAGTAGTAGGAGTTTATATGTAAGTTGTTTAGCAATACCAAATGCTTTTTTAGCTGATAAAAATTATGAAAAAGCTTTTATTTTTTATAAACAGATAGTTAGCTCATTTCCTGGTAGATTAGAAGGTAGAGAAGCTCAGTTTCGAGCAGGATTAACATTATTAGAAGAAGCTAAAAGAATTACTGATGTCAAAGAAAAAGAAAATTTATATTCTTTAGCTTTTGAAGAATTTTCATTATTGCATAAAACTTTAGGTGCTCCTTTAGAATATTTAGGTAAATCATTAATTTATCAAAATCAAAAAGATTTTAAAGAAGAAGTAAAATGCTTAGAATTGGGTTTACGTCGATATAAAGAGCATGCATTAGTCGATTATTTGAAAGAGCAAATTCTTTATAGAATGTATGAAACTATATATAAGCATAAAGAGACTGCTTTTGCTTTAATGTTAATAGTTTTAAGGTTATTGCCCGAGGATACTGTTTCTCAAAAGTTTCAAAAATTTTGCAAGTATATTTTTAAAAAAGATCTTTTTTTGGAAGTTTTAGATTTATTTCCTAATTTTGATTACTTAGGTGTTGAAATAATTGAAAATTATAAAATAAGTATTTTTCTTAGCTTTAATCTAGCTTCTTTAAGAGTTCTCTTAGAAATTTTTTGTATTTTATTAAAAAATGCTTATATGCACCTAGGTCTTATCAAAGATGTTATTTTTTTAATATATAGATTAGGAGCTTATGAAAATGGTATTGAATGTATAAATAAATTAAGAGAAACTCTATTTAACTCAAGTTTTTTAATAGAAAAAAATGATTTTCAAGAAGTTTTTGATTATTTAAATATTATTGATGAATTAGTTCATTGTCGTTATTCTTCCTTAGAATCTTTATTTTTTTCTTTAAAATGTAATCTTAATAATAAGATAAAATTATTTCATTTTATTTCTGAAGTCTTGTTGCAATTCCATCAAGAAGATTTACTTATTCGTATAATAGATAGGTTTTCTTTAGAATTATCAGGTTTTCAATATACATCTATATTAAAGCCAAAAAAAATTTGGGCTTTATTGCAATTAAAACAATATTCTCAAGCTCAAATATTGCTTTTTGAATATCCTATCAAAGAACTTATAGAAGATTCTTCAATTATTTTTACTTTATTTGGTTGTTGGTTGGCTGCCACAGAAGAAAAAGAATTGGCTTTAATTCATTTTTCAGGAATTTCTGAAGAATTAACAATACCTTCTTATTTATTAATGGCTTATATGTTGTCACAAGATACACCTTTTTCTATAGAAAAGCTTTTTCTTTGGGAGAAAAGGATTTTATATCAGCAATTAGTGTTATTTTATTCTTGTTTAGGAAATAAACAGAAAGAGAAATATTATAGAAATTTATTGAAAAAACAGGTAGTTAAGTCTCTTTTTTCAAATAGTTTTTAATTAAAGATGATTTAGATAAATGTATTTTTTGAAGAGAGCCTTGATAAATAATTTTTCCTCCTAAATTACCTGCTTTAGGTCCTAATTCAATAATCATGTCAGCGTTGGATATCATATTTAGGTTATGTTCACAAAAGATAACAGAGTTTCCTTCTTCGACTAGAGAAGAAATGACTTTTTGTAAATAGTTAATATCATCTATATGTTGTCCTGAACTTGGTTCATCCAAAAGATATAAAGTTGGTTCTTTATTTTTATCGAGAAGTCCTTTTGCTAGTTTGAGTCGTTGTATTTCTCCGTCAGAAAGTTCTGACAATTTACGTCCTAAAGACAAGTAATCTAGACGTAGTTTGGATAAAATATTGAAGATAGGTGTTATTTTTGGTAATGCATAAAATAAAGTTTTCAGCTCAATTATACTTAATTTTAAAATATCTCCGAAGTGATAATTGTTATATTTAACTGTTAAACTTAGAGGAGAGAGTCTATTTCCATGACATTGATCACAAATCATAGAAACAGGAGGGAGAAAAGAAATATCGATAGTTTTATATCCTATACCTAGACACTCTGTACATTTTCCTAAAGGACTATTATAGCTAAAATGTCCTGGTTTTAACCCTAAAACTTTAGCACTAGCTAATTCAGAAAAAAAGTCTCTAATTTTTGGAGATAAATCTAAAAATGTACCTATATCAGAACGAATAGAAGTATGTAATGGATCTTGATTTATAAGAACAACTTTTTTAAAAGGACAATTGGATTTTTTAAGTTGATTTAGTGCATGAGGCTCTATTATATTTTTTATAAGACTTGTTTTTCCTGACCCAGAAACACCGGTTATTGCTACGCAAGCATTTAAAGGTATGGTTATATTAACCTTTTTGAGATTGTGGCTTGAGGCGTTTTTTATTTCTAATACTGGATTGTGAGAGGTATCTATAATTTTTCTTTTTAAAAAAACTTTTTTCTTAGATAAATATAACCCAGTTAAAGATTGTTTTTCAGATAAAATGTTTTCAAGAGTTCCTTGAGCTATAATTTTTCCTCCATGAACTCCAGATAAAGGTCCTAAATCTATGATATAATCTGCTATTTTAGGTATTATAGATAAATTATTTTCTATTATTATAACAGTGTTATTTAAAGATTTGAGATAAAATAAAGCCGATTTTAAAGATTTTATATCTTGTGGATGTAGTCCTGTTGTAGGTTCGTCAATTACGTAAGTAATTCCTGAAAGTTGGCTACCTAACTGTCTAGCAAAATGTATTTTTTGTGTTTCTCCGTGACTTAGAGATTCTGAAGATCTATTTAAGTTAATGTAGGATAAACCAATTTCAATAAGAAAATTAAGTCGATAGAAAAATTGATGATATGATGATTTTAATATTGGAAATAGAGGATGAGAAATATCTGGAAGTTTCAAGAATTTTTGTATTTCTATAATTGGCATTTCACAAATATCGTAAATAGACAGATTATTAATTTTTACATTGCAAGCTAATTTATTAAGACGTTTACCATTACAAGATGAGCATGGAAATTTTTGAAGAGGTAAATAGAAATCTTTTTTTGTTGTAATGAAATTGTCTTGAAAAGTTTGTTTAATTAAATGAGAAATTCCTTGCCAAATATAAGGTTGGTTATTGTAAGAAAGTATTTTTGAGGAACCATGAAGGAGTATAGTTGTATCTTCTTCGGTTAATTGTTGTAGAGTTTTATAAGGATTTATAGATAATTCATTAAATATAAATGAAAAAAGTTCTAAAGATTGTTTTTTGTTTGTTAATAAATAACATAGTTCATTGATAGAAGTATTAGGAAAAGATTTTATAAGTAGCTCTAAGTTGGCTCCATATTCAAATCCAAGACCAAGACATTCTAAACACATACCTTCTTTAGCATTAAAAGAAAATGTTTTTGGGGTAATATTAGGAAAGCATTTTCCTGTAGATTCAACACAAAAATCTAGGTTAAAATAGTGAGTATTGTTTGCAGATTCTATTATAACTTGATTTTTACTTAGCATTGTTGCTCGATCTATATCAGAAGAAAGTCTTTCTAAAGAAAAAGTGTGTAATTTAAAGTGATCTATAATTACAAAGAATTGATCTGGACAAGAATACCAAGGAATAAAATCATCTAAATCATATATGGTATCATTAAATTTTATTTTTAAAAATCCTTGGGTTTTTAAATGATTTACCATTTTATCATCATTATTATATTTCTTACTTAGTGGAGATAAAATAGTTATAATTTTTTCGTAGTAAAGCTTATAAGTTTTGTCGATAACGAATTGTTTTGTAATTTTAGAAATGGGTTCTTGTGTTTCTGGACAAAAAGCTTGTCCTTGGTAAGCAAAAATAACTTTTAAATAATCATAAATTTCAGTAACGGTTCCTACAGTACTTCTTGGATTGTTTGAAGCTACTTTTCTTTCAATAGCAATTGTTGGAGAAATTCCATATATTTTATTGACGTTAGGTTTCTCTGGTTGAGATATTAAAGATCTTACATAAGGAGATAGCGAATTGAGAAACCGTATTTGACCTTCAGCAAAAATTGTATCAAAAACTAAAGAAGATTTACCACTTCCCGATACTCCTGTAAGAACGGTAATTTTATTTTTAGGAATTTTTAAATTGAGATTTTTTAAATTATTATGATGAGCATTTTCTATAACAATGGAATTAAGATTAGAATTTAAGGCCTTACATTTTTTTTGTGAAGAAATCTTAGTAGGAGTGTTTTTTAAAGCGTGAGATAAGGCTTTTCCAGTATAAGAATTTAATTGTGCTATTTTTTCAGGAGAACCATAACCTACAATTTTTCCTCCTTCTTTCCCTCCTTCGGGACCTAAATCGATAACTAAATCAGCTACTTTAACTATTTCCATGTTGTGTTCAATAATAAGAACAGTATGTCCAGATAAAATGAAACGATCTAGTATGTTAATGAGGTTTTTAACATCATGAAAATGTAATCCTGTAGAAGGTTCATCTAAAATATATAAAGTATGTTTAGATGGAGGTTTAATTAATTCTTTTACTAATTTTATTCTTTGAGCTTCTCCTCCAGATAAAGAAGAAATAGGTCGTCCTAGTTTTAAATAGTGTAAGCCTATATCAATTAGAAGTTGCAAAGGTTTATAAATAGAAGGATAGTTAGAAAAGAAAATTAAGGCTTCCTCTACAGTCATGTTCAGTACATCATGAATATTTTTATTATTAAATTTAACTTCTAAAATCGCTTCATCAAATCTTTGAGAAAGACAGGTTTCACATTCGATTTCGTATTCTTCATATTCTGTTGTTATTTTTAAATATCCTCTTCCTTCGCAATCTGGGCAGCTTCCTTCATTTGTATTAAAACTAAAATGACTAGGGGTATAACCATAAAGAATACTTTGAGGAGTTTCTGAAAATAATTGTCGGATTTTTTCAAAAAATTTTAAATAAGTGGAAGGATTTGATCTAGGATTTTTTCCTACAGGAGTTTGGTCAATATTTACAAATTTATCTATGTATTGTTTTCCTTCTAAATAACCTAAAGGACTTTTTAGAGAATATTTTTCATTTTGTGATAGTAGAGGCAATAGGGTATCTATGATTAAAGAAGATTTACCACTTCCTGATACTCCAGTAATAGCAATCATTTTTCCTAAAGGAATTTCTACACAAATGTTTTTTAGGTTATGGAGACATGCATTTTTTAAGATGATAGAGTGGTTATTATTGTTATCAATAGTTTTTCTAAGAGGAATGAAAAGATCTTTTCTTAGATATTTTGCTGTTAAAGAAGAAGTTTTGAGAAAATCTTTCACTTTTCCATTGAAAACAACATTTCCACCTTCCGTTCCTGCTCCAGGTCCTATATCGATGATTCTATCACAGGATAACATTGTTTCTTCATCATGCTCAACTACAATAACAGTATTACCTTGGGACTTTAGTTGTTGAAAAGCTTTTATAAGATTAGAATTATCTTTTGGATGCAAACCTATTGAAGGTTCGTCAAATATATAAGTTACGTCAACTAATCCAGATCCAATTTGAGAAGCTAAGCGTACTCTCTGAGCTTCGCCTCCAGAAAGAGTTGTTGAAGATCTATTACAAGATAGGTAAGAAAGTCCTAAATTGCATAAGGTTTCAGTCTTTTTTATAAGATCATTTATTAATTCTTTTTCAAAGAGAATTTCTTTATTAGACTTACTTATTTTTTTAAAAAAAACAAGTAAGTCTTTCATAGGCATGTTGGATAATTCTGAAATAGTTTTTTCATGAAAACGTGCAGAAGCAGGATAAGGTTTAATGCGTTGTCCAGAACAAGAGGGACAAATTTGTCTTTTTAATAAATGAGCATATTTTCTTTTGTAAGAAGCAGATTTAGCTCGATCATATCTTTCTGCTGCTTCATTAAGAACTCCTTTCCAAGACATAAACTCATGCCAAGAGGATTTTTCTGTATGAAATTCTATTTTTAGTTTTTTAGTTCCTGTACCATATAAAAAAATGTTTTGGTTAGTTTTAGATAAAGTTTTCCAAGGAGCATATATATCGAAAGAAAAAATTTTTCCTAATGATTGATAAATATTTTTATATATAAAATTTTTAAAGCTTTTTGCTACTAAACAACAATCCTCAGAAATACTTTTATTTTCATCAATAACGAGTTCTTCGTTAAAAATAATTTTTTCTCCTAATCCAAAACATAAAGAACACATGCTTTTGGGATTATTAAAAGAGAAGTCTTGAGGTTCTAATGCCTGGTAATAACAGTCTGCTTCTATAGAATAGGCTTCTGTAGAAAAGATAATATCAGGTTTATTTTTTGTAGCAAGAAAAAGGGTGCCTTTTCCTTTCTCTAAAGCTAGTAGAACATTTTCTATAATACGGGATTTGTTTTCTGGAGAAGGAATAAAAGTATCTATTAAAACATCAATATAATAAATAGTATCTTTGTCAAATTGTGGTTGATCTAGTAAATTAATAATTTGATTATTAACCCTTAGTGTACTAAATCCTTGTCTTATAAGATGTTGTATTTCTTCTTTAAATTCTCCTTTTTTTCCTTGGATAAGTGGGTAGAAAATTGAAATTTTTTCGAAGAAATTTAATTTTAAAATAGAAGAAAGTATTTTTTCTTTACTTTGAGCTTGCACAGGTTTTTGACTAATTGGACAAAATGGTATCGCTAAATTTGCAAATAAAACGCGTAAGTAATCATAAATTTCTGTCATGGTACCTACTGTAGAGCGAGGATGTTTAGTTATACTTTTTTGTCCTATCGCTAGAGTTGGGGTTAAGCCAAAAATATCTTCAACATTTCCTTGTTTGA
>Cebus_capucinus_imitator_PRJNA485217_SSR118__coassemble_506_pt1 | contig 14029 bp, 11 predicted proteins | sample Cebus_capucinus_imitator_PRJNA485217_SSR118__metabat2_low_PE_019 | metagenome-assembled genome bin Cebus_capucinus_imitator_PRJNA485217_SSR118
CTTGTTCGCGTAAATCAAGAAATTAATTGGATTCCGAATCATATTAAGAATGGTCGTTTTGGAAAATGGTTAGAAGGAGCTAGAGATTGGGCTATAAGTAGAAATAGATTTTGGGGAACTCCTATTCCAATTTGGAAAAGTAAAGAAGGAGATATTTTAGTTATTTCTTCAGTAAAAGAATTGGAAGAAGCTACAGGAATTAAAGTAACAGATTTGCATAGGCATCATATTGATCATTTGAAAATTATAAAAGAAGGAAAAGAATATACGCGTGTTCCTGAAATTTTTGATTGTTGGTTTGATGCTGGTTCTATGCCTTATGGACAAAATCATTATCCGTTCGAAAATAAAGAAATTACAGAAAAAAGTTTTCCTGCCGATTTTATTGCTGAAGGTCTTGATCAAACAAGAGGATGGTTTTATACATTAAATATCATTTCTTCTGCTTTATTTAATCAGCCAGCATTTAAAAATGTTATTGTTAATGGCATAGTTTTAGCAGAAGATGGACAAAAAATGTCGAAACGACTGAGTAATTATCCTGACCCAGATGTGGTAATAAACAAATATGGAGCTGATGCGATAAGACTATATATGCTTCATTCTCCTGTTGTAAAAGGAGAAGAAATGAAGTTTTCAGAAAAGGGGGTAGAGAATATTTTAAAACAAATTTTATTGCCTTTTTGGAATGCATATACATTTTTTTCCATTTATGCAGAAATTTATAATTGGAGTAGTGAAAATCAAAAAGAAATTTCTCTTAAAAATGATTTAGATAAGTGGATTTTTTCTAATATAAATATTTTAGTTGAAAAAGTTAGAGAAGGATTAGATTCTTATCAATTAAATTTAGCTGTAGAACCTTTTGTTTCTTTTATAGATAGTCTAACTAATTGGTATATTAGAAGGTCTCGTCGTCGTTTTTGGTCTGAAGAAGATTCAGAGGACAGACAATCTGCTTTTTATACTTTACATAGAGTTTTACTTACTCTTTGTAAAATAGCGGCACCTTTTATTCCTTTTCTTTCTGAAACTATTTATCAACGTTTGAAAAATGATAAAATGCCTGAATCGGTACATATTTGTGATTTTCCTAAATATGATCATTGTTGGGATGATATTAAATTAGTAGAAGAAATGAATTTTATTAGAAGAATCGTTAGCCTTTCTCATACTTTAAGAAAACAGGAGGGATTAAAAGTAAGACAGCCTCTTTCTTGTTTGCATATTATTCCAAACAGTGTTCTTTTGAATGAAAACTTGTCCTTTAATATTAACTTAATTCTAGAAGAGATTAATGTTAAAGAGGTTAAATTATATGATTTTCTTCCAGATTTCATAGAACTTAATATTAAGCCTAATTTTAGAGTTTTAGGGAAGAAAATGGGTTCTTCAATGAAAGAAATTCAAAAAATAATAATGAATTTTTCTAATCAGGAAAAACTGAAATTATTTCATAATCAATCTCTTAAAATTGTAATAGATAATAAAGAGTTTGAATTAGTTTCAGATGATGTAGTAATTCTTTTAGAAGCTAAAAAAGGATTTGTTTCTTTAAGTGATGATTTATTTACAATTATTTTAGATTGTCGTTTAGATGATAATTTAATAGCTGAAGGTATTTGTCGAGAATTAGTAAATAAAATTAATACAATGAGGAAATCTTTACAACTTCATGTCACAAGTAGAATTGGTTTAGAAATAGAAGCTCCATCCTTTGTTAAAGAAATATTTATTCAATTCCAAGATCATATTTTTGAAGAAACCCTGTCAACTTCTGTTGCTTTTTTAGATAAAGTTATGGATGGAGAGTCTTGGGATATCAATGGTTACATAGTTAACATAAAAATTATAACATAAAATAATTTTTTAGTTATTTGTTTATATTTAATCTTTTTTATCTTTAAATTATTTTAAAATAAATTCTAAAGAATTTACTTAAATAAATATTTTTATTTTTTTAAAATAAAAGTAGTTTATTTGAAAATTAAACTCTTAACGGATCTTTAATGTGTTAAATTCTAGTCATAATAACTATAATAACCATAGTTATTGTTGTCCAAATAGTTATTCAAAAGCAAGATTAAATTCTGATTTTCAGGTTTTTTCTCAAACAGTGGATTCTTCAGAGAGATCTATTGAATCAGATTTTAGTAATACTCATGGTGTTAATAGTAATAATCTTAGTTCAAGACAACGATTAATAGAGAAGGTTATATTAAGTGTTTTTTGGTCGTTCATAGCTTTAGGAATTGTAGCAGGAATTTTAGCTTTAACTATGCTAAATATTGTAAATATTTCTGTACCTATTTTTATTGTTAGTGGAGTGTTATTAGTAAGTGGATTATTGGGATTAGGTATTTTTGCTATTTATAGAGTAAGTTGTGCATCTAGAAAAGCTTTGGCAAAAATGAAGTCGGAAGATGAAGAATTTCATTTGAAATATCGTTTATTAAGTGAACAAGAATTAGTTAATTTTTATTCGAAAATAGTTGATTTGGAAGATATTGAATTACGTAGGTTATCTAATAAGTTAGCTAAGGCATTTTATTATAATAATCAGAGTTTTAATGGTGATCTTCAATATTTTCTATCTAACTTGTATTTAGAGACTTACTATTTGTTACATAAGGTATTTCCGGAAGAAACTGAAGATAATATAAATCAAAGGGTTGTTGATTTTTTAAAACCACTTGTAGCTTCACAGACAAAAGAAGACCAGATAAATTTTTTAAATTCTGTAATTAGTGATAATATATTAGGATTGGAATTATCATCTTTGTTAGGTAGTAATTCTAAGTTTTCAAGTGGTGCTTTATCTTATGTTCTAGAAAATATATTAGTTAGAGGTATTAACTCTTTAAAAAAAGAAGAATTTAAGAGCATTCTTGTTGGTTTGGGTAGTAGAATTTTATCTTTCTGGACTTTATCTAATTGGGAAGACTTAGCTATACCATATTCATTGAAAATAGTTTTGTTATCAGCTATGCAAGATAGTGATTTAAGTAGAAAAATAATGTCTAATTTGTCTAATACTAATATGACATTGTGGCAAAGTATTTTACGTTCTGAGAATAAGCAAGCTATTGAAATTTTTCTATTTGAATATGGTATTTTGAACTGTAATGAAAATGGAGATTCTGCATTAATGGTAGCTGTTCAAGAAGGAATTGACATTTCTTTAGTTGCTTTTTTATTGGATAAAGGTTGTGATGTTCTTGTTGAATCAAGGAATAATGAAGGATTAGATGTTTTAGATTTAATGCCGACTTATCTTGAAAAATATTCCAAGGATAAATTAAGAAGTTTACTTAAAATAATTGTAGAAAAAAGTTTGTCTGTTAGAGAAATGACAAATGAATTCCAATTTAAAATATTAGTTACTTCATTAAAATTAGATTTAGGTTTAACTTTTTTAAAAGAATTAGTTCAGTTAAAAATTAACTTATGGGCTTGTTCTAATTCAAAAGAAACTTTATACAGTTTTGCTTTATCTCATGATTGTTTTAATGTGGCTAAATGGTGTTTAGAAAATAGTAAACCAGAATTTTCTGAATTAATTGCAAATATGATTAATAAGAAGTCTTTACTTATTTCTTTTTTAGATTCCCCAAATTTTGATGAAGATTTATTTAAGCTTATGTTGTTTCAAGGTTTATCTTTAAATCTTCCAATTACTAAAAATGGAGGAAACATATTGTCATATCTTGCTATTAAAGGAAAATTAGAAATTCTTATTCATTTGTTGCAGTTGTTTGTATTTGATGAAGAAGAAAAACCTTTTGATGAAGAACAGAATAAACTTAAACAAAAACTTGAAGTAGCAATTAATTCTCTAGATTTTCAAGGTAATAGTTTATTGCATTATTTGGGTAGTAGTCTTTCTTTAGATTTGTCTTCAAATCTTATTGAAGATTTTCTTGTTTTACTAATGACATCTTATAATTTTAATAAGTTAGATGCTGTAAATAATGATAGGAGATCTATTTTAGTTAATGCAATGATAAATAAGAAATTTATATTGGCTTCACTATTGTTAAATTTTATGTCACCCTCTGATATAAATGCTGGAGCTAAAGGTATTAGTATACATGAACATAGTCATCCTTTTTTTCTATGGATGATGTATTATTTTGAAATGCCAGGAACAGAAGCTATGATTGAAAAAATGATACGCAAAGGATTAAACTTGAATCTTTTACTTACACCAGCAAATAAGACTATAAAAGATATTTGTATTGAATGGAATCTATTAAAAATTATTAGTTTTTTAAAAAAAATAAATGTTTGGAATAGCATGTTGTTAAGAAAAGAATTATAATTTTCTACGGGAATGAATAATAAAAATTAACAAGATTAGCAAAAAGAAAGTCCACGTGATTGTATTAGAAATACTTATAGGATAGTTTGGTTGAGGAAGAAAGCCAAATCGTTTTCCAAATGGCCAAATAATGGCTATGGGAGAGCCTAAAAGATTTTCTTCTGGAACAAAACCAAAGTCTCTACTATCAGAGCTCATGGCATAATTGTCTCCTAAAACAAGAATATGTTTTTCAGGAATTTTAATTCCAAAATTTTTAATAAAATTACAAAAATTATTTTTATCTTTTATATTAGGAATAGTGTTTGGAAGAAATCCAATATAAGGAGTTAAATTAGAAGAAGCAGTTTGTTTTATCATTTCTTTTTTTAGAAATGTTTGTAAAAAATTATCACTTTTTAAATATAAAGGAATATTCATTACGTATAAATCTTCTTCATTATAAAAAGCATATCTTAGAGGAAAAGCAAGTTGATAAGGATGAGAAGGCAGATAAGAAGAGTTAAAAGTAATTCCTGCATTAAATAGGTTAATAACTAAAGTATTATCTAGATTATTTAATATGTGTTTTTTTGAAAGGTTTTTTTGGATGCCGCTAAATAAAATTTTTGAAGCTTTCCCATTTTGAATTTCATAGCAGCCATCCGGAATATTTTTAGATAGAAATAATCCGTTTATGAGAGAAAAATCTTGCTTAAGAGCATATTTAAAAGCTATTCCATCTCTTACAATAAATCTGGATGTAACAAGATGTTTTTTTATAAGATTGAGATGTTCTTGATTTAAAGGAATTAAACTAGAAAAAGGGCGAATAGAAGGAACTTGGATATTTTTGGTTAAGTAATAAAACATTGGCTTTGGATAGGAAAGATTGGGTGTATGACATAGCTCAAGGTAAGCTAGTATTGATTTGTTAGAAGTATCACTATTAGATAATTGATTAGGATAAAAAATTTGAGCTTGTCTAGGAGTTAGTATTCTTGTCATGGCATAATTTTTTATACCCCATAAGTCTGAATAACTTTCGGGAGAATTATGATATGTTTTGAGTAAAGAGGGAGTATCTGGACTCCAAGATTTTCCATTATTTGTTGAAAAGAAACCATTTAGGAAACCATTAAAATTTTCTATTTTCCCTACAGTTAAGTTCATTTGTTTAAAGAAAGTTACTTGGATTGTTTTTTTTTCTATAGGAGGAATAATTCTTCCATCAAAAGAGATGTAAGGAATATGGTAAATATTGGAAATTTTATTTTTTTTTAATAAATAAGAATCACAAAAATCTAATATAGGTAATCCTTCTTTGTCTATACCAAAGATTTTTCCATTATGGAAATAGAGAGTATCCCCAGGTTTTCCTATACAACGTTTGATATATCTTTTCCATCCAGGTATAAATCCAAAATATTTTGTTTTAGCATCGGGAATATCTAAATTTTTTCCAGAAAAAACAACTAGACCTCCTCGAACAATGGATTCTGGTGAAAAAAGAATAGTTTTTTTTAAAAAAGGAATATGCAAGCCAAACGTTGATTTTGACACCAACATTCTATCTTGTTCCTCAATTGTGGGTCTCATAGATCCAGTAGGAACTTCGTAAAGTTCAAACCAAAATTGACGAATTAAAAGAGCTAAGCATAATGCTAGAAAAATAGTAGAAATAGCAGAAAAAGTTTTCAAAATAGTAGACATATTTTGTTTATTATACCTTCTTAAAAAAGAACGTAAAAAGAGTTCTTTTTCTTTTATCTCTTTATTATTAATAAAATCTTTGTTTGCATTTTCTAAAATTGTTAAATTGAGAATTAAATTATGTTTTTCTTTTTCACTGAGACTTACATAAGGTAATATCTTACGTATTTGAATTAAAAGTTTTTGTCTTCTCTTAAAAAAAATTTTTTTAAACATAAAATTTAGATTTTATTAAAAGCACACAGATTAATTAGTTATCATTTGTTTTTCCATGAAAATATAATTTTAGTGAGATTTTTTTTGAATCTATTGTGGATAACTTGTTAATAAGTAGTTGAAAAATTGTTTAAATTTGAAAAAAATATAATAGTAATTGTTTTTATATAAGTAATTTAAAAATTTTTTTAATTTTAGATAAATTATGTTTATAAATAGGTAATAAGTTAGTTAAGTAATCCAGCATCTATGGCTCTTATTTTAATTTTTCCTATAGGAGATTCTATTTCTAACCAGATAGGAAGACATAAAAACTTATCGTTACTTATCGAAGGAAGATAGATTTCAATTCTTTTATTTGACATAATAGATCCATCTTCAGGCCAATAAGCTTCATAAGTGTTGCATTCAGAGTAGTTGATAGATTTTCCTTCTATAATGAGTTGAGGTTTCCATGGTATTGGATTGTTTAGAGCATCTTTTGTCATTTTTACATTGTCTTTGGGAAGAGATTTAAATGTTAGAGAAGTTAAAATTGAAGAGAAGGAGAATATTTGTTCTTTAGAAACTTTTTTATTTTTTTTACAAAAAATAGGTTTTGTAAAACTAGTATCATTTTCAATAATAGTTTCGAATTTAGCAAAATAGTTTGAATCTTGATTTAAACGTTTTTTCCAATCATAAAGATTTTTTGAAAGGTTTTTTGAGAAAAAAACTTCATGTAAAATAATTTTGTTTAATTGCTTTTCTTTTAGTATGATTCCTATATTCGTTTGATTGTGCTCAAAAACTATGTAAGAACCAGAGGGACAATTATTTATTACCTTTAATAAAGATATTTTTTGTTCTCCATGTAAAAATGAATTTTTGATAGCAAAAATAAATAGAGATAGTATAAAAATTTTTTTCATAAAGGATTGTTAGTTAATTATATGATTTAAAAGCTTTTTTTCTTGATTTTTCTTTTTTTCCATACTAACCTATCTTTTAATTTTTGTTTCTTAATTTTATTCCAAGAGGAGCTTATTTATGAAAAAAGATATTCACCCTGAGTATCAACAGGTTTTATTTGTTGATTCCTCTACAGGTTATAAGTTTTTATGTGGGTCAACACTTCAAACTACTCAAACAGAAGTTTTTGAAGGAAAGACATATCCTGTTTGTTATGTGAGCGTATCCTCTTCTTCTCATCCTTTTTTTACTGGAAGCACAAAATTTGTGGATAGTGAAGGTAGAGTGGATAAATTTTTAAAAAGATATGCTAAGAAAGATAAAGAACCTACTTCTGAAGTAGAAGATCCTTCTAAAGAAAAGAGTTTTATTAAAAAAGATTCTGGTAAAAAGAAAAAGAAGTAGTTAATTTAAATACTTATGGAAGATAAAATTAAAGAATGTTTATCTAGGTTGATTGTATTAGAAAAAGAGCTTTCTAATGAAGCTGTTTTTAGTAATGTCGATAATTATAAGAAACTTACGAAAGAACATGCTTATTTATCTGAAATTAAGCAAGTTTATGATTATTTAAATAAATTAAAAAAAGATATTGATGATTATGTCTTAATGATGGATGCTGAAAGCGGTAATTCTGAAATGATCAAGTATTTAGAAGAAGAATTGCAACAGCTCCATCAAAAAAAAGAAGAAGTTTTTCAAACGTTAATTAATTTATTAGTTCCTCAAGATCCGGAAGATGATTTTAATGTCATAATGGAGTTGCGTGCTGGCACTGGTGGAGATGAAGCTGCTTTATTTGTAGGTGATTGTGTTCGTATGTATCAATTATATGCTACAAAAAGGGGATGGAAAATAGATACATTATCATATCATTCTTCAGATATAGGAGGCTTTAAAGAATACATAATGGGTATATCTGGAAGTAAAGTTAAACGTTTACTTCAATATGAATGTGGGACACATAGGGTTCAAAGAATTCCTTTAACTGAAACTCAAGGAAGGGTTCATACTTCTGCTATAACAATAGCAGTTTTAACTGAACCAGAAGATGCACAAGAAATAGTTATTGATGAAAAAGAATTACGTATAGATACATATAGATCTTCTGGAGCTGGTGGACAACATGTTAACGTTACGGATTCAGCTGTTCGTATCACTCATTTGCCTACAGGCATAGTAGTTTCTTGTCAAGATGAGCGAAGTCAGCATAAAAATAAAGAAAAAGCTATGCGAATTTTAAAAGCAAAAATTCTTGATGAAGAAAAAAGAAGAAAAGCTAAAGAAGAATCTCTACTAAGATTGTCCCAAATAGGATCTGGGGATAGGTCTGAAAGAATTCGTACTTATAATTTTCCTCAAAATAGAGTTACAGATCATCGTATTAACTTAACTTTATATAGTTTGGATAAAGTTATGCAAGGGGATCTAAATCTTTTAACAGAAAGTCTTGTTCGTCATTTTTATGAAATTAAGCTTGGTCAATAGAGATATTGTTACTTTAATAGCTTTTGGAAAAGATTTCTTATCTTCTAGAGGAGTTCTTTATCCTGAAAGAGAATCTAAGTACTTATTATTTTCATTATTAGAAGTATATTATGATAAAAATTCTTTGTTAGAAGAACTAATTGATAACAAAATAAAAGAGTCTTTTTATGATCTTTTGAAAAAAAGAGGGCAGAGATATCCATTATCATACTTAGAAAAAAAGATGGATTTTTACGGTTTAAATTTACATATATCTCCTGGGGTTTTTATTCCTCGTCAGGAAACAGAACTTTTAGTAGATAATATCTGTGTTTTTTTAAAAAATCAAAATCAGGAGAGTCTTCATAATAAGGTTTTTTGGGATGTATGTTGTGGTTCAGGTTGTATTGGTTTAGCTATTAAAAATAAATTTCCCCAAATTAAAGTTTTTTTGTCAGATATTTCTGATAAAGCAGTTGAACTTACAAAAATTAATGCCAGTAAAAATAATTTATCTGTAGAGGTCTTGAAAGGAAATTTATTTGAACCGTTTAAAAATTTAACATGTGATTACTTTTGTTGTAATCCTCCTTATCTTTCTTATAAAGATATTTTTAAAACGGATCCAGAAGTTAGATGTTTTGAGCCTTGGGTTGCTTTGGTAGGAGGACCTTTAGGAACGGAGTTTTATTCTAAAATAGCACCATTTTTATTTAAGAAATTAAAAAAATCTGGAGCAGCTTGGATGGAAATAGGTTATAATCAAGGGAGTTCTGTAAAGGAAATTTTTAAGAAGATTAATTGGAAAGGAACTGTTTTAAAAGATTTTTCGAATAATGATCGTTTCTTTTTTCTTGAAGGAGATAAGAGGGATGTGTATTCTAGGTAGATTAATTTTTTGTTTTATATAGCTAAAATAAAATACTATGTTTAAGTCACTAGCTGAAAAGTTTACTCAGATTTTTAATTCTTTTCATGGTTCATATAAGATTAGTGAAAAGAATATTTCTGATGCTGTTAGAGAAATTCGTTTAGCTTTGTTGGATGCTGATGTTAATTATGGAATAGTGAAGTCTTTTATTTCTCGAGTTAAAGAGAAAGCTTTAGGAGTTTCTACTGTTAATAAAAATGTATCTCCTGAACAGCAGTTTATTAAGATCATTCATGAAGAATTAGTTGAATTATTAGGAAATGATGATGGTGATCAATTAAGAATAAAAGATAAACCAACTGTAATTATGTTATGTGGGTTACAGGGTGCAGGAAAAACAACGTTTTCTATAAAATTAGCTGAGTATTTAAAAAAACAACAGAGATGTAGATCTTTACTTATTGCTTGTGATTTTCAACGTCCTGCAGCTGTTGAACAACTTAGTATATTGGCAGTAAAACATGGATTTGAAGTTTTTGCTTCTTCTTCCTTAAATCCAATTAAAGCTGTTGAAGAAGGTTTGTTAAAAGCAGAACAGAATAAATATGATGTAGTTATTATAGATACAGCAGGACGTTTACATATAGATAAAAATTTAATGGATGAACTTTTGACAATCAAACAAGTAACTTCTCCAAAAGAAATTTTATTTGTAGCCAATGTTGCTTTAGGTCAGGATGCTATTCATTCTGCAAAAATATTTGACGAAGTGTTACAACTTTCTGGAGTAGTTTTTACTATGATGGATGGAGATGCAAAGGCTGGAGTGGCTTTATCTTGTAAGTCTTTATTAGGAAAACCTATTAAATTTGAAAGCCATGGAGAGCATATTAATGATCTTTATGCTTTTAATGCAAAGTCCATGGCTGATAGAATTCTTGGGATGGGAGATACAATTAATTTTGTTAAAAAAGCTCAAGAACAAATGAGTAAAGAAGAGCAAGCAAAACTAGAACAAAAAATTATAACAGCTTCTTTTTCTTATGATGATTATTTAAAACAAATGAAAATGTTGCGAAAAATGGGTTCATTTAAAAAATTACTAGGAATGCTTCCAGGTGGGTTTTCTGTAACAATGCAACAAATGGAAGAAACAGAACAAGAATTAACTAAGATAGAAGCTATAATCTTATCTATGACTAGAAAAGAACGTTATGGATTAGAAGATTTGAGTATGAGTAGAATAAAAAGAATAGCTTTGGGTAGCGGCACAGCTATTAGTGATGTTACCAAGCTAAAGAAAAATATGAAACAAGCTAAAGAGTTTTTTAAAACTATGAATAATAAAAAAATGAAGGAAATGAAAAATTTTATGGGAGGATTATAAAAGTGGCATTAAAAATTCGATTAAGACAGCAAGGAAGAAAAAATCACGTTGTTTATAGACTGGTTTTGACTAATGCCACATCTCCTAGAGACGGAAAGTATATAGAGTTACTTGGTTGGTATAATCCTCATGCGAAAGAAGATCAAGCTCTTTTAAATATAAAAACGGAAAGAGTTTTTTATTGGATTGCTCAAGGTGCTCAATTAACAGAAAAAGCTTCTTTTTTAGTTAAAAGAGGTGCTCCAGAAGTACTAAACCAAGTGAAAGAAAAGGCTTTATTAAAGAAACAAGCTAAGTGTCAAAAAAGACGAAACTTTAGAAAGAAGTTAAATTCTTCTTCTAAAAGATAGGAAATGAAGATAGATATTATTTCTTTATTTCCGGAATATTTTAAGTCTCCTTTTGAACAGAGTATTTTAAAAAGAGCTGTGCAAAAGAAATTGGTGACAATTAATTGTATTGACTTAAGAAATTTTGGTTTGGGAATTCATAAACAAGTAGATGATCGTACTTATGGAGGAGGAGTAGGAATGGTTTTAAAACCAGAGCCTATTTTTAATGCAATTAATTGTGTAAAAGAAAGTAATTCCCATTGCATTTACTTGTCTCCTCAGGGAAATTTATTAACCGCAAGTAAAAGTAGAAAGTTAGCGTCTTATTCTCATTTAGTTTTTTTGTGTGGTCATTATGAGGGTATAGATGAAAGAGTAATTGATGAATGTATAGATGAAGAGATTAGTATAGGAGATTATGTTTTAACTAATGGTTTAGCTGCAGCTTTGGTTGTTATAGATGCATTAGTGCGTTTTATACCTGGAGTGATAGAAAATACATTAGCTAGTGAACAAGATTCTTTTGAAAACAACCTTTTGGATTTTTCTCATTATACGAGACCTAAAGTTTTTAGAGGAAGAAAAGTTCCCCAAGTTCTTCTAGATGGAAATCATAAATTAATAGATGAGTGGAGAATGTCTTCTAGACTAAGTAATACTTTTAATAAGAGGTCAGACTTATATTTTCGATATCTATTGGATAATAGTGCTAACCTTAATAAAGATTGCAGTTTTCCAAAACAAAATGTCAGAGTTGATGTTAAATATTTTTTAATAGCTAAAAATATTGAAGAAACACTACGCTTTTATGCTAATGTTTTTTTTGGTTTTTTTGAAGTTATTTCAAAAGAAATGTTATCAGCTCAAGTATCTTTATTTGAAGGACAATTAAAACTATTGTTTGAAGTTTTGAAAGAAAAAGAAGTTATCAAAACGAATTTATTTTCTATAACTTTAGAAGAAGAAGATGTCTTTTTTGCAATATGTCATCAATGGAAAAAAAAAAGTAATGTTTTTTTACAGCAATTAAATAAAAATTCTTGGACTTTTTCTAGTAAAGATCCAAGTGAAAATGGATGGATTTTCATTTTAAATGGAAAGGATAAAAACTTATGAACTTGTTAATTAAACAATTTGAAAATAGTATTTGTAAGCAAAATATTCCAGATTTTTCTGTGGGAGACACAATTCGTGTAGCTACAAAGATTATTGAAGGAGATAAAGAAAGAATACAAGTGTTTCAAGGCACTGTAATAGCTAGGAAAGGTGGAGGATTGAGAGAAACTATTGCTATGCATAGGATTGCTTATGGCGAAGGAATGGAAAAAACCTTTTTATTACATAGTCCTAAAGTTGTAAGCATAGAAGTAGTAAAAAAAGGAAAAGTAAGAAGAGCTCGTCTTTATTATTTAAGAGGAAAAACAGGAAAAGCAGCTAAAGTTAAAGAGAAAATAATCAAGTCTGTAAAAAAGAAAATAGATGCTGTTGAAGAAAATTGATGATAATCAGAAAGATTTTTTTAATAGAATGACTTTTTTTGAAAGAGAGGCTTATTCTAAAGGTTTTTCTTATGTAGTAGGAATAGATGAAGTAGGCAGAGGACCTCTAGCAGGTCCTGTTGTAGCTGCTGCTTGTTATATTCCAAGAGGAAAGTGTTTTTTTGGTATTAATGACAGTAAGAAACTTTCTCCTTATAAAAGGAGACAGTTGTGTGATATTTTAAAATCAGATCCAGAAGTAATTTATAATTATGGTATTGTATCAGTAGAGATAATAGATAAGATTAATATTTTGAATGCTACTAAGCAAGCTATGAAAGAAGCTATAAGTTTTTTTAGAGATAAGATGGATTTTATTTTGGTTGATGGCTTGAATCTAGAGATATTTGATGTTGCTTGTAAAAGCATTATTAAAGGTGATTCTTTGTCGCAATCAATAGCAGCAGCGTCTATTTTAGCAAAAGAATTTAGAGATGACATTATGAGAAAATATCATGAAGAATTTCCTGAGTATGGGTTTGATAAACATAAAGGGTATGGAACAGCATTACACTTGCAAAATTTGAAAAAATTTGGTCCTAGCAAAATACATAGAAAGAGTTTTTCTCCAGTAGCTGCTTTATTATAATAATTCTAACAATTTCTGGATGGATAGTTTTATATGCAAAATGTTCTTTTTTTAAGAAGTATGACTGCTTATGGAAAAGCTATATGTGATTTAGATGATGTATCTTTTGCTATAGAAATAACATCTGTTAATCGTAAGCATTTAGAAGTTAGTTTTAACATTCCTAAGCATTTGCAATGTTTTGAACTTGATTTTAGAAAGATTATAGCTTCAAAATTGTCTAGAGGAAGCGTTCACGTAAATATTCGATGTCTTGCTCATAAAGACCTTATTAAGAAATGGGATTTTGGTAATAATTTTTCTTATATTAAAAACTTAAAAACTTTTTTAGAAAGACTTAAAAGAGAGTTAAATCTTAATGAAGATATATCTTTAGATTTATTACTAAGGTATATGGATTTGTATAAGACTGATTTTAATGATCAGGATGTTTTAGGTTACAAAGAACTTTTGAAAGAAAAATTTCTTGATGCTTTAGTTATGTTGATTTCTAATCGGGAATTGGAAGGCAAAGAAATTGGAAAAAGTATCGTGCTTAGTTTAGCTTTGCTTTTAGAATTTGTTAATAAGATAAAAGAATTTATTCCTGAAATAACAGAGAGTTATAAAAAGAAAATTACAATTAAAATATTAGAATTAGAAATTTTTTTAGAAGATAAGAATAA
>Cebus_capucinus_imitator_PRJNA485217_SSR118__coassemble_517_pt1 | contig 13853 bp, 12 predicted proteins | sample Cebus_capucinus_imitator_PRJNA485217_SSR118__metabat2_low_PE_019 | metagenome-assembled genome bin Cebus_capucinus_imitator_PRJNA485217_SSR118
TCTTTTAGAGCGACTAACCCTTTTTTTAGAATTTGATTAAATATTAGAATACTGGTGGAAATTCCATCGCCAGATTCTTTTTGAAGTTCTTTAATTAATTTTTCATAGAAAAATGATCCGAGATTATTGGAATTAATATTTTTGTAAGAACTAGAGTAGTTTAGTTTGTTTTTAAAAACGTTTTTACATGATTTTGTTCCAAAAGAAGAGATAATAGGAGTAGATAAGTTAAAGATATCATTTGCTAATTGTTGTTTTGCTGCCAATCCAAAAGAAAGATTTTTTGCATACGCCATAACAAAACCTAAAATTATTTAGAACACGTTATTTTTTTGTAGTGTAGCAAAATAGAATTTTTAGACTAGTAATTTTAGGGAAGAAAAAAGGTGGCACCCAGAATCGAACTGGGGATAGAGGCTTTGCAGGCCCCGGCCTTACCGCTTGGCTATGCCACCAAAAATATATATTATCGGTATTTTTATGATTAAGCTCAATAGAGGTTTTTTTTTTTTAGTTATTTCTTTATTTTCATCATGAATATTGAGAGAAATATATGAAATTACGCTTGTTAAGAGACTGGTTAAATTTATTGTCACAACAAACAATAGATGATTATTGTGGGAAAAAGGAAGTTAGAAGGCCTGTTATTGATAGTCGCTTAGTTAAAAAAGGGGATATATTTTTTGCACTTCCGGGAAAAAAGACTCATGGGGAATTATTTCTTAGAGAAGTTGCAAAGAAGGGAGCTGTAGCCGCTGTTGTTTCTAACAATTATGTTGGATCTCATTTTGGTTTAGAATTGATATTTGTGGAGAATGTGGAAATAGCCTTAAAGTTAGCTGCTAAAAATTTTATAAAACACTTTAAAGGAAAAGTTATTGGAATAACAGGATCTGTTGGTAAAACAACAGTAAAATATTTTCTTTATCAATTACTTGAATCTGTTTGTAAAGTGTTTGCTTCTCCTTTAAGTTATAATTCGCAAGTAACCCTTCCATTGAGTATTTTATTAGCTAATGGAGATGAAGATTATTTGCTTTTAGAAATGGGATCTTCTGAGCCAGGGAATATGAAAGCTCTATTGGATATAGTTATTCCAGATGTCGCCATTATTACAGATATTAATGAACAACATGCTTTATTTTATGAGGATGGAATAGAAGGAATTTGTCGTGAAAAAGCTAATATTCTTTTACATAGAAAAACAACGCACCACTTATTACCGAAAGATTCTTCTTTTTTTTCTTATTTGTCTTCAGTAGGTTCTCATTCTAAGAAAATTTCTTTTTCTATTTTTGATACAGAAGCTGATTTTTTTTATAAAGTACTAGATGAAAAGAAAATAGTTATTAAAACTCCTTTAGGTGATTATGAGGAGCAAATTTCCTTACCATATTTTCCTGCTTACATTAATTATTTAATATCAGTAGCTGCGTTTATATCTTTAGGATTCTCATTGGGTTCCTTAAGAAAAAAAAGGCTTGTTGAATTACCATCAATGAGATTTGAAATAATAAATAAAGAGAAAATAGTTGTAGTAAATGATGCTTTTAATGCAACTCCTAAGGGAATGCTATATGCTTTTGATGGATTGAAAAAAATTGAAGGAAGAAAGCTTTTTATTTTGGGACAAATGAATGAGTTGGGAAAATATAAAGCAGAAGGACATGAAAAAGTACTTCAATCGGCATTAGATATTGCCAACATTGTATTTTTAATAGGAGAATTTTGGATTCCTTTCAAAGAAAAATTTTCTCATAAAAAATCTTTATTTTTTTATAAAAAGACAGAAGAAATAATGTCGGAAATAAGAAATCTAGTTCAAGATGGAGATGTCATTTTATTAAAAGGATCTAGGGTTTTTGAGTTGGAGAGATTAATTTCTCATATTTATCTAAATTAGAGTGTTTTTATGTTATTATTAATAATTAGGTTTTTGCGTGATTTTTGTTCGTGGAACATTCCTTTAGTTTTTGATTATTGCTCAGCTAGAATGGGACTAGCTTTAATTGAATCTTTTTTTCTTACTGTTTTTCTTGGAAAAAAAGCAATTGCTTTATTAAAGAAATTAAAAATAGGTGATGTTGTTAGAAGAGAACATTGTGAAGTTTTAGAGAAGATACATAGGGAAAAAAATAATATTCCTACTATGGGAGGAATTTTAATTATAAGTGTATTACTTATTTCAATATTGACATTGAATAATTTATCTAACATTTTTGTTTGGGAGTTTTTTTTAATTATCGTGACTTTTGGGAGCATTGGAGTTTATGATGATTTACTTAAGATTAGATATAAGAATTCAAAAGGACTTTCAACAAAGAAAAAATTTTTAATTCAGATTTTAGTTTCTTGTTTTATTGTTATATCTTTTTCTTTTTTTTGTAGTGATAGGTATTTTTTTGTAAATAAATCAATAAAGGCTTTTTTTTCTTTAACAGTACCTTTTTATAAACATCCTATAGTTTGTTCTTCTATATTTTCTAAACTAATACTAATGATTTTTATGGTGTTTATTTTAGTAAGTTCTGTAAATTCTGTGAATTTAACCGATGGTTTAGATGGATTAGCAACAGGAACTATGGCAATGGCTATGACTTGTTTTGCTATTATTGCGTTTATTTCTAGTAATCTCTATCTTTCTCGATATTTACGAGTTGTATATATAGAAGGAGGAGGAGAGATAGCTATAGTTTTATGTTCTGTTTTAGGTTCTTGTTTGGGATTTTTATGGTATAATGGTTATCCTGCTCAAATATTTATGGGGGATACAGGTTCTTTGATGTTAGGTGGTATTTTAGGAGGAGCGGCAATTTTTTTGAAAAGAGAACTACTTTTAGCAATTATTGGAGGAGTTTTTGTTTTAGAGGCTTTATCTGTTATCATTCAAGTATGTAGTTATAAAATACGAGGAAAAAGAATTTTTCTTTGTTCTCCTTTGCATCATCATTTTGAATATCAAGGAATTCCAGAAACAAAAGTTGTTTTAAGGTTTTGGCTTGTAGCATTAGCTTTATCTGCAATTGGGTTGACGTCGTTAAAATTTCAATAGAGGATATGGAAAAAGTTGCTATTTTAGGAATGGGACTATCTGGAAGGTCTTGTAAAGATTTTTTTCTTAGGAAAAAAATTCCTTTTATATGTGTAGATAGGGATCAAAAAACTTTAAAAGAATTAAGTCTCCAAAATATTTCTACAATTTTAGAGACAGAGATAATGCCAAAAAACATATCAACACTTATTGTTGGACCTGCTATTTCTAGAACGCATCCTTGGGTACTTTTAGCTAAACAAAGAAAAATACCTATTAAAACTGAGATTGATTTAGCTTTAGAAATTTTATCAAAGAACAAAAAGCCTTGTTTTGGAATAACAGGATCTAATGGAAAAACTACTACAGCTTTATTTCTAGCACACTTGTTGAATATATGCGGAGTTAAGAGTCTTGCTGTGGGAAATATAGGTGTATTATTTTTAGATCATGTAGAAAATTCGGATATAGCGGCGTTTTCCGTAGAGTTAAGTTCTTTTCAGTTAGAGAAAGCAAATTTGTATTCTGTGATGACTGCAGGTGTTATTTTAAATTTTTCTGCTAATCATCTTGATTTTCATAAAAACATGAAAGAATATTTATTAGCAAAATTTAATCTAAGATTTTATTTAGATAAAAAAGCGCCTTTTTTTATTCCGAAAGAAATTTTTTTAGAAGCGGTCAATGTATATTCTAACTCATTTAAAATAGAAGACTACATAAATGATAGTTTAATAAAACAAGATTTAAATATTTTTCCTCATGATATATATAATTTTTCTATAGCTTTTTTATTAGCTTCTAGTGTGTATGATATTTCTGAACATATGTTTTATAAGGCTATTCATTCCTTTAGAAAACCACCTCATCGATTGGAGAATATTATTGAGATCGATGGCATAAAATATGTTAATGATAGCAAATCAACAACAGTTGCAGCTGTTAGGGCAGCGGTATTGGCTATTAGAAAAAATGTTATTATTATTATGGGAGGGATTGATAAAGGAGGAGATTTTTCTTCCTTATTATCAGTTTTTGAAAATAAAGTCAAATTAGTTATATGTTTCGGAAAAGCAGCAAAATTATTATATTATATTTTTTCTATTGAATATCTTGTTAGTAAAAGAGAAACTTTAGAAGAAGCTTTAGAAGAAGCTTGTAAACATGCAAAGAAAGGAGATACAGTGTTATTTTCTCCTGGTTGTTCTAGCTTTGATCAATTTAAAAATTTTGAACATAGAGGGGAAATGTTTAAAAAATTAGTTTATAGATTAAAAAGAGAGAGGTTTTGTGAAACGTAAAGATACAATTATTGTTGCTATTTTAGTTAATGTTTCTTTATTAATAGTGTTGTTTGTAACTGCAACTAAACCCAAAAGTAAAAAAAATTTAATAGAAGGTCTTTCGACTTCATTAAGTTCACAAGAAGATTTGCATGCTTCTCAGGTTTTTGATTTAGATCCAAAAATTCCATTAACTCATAATAATCTTTTACAACAATTTGCAGAAACAGCACCTATTGTTTTGCCTGAAGTAAGTTACCAAGATAAAGATTCTAATGTGGAAGAGATTAAAGTTAATCAAAATTTGTCTAATCAAGTTTCTGTAGAAAAATCGCAAGACAAGACTAGTTCTCATTGTCAGAGTATTTCAGAAGATTTTGTAACTATTATTGTAAAAAAAGGTGATTTTTTAGAAAAAATTGCTAAAGCAAATAATACTACCGTAGCTAATTTGATAAAAATTAATCAGTTAACAACTACTCAATTGAAAATAGGTCAGGTATTAAAAGTTCCTTCTTCTAGTCTTTCTACTAACATAGAAGCTAAAAGAAGTCTCAATAACCAAGAAGAATTTTATATAGTTAAAGAAGGAGATAGTCCTTGGACAATAGCTCTTAGACATAAAATGAAGTTAGAAGAGTTATTGCAATTGAATGATTTAGATGAGTACAAAGCTAGAAGATTGAAACCAGGAGATCAACTTAGAATTCGATAGAAAATGCGGTTATTGATATTAGTTTCTGTTTTAAGCATTTTTTCTTTTGGCTTAATCATGATTTTTGATACTTCCTCGGCTGAGGTTTTAGATAGAGCTTTGACTTGTAGTTTATATCAAGCTTTAGTTCGGCAGCTATTGTATGGAGGAATAAGTTTATGTTTAGCTTTTTTGATTTGGAAAATTGATATTAAGGATATTTTAAAAATATCCCCTTTTTTATTATCTTTGACTACGTTGTCTCTAGTTTTTGTTCTAATTCCAGGTTTAGGTATTTGTAAAAATGGAGCAAGAAGATGGTTGGGGATGAGTTTTTTATCTATACAACCTTCGGAGTTTGTAAAATATTTAGTTCCTTTAGTATATATAGAAAAAATCTTATCGCATTCCAAGTATTTTAATTCTTTTTTGTCTTTCTTAAAATTGTTTTTTTTTCTTCTTATTCCAATAGTATTAATTATTATAGAACCTGATAATGGAACAGCTTTTGTTATATTAGCTTCTTTATTTTCTTTGTTTTGGGTGTCTAGACTTCCTTTAAAATATTGGCTTATTCCTCTATTATTGTTATCGTTTTTAGGTTGTTTTGTTGCTTATCAATTGACATATGTTAGAGATAGACTTAAAGTGTATTTACATCCAGAAAAAGATTTAAAAGGAAAAGGACATCAACCATATCAAGCTAAGATAGCTGCAGGATCTGGCTTATTATTTGGAAAAGGACCAGGAGCAAGTTTACAAAAACTTACTTATTTACCAGAGGCTCAAAATGATTATATAGCAGCTATTTTTGCTGAAGAATTTGGTTGGATAGGCATGATGATTTTAATAACATTTTATATGTTATTTTTATTTGGAGGATTTTTTATTTGCATAAAAACAAATTCTTTGTACGTTTCTTATTTAGCATCAGCTATAACTTTTTTAATTACTTTTCAAGTATTTTTAAACTTAGGGGTTGTTTCAGGATTGCTACCTAGTAAAGGAGTGAATTTACCTTTTTTTAGTCAAGGCGGTTCTTCTTTAGTTGCTAATGTATGTGGTTTAACTTTATTATTAAAAGTATGTAATTATGAAAAAAAAGATATTTTTAGCTGTAGGAGGAACAGGAGGACATTTATTTCCTGCTCAACAATTGGCAAACAGAATTCAAGATGAAGGCTTAGATGTAGTTTTTCTTGGAAAAGATTTAAGCTCTTCAAAGTTTTTTAAAAAAAAATCTTTTTGTTTTTATGATATTTCTTCAGCAACTTTTTCCATAAAAAAACCTTTAGGTATTCTTCTTAGTATTGTTAAAATAATTAAAGGTACTTTAGTTAGTATTAAACTGATTATCCAACATAAGCCTGATTATATAATAGGGTTTGGAAGTTATTATAGTTTACCCACATTAATTGCAGGTGTATTATTAAGAAAAAGTATTATTATTCATGAACAAAATGTAGTTCCAGGGAAGGTGAATGCTTTATTTTCTCGATTTGCGAAGGCTGTAGGATTAACTTTTCCTGATATATATAATGTTTTAAGATGTAAACAAAAATCAGTAGTCACTTTAAATAGATCAAAAGTTTTTCTAAAACATAATAGCAAAATTTCTAAGGATTTTTATGAAGGTAGAAATGTATTATTAATTTTTGGAGGTTCTTTAGGTTCTATTACTATTAATAAGATATTTTTAACTTCTTTACCTTTGATTATACAAAAAATTTCAAATCTTTCTGTTATTCATATTATAGGAGGTAATGAAAATGCAGATGATGTTAGAGAAATTTATTCTAAATTAAAAGTACCAGCAATAGTAAAAGCATTTGAAGAAGATATGAGTTTTTATTTTCGTATAGCTAATTTGGCTATTTGTAGAGCTGGAGCTGGAACGGTAGAAGAACTAATATATTATGAGTTACCAGCTGTTATGATTCCTTATCCACATGCTTATAATCACCAAGAAAAAAATGCTTTATTTTTTCAAGAGAATGTTGGGGGAGGATTTTTTATTAAAGAGAAAGATGTTGATTATTTGAAGCTAACAAATATTGTTGTAGACTTATTGTCTACATCAAAATTGTTTGTTTATAAAGAAAAGATATCTAGTTATAAAAATAATTATGAAAAAAAGGATTTTTTGCATTTTATTGATATGTCATTAGCGAAATTTTGTTAAAAAAAAGATTTATGGATAATTATCATTTCATAGGTATAGGTGGAATAGGAATGAGTGCTCTAGCTCATATTTTAAAGGATCAAGGGCACAATGTTTCGGGAAGTGATGAAAAAAGTTCTTTTATTACAAAGAAACTAAAAGACAAAGGTATTAAAGTTTTTTCTGAACATAATCATACCAATATACCGGAAGGGAGTACAGTTATTTATAGTTCAGGAATTGGAAGTGAAAATCCAGAATTGCGTTTTAGTCGTCTTCAGAAATTACCAATTAAACACAGATCGGAGCTGCTATCGCAGTTATTGAAGGGATATAAAAGCATTTTAATTGCAGGAAGTCATGGGAAAACAACTTCAGCAGCTTTACTTGTTTCTGTATTAAAGGTAGCAAGACTTCCTTTGACATTTGCTGTTGGTGGTTTAATTAGCGAATTGAATGGTCAACATGTTCCTTTTAGTGAGACTTTTGTAGCAGAGGCTGATGAAAGTGATGGCTCTTTAACAAATTATTTTCCCACAGGATCTATAATTACCAATGTTGATAACGAACATTTAGATTATTATGATTCGATAGAAAATTTATATAAAGCATTTAATATATATGTTGATCAGGTAAAAGAAGAGAAATTATTATTTTATAATGGCGATGAAGACTTGTTAATAAAAATACCTGCTCTAAAAAAAGGAATTTCTTTTGGTTTTTCAGAAATTTGTGATTTGCAAATATTATCTTTCTCTCAAAAAAAATGGAAATCTATTTTTTCTATTAGGTTTAAAGAAAAAATATTTTCAAATATTGTTCTTTCTTTGACAGGGAAACACAATATTTTAAATGCAGCAAGCGTTTTTGGAATGGCTTTGAATTTAGGTATAACTGAAAAAGATATTAGATTTGGCTTAGAGACATTTGTAGGAGTTAAGAGAAGATTAGAAAAAAAAAGAGATGATAAATCCTTGTTAACAATTGATGATTATGCTCATCATCCTAGGGAGATTTATCTAACATTACAAGGATTAAGGAGAGCTGTAGGTCATCGTCGGGTTATAGCTATTTGTCAACCTCATAGATATTCTCGAGTAAAAATATGTCAAAAAGAATATGCTCATGCTTTTGTATATGCTGATATAATTCTCATTACAGATATTTATTCTCCTAAAGAAAAAGATCAGTGGATAAACTGCATATCTCCTAATGATTTAGTTAAGGATATTAAAGAAAAAACGAATCAAAATGTTTTTTATGTTCCTTTTTTTGAAATCGAAGAATTTTTAAGAAAAATTTTGTACGTTCATGATGTAGTAATTTCTTTAGGAGCAGGAAACATTAATAAAATTCATAATTTGTTATCCAATATTGTACCTAAAAAATTAAATGTTGCTTTAGTTTTTGGAGGACAATCTTGTGAACATACTATTTCTTTGTTATCCTCACGTTTTTTTGATAGTTGTTTAGATAAAAATCTCTACAACGTGAGTTATTTTGGTATTAATAAAGAAGGTAAATGGATTACAGGATTACGAGCTAAAGAGTTATTAGAAGATACAAAATTATTAGAAATTCCTTTGAATGAGGGAAATATTATTACTAATAGTTTAGTTATAAATGAAATGCAGGAAGTTTCAATTTTTTGCCCTATTTTACATGGACCTTATGGTGAAGATGGTATTATTCAAGGTTTTTTTGAAACTATAAACAAACCTTATTCGGGTCCAAACGTATGTTTTGGAGCAGTTAGTATGGATAAAGTATTATCTAAGAGGATAGTTAAAAGCATGGGTATTTCAGTTATTCCTTGGTTAGATTTTACAGAAGAAGAATGGCTTTATGATTCAGATGGAATAATTAAATTAATTTTGGACACTTTTTCTTTTCCTATATTTGTAAAAGCTTCTCATTTAGGATCTAGTTTGGGAGTTTTTTTAGTAAATGGTAATATTGAATTAAAGGAAGCTTTAAGAAAAGCTTTTCTTTATGATCATCAAGTAATTGTGGAAGAAAGCCGTTTAGGTTCTCGGGAAATTGAATTTTCAATCTTAGGTAATGCTAAGTCTCCTTTTATTATTGAATCTTATCCTTCAGAAAGGTTGGGAAAAGGAACTTTTATTGATTACTTTAGAAAATATGGGCTAGAAGGACAAAATAGTATTTTATCATCTTGTAATCCAGAACTAGATTTAGAAATTATTTCGGAAGGATTATCTCTTTCCAGGAAAATATATGCAGCTATGGGAGGAAAAGGATGTGCAAGAATAGATTTCTTTTTAGATCATAATGAAAATTTTTGGTTTTCAGAAATTAATCCCATTCCAGGAATGACGTCAACTAGTCCATTTCCCTTGTCTTTGGAAACAAGGGGGTTATCTTGTAAAGAAATGTGCCATGAATTAATTATAACTGGCTTATATAATCATCGAGAAAAAGAAAAGAAAAAAGCTCAAACTTGCATTTGAGCTTGCAAAAACCTCTAGTAATTAAATGTTATCAGCACAACAACATGGAGCAGAGCTTATAGAAGAACAGCAAGTTTCAGAAATTTCTTCATTTATGGAAGATTTAGACTCACAACAAGCGATCTCTTCACAAGATACTTCAGGTTGATGCAAATCAATTAAGATCTTCTTCTTTACTCGGGAGGAAATACGTCGAACAATTGTTCTAATTGCATGAATTGTATTTCCCTTTCGACCAATAACTTTGCCTAAGTCTTCAGGAGCTACTCTGATTTCCATTTTTATAGTATCATTCTCTGTTTGAGATCGGATTTCAACAGCTGCTGGATTAGCAACTAAATTTTTTATTATATACGCTAAAAATTCTTCCATAAAATACCCATTATAATTCAGACGCGAATCAGAATAAAATCTAAAGATCCCACTATCTCATAAAAGCTTCTTTTTATCAAGTTTCGATAGTATCATTTATCCATTTTAAATAATTGCTAGATCCGTAAATTATTGGAAGAACTATTATTTCTGGGTTATTGTAAGATATAGTTTCTAATAAATATGCTTCGATTTTTTTCAAACAGGCGTTTTTTGTTTTGATCAATAATTGAGATTCTATTTCTGAATTAATAGTATTGGACCAAAAATATACAGAATTTATTTTGGGTATGATGTTAACGCAGGCTGCTAACTTTTTTTTGATAAGTTCTTTAGAGATTTCTTCGGCTTCATTGGGAGGACAAGTAGTTAAAATAAGAATAAAATTGTTATTTTCCATAATATTTTGTTTATTTTAATTTATTTTTTGAGTAAAGGCTAGACCTTTAATTCTTAAGTCGAATATCATTTTTTGATTTTCTAAGTTTTTATATAGGTTTTTTTTTAAAAATTGGTAATAATGCAATGTTTCTTCAAAGTTATCTGTAGCTAATCTTATAATATCTTGATTAATTAGAGATAAAATAATTTCTGATGAGGCATCTGGTAATTTAGAGAAATCTATTACTTTTATTGGCAGTTCATGAGTTAAAATTTTTTTAATCAAAGAGATTTCTCTTTCATCAATACATTTTTTTTCGCTGTTAAAAGAACTCGAAAATACTGTGGGTAAATTTTGAGGAAGAAAGAAAGGTGTAGCAGGAAAAGTTTTTCCATACTTATCTATAAATGTATTAGATAAGTTTCCGAGATAAGCAATGGGGGTTCTTAAACAATATTGAATTATAATAGCTTTATTATTTTTTGAAGCAGTTATTTTTAAAGAATTAAAAATGTTATTTTCTAATAGTTGTTGCTGTAATTGATTTTTTAAATATAAGTCATTTAAATATAAATTACATTTTTGCGAAGATGCAATCAGAAATTGTATTTTTTTAAGGAAAAAAAAGCTAGATATGTATGAAGAAGGATGAATAGGAGTTTGTAAGATTAGTTTTTCAATAGGAAAATCTTTAGTTTTTTTTGATTGATAATAAAAAAAAAATAATATTCCAAAGATAGCTAAAATGAATAAATTTATTTTAAAGTAGTTAAGAAAAGAGATCTTTTTATGGATTTTGTTAGGATTTTTAAATAAAAAAATATTAAATATTTTATTTTTTCCTTTATTTGTTTTATTCATATATTTTTTTGATATCTTAAAATAAAAGATTTTTGGGAGAAATTAGCTATTCTACGTATTTTAGTTGTTGTTTTTTTTAATATTTAAAATACATTATATAATTTAATAGCAAGAGGAATAGTATGGATATTCAAGTTGAGAAACATGGAGACGTTGTTGTTGTAAGATTAATAGGAAGGCTTGATAGTTTCACTTCTCCTAAGGTAGATTCTCAGTTAAGAGCATTAATTGTTCAGAATAAGAAAATAGTTCTTAATTTTAGTGATTTGGATTATATAAGTAGTGCTGGAGTCCGTTTAATTTTATCTGAATCAAAAAAACTGGAATTAGATAAAGGAAAATTAGTTATTTGTTGTGTAAATGAAAATGTATTAGAAGTAATTAAATTAACTGGTTTTGATCAAATTCTTAAAATTTATAATTCTGAAATAGAAAGTATTAGCTGTTTTTAATTGTCTTAATATGAATATTTTTGCTTCGAAAGATAAAGAAGAATCTTTATTGCATCCCTTATTAAAATCTAAAGAAAAATTCGAAAAATTATTTAATAATAGAGTTTTATTGTTATCAGGCCCTACAAGCGTTGGAAAAACGCAAATTGCTTTGTTTTTAGCAGAAAAATTAAATGGAGAGATTATCTCTGCTGATTCAGTTCAAGTATATACTGGAATGGATATTGGTACAGCAAAGGTCTCTTTAAAAGATAGAATGAGAATTCCACATCATTTAATTGATATTCGACATATTCAAGAAAGTTTTAATGTTATAGATTTTTATTATGAAACAAAACAATTATGTAAAGCTATTCTTAAAAGAAATAAAGTACCTATTATTGTAGGAGGGACTGGTTTTTATTTTAGTGTTTTTTTATCAGGTCCACCTTTAGGTCCTGCTTCTATTCCAGATCTTCGTTTGCAATTAGAATTGGAAAAAGAAAAATATGGGTTAGAATGCTTGTTTCAAAGACTTCAAGAACTAGACCCTGAATATGCTTGCAACATTACTTCTCGTGATCATCATAAGATTATTAGAGCATTAGAGATTATAATTATTACAGGAAAAAAAGTTAGTGAACATAAATGGGAAAGACAACAGGTAGCAAATAGTAATTTTTCTTCCTGTGCTTGGTTTATTTATGAGCCAAAAGATTTATTATTTAAAAAAATAGAACAACGTTGTCATTTAATGATGGAGCAAGGTTTTTTAGATGAAGTTCGTTATTTAATGACTTCTGGTATTTTATGTAATTCTACAGCAGCTAGGGCAATAGGATATAAGCAATGGTTATCTTTTTTAATAGAAGGAGAGCCGAAAGAAGAATTTAATTCTTATTTTGAACAGTTTGTTAGAGCTTCTAAAAAGTATGTTAAAAGACAATTCACATGGTTTAAAAAACAACCAATATTTAAGTGGTTAAATATTCATGGTCTTAGTTTAGAGGAAGTGGCCGAGCTTATTTCTAAGGATTTTTTATTTAAATCTTGATAAAAAGAATTTCTTTCACATGGAATAAATCCAGCAGAGCTGATTATATCAATAATTTCTTGTTTAGTACTAGTTATCTTCCATTCTGCACATCTATGAACATTTTCTTCAAAAATGGTTCCTCCAAAATCATTGGCTCCAAAGAATAAAGCTTTTTTTCCTTCTTCTTTTCCTTCTCCAAACCAAGAAGCACCTATATTTGGAAAGTTATCTAAATAAATTCTTGCAATACTAAGAATACGGTAATAGAGTTCAGGATTTGCTTTTTGTTTGATAATTTTGTTTAACAAATTTTTTCCAGGTTTATAACTCCAAGGTATAAAATTTAGAAATCCATGAGTTTCATCTTGGCAATTTCTAATAATATCTAAATGTGTTAAAATATCTTCGGGTGTTTCAATATGTCCAAACATCATAGTAGCTGTGGATAAAAATCCGATTTTATGAGCAGTTTTATGGAAATTAATCCAGTGAATTTCTTTTAGTTTTTTTGGAGATATTTTTTTTTGAATAGGATTAGAAAGAATTTCAGCTCCTCCACCAGGAATGGTTCTTTGTCCTGCTTCCCACAACATTTCAAGAGCTTTTTCTATCGAAATGTTAGAAATTTTAGCTGCATGAGAAATTTCAATTGCAGAAAAACAATGTGGATGGATATTTGGAAATTCATTAGTAATGATTTTAATAATGTTAACTAAATAATCAATTTTTACATTAGGATGAACTCCTCCTTGAAGTAAAATAGAAGTTATATTCATTGAAGACAATTTTGTAAGAAGAATTCGCAGCTCTTTATAAGTTTTTAAATAACTCTCAGGATGATTTTCTTTTCTATAAAAAGCACAAAAAGAACAAAACATATTACAAATATTCGTATAATTGGGATTTGCATCTACAATAAAAGAAACTTTTTTCCCTGGATGCTCTTTAGTACGTATAGAGTGAGCTTCTTTCTGGAGAAACTCTAAAGGGGCTTCTTTAAAAAGGCATAGCCCTTCTTTTAAGGAAATACGTTTTTTTGAAGAAATAGTTTGCAATTTTCTCTCCTTACTAAGGATTATTATTAGTAATAGTTTACTCCTAATTGCGGGCGCTGCGTTGATCCGTTTCACG
>Cebus_capucinus_imitator_PRJNA485217_SSR118__coassemble_520_pt1 | contig 13812 bp, 11 predicted proteins | sample Cebus_capucinus_imitator_PRJNA485217_SSR118__metabat2_low_PE_019 | metagenome-assembled genome bin Cebus_capucinus_imitator_PRJNA485217_SSR118
CTATGAAGAGGCTTTAAAAATAGTACAAGAAAGTTCTCACCTAAAAACAAACACAGCTTCTCCTTAATATCCTCCAAAGGTTTTCATGAAAAATCTAATCTTTACATCAATAAAGACTCCCACCATTACTTTACTAGTTTTAACCCTAGTCAAGCTATGAAATTAGAAATCTTTCTTATATAAAGAAAAAACTAAATTACCAATCAACATTTTCTTTAAATTTATTTAAACACTCTTCTAATTCTTTTTGCGTAGATGTTAGCAAAACCTCTTTAGCAAAAGATTGAGATTTTTGAACATCCATATTTTGAAGAGTTTGATCTATATTGTGTAAATAACTAATCGAGACTGATAATTCTTTCACTCCTAAACCTAAAAAAATAGGAAGTAAATCTTTTTCTTTAGAAGCTTCACCACAAATAGAAACTGGAATATTATAAACGCTAGCTCCATCTACAACTAATTTTATCATACGTATAAGCGAAGGATGCAATAAATCACTAAGATAAGAAGGAGCTTTTTTTTCTCTAGAAATACCTAATGTAAATTGAGATAAATCATTCGTCCCAATAGAAAGGAAATTACATTCCCGAGACAAAGACTCTATACACATTACAGCAGAAGGAACTTCTACCATACATCCCAAAGACAAGTTACTTTCAATAAAAATCTCTTTTTCTTGAGCCAATTCATCCTTAACCTTTTCTATCAAAACTAGTGTCTTTTTCACTTCTATTACATCTGAAACCATTGGAAGAAGTAATCTTAAATTACCATAAGCTGTAGCCCTCAATATAGCTCTTAATTGAGTTTTAAAAATAACTTCATTATTTAATAAAAATCTTATCGCTCGATAATTATCTAAAAATTCTTCATTCTTTTTCTTATTAAAAAAATTTTTATCACCTCCTAAATCAAATGCTCTTATAACAGAATTAGAAGGTATATATTGAGCTAAAGTTTTATAAATTAAAAATTGCTGCTCCTCACTAGGAAATTCTTGATTTACTAAAGCTAAAAACTCAGAACGAAACAAACCTATTCCTATACTAGGAAAAAACAATCTTAATTGACTAATCTGATCTACACTATCTATGTTGGCAGATATTTTTAATTCAGCCTTAGCCTTCTCATTTTCCTTTGCAGGAGTACTAGATAAAAGAAATTTATTAGAGTTTACTAACCTACTTTTTTTATAATAATAATCTATAGTCTGAGGAACAGGATTAACAACTACTTCTCCAACATTGCCATCAACAATTACTGATAAAGAATCAGTTTCTTTTACAGAACTTATAAAATTAGAAAAATCGATATTAGAAACGTAAGGAATACCTTTAGCACGACATACAATAGCTGTATGTGAAGTATTTGAACCTTTCTTAGTCACAATTGCTTTAATAAAAGAAGTATTTACTTCTGCTACCATTGAAGGAGTCATTTCCTTAGAAAATACTATTAAATTCTTACTAAAACTTCTAAAAGATTCTTTATCTTGAGAACACAAATACCCAATAATTCTTTTAGAAACATCTTGTATATCTTGCACTCTTTCTGATAAAAAGTTTTTTCCTGATTTAATAAATTTTTCTTTTATTTCTCCAATAATAGAAGAAAAAACATATTCAGCATTTTTGCAACGTTTTCTAATTGCATCAACTACGTCTTCCGTTAAAATAGGATCTTTAATTATCTCAATATGAGACTTAAGAATAGAGACAATCTCATCTCCTCCCCTCTGTTTTTCAGCTTGCTTTTGTAAAGAAACAATATCAGAATGAGAATTTCTTAAAGCTTTGTAATAACGATTAATTTCATATTCTACTTCTTCATAAGCTAATGTAAGTTCACTAATAGGAACTTCTTTTTCAGGTAAAAATAATAATTTTCCCACAGAAATACCAGGAGAAATAGGTAATCCTAATAGCCTATGTTCTTTATGGAATAAGTTATTTTTAGAAATCATGTTTAATCTTCTCCAAACTTATTATCAAAGATTTTTGATAAACCTTCTAAAACTTCTTCTGCATCCTTTCCTTTAGCTACTATCATAATTTTTGAAAATTGAGGAGCTCCTAACATAAGTATACTCATAATACTTCTTGCAGACACAGAAATATTATCGTATATAAGTTTAACATCACATTCCTTTTCTTGAAGAAATCGAACTATCATACTAGCTGGACGAACATGAATTCCTGCTAAATTTCTAACCTCTACTTCTTTTTCCAAAATAACAAATTCATCCATATTTCATTTATTAAAAGGTATTTAACTCATTTTCTCCAAGTCATTATATATTTTTTATATCCTTTCTTATACTTAAATAATAGCCTAGCCAGGCTATAAAAGAAGAAAATATATTATTTTCAAAAAGAGAGGAATCAGAATCAATTAATAAACTATTCAAATCTTTTAAATTATTTTCTAAAAAAGGAACATTTAAAGGCTCTTCTTTATCAAAAGATAAATTTACCAAAAAACATTGATAAGAATGTATTAAACTTCCTCCATAAAATGGAATAAATGAAGATAAATTTAATTCTTTATAAGTAGATATTAGTTCTTCTTTTTCTAAATAATCTTGAAATTGATAATAAATACGCGAAATTTTTTTAGTAGAAATAATACCTAAATCATCATAACAAGAAAAGCCATCATGAATGTTAAAAAAATTATAATAGGATTTAGGTAAATCATTCCATAATTGAAGCCTTAAATTATCATAGCATGAAGAAAAAGGAGGATTACCAGAAAAAAAAATATTGCTATTTTTTATTAAATAAATCATTTTCACATTAAAATGACGCTCATAACAATCTTGAAATGCACAAATAACAATATCTTCTAAACAATTAAAAAAATCATCAATTTTAGCTATCTCATCGTATTCAATAGAACTTTGACATAATTGACTTAACCAAAATTCTTTAACTAAATTTATTCTTTCTTCAGAAGAAAATTTAGTTAGCTCATACCATCCTCTAGGTAGTAAAGGAATAATCTTAGAAAGGCTTGACCAAGAACTATATTTCGCTATATCATTTGTTTCTAAAATTTTTGTAGAAGATTTTTTTATCAGCTGAAAATACATCGTTTTTCCTACTTATAATAAATCATGAAGTATTTTTTACAAAAAATTTATTTATTTTACCGTGAGCATCCCATTAGCCAGTATGCCTTAGCTCAAATATCTGGAACTTTATTCGGCTTAAACAATATTTTTGGATTATTTTTCTTACTTTTTCTTATTGTTACAACAAAATCAAAAAACATTCTTTTTCTAGTTCTACTTTTCTTTTCACCCTTACCTATCATTCAAAACTATTATAAAATTCCTAAAAAAAACTCTTATATTAAAGGAGAAGGTATTTTTATTCCTTACTCACAATCTTTACTCGAAAATAAATTATGGAAAATACAAGGAAAACTAATTTATTTTACAAATAATTATACAAAAGAAAAACATAGAAATATTTCTTGTTGCATTTTTTTTCATAAAAAACTTTCTCTCTATAAAAATTATAAAGTATTAGGAAAATTAATAAATAAAAATATTCATTATTATGTTCTACAAGGCTCTATAAAATTAATTAAAAACAAAAAAAATTTGAAAAGTTTTGGATTGTTTTTCAATAAAAAAATCTCTAAAAAAATTGATCAACATTTTAAAAATAGTGAGGTAAATAGTTTCTTAAAATCAATTTTTTTAGGGCATCCTCTTACATCAGAAATTAAGCAAAATTTTCAAAAATTAGGCATTTCACATATGCTAATTATTTCTGGTTTTCATTTTAGTTTTATTATTTCTATTTCTTCTATTATTTTTTATTGTCTTCCTTACAAACTCAAACTTTGTTTAATCTTTATTGTCATAACTAGTTTTATGATCATTTTACATCCATCCCCATCTATAACTCGAGCATGGACAAGTTATACTCTCACATTAATAGCAGCAATATGTTCGAGATCCTGCTCTAATATTACTAAATTAAGTTTCTCTTCATTAGTCATTTTAACGATAAATCCCTTAAATATCTTAAATATTAGTTTTCAATTCAGTTTTTTATCTACCTTAGGAATTATTTTATTTCATCCATTTATTAAAGAAATTTTTTTTATTAATTCTAATAACAATCTATCTAAATTAAAAAAAATATTAATTAATGCAATAAATACATTAATTAATTATTTATCTATAACAATATCTGCACAAGTTTTTATTATTCCCTTACTTATTACTAATTTCCATAAACTTTATTTAGGAACATTTTTCTATAATATTTTATTTAGTCCCTTAATACAAATCTCTATTATTCTTTTTGTATTAAGTTATTTTTTGCAAATTACCCTTCTGTTTCCTTTAGTATCTAAATATATTAGTTGGGTACTATATCTAACAATTAATCCCCCAATCTTATTTAAAACCATATGGGTAACTTCAAAGTTTTCTAACTATTGGTTTTTCTTTTATTTTATATTATTTTTTTGCACAGGAATATTAATTTTTTTAAAAAAAGAAAATACTAAAATAACTTATAAAAAATATATTAATATATAGCCAAATTCTTTATAGCTTCTAATATTTGCTCTTTTTGCGGCAAAACTTCATTCTCCAAAATTTTACTGTAAGGAACTGGAGTATTCAAACCACATACACGTTGAATAGGAGCATCTAAAAATGAAAAAGCTTCTTCCGATATCCTAGCTACTATTTCTGAACCAAAACCACAATAGGAAGGAGCTTCATGAACAACTAATAATTTCCCTGTTTTTTTCAAAGATTTGATAATCAAAGAAAAATCACAAGGAACAATCGTTCTAAGATCAATAACTTCAACTGAAATCTCTTCTTTCTTTAGTAATTTAGCTATTTCCAAACTCATGACTAATGTCATTCCCCAAGAAACTAAAGTCAAATCTTCTCCTTCATGCACAATATTTGCACATCCAAATGGCAACAAATCTTCCGAAGAACCTACTGATTGAGCACTAAAGCCTCTATTTTGATACAGAGCTTTATGTTCTAAAAATAATACCGGATTTGGATCTCGAATAGCTGTTTTTAAAAGAGCTTTAGCATCATAAGAATTACTAGGAAATATGACTTTTAACCCAGGACAATGTGCTAAAAATCCTTCTACACTTTGAGAATGGTAGGGACCTCCTTGAATATATCCTCCTACTGGCATTCTAATAACTACCGACATTTCCCACTCTCCATTCGATCTATAATATATACTAGAAAGCTCATTAAAAAGTTGATTAGCAGCTGTCCACATATAATCAGCAAATTGAATTTCTACTACTGGCTTATATTTACCATCAAAAGCCATTCCAATAGCCGTACCAATAATAGTAGATTCAGCTAAAGGAGAATTAAAACAACGATTTTTCCCAAATTTTTGAGTAAATCCTCTTGTAACACCAAATACTCCACCTTTATCCCCAGCTACATCTTCTCCAAAAATTACTACATTAGAATCCAACAACATTTCTTCTTCCAGAGCTTTTGAAATTGCATCTCTCATAGTCATCACTGGACCAAGATTTTTCCGAGGTAAATTAGCATCGTAATTAATAAGAGAAAGATTATACGGAGCAAAAATAAAATGAGAACTACTTCCTTTATGAGGTAAAGGCATTTCTTCTGCTTGCTTAGATGCTTTTAAAACAAGTTCTAATGCTTTTTCTTTAATATTCGAAATATCATTTAATGAAAGCATATGTGAATGAAGTAAATATTCTTCCAAAAATTTAATAGGATCTTGAGACTGTTCTTTTGCAATAAGATCCGAAGATTTATATTTTAAATGATCATCACTATTACTATGAGGATCCAAACGAATAACATTAGCTATAATAACTGCAGGTTGATAACTCTCTCGAGCTTCTTTTACAACTTTTGAAAAAACTCTATCTAAGGTTTCATAATCATTACCTTCTACTTCATAAACATGAATACCTGAATAACTATTAACAAGATTTACAAGACAACCTCTTCTTTGTTCTTTCCAAGGCACAGAAATAGCCCAATAATTATTTTGAATAACTGTAACTAAAGGAACACGATGTAAAGATACGAAATTAAGCATTTCATGAAAATCTCCTTGAGAAGTAGACCCATCGCCCCCAGAGACATAAACTATATCTCTTTTTCCTTCATCTTTTAAAGCCCAAGCTCTTCCTGCTGCTTGCAAATATTGCGAACCAACTACACTAGATTGACAACAAATTTTCAATTTTTTATGAGAATAATGATAAGGCATCATTCTTCCTGAAGAATGATTTTTAGAGATTCTTCCCAAAAAAACAGCAAATAACTCAGTTAAATCACAACCTAAAGCTAAAACAACTCCTTGATCTCTGTAATAAGGAAAAAGCCAATCTCTTTCTGGAATTAAATTCTGACCTGCAATAACTCCTACTAACTCATGTCCAGAAGAAGAAAGTTGAAAATTGCCCCCCTTATTTTGCCTAGATAAAGCCAGCATTTTCTGATCCATAAAACGAGAAACATAAGATAAAAACAAAGCATCTATAGCTTTATTATTCGTTTTAGAAACAACAACTGGCATAACCAAAATCCTAATCTTTATTATTAAACTGCAAAATCAGAAAAAAAAGATTTGATTTTATCTAAAAACTTGCGTTTCTTTGGAAAGTTTTCTTCTTTTTCTGTTTGAGAAAACTGCTTTAAAATATTTCTTTGTTCATCAGACAGTTTCGTAGGAATCTCTACAGTAACTTTTACTAAAAGATCTCCTCTACTTTTACTATTTAAATAAGGAAATCCTTTATTTTTTACTCGCAAAATTGTGCCACTTTGAATACCTTCTGGAATAACTAAACGATAAGATCCTTCATTTAACAACATAGGTATTTGTTTTTTTACTCCTAAAGCCGCATCAGAAAAACCAATAGGTAAATCCAATAAAATGTCATTTCCTTGTCTTTCAAATACAGGATGAGGCGTTACATCAATATAAATATAAAGATCACCTGAAGGTCCCCCATTTAATCCGGCATCCCCCTTTTTATCTAATTTAAGGCGCATTCCTGAATCTACTCCAGCAGGGATTGACACTGTTAACCGAATCTTTTCTTTAACTCTTCCTTGCCCACGACAGTTTTTACATGGATCAGTAATAACTTGCCCTTCTCCACCACAATCTGGACAAGTAGATGCCATGGAAAAAAAACCTCTACTTTGTACTATTTGACCTGAACCTTTGCATGTAGGACATTTTTTTATGCCTTCAATAGAATTAGACCCTCGTCCCGAACATACCTTACAAGAAACAAACCCTGAGATAGCGATTTCTTTTTCAACTCCTTCTGCAGCTTCTTCAAAAGAAATAACTAAGTTAATTTTTTTACTTGATCCACGACGATGCATAGTTGCTTCTTGCGCTTCATAGCCACCACCCATTCCTCCAAATAACGAATCAAAAAAAGAACCTTCTCCACCACCAAAGCCACCAAAAGCACCCATAAAAGTTTTAAGAGCATCTTCCATATTGCTAAAACCGCCCCCAAAACCGCTTCCATTGCCTTGAAATACACCTTCTTTTCCAAATCGATTATAAGTTTCTCTTTTCTTCTCATCTCCAAGTACTTCATAAGCTTCTGAAACTTCTTTAAAACGTTTTTCAGCTTCTGGATCTCCTGGATTTTTATCTGGGTGATATTTAACAGCAAGCTTCCTATAAGCTTTCTTAATTTCTTCCTGAGAAGCTTCTTTAGAAACACCTAATATTGAATAATAGTCCATATTTAACTAAATTTTTCCAATTCTAAAATTAAAATTAACGACTTCGATATTTAGCCGCAGCCTTAGATTTAGCTCTTTTTCTTACAGAAGGTTTATCATAAAATCTATGAGCTTTAGCGGTTTTCATAACCCCTTCTTTATCCAATTTCTTTTTCAACAGTCTTAAAGCCTTGTCTATCGTTTCTCCAATTCTAACCTTTACACTTGGCATCTTACGAAATCCTTTTTATTTTACCTAGGTTAATTAATTACATTCTTACATATCTTACTCTTTCTCTGGAGTAACATGGCGATTATATCACTGAAAACATTACTATTCAACTTTTTAAATAATCCACATAATAAACTAATAAAATTTTTTATAGATTATTAATTAATCTCCTTTAGATAAGTAACATGCACATTATCAGAATATTGTTTATTTTGAAACAAAGTAGAACAAAAATCCTTTAAAAGCAAAAAATTAGGATCTTTTTCCTCAAAAAAACATTTTATCTCTTTTTCAAAAAAAAATTTTTTTACATTAAATAAATAAGGTCCAACTAAACAAAAACACTCATTCTCTCTAAGAAACTCAACTAATTGATCAAAAAGCATAAATTGAAGCTGACTTTTAATAACTAGCTTTTCTTCTACTTTTTCTTTCAAAACAACAAAGCATCCTTTCTTTCCTCCATCAATAATATTTACAAAAGTACTATGAAAATCAGAGACAAAAGGAATTGTAGAATCCCAAGATACTATTGGAATATCCAGGGATAATTGTAAACCCAAAGCAAAAGCAACACCCGTTCTTGTTGAAGAAAAATTTCCTGGTCCAGAACAAACCGATATAAAATTTAAATTGGAATTTTTTTGTAAAAATTTTTCTATACAATTTTCTAAATCAATCCCTAAAGAACTTTTATTCAAAAAACTCGTAGAAACAACATCATCATTAATAACCAATGTCACAAAAGGTTTATAATTAGAAGTATCTATTATCAAAAAATTGTTATAAGACACAAAAAATAACTACATATAGCAATATATTCAAAAATAAAAATCTTATCTTAAAAAAAACTTCATAACAAGGATATTCTCTCTCTATTATAAAATAATAGTTCATGATTTCTTGTCCTGACTTGAATGTTTTCAACATCTTCTGATAAGCTAAAAAGCAAAGCTAAGGAAATTATCTTGATCCCTCTTTTATATCTCTAGGATATCAAGATCGAATAACTGTAAATAATACTAGAAGTAATTATGGATAAAGAAAGTACTAACGAAAATAATACACAAGAAAAAAATGATTCTGAAGTTGTAGATGTAAATATAGTTAAAAAAGATAAAAAATCTTTTCCTCAAGAACTATTTATTTTACCATTAAATCGTCGACCTTTTTTTCCTGGAATGGCTGCTCCTATTCTTATTGAACCTGGTCCTTATTATGAAGTACTGAAAAACTTAGCAAAAAGTGCCGAAAAACATATTGGTCTATTATTAACAAAAAAAGAAAATGCTAACATTTATAAAGTAAATTTTTCTCAACTCTATAAAACTGGTGTTGTAGCAAAAATATTACGTATTATTCCTATGGAAGGTGGTAGTGCTCAAGTCGTTCTTAATATGGAAGAAAGAATGATCATAGAATCCCCAATAGAAGATACGCAATATTTGAAAGCTAAAGTAAAATATCTCCCGGATGACAAAGATATAACAGATGAATTAAAAGCTTACTCAATTAATATTATTTCAGTTATTAAAGACCTTTTAAAATTAAATCCTTTATTTAAAGAAGAATTACAAATCTTTTTAGGTCACTCTGATTTTACAGAACCTGGAAAATTAGCAGATTTTTCTGTCGCTTTAACAACAGCTTCAAGAGAAGAATTACAAGAAATTTTAGAAGCTGCTGATTTACAATCTCGTATTGACAAAGCTTTAATTTTACTTAAAAAAGAACTAGATCTCAGTCGTCTTCAAAGTAGCATCAACCAAAAAATTGAAGCTACATTATCAAGAAATCAAAAAGAATTTTTCTTAAAAGAACAACTCAAAACAATTAAAAAAGAGTTGGGAATGGAAAAAGAAGACAAAACTATTGATCTTGAAAAATTTTCTCAAAGGCTAAAAAAAAGATCTGTTCCTGAAGATGTTATGGAAGTTATTCAAGATGAGATGGACAAACTTCAAACCTTAGAAACTTCTTCCGCAGAATATACTGTATCTCGAAACTATCTTGATTGGCTTACTATTGTTCCTTGGGGCATTCAGAGCAAAGAACACCATGATCTAAAAAAAGCTGAAGATATTTTAAATAAGGATCACTACGGTTTAGAAGAGATTAAACAAAGAATATTAGAATTAATTAGTGTAGGAAAACTATCTAAAGGATTAAAAGGTAGTATTATTTGCTTAGTTGGACCTCCTGGAGTAGGAAAAACTAGCATAGGAAAAAGTATAGCCAAAGTTCTACATAGAAAGTTTTTCAGATTTTCTGTAGGCGGAATGCGAGATGAAGCAGAGGTCAAAGGACATAGAAGAACATATATTGGTGCTATGCCAGGAAAATTAGTCCAAGCTTTAAAACAAAGCCAAACTATGAATCCAGTAATTATGATAGATGAAGTAGATAAGATAGGAATGAGCTATCATGGTGATCCAGCTTCAGCTCTTCTTGAAGTACTAGATCCAGAACAAAATAAAGATTTTCTAGATCATTATCTAGATGTACGTGTTGACTTATCAAACGTTTTGTTTATCTTGACAGCTAATGTCTTAGATAGTATTCCAGATCCTTTGATGGACAGAATGGAAATTCTAAGATTATCTGGATATATAATGGAAGAAAAAGTACAGATAGCTACAAAGTACTTAATTCCAAAATCACGAAAACAAATAGGTTTAACTTCCAATAGTGTCCAGTTTCATCAGGATGCTCTTAAAAGCTTAATTAATAATTATGCTAGGGAAGCAGGAGTTAGAACTCTTGATGGAAATATAAAAAAAATTCTTAGAAAAATAGCATTACAAATTGTTCAAAACCAAGAGAAAAAGAAAGATTCAAAAAAACAATTTAAAATAACAACTAAAAATTTAGCTGATTATTTAGGAAAACCTCTCTTCACAAGCGATAGATTTTATGATGTTAATCCTATAGGAGTTGCTACTGGATTAGCTTGGACTTCAATGGGAGGCGCAACTCTTTATATAGAATCTGTAAAAGTACCTTCAACAAAAACAGACTTAACTCTTACAGGACAAGCTGGAGATGTTATGAAAGAATCTTCTCAAATTGCATGGACCTTTTTAAATAGTGCTATTGATAAATATGCTCCCGGTTACACATTTTTTGATAAATCACAGGTTCATATGCATATTCCTGAAGGAGCTACTCCTAAAGATGGTCCTTCAGCAGGAATTACAATGGTTACTTCATTACTATCTCTTTTAGTAGAAGAGCCTATTTTAGAAGACTTAGGAATGACTGGTGAAATTACTTTAACAGGACGTGTTCTTCCAGTAGGAGGCATTAGGGAAAAACTTATTGCAGCTAGAAGATCTCATTTAAAAATACTTATTTTTCCAGAAGACAATCAAAGAGATTTTGATGAATTACCTAATTATTTGAAAAAAGATCTAAAAGTGCATTTTGTATCTCATTTTGATGCTGTCTATGCCATAGCGTTTCCTAAGTTACAATCAAATTAAAATAAAAAGTGAATTTTAATTTATAACAAAATTATTTTAAGTACTTTAAATGTATTTAAAGTACTTAAAATATTAATAAGTTTCTTTATTAAAAATTTATAGACAATTTTTTGTTGCATAAAATAATTAATTTTGGTTTATAAAACAAAAAAAGTTTATTTATGTTACTAGCTTATTCTTTTTCTAATTTAAATGAAAATTCTAAACAGGCTTTAATTCATCATATTAAACTTCAATTAAAAGAAGCTTCTATTTCCTATCAAATAAAAGAAACGACTGATATTGAAGTTTGGATTTCAAATCAAGAAGACTTACTTACAACTCTTCAAATTTGTCAAAAAATAAACTACCTTTATCAAGAGTCTGAATTAAAAACAAAAAAAACACACTCTTTAAAAAGAATTATCAAAAATAACTATTTTTCTTCCTACGGATTAATAACACTTATTATTCTTGGATGTTCTTTATTTATAGGAATACAAATTAATTTAACTAAAAGTAAAGAATCTTTGATAAAATCCCTATTATTTGAAAAAGACAGATCTAGTTGGATGGGAATATATAATTATTTTTTTCTAAAAAAAAAATACTTTCAAATTTTAAAAAACCACTACTTTAATTTTTTCGATTTAAAAAATATTTGGTATTTCTTTACTCCTTCTCTTGTTCATTTAAGCTTGTTAGCAACTTTTTTTAACTGTTTTTGGTTTGCCATATTAGGAAATCCAATAGAAATAAAAATAGGAAAAATAAAATTTCTTGCACTTATATTAGTTTTAGGTTTGCTTACAAATTTTTTTCAATATGTTATGACTGGTCCCATATTCTTTGGACTTTCAGGAATAATTTGTGGTTTAGTAAGCTTTATTTTAGTTAGAAAAAAAGAATTCCCATGGGAAGCTTATAATATTCAAAAAGAAACTCTATTTTTTATTATTTTTTGCATAATAGCCTCTTTTATCCTACAATCCATAATTACTCTAGCACAAATTTCTGGAAAACCAACTCCTTTTTTACAAATTCCAAATACTTCTCTGCTTTCAGGTTTACTTATCGGATATATACTTGGAAAAACAAAATTTATGAAAATTAAAGAACTATAAAAAGTTTATGTCATTGCATCTAATACATTAAGATGCTAAAACATTGTTGATTGATTAAAAGCTTACCAAACATGTCCACAAGTCCTATATCACATAGTTTACATGCTAAAAGCAATTCTATTCCTAATCATTCTTTTTTAAAAAATACTGGTAGCAAGATAATAGGAATATCTATTTTAGTATTAAGTGTTATTTTAATAGTTGTTACAGCTCTTTCTTTACCATCTATAACCCCAATTTGGTCGCCTTTAGTTCCTTTAGGAGTTTTAATTATAGCTATTACTATTTTCTGTATACTAAGTAAATCTCAACAAGCTGCACAAAAAAAAGAATCTTCTAAACAAATTTTAGAAACAAAAAATACACAAACAGAAAACCTACCTACATCTCAAACATCAACAAGAAAAAATTCCTTAACTTCCCTTTTAGAAGATGACCTACAAGATGACCAGCCTAATTTATCTTTAATAAATAAAAACATTTACAAAAGTGATTCTTCTTCCTCTCTAAATACAATATTATCTGAAGCTATTAATCAAACATTTTATACTTCTGATGAAAAAATCTCCTCTCTTTCAGAAATTGAAGATCTTTAACATCTTTTTATTTTTTAATGAAAAAAACTCTAAATTATGTCTACCTTCATTCCAAATTCTGATATAATTTTTGTTTCTATTCAATTCTTTAAACTTTTGGTTTAGCTTATGAGTTCCAGGGAACTAATTATACTAGGATCATCTAGTCAACAACATACACGACATAGAAATCAAGGAGCTTATTTATTTAGATGGAACAATGAAGGTTTATTATTTGATCCAGGAGAAGGAACTCAAAGACAATTCATATTAGCAAATGTATCTCCAACCACTGTTACAAGAATTTTTATTAGTCATTTTCATGGAGATCACTGTTTAGGTTTAGGATCCATGTTAATGAGATTAAATCTTGATAAAATATCCCATCCTATACATTGTTATTATCCTGCTTCTGGAAAAAAATTCTTTGATAGATTACGTTATGGTACAGTTTACCACGAAGTAATTAAAGTTATTGAACATCCAATAGAAAATGATGGCATCATAGAAGACTTCGGAAACTTCAAAATAGAAGCATCTTTCCTAGAACATGGTATTGACACACTAGGTTGGCGAATAACAGAACCTACTACTACAAAATTTTATAAAGAAAAATTACAAAGTTTTAATATAAAAGGTTTTGAAATAAAAGAGCTTTTAAAAAACG
>Cebus_capucinus_imitator_PRJNA485217_SSR118__coassemble_539_pt1 | contig 13346 bp, 13 predicted proteins | sample Cebus_capucinus_imitator_PRJNA485217_SSR118__metabat2_low_PE_019 | metagenome-assembled genome bin Cebus_capucinus_imitator_PRJNA485217_SSR118
TGATGCTCTAAGAAAAGTAATCTGGTTATTTAAGGAAAGTTGTTTAAATAAATGAAATGAGGACATTAAACAAGAACAAGGAATAATAATTGGTAATAGATAAGGAATTTGGTAAATGGACAATTTAACTACGATAGATAAAGGGACTTTTTTAGCTATTAAAGAAGCTATTTCTTGAAAAGATCCAATAATAGAAATTAAGATGAAAAATATACTTCCAAAACATATTAACTTTAAATATCGAAAAATAAGTAATTTCCAAATTAATGGCATAGCGGTTAGAGTTTTTACAGATGAAGTACTATATTAAAAAGATATAAATTTAAAGTTAATCTTATTTTAAATAAGAATTCAAAATGTATTATTTTTATGAAAATTTTAGAATTCAATGTTTTTGAACCTTTTTTTGCTACTTTAGATAGAAGCCAACGATATTTACTCGGCTTTTCTGGAGGTAGTGATTCCATGTTTTTATTTTTGTTATTAAAACACTTTAACATTAATTTTATTGCAGCTCATGTGGATCATGGTTGGCGTAAAACAAGTTATGAAGAAGCTCTTTTTTTAAAAGAATTTTCTGAGAAAGAACGAGTTCCATTTAGTTTATATCAAGTTGAAAAAAGTTTGATTGCAAGTAATAATTCTGAGGATAAGGCTAGGCAAATAAGATTAAGATTTTTTCAGGATGTTTGTGAAATAGAAAATTTATCAGGAGTATTTCTTGCTCATCATTTAGATGATCAAATAGAAACAGTTTTAAAAAGATGTTTAGAAGGAGCATCTTTATGGAATTTAAAAGGATTATTAAAACATAAAAAAATAGGGAATTTGACGATATTAAGACCTTTACTAATAATTCATAAACAAGATATTTTGGATTTTTTAAAAAAATTTAATATTTGTTATATAAAAGATGAAACTAATTTTGATTTAAAATATTTAAGAGCGAGATTTCGCCTTAAAATTATACCTACTTTAAATGAATTTTTTGGAAAATCTTTTGGTAACTCTTTAGTTCGCTTATCTCAATCTTCATGTGAGTTATTAGAGTTTTTAGAAGAGGAATCTAAAGAGTTTTTTAACTATGTAGTAGATTCAGATAAAGAGGTAAGTATTGATTTTTCAAAAAAATATCCAAAATCTAAATTTTTATGGAAGTTTGTTATTCGTAAGTTTTTTAATTTTCAGTGTATAAAAATATCACAGTCTGCTGTGGAAACTATATTACATCATTGTTGTAAAAGAAGTAAAAATTGTTTCTTACGTATTGACAGGTATTTAGTTCTCATGGATAGAGGTAAATTGATTTTATATAAAAAACCAAGAAGTCAGGATTGATTTTTTTGAAAATTAGAGATAGTTTTTTTAATTGTAAGAAATCATTACATATTTAGTTGTGTATGAAAGCAAATATCGAGTATCATGTCTTTTTATAAATGCGTAGTTACGTTTTTTTGTTTATTTGAAATAAAATAAATCTATTTCAAATAATATTTTTGAAATATAATTATTAATTATTGTCTTGTTAAAATAGTTTAGTTGCTCATTATGGTTTACGATAAAAAGTTTAAAACAGATCCTAAAAAAAATTTTCCTTCTGTGTTTTTTTTATTTTTATTTGGAATTATTTTAGGAGTTGTTGTAGTTCAAAACTTTCTAGGTATAAAAAAGGCTAGAGTAGCTTTTAGCCATCAATTAGAACATTTAGTTAATTTGAATCTTATTGTTCCTGAGGAAAGTAAGAAAGTGTCTCTTAATGACAATTTAATGACTTTTAGTGGGAAGTTTAGAGATAAAGAATCTTCTGATAGTCGTGCACGTTTTAAGTATTTGGAATTAATAGACACAAGAAATCGATTACAAGCAGAACAACAGGAAATAGTTGCTTTTTTAAAAGAATTAGAAGTAAATGTTAAAGATTCTGTTTTATGGTTTTTCTCTATTTCAGGAAATTCTATTCCTAAAAGTGGTTATGTAGTTATTGATGATACTTATTCTTTTCCAAATAAATATAGTACAATTGTAATCAAAGAAGAACCTGAATATCAGTCGATAAACTTATTATCTATGCAAGAGAAGTTTTCTTCTCTCAAAAAAGATTTTACAATTTTTTCTAAGGAAGGAATTTATTTTGGTAATGATCTAGCTCTTCTTTTAGGAAAATATCGATCGCCAATTTTAGGCATTGGTGCAGAATCTTTAAAGCAAGAATTAAAGTCTTTAGCTGAAGAATTAGAAGTAGTTTTATCTGAAAGTACTCAAGATCAAAATCTTTCTGAAAAAGCAAGCATTACTTATGCTAAAGTATTAGATTCTTTAGAATCAATTACTAAAAACTTACAAATTCCTGTTAATGGAATTAAGTTTTCTGTTTTACGGTCTGTTCGTCAATATACAGAAGAATTAAAAAGATTTAGTGAAAATGCTAAAGAATTAGATCAAAATAGTGTTCAACTTGAGAAAGCAAGGCAATCTACTTCTCAAATAGTTTGGTTTTTTAATAATAAGGAATTGTCTTCTAAAGCTTTAGAAAGAGAGGATCCAGAAGTTTTTGGGCATTGGTTTGCTAATGCAAAAGAAGAGTGGAGTAATTTCTCTTATAATCATTCATTGTCTTTTAAAGCTCCAGATCAACCTCGTAACTTGGTTTTAGAAAAAACGTTTAAAAGTGAAGAGCCTGCTCCTCATTATTTTAGTTATTTATTAACAATACTTCCCATTGTCTTGATTATTTTTTTATTATACTTTGTTTTTATAAAGCAGATGAAAGGAGTAGGTGGAACTGCAATGAGCTTTGGAAAATCTCCAGCGAGACTTTTACAAAAGGGTCAGAATAAAATTACTTTTTCTGATGTCGCTGGAATTGAGGAGGCTAAAGAAGAATTAGTAGAGATTGTGGACTTTTTAAAAAGTCCTGCTAAATTTACAGCTTTAGGAGGAAGAATTCCAAAAGGGGTTCTTTTAATAGGACCTCCTGGCACTGGAAAAACATTGATAGCAAAAGCAGTAGCTGGAGAAGCTGATTGTCCTTTCTTTTCTATTGCAGGTTCTGATTTTGTTGAGATGTTTGTTGGAGTCGGAGCTAGTAGAATTAGGGATATGTTTGAACAAGCTAAAAGAAATTCTCCTTGTATTATTTTCATAGATGAAATAGATGCTGTTGGACGACATAGAGGTGCTGGAATTGGAGGTGGACATGATGAAAGAGAACAAACTCTTAATCAGTTATTGGTAGAAATGGATGGCTTTGATACTAATGAAGGAGTTATCTTAATGGCTGCTACTAATAGACCAGATGTTTTAGATAAAGCTTTGTTAAGACCTGGTCGTTTTGATAGGAGAGTGGTTATTGGATTACCTGATATTAAGGGTCGTTTTGAAATTTTAAAAGTTCATGCTAAGAAGATTAAATTAGATCCTTGTGTTGATTTAATGGCTATTGCAAGAAGTACTCCAGGAGCTTCAGGGGCAGATTTAGAAAATCTTTTAAATGAAGCTGCTTTATTAGCAGCTAGGCAAAATAGATCTGCTGTTACAGCTAAAGAGGTTGCTGAAGCTAGAGATAAAGTTCTTTATGGAAAAGAACGTAGAAGCTTAGAAATGGATAAACAAGAGAAGTTAACTACTGCTTATCATGAATCAGGTCATGCTGTTGTAAGTTTATCTGTTGATAAAGGGGATCCAGTGGATAAGGTAACTATTATTCCTAGAGGTTTATCTTTAGGCGCTACTCATTTTCTTCCAGAAAAAAATCGATTAAGTTATTGGAAAAAAGAGCTTAGGGATCAACTAGCTGTACTTATGGGAGGTAGAGCGGCAGAACAAATTTTTCTAGGAGATATTTCTAGTGGTGCTCAGCAAGATATAGTTCAAGCTACACGTATAGCTAGAAGTATGGTTTGTGAATGGGGAATGAGTGAAAATCTTGGAACTGTTGCTTATGATGAAAGAACTGATAGTGCAGATAGTGGTTATGGATATCATGAAAAAAATTATTCAGATGAAACGGCTAAAGCTATTGATGAAGAAGTTCGTCGTATTTTAGATGAAGCTTACAATTATGCTTTAGATATTGTTCAAAAGCATAAAGATCAAATAGAATTAATGACTAAAATGTTGATAGAATTTGAGACTTTAGATGCTCAAGATGTTAAAGAAATTATGGATAATACTTGGGATTCAGAAAAGAAAAAAGCTCGTTTAGATAAAGAAAGTGCTTTATTTAAAAAGAATCCAGATGATCTTCCGCCTCCTCCTCCAGTTGATAACGAAGCTTTTAAAGATCGTAATGGAAGTTTAGGATTAAATATGAATTAATAATATTTTTTCTATATTGGTTGTGAGAGACAGACAGTTATAGTATATAAAACTATAACTGTTTTTTTTATTCTAATTTATTAATTATTGAGATGATTACTCTGATTGCTTTAAGATTTTGTGACTGAGCTTAATTTGGCCTTTTTCATTGATGCCTAGCACTTTGACATCAATTTTATCTCCCTTTTTAATATGTTCATGAATATCTTCAACTCTTGAGAGAGACAGTTCTGATATGTGACAGAGACCTTCTTTTCCCGGCAAAATTTCGATAAAAGCTCCAAAATTAACAACAGAAGTTACTTTTCCTTTGTATATCTTACCTATTTCAACTTCTCCAACTAAACTTTCTATAATTGCTTTAGCTTTTTCCATTGCCTCTTTATTTGAAGAAGAAATAGAAACTAATCCTGAATCATTAATATCAATTTGAACTCCTGTTTCATCAATAATTTGACGAATTTGCTTTCCTCCAGGACCAATGATAGTCGCGAGCTTATTTTGTTTTACTTGCATTGTTTCTATTCTTGGAGCGTATTCAGATAAATTTTGTTTTGCTTCTGGAAGAGCTGAATACATTTTATTTAAAATATGATTTTTTCCTTGTTTTGCTTGATGTAAAGCATGGCGCATAATATCTAAAGTTATACCTTCAACTTTTATATCCATTTGAAAAGCTGTAATACCGTCTTTATTTCCAGCAACTTTAAAGTCCATGTCTCCAAGATGATCTTCTACTCCCATAATATCAGAGAGAATAACAAATTGATCTTTTTCTAAAATAAGTCCCATAGCAATTCCAGCAATAGGAGTTTTAATTGGCACTCCTGCATCCATTAAGGCCAAACAGCCACCACAGATAGAAGCCATTGAAGAGGATCCATTAGATTCCGTAATATTTGATTCCAGCCTAATACTATAGGGAAAATTTTCAAATTCTGGCAATGTATAAGCAAGGGCTTTTTCTGCTAACTTTCCATGGCCGACCTCTCTTCTTCCTGGAGATCCTATTCTTCCTACTTCCCCAACGCAAAATGGAGGAAAAAAATATTGTAAATAAAATCTACGTAGTCCTTCTCCATTAAGATCTTCAAAACGCTGTCCCATGTTTTCTCCACCTAAAGTACATACAGCCATTGTTTGTGTTTCTCCACGAGTAAACAAGCAGCTACCGTGAGCTCTAGGTAGTAGATTCGTTTCAATATCAATACATCGAACTTCTTCTAAAGTTCTTCCATCTAAACGTTTTTTAGTTAATAAGACTTTAGAACGCATTATTTCTGATTTTACTTGTTTAAATGCAATTTTGATATTGAAAGGTGTGAAAGGAGAATTAGAATCAAGTAAACTTTTTTCTTGAAACTCTTCCATTAACATTGCTTCTAAGTTCGTAAGCTGATTGTCTCTTTCATTCTTATTTGAAATATCAAGAATAGAATCAATTTGAGAACTTTTTAACTTAATTGCTTCGAATACTTCTTTAGGAAAAGATTGTATACATGAAAAATCTTTAGAAACACCAATTTCTTTTTGCCATGAAGATAAAGTCTGGCAAATACTTTTGATACTTTGATGACCAAAATCAATAGCTTGTAAAATTTCTTCTTCTGTTAAGAAAGAACAATGCCCTTCTATCATTAGTATTGCATCTTCAGTCCCCGATAAAATAAGATCCAAGGAAGAATTTTTCATTTCCTCTACTGTTGGATTAACAATAAGTTGAGAACCTATTTTTCCTATACGTACACCTGCTACAGGCTTTGTAATAGGAATTTTCGAAATAATTAGAGCTGCTGATGAAGCGCAAATAGCTAAGGGATCTGGAAGATTTACACCATCGTATGACCATACATATGATAAAACTTGTGTTTCATTGAAGAAGCCTTCAGGCATTATCGGTCTTAAAGAACGATCAATTAAACGAGAAATTAGGATTTCTTTTTCAGTAGGTCTTCCTTCTCTTTTAATGAAGCCACCTAGAGTTTTTCCTGCAGAAAAAAACTTTTCTTGGTAATCAACTCTAAAAGGAAAAAAAGAAATCTCACTACTAACTTCAGGTGCCATACAAGCAGTAGAAAAAACTATTGTATCCTCACAAGACGCAATAACAGCTCCGTGTGCTTGTCTGGCAATTTTTCCAGTTTCAAAAATTATTTTTTTACCATTTCCAATAAGAATGCTAGTAGTTTTTTTTTCCATTATGATGTCTCCCAATATCCATTTGAGCTAGAGAATACACAATCTCCTTTGACAAGATGATTGAAGCTGTTATGAATAAATTATTTTTTATTATTTTCTTAGATTTAATCGCTTAATTAGACTTTTATATCGTTCTGTATCAGTAGAATTTAAATATTCTAGTAATTTTCTTCGTTGTCCTACCAATTTTAGCAGAGATAAACGAGAATTGTGATCTTTAGGAGCTCTTTTTAAATGTTCTTTTAACTCAGCAATATGTTCTGTTAAAATAGCAATTTGTACATCTGCAGAACCAGTATCTTTTTCATGAAGTTGAAATTTTTTTGTTATTTCTTCTTTAGTTCCCTTATCTAAAGACATTTTTGATATCTCCTTCTTTTTTAAAGGAATTATAGCTAAGATTATCGTTAATGTACAACATTTGTAAACAAAGGCTTAGTTTTTCTGTTTTTATTTGTAGAAATTTTGAAAAAATTTTAGTTTTATGAGTTATTCTTTTCAGTCAGATCAAGATATTTTTTTTATGAAACAAGCTTTAAAAGAAGCAAGAAAATCTTTTTCTCTTGATGAAGTTCCTGTAGGATGTGTTCTTGTTGTGAATCAGAAAATAATTGCAAGAGCTCATAATGCAGTTGAGAAAAATAATTGCGTAACTTCTCATGCTGAAATAATTTGTATACAAAAAGCTTCAAAAATTTTAAGGAATTGGAGATTAACTGATGCTGTATTGTATTCTACATTAGAGCCCTGTTTAATGTGTGCAGGAGCTATTTTGTTGTCTAGAATAAAAAAATTAGTTTGGGGAGCATCTGACTTACGTATAGGAGTTTCTGGTAGTTGGATAAATGTTTTTAAACAGAATTATCCTTTTCATTCTTTGGAAATTGTATCTGGAGTTTTGAAAGAAAATTCTGAAAAAATGATGAAAGATTTTTTTAAAAAGAGGAGAAATTGAAATGGAATGTCAAAAAGAGACTCATCTTTTAGAGCTATTAAACACTTTATTTGAAAAACAACAAAAAAAACTATTGGCTTTGGGAAGAGAAATAATTCCTGAAATGACTTCAGAAGATCTTCTTCAACCTATGGATTTTTCTTTGCTAGAACTTAATCCTTTATTTAGATTTGAAGAAGGACTCTTAATGGGAATAGGGGAAACTAGAGCGGCAATATTATCTTATTTAAAAGATAATTAATTTAATTTTTATTTTTTTTTATAACTTTAATTTTTACTGTTTTTATTTTTCTTTGTATTTCTAAATCTTTTAAAAAAGGATTAGGAATTTTTAAGAAAATACAGAAGAGAGAACTAAAGAAAAAGCTGAATAAAGAAGCTCCGAAGTTAATGAAATTTCTATGAGAAATATAATAGAGGAGTAAAAAGCCAAATGTTGCAAGATATATCCATTTTATTTTTATTGTGGGAAAAGGAATTCGTAATCTTATTATTTGGTTTGGAAAAAGTGATATGTTGATATTTGCTAGGGAAACAATCAGAAAAATAGAACTAAAGAAAATATTGAAATTGTTTGTTATTGTCATTAATGACCACGAAAGAGCCCCTATTATTAGAATGTTACTTATTAAAAAAATAAATACTATTTTCGACCCTGATTTTATTTCAAAGGTTTTTAATGTGTAACGTAAAACTAAAGAGATTAAAACATTTTTTATAAGAAATGAGGTTGAAAAAATTGTATCAGAAGAAGAAATTAGAGGATAAGTAAGGAATTGCCAAAAATATGCTTGTTTAATTCCATATAAGGATAGTCCTAAAAAAAATTGAGGTCCAGGAATTCTCAATACACTTGCTAACATGAATGATAAAATGGGAGATAGTGATGAACAGAAAAAAACAATCCAAGGAAAGGATAAGATAAATTTATGAATTAGGGGATTATTTTGTTTGTTAGGAAAAATTATTCTCATAAAAAATTAGAATTTAAAGTTAACCTAGCTGTCATTTTATCAAAAATGATTAATTATAACACACTTTAAAAAATTTAATTGTCAGGAGGTAGCCTTAAATTAGCTTTAAAGGTTAAGCTAATTACTATTCTAAGAATTCCATTCGATGTTTGAATAAGACTCATTGATTCACTAATGTTGGTATTTAAATTAGTTTGTTCTATCTGGGCTTGTTGTTGTAATAAAGATAAATTTTCTTGAATTTGTTGTCTTTGTGCTGTGATTTGTTGATTAGCGGCTTGGGTGGCAAGAACAGCATTGTTATTATTTGGTTTTGAAGGATCTGGAACAGGAAGTAAAGGAAGTTGCATTATTTCATTATTAAGTTGTTGTTGAATATTCGTATTAAATTGTAGTACAGATAACAGAGATTTTGAAGCGTTTGTAGTGGATATGGATAGGTTTAATAGATAATGAATACATAAATCTAAGGCTGAAATTTTAGTTTTAGATTTATTATCATATGAAATTTGATTAAAAGTATTTATATATGTATTTGGATTTGTTTTCATAGTAACTTTATTAAATTGTTAAATGTTTGCAATTAAGCTTACAATTTGAGAAAAACTTTGGATAAGTGCTTGTCCTACCTGTAGTGATTGTTGAATAATGTTGTTATCGGTATTTAAATTACTTGCAATTACTTGTGCCGCATTACTTAGGTTTCCTATTTCATTTTGGATAGCTGTTCTTGAAGCACCAATGGCTTGATTTTGTGCTTGTATATTTTGCACATAAGAAGCTGGTAAATCAGTATTTAGAGAACCATCAGGATTATAAATTTTGTCGTGAGGTATTGTTACGTATTGATAAAGGGATAATTGGTTATTTAAGTATGTTTGTGCTGTAGAGTTAGCTTTTAATTCTTGAGCGATAATAGTTAGGTTATTTTGAGCAGAACGAATAGATTGATAAACATAGTAAACGGTTAATATGAGTGCATTTGGATCATGTTCAAATTGTTCTATTACAGAATTGTAAACAATTCTTTGTAAATTGATTTTTGGAATAAAATTATCTTTAGTTGTAAGAGCATTTATATTATTTGTTAACAGATTGTTATTATTTTCTGTATTTTTTGTAGTTTCTAAATCTATTTCCATAATAACCTATTAGCTTGGAGGTTGAGACATGTTATTTACAACACTGCCAATATTATTTAATATTTTTAAAAAAGAAGAATCTTTTGCTGCTAATTGCTGCATAATATTGATGTTCGTTGAAGTATTTGTTAGTATGATCTGACCATTTTGTCTTGCTGTGATTAAAAGATCTTGAAGGTTATTTCTTTCTGCAGAATAGTTTTGATTGATATTTTGAGTTTTAGTAATTTCTGCTTGATTAGCTCCAGAAGGTACAACAGCAAATTTGATAGCATTAGTTTCTTTGTTTAGTTGTTGTTGAATATTTGTATTGTCATTTAGCTGTTCTGATTGAATTAAAACTGTATTCTGTCTGATTTTAATAGCTTCGATGAGTAAAGAGAATACAGAATAAAGTAATTTTCCAAATTTTATAGAAAGCTCAGAATTTCCAGGAATTGCATCTTTTTTAGAAACTTTGTTAGTTTCTGTTTCTTTAGTTGGTTGGAGAAAAGGAAAAAAAGGAATACTATTAGGAGTTATTTTTTGTTTTTTATTAATAAAATTCATAAAAATCCTTTATTTTATAATTTTATTTTAACAAAAAGAAATTAATTTAAATAAAATATTTGTTTTTATTTTTTAATTTATATTTTTTAAATCATTGAGTTTTAATATTTTTTTTGGAAAATTTTTTAATTGCCATTTCTATGTGAATATTTTATTTTTTAAAACTTTTTAGCTTTTAAATACTACAGTGTTTTATTGTATGTATTATTAAAACAGAGGCTTTATGAATAATAAAAGAGAAGTGGATTTAAGTTGTTATATTGTAATTTCTTGTGAAACGCCTTCCCCAGAAGGCAATATGAAAGTTCAAATGTCGTATGAAGGAGATCCTATTTTAGTGCGTTATTTATTAGAGACGGGGCTTCAATCTTTAGAGGATAGTGATGCTGGTCTTGATTAATATTTCATTTTAATTAAGAGTTATATGAAGAAAAAATTTTTGTTCATAATATCACAAAATAGCTTAGCATTTATACGGTATAGTTGTGTTGTCATCGATTTATTTTCAATTTTTTAAAAAGCAATATGATCTTATAAAAGAAGAATATTTTTTCTTTTTTTCTTTATTGTTATATTGTGTTTCTCAAATTTTACCTTTATTTTATAAGGTTAATTTTTCTTTTTATTTATTTCTTTTATCGGGAATTTTTTGTTTATTAAGTATAGTATTTAGGTTTTTAGGTTTATTTTTTAGTTTTTCCATTTTTTTTATAGTTTTTTATTTTTATGTGACAAAATGCGGTTTTTCTTTTTTTGAGATTTTGTGGTTGGAAGGATGTTTGGTGTCTAGTTGTTTAAGTTTATTAATTTTATTATTGGGGTTAGATAATTTATCCAAAAAAAGAAAAATGCAAGATTCTGAAGTTCAAAAGAAAATTGATCTATTGCAAAAAGAAAAGTATACATATTTAAAAGATATTCAAAAATTAGAACTCATAAATATTAAAACAGCTGATTTTTGCCTTGCATTAGAGAATAAGAATCAAAAAGATAGAGAAGAGTTTAGTCAAATTTTAGAAGAGAAAACATTTTTAGAAAAACAAGTAAATCTTTTATCTGATCAGAAATTATTTTGGATTTCTAATTATGATAGTTTGCATGAGAAATTTTTAAAAGCTGCTCAATTTAATGAAAAAAATTCTAATAAACTTATTTTTGAATTGAAAGAATCTAGAGAAGATTTTGAAAATCTTCAAAATCAATATAATGAATTAAAAAAGAATTTTTATTTATTAGATTTAAAGTACAAAGAACTATTGCAAGAATTGAATGATAAAAAATTTGAAAAACAATATATGGATAATAATTCTATGAGTAATTCTTTAGAAAGTTCTTCAAATTCATTAGATATGAATTTAGAGTTGCCTCGTATTCAAGGTCTTTATAATCAATTAAGAAATCAATTTGAAGATAAAAAACATCAGCTAAATTTAACTAGAAAACAGTTATTTAAACTCGAAGAAATAGTTATTTCCCAAAAGAGAGAACAGGAATTTCTTTTAAAAGAAAATGATGTAGATTTGGTCGATGTTTTAAACTTAGAAGAAAAAATTTTAAGTTTAGAACAGGAAGTCATTTATTTAGAAGAGTTAGTATCTCATATCCTGTTTTAGTAATTAGTACCGTATGTTCCCATTGTGCACTTTTTTTATTATCAATTGTTCTGGCTTCCCAATGATTTTTTTTATCAATTGTACCTTCTGCAACACCAGCATTAATCATTGGCTCTATGGTAAAAATCATACCTTCTACTAAGGGTATATTTATCTTATTTTTATGATGAGGAATTGGTGGTTCTTCATGGAAAGATAATCCAACTCCATGGCCAATGAATTGATGAACTACAGAAAAACCATGTTTTTTTGCAATTTCTTCAATAGTATCTCCTATAGCACATATGGGTAAATTTGGACGCAAGATTTGAATTGATTCATTTAAGCATTCTAATGCAACTTCACACAAAAGAGCATCTTGTTTACTAACAGGAGGAATAGTGACCATTCTACTACAATCTCCATAAAATCCATTTACTATACATGATACATCTATATTTAGGATATCTCCTCTTTTTAAAGGTTCATTATTTGGGATTCCGTGACAAATTACTTCATTTAAAGAAGTACAAATAGTTTTAGGAAAAGGAGGAGATCCATAATGATAAGGAGCTGGTATAGCATTAAATTCTTTATGTAATTGTCTTGATAGAATATCAAGTTCGTTTGTTGTAACACCTTCTTTTGCTGCATTACATAATTCATTAAGAATGATTGCTGTTACATTACAAGCTTTTTTTATTTTTTTAATTTCTTCTGGAGATTTTAATATAATACCATATTTTTTTAGGTATTCTTCTTTTTTGTTTATATTGGTGCCTTTATTAGGATAATGACAAAACTTCCATTTTTTTTTGCTACCGCACCAACAAAGATCATTTCTATTTATCATGAAAATAATATTACTTGTTTTAAAGTTAATGAGTTTCTTTCGTTTTATTAATATATTACCTTATGTAAAAATAAACCGTGAGCAGGAGCTGTAATACCTGTCAAATTGCGTTGTTTTTTTGCAAATAATTCATCAATTGAATCCAAAGAAATTTTATTAGCTCCAATATACACGATTGTTCCTATAATGTTTCTGACCATTTTGTATAAAAAATTGCTACCTTCTATAAATATAGCAAGATGATGTTTTGTATTAAATGTTATTTTAATTGATGAAATGGTTCTAATTGTATTTGGATATGAGGTATTACTAGTATTACAAAAAGCTTTAAAGTCTTTTGTTCCAATAAATTTTTGACTAGCTAAATATAGTTTGTCTAAATCAATTTTATAAAAAATATGCCATACATACTTTTCTAGAAAAGGATCTCTTAAAGAATTACATAATATATTATAGCGATAAATTTTTCTTTTTGAAGAAAGTGTTGCATGAAAAGAAAGCTGTTTTTCTATGATTTTTTTTACAACGATTGTTTTTGGAAGACGGGAATTTAGAGCGTATTTAATTTGCTCAGAAGAGAGATACGTTGAAGTTATGAAGTTAACTACTTGTTCTTCTGCATGAACTCCTTTATCAGTTCTGCTAGAAGCATTTAGTTTTATAGGAGTATTTAGTATTATTTCTAAGTGTTTTTGTAATGTTCCTTCAATACTTTTGCCATGTTTTGTTTTTTGCCAACCTAAGAATGAAGAGCCATCATATGAG
>Cebus_capucinus_imitator_PRJNA485217_SSR118__coassemble_543_pt1 | contig 13251 bp, 8 predicted proteins | sample Cebus_capucinus_imitator_PRJNA485217_SSR118__metabat2_low_PE_019 | metagenome-assembled genome bin Cebus_capucinus_imitator_PRJNA485217_SSR118
TTAAGACCTGTGAGAGTGTGTTTAGAATCGAAAATAAGGTTGCCTGTAATAGGTTCATTGGTAATTGTTCCTGTGATAGGTATATAACTTTCTTTAAGAATAGATTTTAAATTTTGTTGTAAATAAGAGAGATTAATAGCATCTTCTTCTGATATAGGAGAGCCTACTCCTGTAATAATATTGTTACTACAATTGATATCACCAGTCATAGTTCCTCCTGAGAGAGGAAGATATTTAGAAGATTCAGTATTTAATTCACCAAGATTAACAGCATCTGTAGGAGTGGATGAGGCTGCTAAGTTAGTAATTTTGTTATTTGAAAGGTTAAGAGGTCCTTGTAGAGGTTGACTTCCATCTAAAGGAAAATATTTATCAGAAGTTGTATTTAAAGTTTTTAAGTTAACAATATCTGAATCTTGAATAGGATTGGGAAGATTTTTAACAGTATGAATTCCATCAAAAATAAGATTACCAGTAATAGGAAATCCTGTTTTAGTTCCTGTTAAAGGAATATAATTATTATTTATATTAATAACGGAATTATTTAAAGTTTTAAGATTGACAGCATCTTGAGGATCATAAGGATCAGCTACTTGCGTCACTTTTGCTGAACCCGTTAAGTTAATATTTCCTTCTAAAGTTCCTCCAGTTAAATGAAGATATTTGTCTGTTTGTGCATTTAAAGTTTGAAGATTCACGGCATCTTGAGGTTCAGAAGCATCAGCTACTTGGGTAATTTTTCCTGAACCTTCTAAGGTAATATTTCCTTTTAGAGTTCCCCCAGAAAGAGGAAGATAATCATTAGATTTAGAATTAAGAGTTTGAAGATTCACGGCATCAGTAAGCTCTTTTGGATTAGCAAGTCCTGTAATTGTTGTTTGTTGATTGAATATAAAATTTCCTGTAATAGGTTTATCTGTAGAGTTACCAGAAAGAGGAATATAGTTTTCGTTGAATGAATTAAATGAAGATAAACAAGTTCCAACATTGACTAGTTCTGTAGGTTGAGTAGGATTAGGAACATTAGTAATGGTATGGGAATTCATATCAATATTTCCAGAAAGGGTACCTCCAGAAGTATTAAGATAGTTATTAGCAGTATTTGATAGAGTAAGTAAATTAACAGCGTCCAAGGGATTTATGGGAGAAGAGAATTGAGTAACAGTACTTTTTTGATTAAAGATTAAATTTCCGGTGATAGGTGTGTTTTCAGGATTACCAGCAAGAGGGATATATTGAGAGAAACTTTGATTAAGATAAGTTTTTAAAAAACCAAAAGGAACTCCATCTTGGGGGTTTTTAGGAGATTTGAGATTAGTTATTTTGTTTTGACCTAAGTCTAAAGAGCCTAACATGCTTTCAGATTTGTTAGTAGGTAAATAAAGAGCTAGTTGAGAATTTAAGTATTGTAGATTTACAGCATCTCCATCATTAGTGGGATTTGGAATGTTAATCACAGAATTATTATTAGCATTGATATCTCCTGAAAGAATTCCACCAGTTTTCGGAAGATATAAAAGACTACTTGATTGTAAGGTAGAAAGATTTACAGCATCTGTTAATTCAGAAGGATCTTCTAATCCATAAATTGAAGAGGTATTATTAAAGATAAGATCTCCCGTGACAGGAGTTTCTGAGCTATTTCCTTGAAGTTTTAAATAGGAGTTATGATTAATAGCATTAATATAATTTAAATTAATGGCATCAGTAGGATTTTCAGGATCTTTGATTCCAGTGATACTTTGATTATTAGCATTAATATCTCCTTCTAAAGTTCCTCCTTTTAAAGAAAGATATTTTGAAGCTTCTGTTTTTAATGAAAGTAGATTGATTATATCTGAATTTTTTACAGGGTTTGTAAGATTAGAGATTGTAGAATTATTAGTAAAAATAAGAGGACCTAAGATAGGATTATCTTCAGTATTTCCAGTTAAAGGAATAAGAGAAACTTGAGTAGTCTGTAATGTTTTTAGATTAACAATATCTCCTGGATCAATCGGATCTCTTATATTAATAATGTTTGTGTTGTTAAGAAAAACGTTACCTCGAATAGGATGTCCAGGAGTTGTTCCCGATAAGGGCACAAATAAGCCTTCAAATTTATTATTGATAATATATTCTAGTTGTTGTTTATTAACGGCATCATTTTTATGTATAGCATCTGCTAAATTTGTTATTTTATTATTGTTTAAGTTAAGAGTTTTATTTATTGAACAATAATAATTTGTTGATTTATTAATTTTTTCTTTCATAAATAAAAAAAATTGTTTTTTTAATTTTCTTTTTAATTAAAAAGAAATAATATTTATTATTTTTTTCTGATAGAAAAAATTAACTTTTTATAATTATATTAGTTGTACTTTAATAAATTTGTATTCTTCCTAATGGTTGTATTTTTATTTCTGGTAAAATTTCTTGGTAAGAAATAACAGCAACATCAGGAAATTCTGTTTCTATTAATTTTCTTACATAGCGTCTAACATCAATTGCTGTTAAAATTACTGGAGGTTGTCCACCTGGAGGAGGTTGTGTAATAGTACTTCTTAGTGATTTGAGTATAAGATTAACAGAATCTGGATCTAAAGCTAGATAAGATCCAGCAGAAGTTTGTTTAATTGCTCCTCTGATCATTTCTTCTATTTCTGGATCAATTAAATAAACTGAAATAGAAGATTGTCCTTGAGAAAATTTAAAGCTAATATAGAGTTTTAAAGAAGAACGTACATATTCTGTAAGTAGTACGGTATCTTTTTCTGTTTGAGCCCATTCACTTAAAGATTCTAAGATAGTTCTAAGGTCTTTAATAGAGATTTGTTCTTGGACTAGTCGTTTGAAAATTTCAGTAAGTTTTCGTAAAGGGATTAATCGAGTAACTTCTTTTACTAAATCAGGGAATGATTTTTCCATAAATTCTATCATAGACCGGACTTCTTGGATGCCTAAGAATTCTTCAGCATTTTGATGGAAAAAATAAGATAAGTGCAAAATAATTACTTCCAAAGGAGTCCAATATTTTATAGCTGCTTTATCTAGAATTATCTTATTACTATCTGATACCCAAGCTGATGGCAAGCCAGCTGCGTTTTTATATGAAACAAAATCTAAATTATAGCGTTTTAAATTTTCTTCAACTTCATTTGTTAATACATGGTTAGGAGGTATTTTTCCTTTAACATAAGGAACTTCATTAAGCAAGATCATGTAATCCCATTCACTGACATTGGGAGAGTCTATTCTTACGTGAACTCCAGGATATTTGATTCCAATATCTTGATAAAGAGCTTGTCTCATTTTTGGAATCATATCGTCAATAAAATTTTGATTGGATTTATTTTTTTGTATTAATGAAGAAAGTTCTTTTCCGAGTTCTAGAATAACTGGAAGTGTTAGAGAATAATCTTCAGAATCTTCATCTGGGTTTGAGGAAGTAGAATCCGCAGAACTGGATCCGGAATTTAGACCTTTTGCAGTTTTTTTTGCTTGTTTTTTTCGTTTTTGTAAGAGTGCAAAACCACAAAGGGCTAAAATGCTAGCAAGAATAGAAAAGGACCATAAAGGAAAGCCTTTGAAAGTTCCAATAGTTATAACAGCACCTGCAGCAATGAATAGAGCTCTTGGTTCTTTAATAAGTTGAGTGGCTATTTCTTTTCCAAGATTTGTATTGTTATCATTAGTTACTCGAGTTGTAACAATACCAGCTGTTAAAGAAATGAGTAGAGAAGGAATTTGAGATACTAATCCGTCTCCAATAGATAAAATAGTATATACGTGAACTGACTGACTTAAGCTCATGTTATGCATTGCAACGCCAATGATTAGTCCACCAACAATGTTAACAAAGGAAATAACTATACCAGCTATAACGTCACCCTTAATAAATTTCATGGCTCCATCCATAGCTCCATAAAGTTCACTTTCTTTTTGAATCATAGCTCGTTTATCTCTAGCTTGGACAGCATCTATCATTCCGGCTCTTAAATCGGCATCTATAGCCATTTGTTTTCCAGGCATAGCATCTAAGCGGAATCTAGCGGCAACTTCTGCTACTCTTTCTGCTCCTTTCGTAACAACAATGAATTGAATAATAGTAATGATGATGAAGATAATAAATCCAACAACATAATTTCCTCCTACTACAAATTGACCAAAAGCTTGAATAATATGTCCAGCATAAGCTTTTAATAAGATTTGTCGAGAAGAAGAAATATTTACTCCAAGACGAAAAAGAGTAGTAATTAATAATAGAGAAGGAAAAACAGAAAGTTGTAAAGAGTTAGGTATATATAATGCAACCATAAGCAAAAACATGGATGCAGATAGGTTAAAAGTGATCATTAAATCAATAAATTCTGGTGGAATAGGTAGAATGATCATGACCACTACACTGACCATCCAAATAGCTAAAATTAAATCACTGGATTTATTGATAAAACTAAGAAGAGCATCCCCACTTAGTATCTTGGAAAAAACATTATTTTTACTCATTTGTTATCATTTTGGTTAAATCTTTGATTATCAAAGTTTTGAGCTCCTAAAGAGGTTATATACAATAGGATCTCTCCAATAGCTTCATACGTGGATTCAGGAATAAACTTCAACTCTTTTCCTTCTTCCCATAATTGATGTGCTAAAGGAACATTTCTCATAATAGGAATATTATATTTTTCAGCTTCTAATATAATTTTTTTTGCTCGCCTATCAGTTCCCATAGCAATAATCCATGGTGCTTTATATTTTTCTGGAGAATAACCAATAGCCACAGCTATATCTTTAGGATTTGAAACTACGGTTTTCGCATGTTTAATATGACTAAAATTGTCATCATAAGCGATTTCTTGTGCAATTTGTCTTCTTCTACTTTTAATTTCTGGATTACCTTCAGTATCTTTAAATTCTTGTTTAACTTCAAATTTCTCCATTTTTAGTTCATTCGAAAAATTTCTCCTTTGATAAATTAAATCAATAACAGCAATTAATAAGAAAAAAATTCCTATAGCAAATATAGCTTTATAAAGAATGGTTTTGAATATAACTGTAATTGCTAGAGGAGATAATCCTGCACTACTAACAAGAAGACCAACATTTTTTTTTGCTATTATGTAGAGAATGGTAGCTGATCCAAAGATTTTGAAAATAGATTTTAATAATTCAACTAATGTTTTTACTTTAAACTTTTGTTTAATATTGTCTATTGGATTAAATTTTTTTAAATTTGGTTTAAGTACTTCCATTGAAAATATTGGTCCAACAACTAAAAATCCTACTAGTATTCCGATAATTGAAACTAATCCAAGAATAGGAAGAGAAGTGGATAAAATAAGACTTAAACATTGTTTGAAATAGAATAATGTTACCACAGGATTATGTTCTTGTGCTGCTATGCTGAAGATACTAGTTAAAAATCCTCCTAAACGTTTATAAAAAAATGAACCCATATAGAAAGTTGCTGACATAGATACCATGAAAGTAATCGCTGAAGGAAAATCTTGAGATTTAGCAACTTGACCTTTTTTTCTAGCATCCCTTAGTCGTTTTGGGGTTGCCTTTTCTGTTTTTTCGCCCATGTTTTATTTGTTTTTTGGTATAGCATTATTAATGGATTATTACGAATAAATGAAAGTTAAACGATTTGTACTTTTTATTACAGAAAGAATATTTTATAAAAATTTTTTAATTTTGTTTTTTTCTTTAAAAAACAATTTTTTTTGTTAAACTAGTCTTTTATTTAAATGGTAGTGATGATGAAAGAACTATGTTGTGGAATTGTTGGATTACCAAATGTTGGAAAATCAAGTTTGTTTAATGCATTAACAAATGCAGCTATACCTTCATCTAATTATCCTTTTTGTACTATAGAACCAAACGTTGGTGTTGTTTCTGTAATAGATGAAAGATTAGATCTTTTAAAAAAAATGGTTAATAGTCAAAAAGTTGTTTATGCTTTTACAAAATTTATTGACATTGCTGGGTTAGTTAAAGGAGCTTCTCGTGGAGAAGGATTGGGTAATAGATTTTTATCACATGTTAGAGAAGTAGACGCTATTGCTCACGTTGTTAGATGTTTTGATGATTCTGAGATAGTTCATGTTGAAGGAAGAATAGACCCTATAGAAGATATAAATATTATTAATTTAGAGTTAATAATGTCTGATTTTCAATCTGTTCAAGGAATTATAGAAAAATTAAACAAAGTAGTAAAAACAAAAAAGGATTTTTTAAATACACTGAATTTGATGGAGAGATTATTAGAGCATTTGCAAACAGGAAAGTTTATAAAAGATTATGATTTTTCGGTAGAAGAACAAGAGTTATTAAAACCTTATTCTTTTTTGACTAATAAACCTATGATATATGTTGCTAATGTAGATGAAGCGTCTTTGCCAGGAATGGATAATAAATATGTTAAGTTAGTTGAGGAATTTGTTCGAGATCAAAATTGTTTAGTTGTTCCTATTTGTGCTGCTTTTGAGTCTGAACTAACTGTTTTGAATGATTCAGAAAAATTAGAAATGATAAATAGTATGGGATTAAAGCAGTCTGGATTACAACGGTTAGTTCATTCTGTTTATAGTACATTGGGTTTAATTTCTTATATTACCACAGGACCTTTAGAAACAAGAGCTTGGACTATTAGAAAAAATACGACAGCTGTTGAAGCTGCTGGTGAAATTCATTCAGATATTCAAAGAGGGTTTATTAGAGCAGAAGTAGTGTCTTTTGAAGATATGAAAAAATATGGTAGTAAAGCAAAGGCCAAAGAAGAAGGAGCTTTGAGAATTGAAGGAAAAGATTATCTTGTTCAAGATGGAGATGTTATATTATTTCTTCATAATTAAGTTTAAGAAATAGTTTTTTACATTTTAAGATGTCTAAATTTATTTGATGTTTTAATTCTTTTATTGAGTTAAAAGTTTTTTCTTTTCTTAGAAGAAAATGAAAAAAAACTTCAATTTTTTCATCATAAATATTTTTACTTAGATTAAAAATATGTACTTCTAGCTTTAATTTATTTTGATCTTTTTGGAAAGTGGGTGATAATCCTAAGTTTGCAATTCCTTGATATGATGATTTTTTATATTTAACAGTTACTGCATATACTCCTAAAGGTGGTAATTCTAATTCATTAATGTTGTATAGATTAGCCGTAGGAATTTTAAAGTATTGAGTAGCTCTTTGCTTTCCTTTAGAAACTTTTCCTAAGATAGAATAAGTTCTTCCTAAGAATTTTTTTGCTAAGCTTAAATTTCCTATACGGATTAGATATCTAATATAGGTGCTAGAAATAATTTGATTGTTAATAGTTAGGGCAGGAATATTTTCTATTTCAAAAGAGAGTTTTTTTGATAATTTGATTAATTCAGATAAAGAACCTTTTCTATTTTTTCCAAAAGATGAGTCATATCCTAAGATTAATTTTTTAAAAGGAATATATTGTCTTATCCAATGAAAAAATTGAATATAAGTCATATTAGATAATATTTTTGAAAATTTTAATGTGTAAAGATAGTTAGGATTAGCATATTTTTTTATAAGATTGATTTTTTGTGCATGTGTACTAATTAATTTAGTAGGAGCTAAATCAGGATTAAGAACATTGAAAGGATGTTGTTGAAATGTAATTATATATGAAATAGGAGAACTTTCTATTAAATTTTTAAAAATTTGTTGATGTCCTAAATGTACTCCATCAAAAAAACCTATTGCTAAGGAAGAATGGGAGAGTGTATGATTGAGTATTCTTTTCTTTTTAAATTTAGAATAAGTCTCCATGAGATAATAATTTTAAATGAGGAGTAATATTAAAGTGAGGATCATCTAATAAAGAACCATCAATACAATCTTCTATAAAAAATTTTCCGCTACGAGATCGTTGTAAATCTTTGAGATAAGCTCCACAGCCTAAATTTAAACCTAATTCATGAGCAATACTTCTGATATATGTTCCTTTGCTACATGAAATTTTAATATGAATTTCAGGGTATTCGTACTTCAATAAATGAGAAGATACCTTAACTAAACAGGGTTTTCTTTCAATAATTTCACCTTTTCTTGCATATTCATATAGTTTTCTTCCATTAATTTTTTTTGCAGAAAACATGGGTGGAACTTGATCTATTTCTCCTTGAAAATATTCTAATGATTTGACAACTTCTTGAAGTGTTGGAATTTTTTTTGATCTTGCTACTATTTTTCCATCACAATCATAGGAGTCGGTTGTAGTGCCTAAATAAATGGTAGCTATATATTCTTTATCTTGGAAAAGAAGATGTTCTGATAATCGAGTATATTTTCTTCCTATTAATATAATCATTACTCCTGTAGCAAAAGGATCTAGAGTACCTGCATGACCTATTTTTTTTATGCCAGTTAATTTAGTTAAAGAACGAATAAGACTAAAAGAAGTTCGTCCTTTTGGTTTATTGACTAGTAAAAGACCTTCTTGTAACTGCGTAGCTGTACTCATGATAAAAACAATTAACCTGTTTTCTCATTTTTAATGTTTAAAAGTATTTGTTCTATTTTGTCTTGGTAAGAAAAAACATTATCCCAAATAAAATATAATACTGGAAAAAATCTTAAATTTACTTGTTTAGATGCTTTTATAGTTATAAATTTTGAAGAAGTTTGTAGTGCTGTTGTAATTTCTTGAGATTCTTTAATATTTATAGAATCAGAAGTGAGAGCACTTATAAATACTTTGGCATGTTGCAAATCTTTAGATACTTCTACTCGAGTAATAGAAATAATTCTTCCAGAGATTTTTGGATGATCTACTTCTTTTTTAATTACATCAGAAATTGCTTCTTTAAGTAAGGAATTGATTTTTTGTATACGCCTATTTTCTGACATTTTTCTCCTACTTACAATTCTTGTGGTTTGGATATAATTTCAAAAGTTTCCAAAATATCACCTACTTGAGCTTGATTATAACCATCAAGTAAAATACCACATTCTAAACCTTTTTTTACTTCTCTTACATCTTCTTTCATTCTTTTTAAAGAAGCTATGCGACCTTTCCAAATAACTTCTTGATCTCTTTTAAGCTTGATTGATGAACTTCTAATTATAGAACCATCTGAGACTAAGCACCCACAAATAACTCCTAATTGAGATGATTTAAATATAGCTTTTATCTCAGCAGAGCCTAAATGTTTTTCTTCAAAAATTGGATCTAATAAACCTTTCATTAAAGATTTAACTTCGTCAATAGCATGATAGATAACATTACATAGTTTAATTTGAACATTTAAACTTTTTACTAAAGTTTCTGCATGATTTTGTAATGAAGTGTGAAATCCGATAATAGTAGCTTTGGAAGCAGAGGCTAAATTGATGTCAGATTCAGTAATTTCTCCAATACCGCTAGAAACAATTTCTACATCAACTTTATTAGAATTTATTTTCATAATAGAATTAGCCAAAGCTTCTATAGAACCTTGAACATCTGCGCGAATAATTAAACGTAGTATTTTTTTATTTTGTAATATTTTATCAAAAGAAAGTTTTTTCTTTTTTTGTAAGTCTGAGTATTGTTGTTCAGCTATTCTAGCAGAAACGATTTCTTTAGCTTCTTTATCGTTTTTTACTACTATAAATGGATCTCCAGCTAATGGCAAATCTGAAAGTCCTGTTATAGCTACAGGAGTAGAGGGGAGAGCTTCTTTTAGAATTTCACCATGTTCATTTGTCATAGTTTTAATATGACCGTATGTATCATTAAAAACCACAGCATCTCCAAAGTATAAAGTACCATTTTGCACTAAGACTGTGGCAACAGCTCCAAGTCCTTTATGTCTTTGAGATTCTATAACAAGCCCTCTAGCTCGACATGAAGGGTTAGCTTTTAATTCTAAAATTTCTGATTGAAGTGCTAACATTTCCAACAATTCTGAAATTCCTTCACCTGTTTTTGCCGAAGTGTTTACAGTAATAGTAGTTCCTCCCCAAGCTTCAGGAAGGAGATTAACATCAGCTAGTTGGCGAAAAACATTTTCTGAGTTGAAATTGGGTTTATCACTTTTATTAATAGCTACCAGTATTGTAATATTAGCATTTTTAGCATGTTCAATAGCTTCTAAGGTCTGCTCTTTAATTCCTTCATCACCAGCGAGAACGAGAACAACAATATCACAAACTTCTGCTCCTCTAGCTCTCATTGCAGAAAAAGCCTCATGACCAGGAGTATCTAATATGGTAATGGTACCGACTGGAGTAGAACAACGAAAAGCTCCAATATGTTGAGTAATGGCTCCTGCTTCGCTAGAAACGCGATTACTTTTTCTAATAGCATCTATTAAACTAGTTTTTCCATGATCAACATGACCCATAAAGGCTACTACTGGAGGTCTTGAAATAAGTAATTTTGGATCAGTTTTTGATATTTCTTCTTTAATAGTTGAAGAAACAATTTGAATTCTTTCTTTTTCTGAATTGTCTATAATAATATTACATGAGAATTCTTCTCCAATGAATTGTACAGTAGTTTCATCATCCAAGATATCGTTTACGACATAGGTCATTCCATGAATAAACATCTTTTTTATTAATTCAGAAGCTTTTAATTTAAGTTCAACTGCTAAGTCTTTTATAGTAATAGGTAATCTTACTTTAATTTGAGAAGGTCTTTGAATTGTTTGTTGCTGTGTAAAATCTTTTGTCTTATTTTGTTTTTTCTTACGCCATTTTTCATTTTCTGTATCAGATAAGCCATACCAGTTTTTTTCGTTTATGACTTTTTTTTGCTCTGCAAATTTTTTAGCATTGTTTTTATTATCTTTAAAATCAGAATTAGAAGAAATTTTTTTGGTTTCTTTTTTAGAAAAAGAGGGAGTTTTAGGTTGAATAACTATATTTTGAGAAAAACCTTTAGGTTTATTTGGGTTAAAATCCAAATAATCTTCTTTTTTGGGAAGAGGTTTTGAAGAATAAGGTGAGTTATTCTTACTTCTTGAATAATTAGAAGAATTACTTGTTTGGATAGGCATGGAAGTTTTGTTAGTTTTTCCCTGTACGTTTCCAGTTCGATAATTGGTAGCATTACGTTGGTCATGTCCGTAGTGATTACTAGATTTTTCTATTTTTTCGTTATTAAAGGAATGATGACTGTTTTTAGAATTAATAGTGTCTTTCTTTGAATAAGGCTGATTTTTTTGATAAGGCTTATTATCTTTAATAGAAGTTGCTTTAGCTAGTAAATGATTTATATGTTTTCCCGTTGGTCCAAATTTTTCTTTAGGGGCAACATAAGGAGTTGATTTTATTTGAGCTTCTTCTTGATCGACCTCTAAATCTGTTTTTTTCTGGGAAAAAGAATCTTTTTGAAATATTTTTTCAGTTTGGTTCTCATTTTGTTCTTCCATACCTGTAAGAACATTTTCTATGTCTAGATTTTCTAATTTTATTTTTTCTTCCGTTTGATCTAAATTTATAGATAAACCACTGCTTATTTCTTTTTCTACATCAGAATTAGAAAGAGATTCTTCTTCTATAGAAGACATTGATACTATTTCTTTTTCATCAGAGGCAAATGAAGAGCGTGATTTTGCTCGGATCCTTCTTTGTGAGACATTTGGAACTTCTTCCAAAGAAGAAGGTATAGAATTAGACAAACTTATAGATGTAGAAGAAGCTTTTAGTTTTGAATGAACTTTAGGCTTAACTTCGGATTTTTCAATAATAGCAGCATCTTTACAAGAATCTTTTTTTCTAGCAAGTTTTGCTTTTAATTTATCTAAGCCTGCGGCTTTAGCTAATTGTGAGTTTTTAATCTTCAGTTTTAAATTTTTGGCCAAAATTATTTTCTCCGTATTTGCTAACTTGCTCTAATATTTTTTGAGCTATTTCCAAACTAATTCCGGGAATAGCTGCTAAATCGCTAACTGTTGCTACTAAAATTTTTCTTATACTATCGTAGCCAGCTTGAACTAAATTTTGTATAACAAGCTTATTGATATTTTCTAATTTTTCTAATGATTCATCCAATAAAGGATCATTATTTTCTGCTAATTGAAGTCTTTGAATTTCCAATAACTTATTATATTCGCTAAGTCTCTGAACTTCAATATCGTTATCTAAGATCTCGCTAATTAAGCGAGCATTTATACCTTTTTTTCCAATAACTGTAGCATAGTCAGAGTCGTTAATAACAATAGCTATTACTTTATCATTTTCAAAATGGACTATTTTTTGTACTTCAATAGGTGATAATAAGTTTTGTAATAACTCGGAAGGATTGGAAGAATAACGAACTACATCTATTTTTTCATTATTTAATTCTCTAATAATGTTTTTAATTCTATTGCCCCTCATACCAACAAAAGCACCAATAGGATCTATTTTTATATCAGTAGATCTAACAACTAGCTTAGTTCTATAACCAGCTTCTCTTGCAATTTTTACAATTTCTACAATTCCATCTTCAAGTTCCGGAACTTCTTGCATGAAAAGTTGTTTTACAAATTCTGCATGACTTCTACTTAATATAACTTCAGCTCCACCATTATCTAAATCTTGGACTTCATAGAGTAAAGCATAAATTTTATCTCCTACTTTATATTTTTCTGTTTTAGGATAAAATCTAGAAGGGAGCAGGGCTTCCATTTTTCCTAGATCTATAATTAAATTAGTACCTTTAGAAAATCTTTTAACTAAGCCTGAAACAATTTCATTAATGCGATGACGATATTCTTCATAAATAATATCCCTTTCTGCACAGCGTAATTTTTGACTTATAATTTGCCTTGCTGTTTGAGCTGCTATTCTACCGAACTTTTCAGAGTTAAAGGGTACATCTATAAATTGTCCTATTTCACAATCAGGGTCTAATTCTCTTGCAGAATCTAAAGCTATTTCTTTAGCTGAACAAGGTTCACAAAAACTAACAATTTCTTTTTCACAAAAAACCTCAATATCTCCTGTTTTAGCATTAATATGAACAGAAATATTGGCATCTTCTCGGATACTTTTTTTTGCTGCTATTTTTAAAGCGGATTCGATTACACCTATGACAGCATTACGTTTAATGCCTTTTTCTTTTTCCATATATTCAAAAATAGCAACCAAATCTTTATTCATGTAAACCTCTTTAATGATTCCCAGTTAACAATTCACTTAAAATAAACTAAAGGGCAAGAATATAGTCTATCAATGACCTTAAGTTTTTATAAAATAAGGGAATTTATTTTCTTTTTTTATTGTTTTTCACATTATTAATGTCAGAATTTGCTATTACAATATCATCTCCATCATATT
>Cebus_capucinus_imitator_PRJNA485217_SSR118__coassemble_547_pt1 | contig 13199 bp, 13 predicted proteins | sample Cebus_capucinus_imitator_PRJNA485217_SSR118__metabat2_low_PE_019 | metagenome-assembled genome bin Cebus_capucinus_imitator_PRJNA485217_SSR118
TAATAATATTTCTCATATTTTGTAATAATTAAGAAAATGGATTATTTTTTTAAAGTATTTTTTTTATTTTTAATTTTAAGTGCTTAAGATTAAATTGTTTATTTTTTAAATTTTATTTTTTAAATAAAAAAGTTATTTCATTTTCGTTTTTTATAATTTAAAATTAGTAAATTAATTAAATTAAAAGTTTATTATTATAAATGTCTGTAAATCCAAATGAGAGTATAAATACTCAATCTTCTTCTCAAGATAAAGTATTGTTTTCAGAAAAGCAAAAATCTTTAAAAAAGTTGAGTAAAGCTATAGATGAGTTATCTTTATTAATTATTGAACAATCTCAGAATTCAGTTTTATCTGGAAATATTCAGCAAATTAACCAGCAATTATTTGATAAATTGTCTAATAAAGAATTATTAAAATTTTTGGAAGAAAAAGAAAAACAAATAATTTCTACTTCTCTTCAAAGTGTTGAATTTCTTTTAAATAGATTAGAAAGTAAAGAAAAAGAAGAGATTTCTGAAATGGAAAAAGCGAAAGTGAAGTTCCAAGATATTGATAGAGCACTAATGAATGCTACGAAACAGCTTAAAGATATTAAGAATACTTTGTTTGCTGAATTAGAAATAAAATCAGAGATAGAAAGAAGTAAACTAGAAATAGATAATATTTTTTTGAAGGAACAGGAAAAGTTAGTACAAGAAGAACAAAAATTAAAACAGTCTATTGAATCTGTGAATTTACTTTTAGATAAACTAGAGCAGAAAGATTTTTCTTCGGGAAGTTTGAATGAAACATCATTAGATTTAGAAAGAATTTTTACAGAAGAAGGTGAAAAAGTTAAATTGGCAAGAAAAGCTACTGAAGGACTTATAGATTCTCTAGAAGAAATTAAAGAAGAGGTTTCCTTTTCTCCTGAAGAAACAGAAATTTTTTCTAGCAAATTGTTTCAATTAAAAGATTCTTCCAATCAGTGCGTTCTTTCTTTTTCTCAACTTTCTTCCTTTGCTGAGGCATGTACTCTTTTTTTTAAGCAATTTAAGAATTTAGTTCATTCAAATGATGCATATGATATTGATAAATCTTCTGAAAAATCAAAGTCATGTTGTGACAAAATTAAGGAAACTCTCTTTTTAGTTCAAGAGAAGTTAAGAAGTTTTGGCATATTTATGAAATCATTATTTGTGAAATTGTTTTCATTTTTGGCTTCTTCGTGTACTTCTGCATGTATGAGTCCTTTAATTATGTTAAGAAGGGGACAAAGAAAAAAGGATTTAGTTTTTCTAGAGAGTTTATTTATTGAAGGAAAATTATCTTTTGGTTCTTCTTCAGTAGGAATCATTTCTCGTTTGAAATTATTTCTTAAGTTATTTGGTTTAGATTTATTAGTTAATAGAGAAGAAGGAGATTTTGATTATAGTGTTGTGGTAGATATTAGTGATGCTTCTTTAAGTAATACTGATTCTTTATCTAGTATGATGTTATCTTTAGTTAAATATTTTGAAAATTTTTCTTTTGAAGAGCTTTTATTAGAGATAGATAGTTTTTCAAATGAGAAAGCAGAAGAAGTTGAACAAATATTGGCAAGTCGTTTGGAAGATTTGTTTGCACATAATTCATGGATTTTTTTTGAAAGTACTGGATTTTCTCAAAGATAGTAGTAAAAATCTAAAATTTAGAAGGAGATTTATGAGTATAGGTGATGTAGGAGGAGATCCTGCTCCTTTTTTTATTCCACCAGGAAGGAATAGTAAAAATAAAAAAGAGCATGGAGATTTCAGTGGTCATGATTTATCTGTAAAGAAAAGCGGTCTTTCAAAGTCTTTGCCTGATTTGTCTAAATTGAACGAAAAACAATTGCCTTTAAGAAAATCTCATTCAGATGCTGATCTTGAAACAAAAGAACACATTTATGATATTCCAAAAGATTTTTCTCCAAAAGAACATATTTATGATGTTCCAAAAGACTTTTCTCCAAAAGAACCAATTTATGACACAGTAAGATCTCTTTCTGAATTAAAGAAGGAAGAATTGAAAAATGTAGAAGCGAAAGTTGGAGAAGTTTCTAGTGTTTTATCTCCTTCTAATTTAGATCAAAGCAAGTATTCTCATTATGATTATGTAAGAAAACCAGGAGAGAGTAGCTCCTCAAGTATTCAGGAATCTTTTTATGAACCTATGTCGGGAGGACCTATTTATGATTATGTAAGAAAGTCTAAAGAGGATAGTCCACAAGAAGCTATTTATGAACCAATGTTTTTAGAAGAACCTATTTATGAATCTATAGAAGATTTATTTGTGGATTTAAGCGCTTTAGAATCTTTAGAAAATAGTCAGGAAACAAAAATTAGAGAATTATCAGAAAATGTTACAAGTTCATTGGATGACTGTATTTCTAAGTGTGAGGAAATTCTTTCCGAGGAAGAAGATCAAACAGTTAAAGGTCAAAGTAATCTTGAAGGAATAGAAGGTTTTTCCACATTTATTTCTCATTTACTAACTCTCAAAGATGGATTTTTATCAAAGTTGAATAGTTGGAAGAAAAATTTTTCCGATGGTTTTAAAGAAGCTTTGTTTAAGGCAAGATCATCAACAGATATTTATTATAAACAGACAACATCCCCTTTATTAGAAGAAACCTTTAAAATTCATCTTCAAAGTATGTCTGAAGAAGCCAAAAGAAGATTAAAGCTTTTAGCAAAAAAGCAAGGACTACTATTAAGTTTTGAAGAAGGTCCTGAAGGAGAAGCAATTGTTATGAAAGCTTCAAGTTCTTATTCAGTTTTAAATAAATTGGAAGAGAAATTTCAGAAATTATTAGATCTTCTATCTTCATCTCAAGATTTTTCAGAAAAAACATCTTCTTCTAAAGTTTCTAGTTTACTTGAATCTTTTTTGAGTTTTTTAGGAAACTCTTCGGAAAAATTACAAGATTTAATTGATAAGCAAAAAAAGACTTTAAAAGAAATTTTTCTTCAGCGAGGTTTAAAAAGATCTTATTCTTTTGATAGTAAATCAGAATCTAGTTCTACAGAGACATATAAGAGAAGGAAAGATGATTCAAATGATGAAGAGGATGATAAGTTATAAAGAAGTTATTAATTAACGAGTACATTATTATTTTTTATTTGTAAGTAGAAAGTAATTCATCTTATTGAAAAAACAATTTTCTTTAGATAGAAACTTAAAGTTTTAACAGTTTTAATTCTTAAAAAATGGGGCAGGCAGGACTTGAACCCGCGACCTACGGATTATGAGTCCGCAGCTCTAACCGACTGAGCTACTGCCCCGCGAGAAGAAAGCCAAGAGATTACAATACTAAAAAAAATAAATCAAGTCAAAAAATAAAAAAAAAACTTATTTCATTTTTTATACAAATTTAATGTTTTATTATTTTAGTTTAAATTTACTTTAATTTAACATATTTATTGTTTTATTAAAAATTTTGTTGCAATTTGTTTTATTTTAAGATGAAAACTTAAGGCACCATTAGATCTACTTGGTGAGAGTAGAGAAGATAAATTTAATTTTTCAAAAAATAAAGGAGGACAAGTTAGTATTGTTTCTGGATCTTCTTCTGAATATACTTTAAGAAATAAATAAGCTATTCCAGAAGAAATAAAAGCTTCAGAGAATGCGTAGAATGTAATTAAATTGTCTTTTTTTATTTCACCAAATAGATAAGTTTGACTTTGACATCCTTTTACTAGATTTTCTTGAATTTTATTTTCAGAAGAAAATTTTGGAAGATTTTGGCCATAGTAAATTATTTTTTTGTAAATTTCCTCAGAAGATTTGCAGGAAGAAAATGATTGAATTACTCTTTCCTGTTTATTTAAACAAGTTTCTTGCGTCATAAAATAAGTTTTTTAATTTTAATTAAGAGATATTCGCTTATAAAATACTATAAATTTTTTTCATATTTTAAAAGCTGATTCTATATTTGTGATATTTACAGTATTATCAAGTTGTAATAATTTTTTACTAAGTAATCGTATATTAGTTTCATTGCATTTTATTTTACGTTTTAAATTTAAAATGTTTTTATTTTGAATAGTTAATATTCTTTTTGCGCATATTTTTTTTCTTTTATGGCTTTTTCTTGTGGGAGTTATAAAAATTCTCTTTTTTGAATATAAATTAGAGGTTTTTCTTACATTATTTGTTGCTTTTATATTTAGTAATTGTTTTTTTATGAGAAGATTATTTCTGATTAAAAATTCCATTTTTAATTTATTTTTTAAATGTGTAATTTTTTTTTTGTCCTTTTTTTCTAATAGTAGTTTTTTTTCATGAGAAAGAGGAGTAGGAATTTCTCTTAGGTGATAACATATTTTTGTTAGAATATGATTTCCTAGTAAAAGACCAATTACTGCTCCTATCGCGTAAGGAGAAGTAGTGAATGCAGCTGAAACTACTGTAATTATTGTAGCTATTAAAATTTGTCTTGTTCCATATTCATCTAAATCCCACATATAGTGAGTAACTAAGTTCCATAAGGTATTTTTTCCTGCCCATTTGTTAGTTTTGTCTATTTTTAAAGCAACAATAATGCCGGAAATAATTCCTATTCCAAAACCTACTCCGAGGCCAATAGCCAAAGGTAGACCAACTGTTTCAAAACCATACATAGCTCCATAAGAGACAATAATTATTGTCCAGATAAGTATGTATAAAAGAAGAATTTTCCAATTTTGTTGTAAGGAAAGTCCAATTTTAGAAGCTATTTTGGAGGCATGAGATAATAAGTTTGTATTTTTATTAAAGGTTATTTGATAAGAGAGTGAGGCTGAAGAATCTGTTGAATTAGAATTTTTTTTATTGATATTATTAGAAGAATCTTTATTTGGGTAACTGTGCTGAGTTGGAATTATGTTATTAAGATTATGAAAGGAATTAGTAGCAGCAATATTCATAAGTAATTAATTAAAAAGTTTTAAAGATGATTTTAAATTATATTTGTTTTTATTAGAAGAAATTATTATGAGAAACAAATCTATAAAATAAAATTTATTTTTTAAATCATTATTTTTAATTAATGAAAATGAAGATTATTTACAGTAAAAAAAAAATACCATAATATACTTAGATTATAAAAAAAAGAATTTTAAAATTTTACGTGAAAAGATATGTCAAAAAAAGAAGACACCATTGTTTTAGAAGGCAAAGTAGAAGAGCTTTTACCTAACATGAATTTCCGAGTTGTTTTGGAAAATGGAATGATGGTGACAGCTCATTTGTGTGGTAAGATGAGGATGAGTAACATTCGTTTATTAGTAGGAGATAGAGTTACTGTTGAACTTTCAACTTATGACCTAACGAAAGCTCGCGTTACTTATCGTCATAGATAAAGATTTTTGAAAAAAGCTTATTTTATCTTTTTAAGGGATAAGATGAAAGGAGTTTGTTCTTTTAAAAAGAAGGTTTTATTAGCTTCTTTTTTTGAAACTCTAATTCATGTTGATTTTTTTATTTTAGTTAAATAGACTGAGTGCTTTTTATGAATATTGTAATTTTAAAAGCCCAGATAGCTCAGTGGTAGAGCACTTGCATGGTAAGCAAGCGGTCGTAGGTTCAATTCCTATTCCGGGCATAGGTGGTATATAATCTTAATAAAACTATTTATTTTTAAATAAGAGGACTTTGGAATGTCTAAAGAAACTTTTCAGCGTAACAAACCCCATGTTAATATTGGAACAATTGGACACGTTGATCATGGTAAAACGACGCTAACAGCAGCTATTACTAAAACATTGGCTAATGATGGGTTAGCAGATTTTCGAGATTACAATTCTATTGATAATACTCCGGAAGAAAAAGCTAGAGGGATTACTATAACAGCTTCTCATGTTGAATATGAGACAGCTAATCGACATTATGCTCATGTGGATTGTCCTGGACATGCTGATTATGTGAAGAACATGATTACTGGAGCAGCTCAGATGGATGGAGCAATTCTAGTAGTTTCTGCTACAGATGGAGCTATGCCTCAGACAAAAGAACATATTTTGTTGGCTAGACAAGTAGGGGTTCCTTATATTGTTGTTTTTCTTAATAAAACTGACATGATCTCTAAAGAAGATGAAGAATTGGTTGATTTAGTTGAACTAGAATTATCTGAACTATTAGAAGAAAAAGGTTATAAAGGATGTCCTATCATTAGAGGATCTGCTTTAAAGGCTTTGGAAGGGGATTCTTTTTATATTGAGCAAATAAAGAAATTAATGGAAGCTGTTGATGCTTCAGTTCCTACTCCACAAAGAGAAATAGATAAGCCCTTTTTAATGCCTGTTGAAGATGTGTTTTCTATTTCTGGTCGAGGAACTGTTGTTACTGGTAGAATAGAAAGAGGTGTTGTAAAAGTCTCAGATAAAGTTCAAATCGTGGGCTTAAAGGAAACTAGAGATACTATAGTTACTGGTATTGAAATGTTTAGAAAAGAATTATCTGAAGGACAAGCTGGAGAAAATGTTGGGTTATTATTGAGAGGTATTGGTAAAAACGATGTTGAGAGAGGAATGGTTGTTTGTGTTCCTGGTAGCGTAAAATCTCATACAAAGTTTAAAGCAGCTGTATATATTTTACAAAAAGAAGAAGGTGGAAGACATAAACCTTTCTTTAGTGGTTATCGTCCTCAATTCTTTTTTAGAACAACAGATGTTACGGGTGTTGTAACTTTGCCTGAAGGAGTAGAAATGGTAATGCCTGGAGATAATGTTGAGCTTTCAGTTGATTTGATTTGTCCTGTTGCTTTGGAAGAAGGAATGAGATTTGCTATTCGAGAAGGTGGAAGAACAATTGGTGCTGGAACAATTTCGAAAATTGAAGCCTAATATAAAGGAAGTAGAAGGAGTAATCTTCTACTTCTCTAGTGGGTGTGTAGCTCAGTTTGGTAGAGCAGTGGCCTCCAAAGCTACCGGTCGGGGGTTCGAGTCCCTCCGCACTCGTAAGTAACGGACACTCTGTTTTGTTTTTTAAGAACAAGAGTTTATATATGAAAGAAAAAAAGCAGTCAATTTTGAATAAAAAGAAGAAGTCTTTAAAATCAGGTGATGTTTTTTTTGCGGAGTTTAAAGATGAAGTAAAAAAGATAGAATGGCCGAATAAAAAAGAGTTGAAATCTTACACAAAGATCTCTCTTATTAGTATTTTTGCTTTTGGTATGATTTGTTATAGCGTAGATATGTTAATAAAAAATTTTTTAAGTGGATTGAGTGTTTTAATGAAGTTTTTCTTTGGTTGAGTTTATGCATAAGTGGTACGTCGTTCAAGTTTTTACTGCACAAGAAAAAAAAGTTAAAAAGGCTTTAGAAGACTATAAAATCTCAGCTAATATGTCTGAGCTTATAGAAGAAATTGTGATTCCTATTGAAAATGTTATGGAAGTAAAAAAGGGAGAGCAACGAATTATTGAAAAAATGATTTGGCCTGGATATGTCCTTTTGAAAATGATATTAACTGATGAATCTTGGCTGTATGTAAAAGGAACAAATGGAGTAATAGAATTTCTTGGAGGAGAAAAACCTACAGCATTGTCTGAGATGGAAGTTCAAGAAATTTTAAAAGATTTAGAAGAAAAAAGATCTGGAGTAGTTCAAAAGCATCAGTTTGAAGTTGGTAGTAAGGTTAAGATCAATGATGGTGTTTTTGTAAATTTTATAGGTACTGTTTCTGAAATTTTTCATGATAAAGGTCGACTTAGTGTTATGGTTTCCATTTTTGGAAGAGATACTAGAGTAGATGACCTTGAATTTTGGCAAGTAGAAGTTGTTGCTTCAGAAGAAGGATAAATTATTTTGGAAATAACGATAATTTAGTATATTCTTAATGGTGTTATTTTTATAATTTTTCTCTCATGCCTTTGGTTTAAAGTCGACGTGTATAAAAAGTATGTGCACAGTATATTTAGAAGGTTTTTATGTCGAAAAAAAAAGTCGTCAAAATAATTAAATTACAGATTACTGCAGGAAAAGCTAATCCTGCTCCTCCTATTGGTCCTGCACTTGGTGCAGCTGGAGTTAATATTATGGGTTTTTGCAAAGAATTTAATGCAATGACTCAAAACAGAGTGGGAGAGCTTCTTCCTGTTGAAATAACAGTTTATGTAGATAAAACATTTACTTTTATTACGAAAGAACCTCCAGTTTCTTCAATGATTAAAAAAGAGTTGGGTATAGAATCAGGGTCTAAAGTTCCTAATAGAGATAAGGTGGGCTCTTTGTCTATGGCTCAAGTAGAAAAAATAGCAAAACAAAAGTTTTCCGATATGGGTGTAGTATCTATAGAATCTGCTATAAAAATGGTTATAGGTACAGCACGTAGTATGGGTGTGAATGTAGAAAGTATTATAGGTTAAGGTATCTCTATGACAAACAAAGGCAAGAGAATAAAAAACATTTTGAAAGAAGTAGATGTTTCTAGATGTTATTCTCTGGGAGAGGCTATAGAAATTTTAAAACAGTGCCCTCCAGTAAAATTTGACCAGACAGTGGAGGTTTCTCTTAAAATTGGAGTTGATCCTAAAAAAACAGATCAGCAAGTGAGAGGAGCTGTTTTTCTTCCCCATGGAACAGGAAAGAAGCTAAAAATTTTGGTTTTTACTTCTGGAACAAGAGTCCAGGAAGCTTTAGATAGTGGTGCTGATTATGCTGGAAATGATGATCTTTTGACAAAAGTTTCTGGTGGGTGGGTCGATTTTGATGTTGTTGTTGCTACTCCAGATATGATGAGAGAAGTAGGCAAATTAGGTAAAGTTTTAGGTCCAAGAGGGCTTATGCCCACCCCAAAAGCAGGAACTGTAACAAATGATATTGCTAAGGCCATAGAAGAGCTAAAAAAAGGAAAAATTGAATTTAAGTTGGATAGAAATGGATTATGTAATAGTGGAGTAGCCAAATTATCTTTTCCTTCTTCATCTATTTTAGAAAATATTAAAGCTTATGTTAATGCCATAGCTAAAGCTAAGCCTGCAGCAGCAAAAGGGCAATATTTTTTAGGTTTTACTTTATCTTCAACAATGGGGCCTGGATTAAAAATTGATTTGAAAGAAGTTCTTTCCGCATAACAGAAAAAGGTTTTTAGTATGAAAGAAGAAAAAAATCTACTTCTTCAAGAAGTAAAAGATAAAATTGAAAATTCTCAAGGATTTGTTGTAACAGCATACCAAGGTTTTACTGCTGCTTATTCAAGGGAATTCCGAAATGATATCGCTAGTCTATCTGCAGAATTTGAAGTAGTAAAGAAGAAAATTTTCTTTAAAGCTTTAGAACAAAGTAATGTAAAATTGAATTTTGATTCTATAGAAGGTCATTTTGGAATAGTTTTTGCTTATGAGAACAATCCTGCTCAAGTAGCTAAAAGGACTTTAGAGTTTAGTGAAGCTCATAATGATTCTTTAACTATTTTGGGTGGTTTAATTGATAATGTGGCTTGTTCAGGAAAAGAAGTCACTGAAATAGCTAAACTTCCTTCTCTTCAAGAATTACGAGCTCAAATTGTTGGTTTGCTACAAGCTCCGATGACTCAAATTGTTGGTGTTATGCAATCTGCGCTTACAGGTGTTCTTTTCTGCATGGAAGAAAAAAGTAAAAAAAGCTAATTATTATTATTTAATAAAATTCTAAAAGAAGAGGTTATGAAAAGTGACTACAGAAAGTTTAGATGATCTTGTAGAAATTTTAAGTAAATTAACTGTGTTACAGTTGTCTCAGTTAAAAAAGATGTTAGAAGAAAAGTGGGATGTAACTGCGACCGCTGCTATGCCTGCTATGATGATGGCTAATCCAGCCGGAGCAACTGAAGTTGCAGCAGAACCAACAGAATTTATGGTAATTTTGGAAGAAGTACCTGCTGATAAAAAAATTGGTGTTTTAAAAGTTGTTAGAGAATTAACAGGATTAGCTTTAAAAGAAGCTAAGGAAATGACTGAAGGATTACCTAAAACTGTTAAAGAAAAAGCTTCTAAGTCAGATGCAGAAGATTGTGTTAAAAAGCTTCAAGAAGCTGGTGCTAAAGCTGTAATAAAAGGCATGTAAAAGGTATTTTATGATAAGATTGATGGTTTACTGTCAATCTTAGTTTTTGTAAAAAGGAAAGCTAATATTGTGAAAATGTTTTCCTTTTAATTTTAACAACTTTTTATCTTAATAAAATATAGTTGTAATTCCTATATTCTAGTTTTAAGGTTTAGTAGATATTCTCTAAGCTTTTTAGTGTATTAAATAGAGAATTATGTTTGTATCTAAAATAATGGGAGATGTTATATGTTAAAATGGCCGAAAAGGGTCAGCTTTACTAAAAAGGAAGATATTTTGGATCTTCCAAATCTTATTGAAATTCAGATTAAATCATACAATCAGTTTCTGCAATTAGATAAGTTCCCAGAAGAGAGAGAAAACATTGGCTTACAAGAGGTTTTTAATGAAATTTTTCCTATCAAATCTTACAATGAAGCAACTGTTTTAGAGTATTTATCTTATAATTTAGGAGTATCAAAATATTCACCAGAAGAGTGCATTCGTAGAGGTAATACTTATAGTGTTACTCTTAAAGTACGTTTTCGATTAACTGATGAGACTGGAATAAAAGAAGAAGAAGTCTATATGGGAACTATTCCTATTATGACAGATAAAGGAACTTTTATTATTAATGGTGCGGAAAGAGTTATTGTATCTCAAGTTCATCGATCTCCTGGAATTAATTTTGAACAAGAAAGGCATTTAAAAGGAAATATGCTTTTTTCTTTTAGAGTTATTCCTTATAGAGGTAGTTGGTTAGAAGCCATTTTTGACATTAATGATTTAATTTATATTTATATTGATAGAAAAAAGAGACGTAGAAAAATCCTTGCAACAACTTTTATTCGTGCTTTAGGTTATTCGTCTGATGCTGATATTATAGAAGAATTTTTTCAAGTAAATGAAGTATTTTTAACAAGTGAAAAAGATTTTTCTTCTTTAGTTGGATTAGTTTTAGCTGATAATGTTTTAGATGAAGAATCTTCTTTAATTTATGGGAAAGCAGGAGAAAAGCTTAGTACAGCAATGCTTAAACGTATGTTGGATGCAGGAATTGCTTCTGTAAAAATAGCAAAAGATGCAGATGAATTTCATCCTGTTATTAAAATGTTAGCAAAAGATCCTACAGATTCTTATGAAGCTGCTTTAAAAGATTTTTATAGGAAAGTACGACCAGGTGAGCCAGCTACTTTATCTAATGCTCGTTCTACCATTATGAGACTCTTTTTTGATCCAAAACGTTATAATTTAGGTAGAGTAGGTCGTTATAAATTAAATAGAAAACTTGGATTACCTATAGATGAAGAATCTTTGTCTCAAGTAACTTTGAGAAAGGAAGATGTTGTTAGTGCTCTTAAGTATTTAATTAGATTAAAACTAGGTGATGAAGAAGTTTCGATTGACGATATAGATCATTTAGCTAATAGAAGAGTTCGTTCTGTAGGAGAGTTAATTCAAAATCAATGTCGAACTGGATTAGCTCGCATGGAAAAAATTGTTAGAGAAAGAATGAATTTATTTGATTTTTCTTCTGATACTTTAACTCCAGGAAAAATTATTTCTGCTAAAGGTTTAGCCAGCGTCTTAAAAGATTTTTTTGGGCGTTCTCAGTTATCTCAATTTATGGATCAAACTAATCCTGTTGCAGAGTTAACTCATAAGCGAAGAATTTCAGCTTTAGGTCCTGGTGGCTTAAATAGAGAGCGAGCTGGATTTGAAGTAAGAGACGTTCACTCTAGTCATTATGGAAGGATCTGTCCTATTGAAACACCAGAAGGACCAAATATTGGTCTAATAACTTCTTTATCTGCGTTTGCTAAAATTAATGAATTTGGTTTTATTGAAACACCTTATCGTATTGTTAGGGATGGAATTGTTACTGATGAAATAGAATATATGACTGCAGATGTAGAGGAAAAATGTATTATAGCTCAGGCCTCTGCTAAATTAGATGAGTATAATATGTTTGTCGAAGAAACATGCTGGGCTAGATATAAAGGAGATGCTTTAGAAATAGATACTAGCAAAGTTACTCATATGGATGTTTCTCCTAAACAATTGGTTTCTATTGTTACTGGATTAATTCCATTTTTAGAACATGATGATGCTAATAGAGCCTTAATGGGGTCTAATATGCAACGTCAAGCAGTTCCTTTATTAAAGACAGAAGCTCCTATTGTAGGTACAGGGTTAGAAGCAAGAGCTGCAAGGGATTCAGGAGCTTTAATTTTAGCCGAAGAAGATGGAGTAGTTGAATTTGTTGATGGTCATATGATTCAAGTAGCATCGAAACAAAATCCTTTAGATAAGAAAATTTATCGTTTAAAAAAATTCATAAGATCAAATTCTGGAACTTGTATTAATCAAAGGCCTTTAAGGGTTATTGGAGAAACTGTTTTTTCTGGTGATGTGTTAGCTGATGGTCCTGCTACAGATAGGGGAGAATTGTCATTAGGTAAGAATATCTTAGTTGCTTTTATGCCTTGGTATGGATATAACTTTGAGGATGCAATTATTATTTCAGAAAAGCTTATTCGAGAAGATGCTTATACTTCGATTTATATAGAAGAATTTGAATTAACAGCTAGAGATACAAAATTAGGTAAAGAAGAGATTACAAGAGATATTCCGAATGTTTCTGAGGAAGCTTTAGCTAATCTTGGAGAAGATGGTATTATTCGAATTGGAGCAGAAGTTAAACCTGGTGATATTTTAGTAGGAAAAATTACTCCCAAATCAGAAACAGAGTTAGCTCCTGAAGAAAGGTTATTAAGAGCTATTTTTGGTGAAAAAGCTGCTGATGTTAAAGATGCTTCCCTAGTTGTTCCTCCTGGTACTGAAGGGGTAGTAATGGATGTTAAAGTCTTTAGTAGAAAAGATCGTCTTTCAAAAACTGATGAAGAGCTTATAGAAGAAGCTTCGCATTTAAAAGATCTACAAAAAGATTATAAGATGAAGGTAGTAGCTCTTAAAACAGATACTCGAGATAAGTTAGGAGCTTTGTTGTTAAATGAAACAGCTCCTGCTACTATAGTGCATCGTCGATCTGCTGATATAATTGTTGAAGAAGGAGAAGTTTTCAACCAAGACTTAATAGAAGTTTTAGAGAAAGAAGCTTTAGTTGATTTAATCATGCCTGTTTGTGAAATGTACGATATGTTGAAAGAAATTCTTCGAGAGAAAGAA
>Cebus_capucinus_imitator_PRJNA485217_SSR118__coassemble_549_pt1 | contig 13176 bp, 14 predicted proteins | sample Cebus_capucinus_imitator_PRJNA485217_SSR118__metabat2_low_PE_019 | metagenome-assembled genome bin Cebus_capucinus_imitator_PRJNA485217_SSR118
ATCCCATAACAATAACAGTAGGTAAAATAAAATTCGTATCTAAATAAGATACTGTTCCTTTAGGGGTAGTAACAACAATTTGTAAACCTTTTTCTTTAAACAATCGAAAAATATTTTCTTTATTTTCAAGAAGAATAGGCACAGAAAAAACAGTTCCTAAAGAAGATCTAATAACATTAGGATTAAAAATATCTAAAATCTGATCACAAACAATTATTCCATCAAGACCTACAGCATCACAATTTCTTAGTAAAGCTCCTAAATTACCAGGTTTCTCTATAGACTCCACCAAAAGATAAAGAGGTTTTTTAGATCTTTTTTCTGAAAAAAATTGAAAGGGAGTCAAATACTTAGAATAAGCTACGCCTATAAAAGGACCTGGATTCTCTTTATAACAAATAGGTAAAAAAACATTTTTATCTACCAGGAATATTTTTACATTTTTCTCTTGAAAAGACTCTATCAGCTTTCTTTCTTCATCTTTTAAAATAAAATCACGACAAATAAATACAGATTCAAAACAAAAATCATGTTTTAAAGCCTGTTTAATTTCACGATAACCTTCAATTAAAAATAATTTCGAATCTTGTCTATTTCTTTTCTTTTTTAAATGGAAAAGTTTTTTTACATTAGAATTATGCTTACTCTTAATCTCAATACAATGGTTTATGTACATATCCATTTTCCAAAAACTCCAGAAGGTAAACAAGGTGTTCCAGGTATAATTAATTCATCGCAAATAATTTTTCCTTTCTTAAAAAAAGGAGATTGACAATATTGCTCAAAAACATTGGATATTGACAATGGCGTATGACCTAAAGTATGAGTAGAAAAAAAAAGAAGTTGAGCTCTTTCAGAAAGCAAAGAACAACACATTTCTAATAAAGGATGTAAATCCTTTTGTATTTTAAAAATTTCATTATTAGTTCCACGACCATATGTTGGAGGATCTAATATGATAATATCATACAACTTTTTTCTTCTTTGTTCTTTATGTAAAAATTTTAAAACATCTTCAATGATCCAAAAAATACGCTTTTCTTTCAAACCATTTAAACTAACATTTTTTTCTGCCCATCTTACAGCTGTTTTAGAAGCATCTACATGTGTTACAATGGCTCCTGCTAAAGCAGCAGCTATTGAAGTTCCTCCAGTATAAGCAAATAAATTTAATACTTTACAATTTGAAATTTTTGAAATTAAATCTCTTAATTCAGACCAAATTAAAGAATGTTCAGGGAACAAACCTAAATGACCAAAATCTGTACATTGAAGTTGAAAAACAACTCCATTTACAGAAATAGTCCATTCCTTAGGCATCTTTTTTAAGTACGTCCATTTCCCTTCTTTTTCACTACGAACAAATGAAGCATCCAAATATTTTTCCCAAGCAGCCAAACTTTGTCTAGGTTTCCATAAAGCCATAGGAGAAGGTCGAGCAATAATATATTTACCAAACTTTTCTATTTTGTAATAGTTACCACTATCTAAGAGAGAATAATCCAAAATATCCTAAAATACTGTTACTTTAAAAAAACAATAATATTAACAAAAATTTATTTAAGCGAAGAAAAAAATTTAATTCTAATGACAGATTATTAAAAAAATAATTTAAAAAACATTCTAAAATTAAATACAAAAGTTTTTATAAAGAAATAAAAATTTTTTCTCTTAAAGTAAGAAAAATGAAAAAGAAAACATAGATAATTAGCAAAAATATTCCACCCAATTTGGAAAAATATTTGCCCATATTACCAAAAATTATAAAACCTAATAAACTACAAATGAGCATGGGAAGATAATAAGAAAAAACATCAGGATGAAGATTTAAAGGATGATTAGAAACCAAGGAACTTATACCTAACACTCCAAGAATATTAAAAATATTACTACCTATAACTGTACCCAAAATAATTTCATCTTGCTGATTTATTGCAGCAATTAAACACGTTGTTAATTCTGGAAGACTCGTCCCTATTCCTACTATTAAAGAAGAAACAAATAAAGAAGAAAAGCCTAATAATAAAACTAATTTTTGTATACTAATAACAATATAATTTGCTCCTATTAATAAAAAAATAAGACAAAAAATAATTTTAAAAATTTCTAAAAATAAATTTTGTTGTTTTAAATTTTTTAATTGAAAATTACTTCTATTCTTAAATAGAAAACTATTATTTAAAGATCTTAAATAATTTTTATATAAAAAAATAATGAAAACAATAAATGAAATTGCACCAAAAACTCTTTCTAAAGGGAAAAGCAATAACCAAATCCAAAAATAAATAATAATGAAAAAATAATTTAAAATATTTAAAATATCTTCTTTTCTTATAAAGATTGGATGAATTAATAAACAACAACCTAAAATAACAAGCGTATTAAAAACGTTACTCCCAAACACATTTCCTAATGCTATACCGTCTTCTCTATATAAAACACTAAAAGTAGTAACAACTAATTCAGGAAAACTTGTTCCTATCGCTATCACAACACTACTGAGAAATGTCAAAGAAATTTTAGATATTAAAGAAAAATTTACTATCAATTTTACTAAACAATATCCACTAGAAAGTAATAAGAAAAATCCTGACAAAACTAAAATAAAAAATATCATATAATATTCATTATTAGATAAAATTTTATAATTATAGTTTTTCTTTTAAAAAAAGATGGATTTATTTTCAAAACAAAGCTATGTTTCTTAATTATAAAAACTAGGGAAAAAATACTCTATGAAATGTCCTTTTTGTCATCATGAAGAGTTAAAAGTCATAGACTCTAGAAATGCTATCGAAGCCAATGCCATAAAAAGAAGAAGAGAATGTTTAAAATGCTCTCGCCGTTTTACAACTTTAGAAACCATAGAATTAATAGTACAAGTATTAAAAAGAGATGGTCATTATGAAAATTTCCAAGTTAATAAATTAATCTCTGGATTAAATGCTGCTTGTCGTCATACCAAAATTAGTCAAGAACAAGTAAATATATTAGCTTCGAAAATAACAATAGAACTAATGGGTAGACAAACTAGAGAGATTTCTACTAGAGAGATAGGAGAAATCATAATGAGAGATCTTAAAGAAATAGATAGTATTGCTTATATTCGTTTTGCTTGTGTATATCGACGATTTAAAGATGTTGGAGAACTTATGGAAGCTATATTGTCTGTTACCCCAGAAAAAGAAGGAGAAGTTTCAGATTATAAAGAACAAAACAAAGAGGAGAAAAAAAAACATGTCACTAACTAAGGAACAATTAGAAGAATTTAAACAACGTCTTGAAGACATGAAAGCAAAATTATCTCAAACATTAGAAGGTAATGCTTTAGAAGTTAAAAAACCTAATGAAGCTACTGGCTATTCCCAACATCAAGCAGATCAAGGAACAGATACCTTTGATAGAACAATTAGTCTAGAAGTAACTAACAAAGAATATGAAATTCTAAAACAAATTAATAGAGCTTTAGAAAAAATTGAAGAAAACACCTACGGAATTTGCGATATTAGTGGAGAATCTATTCCTTTTGCCAGATTATCTGCTATTCCATATGCAACAATGACTGTGCAGTCTCAAGAGAAAATTGAAAAAGGTATGCTATCTTTTGATCAATAAATCAAGAAATACACTCCATTATTTGCTTACTATCTTAAGTATACTTATGCTAGTTAGTGTGGATTTTTTTTCAAAAGATTTTATGTTAAATAGTTTTTTTTATGATAAAGAATTTTTTATAAGAAAATCAACTATTTACAAAAACTTTTTAGGAACAAGTCTTTCTTTGCTCTTAACTTTTAATAAAGGAGCTGCCTTTGGTTGGTTCTCTAAATATCAAGGTATCTTGCTTGTAGCTAGATTATTAGTTACACTAGGAATATTTATTTACCTTCTCCTAGTCAAATCATCCAAATTATTAAAAATTTCTCTTATCCTAATTATTTCTGGAGCAATAGGAAATATCATTGATTTTTTGCTTTATGGATATGTTATTGATTTTATTTCTTTTGAAATATTATCGTACCGCTTTCCCGTCTTCAACTTTGCAGATTGTTTTATATCTATTGGAACTATTTTATTGGTAATATCTTTTATTAAGAAAAATAATATGAAAAAAAATATGAATTAATTTAAAATTTTTAATTTAGATAAAGAGAATATTTATATGTTTTCAATTTTAAATTACTTAGATGATTTTTTTTGGTCTTATATAGCTTTTGTCCTTATTTTATCTTGTGGACTATATTTTTCTTTTAAAGCCAAATTTTCCCAAATAATTTTACTTCCTATTTTTTGTAAATCTTTTTGGAATTTTTCAAAGACTAAAATAGAATCATCAAATCAAGGAATACATCCTCTTAAAATATTCTTTGCCTCCGCAGGAGGTACTATTGGCATTGGAAATGTGGTTGGTGTTGTTTCTGCTGCTTGTGCCGGAGGTCCAGGAGCTTTATTTTGGGTATGGATTGCTGGTTTAATTGGATCTATAGTAAAATATTCTGAAGTTTATCTTGGTATTAAATATAGGAAAATACATTCTGACGGATGCTATTCTGGCGGTCCAATGTATTTCTTAAAGCAAGCTTTCAATAACTCTTTTTTACCTTTCATTGTATCCATTTTACTTTGTATTTATGGAATAGAAATTTATCAATTTTCAATAATCGTAAATAGTATAACTCATAATTGGGGCATATCACGCTTACTAGTTATTGGGATTTTACTTAGTACTGTCTTATATACAGTGATTGGAGGATTAAAAAGAATAAGCAAAATTTGTTCTATTTTATTACCAATTTTCTTATGCGCATACTTCTTTATGGGTTTTTTTATTCTATTCAAAGAGTTTTCTAATATCCCTGCTCTATTTATATCTGTTTTTAAATCTGCTTTTACTGGTCATGCTGCTCTTGGAGGTTTTGCTGGATGCACGATAGCTACTACAATTCGTCATGGGATTTCTCGTGCCGCTTATTCTGGGGATATTGGAATTGGCTTTGACTCGGTTATTCAAAGTGAATCTGCAGTGAAAGATCCTTCTTTACAAGCTTCTTTAAGTATTGTTGGTATTTTTATAGATAATTTTGTATGCACAATGAGTATTCTAATGGTATTAATATCAGGATCTTGGCTTTCATTTAATCATGATCCTTCTCTAGCAATCCAATCTGCTCTAAATAAATACTTTCCTTATATCCATTTATTTTTTCCCATATTCCTCTTCCTAACTGGCTATACCACTATCACGTCTTATTTCATCGTTGGGAAAAAATGCGCCTCTTTTCTTTTTAATGACATAGGATCAAAAATTTATATCTTTTATGGTGCTTTTTCTTTAGTTTTTTTCTGCTTTCTTCCACAAGACAATGCTTTAACTGTTATGTCTATTTCAGGAGCCTTGTTGTTAATAATAAATCTTTTAGGAATTTTTAAACTAAAAAATGAAATTAAATTTCCTACAAAGAAAGCTTTAAAAATAAACGTTAATAATCAATAAATTTTTATTAAAATTAAAAAATAATTTTAAAAACAAAATATAAAAATTATAAAATTATATTAATAAATTTTATTTTTTGGTTTTTAATGAATTGTCCTGAAAACTGGATATTAATTATCTGTTGTAGCCTATTATCTCTTTGTTTAATTTTTATTATGGTCTTGGCTATAACTATATTAAAAATAGTAAAAAGAATAACAAAAATATTTATTAACATTTTAAGTTTCATAAACTTAGAAAATAAAATTTTAACTCCAATCTTTATATTAAAAAAAATTTTTTCAATTTTTATATTAAAAAAAAATCATAATCAAAAAAATGAATCTTGTTCTAACGACAACTTAAATAATAAAGAATTTTTGCAAAAGAAAAAGATAATTAAAATACTTAAATGGACAATTGTAGTTATCTCTGTCTTGGGATTTCTAAAAAATAAAAAATAAAAAAGAAGGATCTTTTTATGAGTAAACATGATAATAATTGCAATCATAAACACAGCAGCTGTATCAGCTGGATAAAAGGCGCTCTATTTGGAGCAATTGGTGCATCAATTATAGCTCTCCTTTTTGCTCCAAAAGCTGGAAAACAAATGAGAAGAAAATTTAATGGATTTTATCATTCAACATCTAAAACCAGCAAAGATTTTTTCAAATATTCACAAAAACAAGCTAAATCATTTATGGAGCATACAAATAACCTAGCTAGAAGTATTTCAAAAGAAATTAAGGACCTTGCTCAATCAATTTTGGACAATAAAGAAGACTAAACGAAAAAATGTAATAATATTTGCAAATATTATTACATTTTAATAAAAAATAAATTCTCAAAAGAAACTAAAATCTCTTATATCTTCTTTTGTTACCTGAAGCATTTGTCGGCATTTTTCTAGTAAAATGTCACGAAAAAAACAATCCTCTTGAGACAGAGGCAATCGCACAGTATCGAAATTGATTAACTTAAGATCTTTTAGTAAAGCTTTTATAGAAATTGGATTTACTGTTTGTTTGAGCAAATAAAAAATTTCTCTCCATAAAGTTAAATCTACGTCTATAAAATTATTTGATAAACAAGATATAACATATTTTCTTATATTTTTAGCAAAAACATTTGAAACAACAGAAACTAATCCCCTTGCTCCTTGCAAAGCCATTTCTAGTATCATTTCATCATCTCCAGCATAAATAAAAATATTTGGAGCCAATTCTTGACAAACATTAAGAAAATCTAAAGATCCAGAAGAATCCTTAATAGCATATAATTTATCATGATCCTTTAAAAACTGAACAACAGCAGGATATAACTGAACTCCTACTCTACTAGGAATATTATATAACATCATAGGTAAATGAGAAATATCTAACAAAGACTCAAACCATTTAATCTGTCCAGCAACTCCTGGTTTTGTATAAATAGGCGTTGAAGCAAGGAAACCATTAATATTATAATCTCTACATATTCTAATCCAATCAATAGCTAAAGAAAAATTATAACTAGGAACCCCGCTAATTATAGGAATACTTAAATTCAAATTAGAAATAAAGTTTAAAATATCTACCTTTTCATCTTTAGACAAAGATAAACTTTCTCCTGTACTTCCAAAAAGAATTATACCATTTCCTTCTTGTTCTTGAAATAATAAGCATTTCTTTAAACTTTCATAATCAATAAGAAAGCTATTTTCAATAAAAGGAGTAACTAAAGCTGTCCATAAAATTTGATTTATCATGAAATTTCCAATTTTATCTTCACATAATTTTACTGTATATGATCAATTATAAGCTGTTGATGTAAAATCCTTGCTATCATTTCTGCATCTTTATTATTTACTAAAATGCCCAAACTTGAATTACTTGCTTCATAATGTACTAAACGAAACATAACATTATTTAATAAACTTAATATCTGCGGTAAAATGCCTTTAACCGTTAAATTTCTTCCAATAATAGCTATTAATGTTAAATCTTCTTCTATAAAAATTTCTGCTAAAGTTTTTAATTTGCAAATTAATCTTTGATTAGAAGAAAAAGGAGAAAATCTTCGCAAACTAAAGTTCTGGCTATTCACAATAAAAGAAAGTTCTGTATCGTTTATAGTTAAAATTTCTGTAACAATTTCATATTCAGATAATAATGAAAAAACTTTGTCTAAAATTTCATTTTTATTGATTCCTAAATAGTTTCTAATGCTAACTAGGGCTTGTTTTCTTCTTAAAGTAATTGCTAAAATTTGTCTTGTTTTTTCCAAAGATAAATTATCAAATGTTATTGAAGTATGTTCTGAATAAGGATTAAAAGTAGATAAAATTTTAATCGCCGTTTTTGATCTAAAACAAGGTTCTAAAGTAGATAAATGTAAAATTTTAGCTCCAAAATTAGCCATATCTCTCATTTCTTGAAAACTAATTTTAGGAATTAATTTTGCTTGAGAATCTATAAAAGGATCTATGGAACATACCCCATTAACATCTTTATAAATTAACAATTCTTCAGATTGCAATGCTTCTGCTAATAAAGCAGCACTATAATCGCTTCCTCCTCTACCTAAAGTTGTAGTATGACCATTTAAGTCCGAACCTATAAAACCTTGAGTAACTACAAGTCCTTCTGGCAATAAATGCAAATTTTTCTGTATTTCATTAAGAAAAGGTGTTGCTCTACCATATGCAGAATTTGTACGTAATAACCTTCTAATATCAAAAAAATGAGTAAGCAAATTATTTGAGCAAAAAAAATGACTAATAATTAAAGAAGACAGATCTTCTCCTAAAGCTATAATATTATCTATATCTCTTAAAGATAAACTTTCCTTATTTTTATAAAAATCCAAAACAGATACTTTCTTTTCAATAACTTCTGCTAAAGGCAAATCTAAATCTCTTACAATATTTATATGTATATCTTTAATGTACTGAATATATCGACTTCTTTTCCTTCTAGAAGTATAGCTATATTCCAATAAGAGATCAGTTACACCTCCAATGGCACTTACAACAACAATTCTAATGTTTGGATTAGATTTTACAATATTGAAAACTTGATAAATACTTTCTGCATTTTTAACACTTGTTCCTCCAAATTTAGCAACTAAATTTTTTGACATAACTGCATTTCTTTTTGAAATTCAATAAAGTTCTCCATATTAGCTATAATAGCTCCAGCCGCTCCTCTAACCAAATTATTAATTAAAACAATTAAACTGAACTGATATTCAGTTTCTCCCAATTTACAATGACCTATGTGAACACGCATATCTCCATGATTTAAATCTTTATTAGCTTGAGGCCTACCTTTCTCATTATGAAGGACAAATAGATTATTGTAAGTTTGATTCCACGATCTATAACTCTCTATTATTTCAGAAAAATTTATTTTACTTCTAAAGCATATTTGCAAAGAAATCGTATGACCAAATAATACAGGAACACGATGAACTTGAGCTAAAATAGAATTTATTTGAACTTCATCTCTTTTGTTGAAAATTCGCTTTGTCTCCAAAATAATTTTTTCTTCTTCATCTTTTATATAAGGAATTGTATTTCCTAAAATATCTATAGAAGACAATCCCAAATAACCTGCACCACTAATAGATTGTAAGGTTACGACATTTAAAATCTCTATAGGTGACAACTCTAATAAAGGCGCTAAAGCTAAAGCTATTCCAATTACCGAGCAATTTGGATTTTTTACTATTTTTCCTTCTGTAAGTTGCAAACTAATTAAATTTAAATCACAACAATTGACTTCAGGAACAACAAGAGGAATATCATGACGCAAACGAAAAGGAGATGCATTAGAAAAAATAATTTTTCCTTTTTTAGCCAACATGGGTTCTATATCTTTAGCAATTTGTGAAGGAAGACAAGAAATAATAAACTGTGATTGTAAATTATAAAAACTAGTTAATCTAATATTTCCAATTTCTTGTGGAAGAGAAGCAAGTGGCTCTACCCAAGAACATTCTTCTTTAAAAAGTTTACCTTGGCGATTTTCTGAAGCAACAAGCTCTCTTATACGAAAAAAAGGATGATTTATTAATAAAGCTATGACTTTTTGTCCTACTAAACCAGTTGCTCCTAAAATAGCTACATCAATAAGCATAGAATGTATTTACAACCTTTATAAAAATCAAATTCTAATAATGTGAATAGATACAAAATTTACATATTAAAATAAAAATACAGAGATATTTAGGAAAACTTGTTTTTATGAAAAAAGAAAAAAACATAAAAATAATAAAAACTAATCAAAATGGATTTTGCGAATTTTTTTATTTAAGGTCAATCAATTTCAATAGCTTATTACAGCTTCATAAAAGCAAAAATATCTTCCATATTATATACACCTTCATTTGGCTGATTCTCTTCTAACCAAGCAATAATCTTTAAAGCTCCTTTAGCAAATAAATTTCGATCAAAAACAGTATGTTTAATAGAAATCATTTCATCTCTACTAGTAAACAATAATTCATGTTCACCTAAAATATTTCCACTACGTATCACGGATACACTTATTTGTTTATCTAAACGTTTTTCTTGTTTTAAATTATATAAAGAAAAATCTTTCTTTACTTTAAGAACAGATTCAATTAATGCTTTAGCTGTACCAGAAGGAACATCTTTTTTATGACGATGATGTTTTTCAATAATATCAATATCATAATCTGCATCAAACCAGCGAGATAAAGAATAAGCTAAATATCGTTGAATACAAGCTCCTAAACTAGTATTAGGAGCTATAACTATAGGAACATATTGAGATAAAGAAAATATATCATCTACAACCTTTTGATAATCCCAACCAGTAGAACAAAGTATCAATGGCTTAGGACATTGTATTCCCATTTTTAAAATATTTTTTACTAAATCTTGAGAAGAAAAATCAATAACAAAATCATTGTCCTGAAAAACATTTAACAAAGTTGTCTTAGGTAACGAAGACTTATTATAACATGTGCCTAATTGATAAACTTTCTGATTTAAAAGAAGATTTGTTAAATTCCGACCTACTCTTCCAGTATGACCTATAATTCCTATTTTTTTCATTATACCTTCTTAACAAAATTACTAACTATAATACTTGTTAATTAAAAAACCTATTTTCTGATAAGCCAGCAATAAATCTTCTTTTGAAGTAGAATACGGAGGTAATAAATATACTGTATTTCCCAAAGGTCTTATAATTAATTCCTCTTGTAAACAAGCTTTCTTAAAAAATTCCGAACAAAATGACTCATGGTGTATTTCAAAAGCACTAATCGTTCCTAAAATCCTAACACGAACTACTGATGAGCATTCCTTTTGCAAATAACTCATACCTTTTCTATGTGCATCATTAATATCTTTTATAGATTCTTTTGTATTTCTTTGATGCAATAATTGTAATGAAGCTAAAGCTGCTGCACAAGCAATTGGATTACCTGTATATGAATGTCCATGAGAAAAAGTATATGTATAACCTTTATCTAAAAAACAATCATAGATCTCTTCACTTGTCACTGTAAGACCTAAAGGTAAAAATCCTCCTGTTATTCCTTTAGATAAACAAAGAATATCTGGAACAACTGAAAGTTGATTTAATGCAAAAAAACTTCCCGTACGATAAAACCCGGTCATAACTTCATCAAAAATAACAAGAATTTCATATTCGCGAACAAGAGAAACCAACATAGATAAAAATTGGGGCCTACATATACGCATCCCACTTGCTCCTTGAATCAAAGGCTCTAGAATTAATGCTCCTATCTTGTCTCCAAACTCTTCTAAATAATCCCTTAACACTAATAAAGAATTTTTTTCTTTCTCTTCTATTTCCATATCATTTTGCCAAGTACTTGGATAAGGAATTGTCAATGTTTTAAAAAAAAATTTAGAAAAAATATCATGATATCCAGAAGTTTTTCCTACTGACATAGCTCCAAAAGTATCTCCATGATATCCTCCATCAAAATTTAAAAAAACTAAACGCTCTTCTTTTCCTTTATTAAACCAATATTGATAAGCTATTTTTAAAGCCACTTCTACAGAAGTAGAACCATTATCAGAAAAAAAAAACCGACATAATTTATCTGGAAGGACTTTTCTTATTCCTTCACAAAGCTCCACTGCTGGAACATGAGTAAAACCAGAAAAAATAACATGATCTAACTGCGATGACTGTTCATAAATACTTTTTACTATAAAAGGATGAGAATGACCGTGTAGTGTTACCCACCAACTAGAAATTAAATCTAAATAACCTTTTCCTTCTTGATCATAGATATAAGAACCTTTAGCGCTTCTTACCGAAAAAATTTCATCACTTTTTTCCTTAGAAAATGGATGCCAAATCAATTTTTTATCTCTTTTAGATAAATTCATATCTATTTTCCCCTTAATAAATCTTTTAACTTATTATTAAAAGGTATTCTCATTAAATTTTCTTTATTCACAGAAGATAATAATGGCATTTCCATAATTACTTGTACATTTCCATAAAATTCTATCGAATGTTTATTATTAAAATTATGTTCTCCAACAATAATAACACCTAAAACTATAATTGCTCTTTGTCTTAAAACTTCTAAACTTAGTAAAGTTTGGTTGATCGTTCCTAAACGAGAGCTACACACAAGTATAACTGGAACAGAAAAATATTTAATTAAATCTATGATAAAATGTTGTCTGTTCAAAGGAACTAAAAGACCTCCTGCTCCTTCAATAATTAGATTCTTACTATTAGGTACTATGATTTTTTTTAAATCTATTTCTTGATTTTCAAGTTCAGCTGCCAAATGTGGTGAACAAGGTTCTTTAAATAAATAGCTTTCTTTATGAACTTTAGCACTAGATAATAAAGAAACAGTTTGAGAATCACTACTTATTATACTTCCTGTTTGTATAGGTTTAAAATATTCATAACCTGAATGTAAACAAAGCCAACTAGAAATAACTGTTTTGCCAATATCTGTATCTGTCCCAGAAATAAAAATTTGCATATTTACCGTTTAATAAAACAAAACAATACATCATAGGTAATTTTTAAATTTATATGTGAATTTTGTATCATTTTTTTAATAACAACAGGCGATACATTCTTTTTAATAGAACAAGCTCCCAAAGCTCTTAAGTAAGATATAAACTCTTTCGCACTGGAAAAATAAACTTCAAAACTGCGATTATAAAAACAAAACTTAGATGGAGATAAACTTTCTATTATCCCATAAAAAACTTCTTTACTAGGATATTTCTGAACAGCTTCAAACACTCCATAAGTAGCTAAAAAATTATTCCACTCAATAAAAGATCCTTCTAAAAGAGAAGAAAAAGCAAAAATTTTAGAATAATTAAAAAATTTACTAATTGTTTTCTTTAAGTCTGCTGCCCATTGAAAAGATAAATTACTAATAATTAAATCATGTTTAGAAAAATTCTCTGTTTCAAAATCACCTAAAGAAAAAGAAAACAAAGAATTGTTTTTAAATTTTTGACAAACAATATCAATCATTTTAGAAGAAATATCATTTAAAGTGTAAAAAGATTGATCATAAAAACATAGCAATTCTTTAGGTAAAAATCCAGTCCCTGTACCCAAATCTAATATTGTTTTTGGATAAAAACTGGGAAATTTTTGTCTCAATTTAGAAACAAGAATCTTACTGGATTCTTTTTGCACCCAAGCAACAGATTCATAAGAAGTACTAGCTCT